>ENA-ORNF01000167-ORNF01000167.1-human-gut-metagenome-genome-assembly--contig:-NODE-167-length-65928-cov-5.894873_pt1 | contig 65928 bp, 47 predicted proteins | sample MGYA00242110_ERZ509012 | MGnify/ENA primary metagenome ERZ509012 (study PRJEB26280, sample SAMEA2338714) | human gut metagenome | biome: human gut; feature: human-associated habitat; material: faeces... | reverse complement strand
GAGTCAACCGCCATGAGCACCACCCGGATTTCGGTTACGCTCTCCCCGATGCGATTCATGTCAATGACCTGATGCTGATGAAGCAGTGCGGCTGCAACTTTGTCCGGGGTTCTCACTATCCGCAGAATCAGCACTTTCTGGACTGCTGTGACGAAATGGGGATTCTGGTCTGGGAGGAAGGTCTGGCGTGGGGTAGAAAACCGTCGCCGAACCTGCTGAATCCTGTTTTCCGCGAGTCGCAGAGAAACAACCTCACAGCCATGATTCAGGCAAGCTTCAATCATCCGTCGGTAATCCTGTGGGGGTTCCTGAACGAATGCGCCTCCACGGAAACGGAGTCCAAGCCGGTTTACGCCGAGCTGGCGGCACTCGTGAAGCGTCTTGATCCGTGCCGTCCTGTAACCTTTGCCGTGGTGCAGACCCGCGATCATCAGGTGTTTGAGTTTGCCGACGTCATTTCCATGAACTGTTATCCGGGCTGGTATGACACGGAGGACGAGGAAATCCGGACCATTGACAATATTCAGCCGTTCCTGCGCGACACCATAGGGTATATCGATTCCCTCCCGGAAACCAGGGATAAGCCCTTTATCATCAGCGAAATCGGCGCTGCGGCTCTGCCCGGGTTCCATGACCGTTTTCATGCGCGCTGGACCGAGGAGTATCAGGCGGAAGCACTGACGGAGGCAGAGGCAGCGAAATTTTTTGCAGCACAGACCGTCAGTGCCGTGGCGGAGGATGCGCAGGGCAATGTGAAGGGGCTGTATATTCTGCACCCCAACAATATCGGCAGAGTGGGACATATCGCCAACGCCAGTTATGCTGTGGACAGGAAGTGCCGGGGAGAGCATATCGGAGAACTGTTGGTGAAAAATTGTCTGGAACAGGCAAAAGCAAACGGTTACCGTGTCCTGCAGTTTAATGCGGTGGTAGCTTCCAATATCCATGCGCTCCATTTGTATCAGCGGCTGGGCTTCGTGGATCTGGGCATCATTCCCGGTGGCTTCCTGAATAAGGACGGCGTCTATGAAGATATCCATGTCATGTATCATAATCTTGTGGAAGAAGGAAGTGAAAAACGATCATAGAAACATCACAATTCGATTATATATAAATGAATTTACGAACAGATAAATCAAGTCCTGAAAATAGGACAGAAAATAGAGATAATAATAAGTAGGACTGAGCGGAGAGGAAAAATATGAAACTGATCTCATGGAATGTAAACGGACTGAGAGCCTGCATGCAGAAAGGCTTCTTAGATTTTTTTAAAGAGATAGACGCAGATATTTTCTGCTTACAGGAGACTAAATTACAGGAGGGACAGATTGACTTAGATCTGCCCGGATATCACCAGTATTGGAATTATGCGGAGAAAAAAGGTTATTCCGGTACGGCAATTTTCACAAAAGAAGAACCGCTTCAGGTGACTTACGGCATTGGTGTGGAAGAGCATGACCATGAGGGCAGAGTGATCACTGCGGAGTATACGGAATTCTATTTTGTGACGGTATATGTGCCCAATGCCCAGCAGGAATTAAAGCGGCTGGACTACCGGATGCAGTGGGAGGTGGATTTCCTGGCGTATCTGAAAAAACTGGAAGAGCGAAAGCCTGTGATCTATGCCGGAGATCTGAATGTGGCACATGAGGAGATCGACCTGAAGAATCCGAAGACCAATCGTGGCAATGCGGGCTTTACGGATGAAGAGAGAGGCTGCTTTTCCAGGGTGCTGGAGAATGGATTTATCGATACATTCCGCTATTTTTACCCCGATCAGACAGGGATATATTCCTGGTGGTCCTACCGGTTCCAGGCAAGAGCCAAAAACGCCGGATGGAGAATTGATTATTTTGTGGTATCGGAGTGCCTGAAGGGCAGACTGGCAGATGCGAAGATCCATACAGAAGTACTGGGATCGGATCATTGTCCGATCGAACTGGATTTACAATAGACAGGATTGCAAAAGGAGATCTATGAGCTTACGTTTCTATTTCGGACCTTCCGGCTCGGGAAAGAGCCACAGAGTATATGAAGAGATCATGCGGCGGGCGGCAGAGGAGCCGGGAAAGAATTTCCTGATCATCGTGCCCGATCAGTTCACTATGCAGACCCAGAAAGACCTGGTCATGCGCAGTGACAGAGGAGGCATCCTGAATATCGATGTCTTAAGCTTCGGCAGACTCAGCCATCGTATCCTGGAGGAAGTAGGAACGAAGGAAATGCCTGTATTGGATGACACCGGCAAAAGCCTGGTGCTGCAGAAGATCGCAGCTGACCTGAAGGAGCAGCTGCCTGCCATGGGAAGTCTCCTGCATAAGCAGGGCTATATTCATGAGGTGAAAAGTGCGATTTCTGAATTCATGCAGTATGGCATCAGCACACAGGACATGGATAAGCTGATTGCCAGCGCAGATAAAAGAGGCGCACTGGCCATGAAACTGAAAGACCTGAAGACATTGTATCAGGGATTTCAGGAGTATATCCGTGACCATTTTATTACGACGGAGGAGACACTGGATGTACTGCGCAGATCCCTGGCCAGATCAAAGATCCTACCGGGCAGTGTAGTGGTGTTTGACGGATTTACCGGATTTACGCCGATCCAGAACCGTCTGATCCAGGAAATGATGCGGGTCTGTGGAGAGACCATTATTACCGTGACTATCGGAGCGGAAGAGGATCCTTACCGCCTGGATGGAGAGCAGAAGCTGTTCCATCTCAGTAAAAAAACGGTGGCGGATCTGGTGAAGCTGGCAGCAGAAGCAGAAGTAGCGCAGGGGAAGGATGTCTTCGTATCCGGAGGAACGGATCGTTTTGAGAAAGCCCCGGCACTGCGTTATCTGGAGCAGAATCTGTTCCGGTATCAGTATGAGCCGTATGAGGGAGAACAGCAGGAAATCCGTATGTTTGAGGCACTTTCTCCCAGAGAGGAAGTCCATCAGACGGCTCTGTATATCCGGAAGCTGATCCGTGAGGAAGGGCTTACTTACCGGGATATTGCTGTGGTCATCGGAGATCTGGAAGGGTACGCATCCTATGTGGAGACGGAATTCGGACAGCTGGAGATTCCCTGTTTCCTGGACCGGACAAGAGGGATCGTTTTAAATCCCATGATCGAATACATCAAAAGCGCACTGCAGCTGTATCTGAAAGATTTTTCTTATGATACGGTATTTCATTTCCTGCGCAGCGGCATGGTGGATCTCTCGAGAGAAGAGATTGATGAACTGGAGAATTATGTGATCCGCACCGGAGTCAGGGGATACCGTACCTACAGCAGGCTGTTTACCCGCAGAACCGAAGAAATGCAACGGTGCAATGGAGAAAATGATGCAGAGCAGGCAGAGGAGACCATGGAGCGTCTGAATCGTGTCAGAGAGCAGTTCATGGAGAACGTGGAGATCCTGCATATGGCTCCCCGGGCAAAAGCCGGCGAGTATGTGAATCATCTGTATGATTTTCTGGAACAGAATCATGTACAGCAGAAGCTTTTGAACTATCAGCAGCAGTTCGAGCAGGGTGGCGACCTGACAAAAGCCAGGGAATATGCACAGATCTACCGTCTGTTCATGGATCTGCTGGATCAGATCTATGAACTTTTAGGAGAGGAAGAAATATCGTTACAGGAATTTGCGGATATTTTAGAGGCTGGTTTTGGCGAGATCACAGTAGGTACGATTCCGCAGAATGTGGATCGTATTGTGGTGGGTGATATGGAGCGGACCCGCTTAAAACAGGTGAAAGTATTGTTTTTCCTTGGGGTAAATGACGGAAACATTCCGAAAAATGCGTCCAAGGGAGGCATTATCTCCGATATGGACAGGGAATTTTTAATAGAGTCCGGAACAGAAATGGCACCAAGTCCCAGACAGCAGATGTACATTCAGAGGCTGTATCTGTATCTGAATATGACCAAGCCTTCGGAACGTCTGTATCTGTCCTATGCCAAGGTAAACAGTGAAGGCAAGGGAATCCGTCCGTCCTACCTGATCGATACGGTACGGAAGCTTTTCCCGGAACTTGTGGTGGAATATCCGCAGAACCGCAGTCGCATAGAGCAGATCGAGGGCAGGCAGGAAGGAGCCCGGTATCTGGCGGAAGAACTGCGGGAATATGTAGAGGGTACGCTGCCTGAGGAAGAACAGCAGGATTTCTACCTGATGTATCGTGCCTATGAGGCGGATGCACCAGGCAGAGAACGTCTGACCCGTGCGGCATTCCGCAGATACCGGGAGAGCGGACTGTCAAGGATCGTGGCGAGAGCCCTGTACGGGCAGCATCTGGAGAATAGTGTCAGCCGTCTGGAGACGTATGCTGCCTGTGCCTGCAGACACTTTTTACAATACGGATTGTCTTTGCAGGAGCGTGAAGAATTCGGTTTCGAAGTGTCGGATATGGGAAATGTGTATCATGCGGTACTGGAAAATTTTGCGGGAAAACTTACAGAATCCAACCTGACATGGTGGGATTTTACAGAAGATTTTGCAATGCGGGCGGTCAAAGAGGCGGTGGAAGGTTATGCCGCAACCTATGGAGAGACGGTATTATACAGTTCCGCAAGGAACGAATATGTCATTACCCGTATGAGCAGGATACTGACCCGTACAGTGCTGACCTTGCAGCAGCATCTGAAGCAGGGAAGCTTTCAGCCGGACGATTATGAGCTGTCTTTCCGCTTTGCGGAGAATCTGGACAGCATACATGTAGATCTGTCCGAGGAAGAGAAGATGCATCTGCAGGGGCGGATCGACCGTATTGATGTGTCGGAGGATGCAGAGCATGTCTATGTCAAAGTGATCGATTACAAGTCAGGCAACAGGAAATTTGATCTGGCAGCGTTATATTACGGCCTGCAGCTGCAGCTGGTGGTATATATGAATGCGGCAATGGAACTGGAGAGCAGGAAGCACCCGGATAAAGAAATCGTACCGGCAGCGCTTCTGTATTATCACATTGATGATCCTACCATAGAGGCCCCGGTGGAATTGACACAAGAGCAGATCAACGAGGAAATTCTGGCAAAGCTCCGGATGAATGGTGTGGTGAACAGCGATCCTGCCGTAGTGGAACGTCTGGATCGTTTTATGCAGGATAAGTCTAAAGTCATTCCCGTGGAAAAGAAAAAGGATGGCAGCTTCAGCGCAAGATCCGGCGTGTTGAGCCGTGAGGAGATGCAGGTGGTGTCTTCCTACGTGGATGCGAAGATCCGTGATATCGGCAGAGAGATCCTGAATGGAACAATCGCGGCGAATCCCTATGAGAAGGGCAGTGAGGAGGCCTGCACCTATTGTGCGTATAAAAAGGTCTGCGGATTTGACTGCAGTATTCCGGGCTATGAGAAGCGGCAGCTGGAGGAGTTGGACAAGCAGACACTGATGCAGCGGATGCAGGAGACGGTGGAAGCGTAGGGCGAAAGGTGCCCGGTGGGAGTGCATGCCCGTCAGAAAGCATAAAGAAAAGCACCTGCCGCATGCAGGGCTGCAGGATAGAGATAGGATAAAGACAGGATAAAAGAAACAGGAACAGAGGTAGTATATGGGAATGAAATTCACCCCGGAACAGCAAAGGGTAATCGAACTGCATAACAGTAATATTCTGGTATCAGCGGCCGCAGGAAGTGGTAAGACGGCAGTATTGGTGGAACGTATTATCCGCATGATCTGCGAAGGGGAGAATCCGGCAGACATTGACCGCCTGCTGATCGTGACTTTCACCAATGCAGCAGCAGCGGAGATGCGGGAACGTATTGCAGCCGGGATCGCAGCCAGACTGGAAGCGGATCCCGGCAATGAGCATATCCAGAAGCAGTCGGCATTGCTGCATAATGCGCAGATCACCACCATTGACAGTTTCAGCTTGTTCCTGATCCGGAATCACTTTAATGAAATCGGACTGGATCCGGATTTCCGTGTGGCGGACGAGGGCGAGATCAAGCTGTTGCAGCAGGAAGTGCTGGGGCAGTTACTGGAAGATGCCTATGCAGGAAAATTTGTTCCGGAAGAGATTACGGCATTCCGGGATGCCTGTGGCAATGAAGTGAATTCTCTGGAAATGTCAGAGAACTATCGAGCAGAGGATACGCAGGGAAACGGGGAAGCATTGGAGCAGTTTCATGCCTGTGTGGAGTATTTCTGTCCCAGTGGCAGGGAGAGTGTTCTGGAACAGCATATCCTGAATCTGTCCCGTTATGCGGGAAGCTTCCCATGGCCTGCGGAATGGCTGGAAGAGCGTAAAAATGACTATGCCGCAGGAGACCTGAATGCCCTGCTGCACAGCAATTACGGAAAATATCTGGCGGAACGCATAAGTCGTGTACTGCTGGGCTGCCTGGAAAAACTCAGGGAAGTAAAAAAGCTGTGTGAACTGCCGGACGGCCCGTATATGTACGGAGAGCTGACGGAAGCTGAGATCGGACAGCTGGAGCGGCTGGCTGCCTGCAAGGATCTGGAGGAACAGGCTGCAAAAATTCCGGCAATGACCTTTGGACGGCTCCCTTCCAAAAAGGATGACAGTGTGGATCCTGCCAAGAGAGAGCTGGCAAAAACCATCCGGAATAGCGTAAAGGATGCTCTGGGAGAGCTGACAGAGAATTATTTTAAGACTCCGCTGGATCTGGTGGTGGAACAGGGAAAGGCCTGCAGAGCACCGCTTAGGATGTTGTTAAATCTGGTGTTGGAATTCGACAGAAGGCTTCTGGCAGCCAAGCAGGAGAGGCATCTGATCGATTTCTCTGATATGGAACACTATGCCCTGCAGATTTTGTTAAAAAGGGAAAAAGTGGAAGAAACCGGAGACGCAGGAACGGATCGTGCCGAAACGAAATATCGTATTGTGCCAAGTGATGTGGCGTTGGAGTACCGCCAGTATTTTCAGGAGATCCTTATTGATGAATATCAGGACAGTAATCTGGTGCAGGAATATCTGTTAAGCGCCATCTCGGGGGAAGAAGAGGGGCGTTACAACCGCTTCATGGTAGGCGATGTGAAGCAGAGCATCTACAAATTCCGTCTGGCGAGACCGGAGCTTTTCCTGGAAAAATACGATACCTATCAGGAGACCGGAGATCTGTGCCGGATCGACCTAGCGAAGAACTTCCGAAGCCGCATACAGGTGGTGGATGCGGTCAATGGTGTATTTTCCCGGATCATGAGCAGGGAGATCGGTGGGATCGCTTATGATGATAAAGCTGCATTGTATCCGGGGGCAGTGTATCCTGCGCAGGAGGATCCCGCATACGGCAGCGAAATGCTGCTGATCCGGAAGCCGGAGAAGGGAGACAGTGCAGAAGGCGGCACCGGTGGGGCAGCAGGCCTTGTGGATTATGACAATGTAAGACAGCTGGAAGCACTGGCTATTGCCGGACGGATCAAGCAATTGAAGGGCAGTCTGAAGGTCATGGAGAAGTCCACGGGAGAACTGCGTCCGGTGCGTTATTCGGATATGGTCATCCTGTTGCGGACGACCAGCGGCTGGGATGAGGAATTCAAAAAGATTCTGGAACAGCAGGGAATCCCTGTCTATATCACATCCAAGACCGGATATTTCGGGGCACTGGAAGTACAGGAACTGCTGCAGTTTCTACGGGTACTGGACAATCCGAGACAGGATATTCCACTGTTTGGCGTGATGCAGTCGGTCTTCGGTGGATTTACCCAGGAAGAGATCGCCCGGATCCGCAGCGGTGGGGAAGGACATTCCAGAAAACGGATGACGCTATATGAAGCACTGAAGGAAGTAGCACAGAGCGGCCGGACGGTGGAAGAGGGAGAAGAGGCACCGGAGAGCATGGAACCGGCGGCAGAGCTTTCACAAAAGGCAGATACCTTCTTACAACGGATTGGCCATTACCGTGACCGGACTCCGTTCACCTCTATCCGTGAACTGTTGCAGCGGATACTTGACGATTATGATTATCTGAATTATGTGACGGCACTCCCGGCAGGCAGTAAGCGCCGGGCTAACGTGGAGATGCTGCTTACGAAGGCATCCGCTTTCGAGAAGACCAGTTATTTCGGACTGTTCCACTTTATCCGTTACATGGAGCAGCTGGAAAAATATGATGTGGATTACGGAGAGGCAGATACTCTGGATGAAAATGCCGATGTGGTACGTATCATGAGTATCCACAAAAGTAAGGGACTGGAATTCCCGGTGGTATTTGTCTCCGGATTGTCGAAACGCTTCAACATGCAGGATGCGAACCAATCTCTTATCGTGGACATGGATCTGGGAGTTGCGGTGGATTATGTAGATTCCGTACGACGTATTAAAAATAAGACTCTCCGCCGGGCAGTCCTATCTGCAAAAATGAAGGAAGATAATCTGGCGGAGGAATTACGTGTGCTCTATGTGGCACTGACCCGTGCCAGAGAAAAACTGATCTTAACCGCGGTATTGGACAAGGCTGACGAAAAGTGGGAACTATCGCAGATGACCGGACAGGAGAAGCTGACTTATCTGGATTTCTGCGAGGCGGGAAGTTATATGGATTTCCTGCTGCCGATCCTGCCGCAGACAGGAATTGCGGTGAAGACACTGAGAGTGGAGGATCTGGCGGCAGAGGAGATCAGAGAGCAGCTGCGCATGGGCGACCGCAGAGAACAGCTGTGTCTGGCAGCCTGTGGAGAGACACCTTTGACCGGGGATCCGGAAGAAAATGAGCGGAAGCTTATGCGTCTGCGGGAGCGTTTTGCTTATCAATATCCACATCCCGGGTTACAAAAGCTATATACCAAGACAACAGTGTCAGAGTTAAAGATCGCTGCCATGGCGGAAAAGGACGAGGCGGCATTCCATACCTTTGAAGAAAAAGAAGTGGTTCCCTATATCCCGGGATTCCGCAGAGAGCAGGAGAAGGTCAGTGGTGCAGTGCGCGGTAATGCGTTTCACCGTACCATGGAGCTTCTGGATTTCACATATCTATTCACAGAATCCGGGCTGTTCACCGGATGTCCGAACAACTATGAGGAATATCGCAGAGGACTGGACAAGAATCGGTTACAGAACCGACTGGAAGAATTCTTACAGCGGGAAACGATATCTTTACGCCTGACGGAGGAATATGCCAAAGCAGTCAGTCTGCCGAAGATCCTCAATTTCCTGGGGCAGGAGCTGGCATACCGCATGTGGCGTGCGCAGGAACAGGGGCTTCTATACAGAGAGCAGCCATTTGTGCTGGGAATCGATGCGAAACGCCTGGATCCGGATCTGCCCGAGGGAGAAAAGGTGCTCATTCAGGGTATCATCGATGTCTTTTTCATAGAAGATGGAGAGATTGTTCTGCTGGACTACAAGACCGATGTGATCGACTCCCTGGAAGCCCTCTGGAACCGCTACAACGTCCAGATCCAGTACTATGAGGAAGCACTGACAAAGCTGATGCAGATGCCTGTGAAGGAGCGGATCCTGTATTCTTTCTATCTAGAGAAGTATAAGTAAAAACTCAAAGTCAACGAAATGACAGCTAAAATTTGATGCAAGTAAATGAAATGTTGATTCTTTCCGCTGAATTTGTTATACTTACAATGGAAACGGAGGTTGAGACTATGTATGCTATGGAATTTGCACAGGTCGGAGAGAATATACAGCATCTTTTGGATGAGAGAGGTATGACACAACAAAATCTTGCGGAGGCATTGGGGATTTCCAAACAAGTCGTGAACAAGATTATAAAGGGGAATAAAGCTATTAATGTAAAGGAAATTGCAGAGATAGCACAGATACTGGGAGTTTCGGCGGATGATTTATTGATGGTAAGAGATACGAACACTGCACCTGACAGCTTAAGCTTTATGGGAACGGTACAGGATGAGGATACATTACAAAAGATCAACCGGATCAGAGAAGCGATCGATGAAATCCATATGTTGGAAGGGGTATTACATGACAAATGAATTGAATGAACTGGAAGTAAGAGAGATCAAGAATCTTGCAAAGGAAAAGTTGGGACTTTGCAGTAAAACGAATGATATTATCGGAACACAGATTTTTTCCATACTAAGTATGTATGCACGGGTAATCTATTATCCCCTGGGACAGGAGGCTCCATGGGGATTTACCCGAATCAGCGGTTCCAGAGACGATGCAGCTCTGGAAAAGCCTTTTGTAGCTATTAATTCGTCTATTTCTATGGATCGCCAAGTCTTTGCGGCAGCACATGAGTTATACCACATCTGGTTTGAACAAAATCCTGATATTTTACCGGCAGATTTATTAAATGAACAGAACAAAGAAGTGAATGAAAAAAAGGCAAATCGGTTTGCAGCAGAATTTTTGGTGAGTGAGCAGTTGCTTTGCCAGGAAATTGAACTTTATCAGATACAGGAAATTACAATTAAAAACATTTTGCAATTAGCCGCTTTATTTACTGTTCCTTACCGAACCATGGTAAAAAGACTGTATGAGATCAGACGGATTACAGAAGCACAGCAGATAATCTTTTTAAACGAGACAGAAGAAAGCATTGAGATATATTCCAGAAAATATTCTATTCCAAAACAGGCGGCAGATGAGCGGGTAACATTGGATAATCTCACGGAACTTGCGGTGGAAGCTTATGAAAAGGGATATATCACTTATGAAAAGCTGGAATATTTATTAGAATTCAGTAATCTGATTCCGGCGGATCTGGGAATAAAAAAGAAGGATTCCTATGCTTTTCCCTCCGATGACGAACTTGCAGACATCATGGAGGAGTAGCGCATGATAGATAAAATGATCGTAGATGCGGATTTGTGTATTAAATTAGGAGGAAGTGCAAAATATCGCTATCTTTATGATATTTTACCGATGGTTGCGGCACATATCTATATGCATACGCATGCACATGGGGAGGTTATGATGCCCTCCAGTGCCATACAGCAGTTAAATGAACTTATTGCAGAAGGAAAAGTAGTCCTTGTAAATGAATGTAATCTTAAAATGGCAGATAAGGCAGTGTATGCTGCAACTTATGAAAATCTTGCCAAAGTGATGATAGATCCACGCAGACCATATAAAAATAAGGGAGAAGTATGCTCTCTGGCGTATGCAAAGGCAACCGGAATTCCGGTGTTTGCGACAGATGAAATGAATCTCCAGCCGATCATTGATACACAGTTGAACACTGGAATAGATGATATTACCTGTATACGAATCGTGGACATTATTGAAAAGGCACATCAGGGTGAAATCGCAGTACCGAGAAAAGTTTGTAAGGCACTTTGGATCATTTGCGGAAAACTGAAGGAAACATTCGACCGGGAAATCTGGCCGTTAGAATAAAATAACAATAAAAAAAGATCTGAAACAGATCTTTTTATCCGCACAATGCGGGCTGTTAAGCGATGTCGGAAAATCCTTATTTGCACTCGCCTTGTTAATTCATTTTTAGAATAACATATTTGGAGAAAAAGTCAACAATAATGAATTGTATGGGAGCGAATTCATATGAAGACACAGAAAAATCAAAAATATTACTTGGGATTGGACATGGGTACAAGTTCTGTTGGATGGGCAGTAACGGATTCAGATTATCGGCTTATTCGAAAAAAAGGGAAGGATATGTGGGGAATCCGCGAATTTGATGAGGCGGTTGCTGCCGCAGAGAGAAGAAGCCATAGGACAAGTCGTAGAAGAAGGCAGAGAGAAGTAGCACGTATTGGATTGCTAAAGAGCTACTTTGCAGATGCTGTGTTGGTTGTGGATGAGAATTTCTTTACTCGGCTGGAAAACAGTAAATATTTTTTAGAGGATAAAGATGAAAAATTATCTTCTTCTAATGGCATTTTTGATGATGAAAACTACAAAGATGAAGATTATTATAAAGAATATCCTACTATCTTTCACTTACGAAAGGCATTGTTGGATTTAGAACAGACTAGAAAAACATTTGATGTACGATTAGTATATTTGGCTCTTTTGAACATGTTTAAGCATAGAGGTCATTTCCTGTTGAGCACAACGGAAGATGGTTTAGATGCAGTGCAGATCGGTTTGGTATATGAAGAACTGCTTTTGCAGTTAAATGAAGAATACGGCATTGGGATAAATTCGAAACCGGTAGAGCAGATGATAGAAATTATAGGAGATAAGGAAATTGGACGAAAACTGAAATATGAAAAGATGATTCAGTTGTTTACCGTCGAAAAAAATAATAAAAAAGCAAATGAATTTTTGAAATGTATGTGTGGATTAACAGTGAATGCAAATACATTTTTAGAACCGGATTCGGAAGAAAAAATTACAGTGTGCTTTCACGATTTTTCTTATGCAGATAAGATTCCTGAATTGATGGAGCAACTTGGTGACAATAAATATGCTGTTTTGGAGCAGATGAAGACAATCTATGATTATGCAGTTCTTGCGGGAATTCAAAAAGGATATGATTATCTGTCACTTGCACGGGTAGAATCTTATGAAAAGCATTATAAGGATCTCAGACTGTTAAAGGGATTATATCGCAAATATAAAACACAAGAAGAATACGATAGAATGTTCCGTTCGGAAGAGGATGGTACCTATTCTGCCTATGTGAATACGTCGAATTCTACAGATGCCATTACTGGGGAAAGGAAAAGCAGAAGAAACAGAAAAGGACGTAAGGCAGATGACTTATATGCTAGAATAAAGAAAGATTTTAAAAATTATACAGAAGATGAAGAGGTACAGTATGTCTTCAATCAGATAGAAAAAGAGCAATTTCTTACAAAACAGCTTACAGGAGAAAATGGCATTATCCCTAATCAGGTACATAAAAAGGAAATGGCAAAGATATTGGAAAATGCGGAGAAGTATCTTCCGTTTTTACAGAAAAAGGATGAAAGTGGATTGACCATATCTGAAAGAATTTTACGCTTGTTTTCATTTCAGATACCATATTATGTTGGACCATTGGGAAAAAATTGTAAGACCGGGTGGGCAGTAAGGAGAGAAGAAGGAGATGTTTTGCCGTGGAACATTCAGGACAAGATTGATATGCAGGCAACTTCGGAAGCATTTATTAGGAACCTGATAAGGGAGTGTACTTATGTTGCCGGTGAAAAAGTATTGCCAAAATCGTCGCTGGCATATGAAAAATACAGTGTTTTGAATGAAATTAACAATATTAAAATTGATGATGAACGGATTGAACCGAAATTAAAGCAGCAGATATTTCAGGAATGTTTTTGCAAAGGGAAGAAAGTTTCCAGAAAACAACTTTGTAATTATCTTGTTGCACAGGGAATCATACAGTCAGCAGATCAGGTGACAGGCATTGATATTACTATTAATAATTCTTTGGCTTCTTATGGAAAAATGTATGCTATTTTTGGTGAAAAACTGAAAGAAGATCGGTACATCAAAATTGCAGAGGACATTATTTATTGGGGGACCATTTTTGCAGATTCTAAGGAAATGTTTCGACAGCATTTACTTGGATATGTAAAAGAGGGAACTTTAACGGAAGCGGATATCAAGAGAATCCTGGGTTATAAATTTAAGGACTGGGGTAGATTTTCTAGAGCATTATTGGAACTTCAGGGATGCGATAAGTCAACGGGAGAAGTAATTTCGCTTAGAAATGCAATGTGGGAATATAGTTTTAATTTTATGGAATTAATTCACAGCGATTGTTTTACTTTCAAGGAAGCTTTGGCAGAGAAAAGAACGAAAATACAAACATTACTGTCGGAATTTCAATATGATGATTTAAAAGATTATTATTTTTCGGCCCCTGTAAAGCGCATGATCTGGCAGACAATATTGGTGGTGCGTGAAATAGAATCGGTAATGGGATGCGCCCCGGAAAAAGTATTTGTAGAAATGACAAGAAGCGATGACGAAAAGGGGGATCGGGGAAGGAAAGCGTCCCGAGGCAGTCAACTATTGGAGATATATAAGAATATAAAAAATACAGAGGCACATAATTGGAAAGAAGAAATATCAGCAGCAGATGGTAACGGAAGGTTAAAAAGCAAAAAGTTGTATTTGTATTATACGCAGATGGGCCGAGATATGTACACAGGGGAAGAAATTGATCTGAACAGATTATTTGATGATAATCTTTATGATATTGATCATATTTATCCAAGACATTATGTAAAGGATGATAGTATTGTAAATAATTTGGTACTGGTGAACAAATCGGCGAATGAACATCTAAAAAAAGACATTTATCCGATACCGGAAAAGATAACATCAAATTCGAAAGTTCGTGAACTGTGGGAAATGCTTCATGGTCACAAACTGATCAGCGATGAGAAATACAGTCGTCTGGTGTCAAAGACTGCATTTACAGAAAAACAGATGGGAGACTTTATTGCCAGACAGTTGGTGGAGACCGGACAGGGAACAAAGGGTGTAGCGGAACTTTTACAGCAACTGATGTCAGATACCAGAATAGTATATGCAAAGGCATCCAACGTATCTGAATTTCGAAATAAAAATGGTTTTGTGAAGAGCAGACTGGTGAATGAGTTCCATCATGCAAATGATGCGTATCTGAATATTGTGGTGGGGAATGTGTATGATGTGAAATTTACGCAGAACCCTTGGAATTTTATTGAAAAGGAATACGCAAAGGATAAGAAAAAGAATCATTACAATCTTGATAAAATGTTTGCCTGGGATGTTGTGCGAGGCGAAGAGGTGGCTTGGACAGCAAAAAATGGAGCGCAAGAGGGAACGATTGATACTGTAAGGAAGATGCTACGGAAGAATACACCTCTTATGACTCGGATGAGTTTTGAGCAACATGGTGAAATTGCAAATGCCACATTGTATTCTGCGAAAAAAGCAAAGGTAGAGAATTATATTCCGCTGAAAAAAGACAGCAGAATGGCAGATGTCACAAAGTATGGTGGATATACATCAGTTAAAATAACTTATTATTTTGTGGTAGAACATCGGGAAGGCAAAAAGAAGGTTATAAGTATTGAAGGATTGCCATTATATTGTAAAGAAAAGGTGGAGAAAACAGAAAATGGGTTGGAAAAATACTGTATAGAACAACTTGGATATGACAATGTACGGATACTGTATAGAAAATTGAAAATTCAATCCTTGCTGGAAGTAGATGGTTATCGGATGTACCTGTCAGGAAAAACAGATAATCGGTTGACTATGAGAAATGCTGTAAATTTAACTTTATCACAAAAAGACATTTCATACATAAAAAAGATTGAAAAATATGTAGAAACGACACAAATGGATGAAATAATATGCGAAGCAGAAAATATAAAATTGTATGATACGCTAAAAGAAAAACATGTACTTGCAATTTATAGTAAACGGCCTAATGCGGTAGGAGAAAAACTTCAAAAAGCAAGAGAAAAGTTTGAAAGTCTCTGTGTGGAGGATCAATGCAAGGTGATTTATCAAATATTACAGTTAACAAGGATAGGACTTGTAAGTGCTGATTTGACATTAATCGGAGAAGCATCTGTTATGGGCTCTATAAAAATTAGTAAGAATATAAAGCAACCGGAAAAAATTAATCTAATTGACCAATCTGTTACAGGAGTATATGAGAGAAAAAGAGCATTTACAGAATTAGAGGTATAGAAGAACATAATGTGAGGAGGGAATATGAGTTGGAGGACAGTGGTAATATCCAGCAATGCGAAATTAGATTATCAAATGGGATACCTGGTAGTCAGACGAATGGATACAACAAAAATTCATCTCAGCGAAATAGAAATGTTGATCATTGAATCAACGGCAGTGTCTTTGACAGCAGCTCTTTTGTGTGAACTGACAAAGAAGAAAATCAAAGTAATTTTCTGTGATGAAAAGAGAAATCCATCTTCAGAGCTTGTTGGATATTACGGTTCTCATGATACCAGTGCCAAAATCAGATCTCAAATTACATGGAAAGAAGATATACAGAAAGCAGTGTGGACGGAAATTGTGACTGAGAAAATCCGTAAGCAGGAAGAACATTTACGCTATTGGAGACGACTGGAAGCAGATATGCTGAATGGGTACATCAATGAAATAGAGTTCGATGATGTGACGAATCGGGAGGGACATGCCGCAAAAGTATATTTTAATGCATTGTTTGGTATGGACTTTACGCGAACAGTAGAAAACAGTCTAAATGCAGCATTAAACTATGGCTATGCTCTTTTGCTGTCAACCTTTAACCGTTGCGTTGTAGCAAATGGCTATTTGACGCAATTGGGATTTTTTCATGACAATATGTTTAATCCGTTTAATTTGTCATCGGATCTCATGGAACCATATAGACCATTGGTAGATTATTATGTGAAGCAAATGAATCCTGTGAAGTTTGAGCATGAAGAAAAAATGGAAATGCTAAGATTATTACAGGATGAAGTAGTAATTAATGGACGGACAGAATATGTGAATAATGCTATAAAGATTTATTGCAAGAGTGTATTTGATGCGATTAACGATGAAGATATTTCACAAATAAGATTTTACAAGTATGAGTTATAGATATATGAGAGTAGTTGTATTTTTTGATTTACCGGTGCTTACGGAGGCAAATAGAAGAGATTATAGAGCATTCCGAAAATTTTTGATTAAATCCGGTTTTATGATGGTACAGGAATCGGTTTATTGCAAGCTGGCTCAAAATAGTTCCGTGGGAGAGGCTATAATTGATAACATTCGGAAAAATAAACCTTGCGAAGGATTGGTTCAGGTATTGCGTGTCACGGAGAAACAATATAATAAAATGGATTTTATCGTAGGGCAGAAGAATGGAGAAGTCCTGACCTCTGACGAAAGGCTGGTAATTTTATGAAAATGGTCTGGAGTAGATATGGATTAGAACTACAATTGTGTGAGAATCAGATCAGTACGCTTGTTATGGAAAACCCTTTGGTTTTTACGCAGCTTTTTCAGACAATAATACGACAAATAGAAGGAGAGGAGGGAGACTTATTATTATCAGAAGGTGATAAAATACTCACTTTTTCCAAGAATGTTGTTTTGATAGATAATCCTCTTATGATCAATTGCAATGAAAAAAGAATTATAAGCAAAATACATAAGGAGTTAGGAAATATAGTAAATACGGAAATGTATGAAAAATACAGTATGCTAAATACTGAAATAGTAAAATTTGTTGAGACTGTTATGGATACAGTGCCGTATCATTTGGAAATGGATTATCAGGTTGATGTAACAGAATTATTGAAGACATATGATGTTAAAATAGCAACAGAAGAAACAGATCCGTTAGAAAAATTAATCGATTATCTTAGAGCACTGCATGCTATATGCAATATTAAAATTGTCATAGTATTGAATTTGAAGCAATTTTTTACCGAAGAACAAGTAAAACAGGTGTATGAATTTTGCTTTTATGAAAAAATATTTTTAATTAATATGGAAGGAGTGAAAACCTATCTTACAGATGTAGAAAAATGTGCTATAATAGATAAAGACTTGTGCCTAATACAGTCAAAAGACGATTAACAGCATTTTCGCAAAATGCAATGGCTCGGAGATGACCTTATAAATTTGAGGTTTGAGAGCCTTGTTAATTCAGTAAGGTGCAAAACTAAGCGAACTTTAGCACAAATAGCTAATGCGTTTGAGAGCCTTGTTAATTCAGTAAGGTGCAAAACTGATAACTGTCAGAAGAAAAAGCACGATTGTTTGAGAGCCTTGTTAATTCAGTAAGGTGCAAAACTGTCTGGGTAGTGTGGACAGCACGGGTGAAAGTTTGAGAGCCTTGTTAATTCAGTAAGGTGCAAAACGAGAGGAACACAGTACAACCAAGGAAAGCGGTTTGAGAGCCTTGTTAATTCAGTAAGGTGCAAAACTATCATAAGCATTAAAAGCAGCATCCTTAAGTTTGAGAGCCTTGTTAATTCAGTAAGGTGCAAAACTCTTCCACACATCCATATTCCGTAGATCTAGTTTGAGAGCCTTGTTAATTCAGTAAGGTGCAATGAGCTAAAAACCATAACTAGAAAAGGAGATATCCATTGTGGATATCTCCTTTTACTTACGAATAAAATTATGCGGTGATCACAGTGCCTGCCTTGCCCTTAATGGCATCCTTGACATGATCCATGGAGGTGATCAGGACTTTGCCGGCAGGAACCTTCTCCAGGTAAGCGATCGCTGCTTCGATCTTGGGAAGCATGGTGCCTTCCTCAAACTGTCCTCCTGCGATCAGATCCTTTGCTTCTGCTACGGTGAGAGTCTCCAGTGCTGCCTGATCCTCCTTGCCGAAATTCTTATAGACATAGGGAACTGTGGTCAGGATGATCAGCTCATCACAGCTTAAGTCGGAAGCAAGTTTACCGGCAATGGCATCCTTTTCGATGACTGCGGAAGCACCCTTCAGCGCATGCTTCTGCTCAATCACGGGGATTCCACCGCCGCCACAGGCGATGACTACCTGATCTGCGGCTGCCAGAGCACGGATGGCTTCGATCTCTACGATGTCGATAGGCTTGGGGGCAGCAACGACACGGCGGAAGCCCTTGCCGGGATCTTCCTTGACATAATTGCCCTTCTTTACTTCAATCTCAGCATCTTCCTTGGACATATAACGGCCGATGACCTTGGTGGGCTCATAGAAAGCTTCATCATAAGGATCTACCGTAACCTGGGTGAGGATGGTGCTGACCGGCTTGGAGATCCCGCGGTCCAGAAGCTCGGCACGAAGGGAGTTCTGGATATCATAGCCTACATAACCCTGGCTCATAGCGGAGCAGACACACATAGGTGCGGGGGTATAGTCGATGTACACACGGCGTAACTCGGTCATGGCCTTATGGATCATGCTGACCTGCGGACCGTTACTGTGGGTGATCGTCAGCTGATAATCTGCCTCCACCAGGTCTGCCAGTGCCTTGGCGGTTACTTTTACCGCATCCCACTGCTCGGTAGTGGTATAACCCAGGGCATCATGTCCCAGAGATACGACAACTCTTTTTTTGCTCATAAAATTACCTCTCTATATGTATTTTCCTAAGAATTTCTTCGTCAAAAGATGTTATCAGTATAACATATTTTCTCCGGGGTGTATAGCCATTTCTATACAATGAAACCTTCCAGAATCGTAGTCAGTTCTTCTGAGCGGGCTGCCAGTGCGGAAGTGGCTGTGTCCAGATCCTGGATGGCCTGCAGCTGTTTTTCGGCAGCAGTCTGTACATTGGAGGATCCGGCAGCAGTTTCTGCGGATACTGCGGAGATACCGGAGATGGCGGACAGGGTCGTGCTGCGCTGCTGCTCCATTTCCGTGACCCCTGCATTGATCTGCTGCAGGAACTTCAGAAGCTCGGTTACTCTGGAATCTATCTCACGGAAGGAGTCTGTGGTACTGCCAACGGACTGGTTCTGATCCGCCACAATGCCTTCAGCCTGTCTGGCAACCTGCGTAGCTTCGTCAGTGGTAATCTCGATCTCTTCAATGATCCGGGAAATTTCACCGGACGAATGAAGGGACTGATCCGCCAGTTTCTGGATCTCCTGAGCGACGACAGCGAAGCCTCTGCCGGCTTCACCGGCCCTGGCAGCTTCAATGGAAGCGTTAAGGGACAGGAGATTGGTCTGCTCAGCTATCTCATTAATGGCTTCGGTGATGGAACCGATGGCTTTGGACTTCTCGTTCAGTCTGCCGATGGTATCTACAATGTTGGAGGTGATCTGCATGGTGGAAGAGGTGTTCTCCTTCAGATGCTCCACGGATTCAATACCGGTATGAATCGCAGCGGTGGTGCCGGTGGCAAGCTCACTGATCTGGTCAGAATGTGTGGATACGTTGCCAATGGTGTCGGACAGAGAGTCCATCTGCTGCAGGCAGTCTTCGGAGCTTTCATCCAGTTTTTCAATACCCTGGCGCATTTCACCTACCTGATTCTGAATATCATGGGAGGTCGCCAGGAAATGTGAGGAAGCCGCAGACATATTGGTGGCAGCCCGGGATAATTCTTCATTGACAACCTTCAGCCCGGATACCAGCTTCTTCATGTGTGTGATCATATCACAGATGCCCTCTGCTAACAGCTGGAATTCGTCATTGCGCTTGGAGTGGATTTCAATCGTCAGATCTCCGTCAGAGACTTTTTTCAGGCGGCGGATAAAATAGTAGATGGATCCGCCATATTGCCCGGCCAGCAGAGAACCCAGTAAGATTGCCACGGCACTTGCGGCAATGACAAGGATCAGAGACACATTTTTAATCTCTGCTGTCTGACCGATGATATTTGCCTGAGGGATCAGGGCACAGATCATGGCATTGCGGGCACCAATCTTGGAATAGAGAAAGAGATATTCTTCGTCTGCCTCTTTCACATAGGAGGAGCCGTTGGTTTCTTCAGAGGCAAATGCCTCATCCACATAGCTTTTTCCAACAAATGTATTTTCCGCTGCCGTATCGGATTGGGAGGAGAGATATTCCGTGCCATCGCAGGTGACAAAGCCTACGAAGCTGCCTTCACCACCATCCAGAGAGGATAAGGAGGTATCCAGGACGCTGGGCTTGAAATCAATGATCAGCATTGCCGGAGCGTTGGAGAAATATCTGGCGAGGCGGACACTGTATTTGGAGGCATCCGTGCCAAGCATTGCATCGATCCCGGACTGGTTGCCGAAAAGGTAATATTTTGCCTTGTCCGCAGATAAGATCTGACCCTGGGAGCTTTCAAGGTAAGCACTTAAGAGACCGGTTTCCGGTGTCTTGGTAGTGGAGATGGTCCGTTCTTTGTCAGAGAGCACATAAATATTGGAGATCAGGGCATCCGTGGTTACAGCATTGATAAAGGTATCCTCATAGGTGTTGGGAGTGTTATAAGCGGCGGATGCATCGTTATCGAACAGCCCGTTCAGATATTTCTGCAGGGTTTCGTCATTCATATATCCCTTGTAGTTGGACTGAACCGTATCAAAAGAAAGCGTCAGGTACTGAGTCATCATGCTGACGGTCTGGTCTACGGAGTCGCGGTAGGTTGCAATGATCTGTGTAGTAGCCTTCTGATAGGATACGAAGCCTAAGACAATGATGAAGACCACAGGGATCAGAAAAGCGAAGATCAGCTTAAAGCGTATCCGCTTCCAGAGAGGAATAGGGTTTTTCTTAGTATTTTTGGTCAAAATGGACACCTCCGATAGTACATGAATATTGATAGATACAGTTTACCAAAATTTTACCGAAATATCTATATCAATATGAAAACGATTTCTTAAATAAGCATCCTTAATAGGCAGAATCGCTTTTGCTTTACATAATATGTAACAAAGTAATATAATGATGCCAGGGTCAAAAGGTCTAAGCCCATATGAGCTTGCTCATAAGTGGGCGGAAGACCTTAGGAGCCTGGCATCAATGGCAGGAAGGAAACTGGAATCAATATGCAGAAAAAAGAACGTATGGCAAATCTGGAGGTATTACGCTGTGTGGCAATGATGATGGTCGTGGTGCTGCACTATCTGGGCAAGGGAGGTTTATTGCCGGACCTGACCGCCCCCTTATCTGTCCGGGATACCGCAGCCTGGCTGTTGGAAGCATTCTGTATTGTGGCGGTAAACGTCTACATGATGATCAGCGGTTACTTTTTGTGTGAAAGCTCTTTTAAATTCAGCAGGTTACTGCAGCTGTGGCTGCAGGTGTGGATATATTCGGTAGTGATCGGAGTGCTGGCCGCAGCCACGGGGATCGTTCCAGCGGAGGAGATCAGCACGCATTATTATCTGACACTTCTGTTCCCTGTGACCATGGGACATTACTGGTTCCTGACAGCATATGTGTTTTTATATGTGTTGCTGCCGCTTTTGGGAGAAGGACTGCGGCGGATGACGAAGCAGCAGTTTCAGGTGGCATTAGTATTGCTGTTTACCACCTTCTGCCTGTTAAAATCCGTGCTGCCGTTCCGGCTGGAGGAAGACAGTAAAGGCTATGACTGCCTCTGGTACCTGTGCGTATTCTGCATGGCGGCATATCTGCGCAGATTCGGACTTCCGTTTTTACAGAAGAGATCCCGGGCACTGCTTCTATATCTGGCCGGTGTTCTCGGAACTTTCGGAGAGGCAATGCTTTTGCACCTGTACTATCTGCAAACAGGCAGTCTGGAGCTGATCCTGAAGATTCCCTATGAATATAACCATATTTTCCCGTTTATGGCTTCCGTGGGACTGTTCTGTCTGTTCCTGGACAGCAGAATACAGGGGAAAATCGGCGGTGTGGCAGTGAAGATCGCACCCTATACGCTGGGAGTGTATCTGCTGCATGAGAATCTGGGGGTACGCTATGCGTGGCAGGCCTGGCTGGGTACGAAGGTCATAAGCAATGCATGGCAGCTCCTGGCATGGACGATGCTTGCGGTGATTGTGGTGTTTGTTTTGGGCATTCTGGTGGATTTCGTGCGGAAAACCATCTGTGACGGACTGCATAAAACCTGTCTGCACATCCGTCCTTACCGCAGATTGATAGAAAAAATACAGGCGGTAGATACTATGTTCAAAAGAGAGGTAGTGCAGTGACGGATAAAATTAAAAACAACAAAGCTGGCATGGACAATCAGAAACGCTTCTGGGAATTCGTAATTGTGGCAATTCTGGTGCTGTATCCCCTGCGGCATATCTCCTGGGGGCTGGATCTATGGGATACCGGCTATGGTTATGCTAATTTTGAATATATGGGAACACAGCATATGGATCCCATGTGGCTGTTTTCCACTTATCTGACCACGGCCATCGGACATTTTTTCAGTCTGCTGCCCGGGGCGGAAACCCTGATCGGCATGAACTTTTATACCGGCTTCAGCATCAGCTTCCTGGCAGTTCTGGGGTATTATTTTTGTGTGAAAGTGTTGAAGATTCCGGCACTTCTGGCATTCCTGGGAGAATTCACGGCGGTGAGCTTCTGTTGGTGCCCCACGGGATCTTTTTACAATTATGTGACGTACGTGTTCTATCTGGTATCGGTGGTCTGCCTGTATCTGGGACTTGCCCGGGACAGAAAGGGGTGGCTGTTTGCCGCCGGCGCAGCGCTTGGCTGTAATGTGCTGTCCCGATTCTCTAATCTGCCGGAAGCGGCTATGATCGTGGGCGTGTGGGCTTACGGGATCATCTGCTGGCTGGAAGAACGTAAGGAGATTGGAAAGAACTCTGGGCAGGCTGTGGAGACGACAGAAACTGCGGAAAAAACAAAAGTGCGGAAAAAAGCAGCGGGTGTAAGACTTCGCAAGAAATTATTGAAGGATACCGGCATGTGTCTGGCAGGATATCTCACGGCATTGCTTATATTATTCGGATATATCCAGATCCGTTACGGCATGGATGAATATGTGAAGGGTATCAGGCGGCTGTTTTCCATGACAGAGGTAGCAACAGATTACACGGCTGCATCCATGATCATGGGTATGTTCGACTGGTATTTTCAGAATCTGTACTGGGAGATCCGGATGTGTGTGTTCCTGATCGTAGGAGTGATTGGGGTGGGATTATTGGAATTCGCCGCAGCTGGTGTGAGAAATCTTTTTTCAGGGAAGAACACGGTCAAAAAGATTCTGCGGATCATGGAATGGATTGGAAGTATCGCACTGGCGGCTGTGATGGTGTTCTGGCTGTACCGTCAGGGCTTCTGTGCCAGAGAATATACGAATTACGGTGCCATCATCTGGCCCGGAGTGACGTTTTTGACACTGACTCTGCTGGTGACCCTGTGGCGGATCTTCACACCTTCCGCACCGAAGGAGGAAAAGCTGATCAGCGGACTGATCTTCCTGGTCGTGCTGATCACTTCTCTTGGAAGTAACAATAAGCTTTATCCCAGCATGAATAACCTGTTCCTGGCATTGCCTTATATGTACTGGCAGTTTTATCGGTTCTGCAAATATGCCGGCAGCTTCCGGTGGAAGCGGATCACGATATCCGCAATCCCTGCAAAATGTCTTTTCGGAGGTTTCTTCCTGTTGTTCTTTGTCCAGGTGGGACTGTTCGGCAGAAGCTTTGTATTTGCCGAAGGTACCGGCATACAGGACATTGATGCGCAGGTGACGAATAATGAGACATTAAAAGGTGTGTGGATGAGCGAGGAACGAGCCGGATGGATGCAGGAGATCTCAGAGTATGTGAATACCAGAGGACTTGCCGGAAACGATGCGCTCATCTACGGACAGATCCCGGCATTGTCCTATTATCTGCAGATGCCTGCGGCATTCAATCCCTGGCCGGATCTGGATTCCTACCAGATCGGACAGCTGGAACAGGATATGCAGAAGATGCAGGAGCGGATGGATGCGGATGCAACGTATCGTCCGGTGGTATTGTTGGAGAAGAAATATGCCGTGTATCTGGAAGACGGAGAGGCAGCGCTGATGCGCATGGAACCTACGGAAAAAGAACAGGGCTGGATCGTGGATAATCCCAAGCTTTTGCTGATCGGAAAATTCATGGAAGATTATGGGTATGAGAAGACTTTTGAAAATGAGAAATTCGTGATATATGAATAAGCGTTAGATGCTATAATAAAAAACCCCGGAATACACGTTAATGTATTCCGGGGTTATATTTTGTTCTGTTGCGGATAATTCTCGTAACTATTCAGAACCGCATTCATAAAATCAACTTTTAAGAGCTTTCATGGATAACAATTTTGATTGTTATTTGCGGTTATTTATAACAGCTGTAAGCCGTTTTCTTCTGCAATCTTCATTACTTCGTCAGACCACAGGGAGCACTGTACTTCACCGATGTGAGCTTTTCTTAAGAAGAACATGCAGATACGGGACTGACCGATACCACCGCCGATGGTAAGAGGAAGTTCACCGTTAATGACTGCCTTGTGATAAGGAAGTTCTGCACGCTCAGGGCAGCCAGCCTTCTGTAACTGGTCTAACAGAGCTTTCTTATCTACACGGATACCCATGCTGGACAGCTCCAAAGCGATATCCAGAACCGGATAATATACCACGATATCCGCATTCAGAGACCAGTCATCGTAGTCCGGTGCACGACCGTCATGAGGCTTGCCGTTCTCTAAGGTCTCACCAATCTGCATGATACAGACAGCACCCTTAGCCTTGGCAATGTAGTATTCCCGCTCCTTCGGGGAGTAATCCGGGAACATTTCCTCCAGCTCACTGGTGGTTACGAAGAAAATGTCATGAGGAAGGATTTCCTCGATGTAATCGTAATGGATGGACATATACTTCTCGGTCTTGCGAAGAACCTTGTATACGGTGCGGACGGTCTCCTTCAGAGTCTCGAGATTCCGCTCCTCCTTTGTAATGATCTTCTCCCAGTCCCACTGATCCACGTAGATGGAGTGAATGTTGTCGGATTCTTCATCCTGGCGGATGGCACTCATATCGGTGTAGAGTCCCTCACCGGGCTGGAAACCGTATTTCTGCAGGGCATAACGCTTCCATTTTGCCAGAGACTGTACGATCTCTGCCTCACGGTCTCCCTGCGCTGCAATATGGAAATTCACGGGACGCTCCACACCGTTCAGATTATCGTTCAGTCCGGATGTGGGATCTACAAACAAGGGAGCAGATACACGCAGCAGGTGCAGACGTTCTGCTAACAGTCCCTGGAAAAAGTCTTTCACTGTCTTAATGGCAACCTGTGTCTCGTACAGGTTCAGCTGAGACTTATAATTTTTAGGTATGACAATATCTGACATACTGACCTCTCATTCTGCCGCCGGGCGGCTTGTGTTACAAAATACTCCTATATTATTTAACTGCGAAATGCATGATTTTGCAAGCCTTTTTTCGGAAAAAATAACCACTTGCAAAAATCGAACATATGTGCTAAATTAAATACATACAAGAACAAATGTTCTAACTTTGGAAATTTTTGGTAAAAGGAGGTGATGACATGGAATATCTCATACAAAGCGGGGAATTGTCTATCATGCAGAAGCTGGAGATTCTGACAGATGCAGCAAAATATGATGTGGCCTGTACTTCCAGTGGTGTGGAACGTAAGGGCGACGGGAAGCACATGGGGAACTGTACGAAGGCAGGGATCTGTCACAGCTTTTCTTCCGACGGCAGATGTATTTCTTTGTTGAAGATACTGATGACTAATGAATGTATTTTTGATTGTAAATATTGTCTGAACCGGAAGTCCAACGATGTCCCCAGAGCCACCTTCACCCCGGAGGAGATCTGCATGCTGACCATGGAATTCTATCGCCGCAATTATATCGAGGGGCTGTTCTTAAGCTCCGGTATTATACAGGATCCTACTTTTACCATGGAACTATTATATCGGACCATATGGCTGTTACGGAATCTATACCATTTTAACGGCTATGTCCATGTAAAAGCGATTCCGGGGGCAGATCCCGAGCTGGTGCAGCGGATGGGATACCTGGCAGACCGTATGAGTGTGAACCTGGAATTGCCCACAGCGGAAGGGCTGCGGACACTGGCACCGAATAAGCACCGGAAAAATATTCTCACGCCCATGCGGCAGATCCAGAACGGCATCCATGCGAATAAGGAGGAATTGATCCTGTACCGCAAGAGTCCCACTTTCGTGAGCGGCGGGCAGTCCACCCAGATGATCATCGGGGCAACGCCGGAGACGGATTATCAGATCTTAAACGTGGCGGAGAGCCTGTATCAGAAGTTTGAGCTAAAGAGGGTATTTTATTCCGCCTTTGTAAAGGTCAACGAGGACAAGAGCCTGCCGGCGCTTCCCGGGGGACCGCCGCTTCTGAGGGAACACCGTCTGTATCAGGCGGACTGGCTTTTGCGGTTTTACGGATTTCAGGCAGAGGAACTGTTGGATGAGCGGAGACCGTTTTTTAATGTGATGCTGGATCCCAAGGAGGATTGGGCGGTGCGGCACCTGGAATGCTTCCCTGTGGAGATCAACAGAGCACCTTATGGGACGCTGCTGCGGGTGCCGGGGATCGGTGTGAAGAGTGCCAGACGGATTGTGAACGCCAGAAGGAGCACGAAGCTGACCTTTCAGGATCTGAAGAAGCTGGGAGTGGTCATGAAGCGGGCAGTTTATTTTATCACCTGCGGCGGCAGGATGATGTATCCCACGAAGCTGGAGGAGGACTATATCGTGCGGAATCTGACGGATCCGAAGGAGCGGATCCGGTTCGGCAGTGATGGTATGAGTTACCGGCAGATGACTTTGTTCGATGACGGAATGTTCCAGACCGGAGTGCGGCAGGAGGAAGTGCTGCCTGCAGCGGTAGGGGAACTGTAACGAAGAGGTTACAAAGAAAAGCTGCCTGTCGATTTGCATTGACAGGCAAATTTGAGAAGATGTCTGAGGAAACGGAGAACTCTTGCAGGCAGGCGAATGTAGTCTTCAGAAGCAAGGCATTGCAAATTATGAAATGACAAACCTACAGGGGTGGCGGAGAGGAGAACAGGAACAGCAGGAGGTGCAGCTTATTCTATGAAAATATATCATTGTGAGGATTCGCTGGAAGGAATTTTCACCGCCATTTACAATACTTATGAAGACCATGCTCCCGTCCGGGATACCATGGTCACGACCATCGAGGAAAATCTGTTGTTCTCGGAGTCTGTGGAAGTAGTGCCGGATCCGGAGAAGACGGTGAAGGTGATCCGGACCTTAAAGCGCCGGTTCGGCGAGGATGACTATGAGAGATTGTGTCTGGCATTGTCCTCCCCGAAGCCGGAGAAAGCTCAGGCAGTATACCGCACCATTGCAAGGGGGCTTTCAGAGAACACGATGCCGGGGCATTTACTGGATGCCATGGCAGATACGTATGTGAACCAGACTTTTAGTCTGGCCAGAGCAGCGGGAAATGAGTATCACCATCTTGAGGGATTCGTACGGTTCGAGGAACTGGAGAATACGATCCTTTATTCGAAAATTGCACCGAAGAATAATATTCTGACCTTCCTGATGGTGCATTTTGCTGACCGTTTTCCTATGGAAGATTTCCTGCTGTTTGATGCCGGGCGGTACCTGTTCGGAATCCATCCCGCCGGGAAGCCATGGTATACGCTGCAGGGGAAGGATGGCTGGGAGAAAGTGCGGCCGGAGACAGAGAAACTGTCTGCCGCAGAGCAGCATTACCGGGAACTTTTCCGCTCTTTCTGTCATACAATAGCCATAAAAGAACGTGAAAACAGGGAATTACAGCAAAATCTGCTGCCGCTGAGGTTCCAAGAATATATGGTGGAATTTCGATAGATTTCGCCAAATTGGAATTTTGATTTTAATGCAATAAAGTAACAGATATACAAATCGCCGAAAAGGTTTTCCGCATGGATACCAACTGTTGTCAAAATGATAAAGAAGTGATAAAAACGGCTAAAATGTACACTTTCTGGAAGAAAAAAACAGCTTTACTTTTGGAGTTGATTGGCTATAATAGTAGTAATTTCAAATGTGAGGGGAAGATATCCTGTTGTATTATTTTACGTACGATTGAATTTACTGATTGAAAGTTGAAAGGAAGGAACCAGAAATGTTAAAAACGATCCGTTTGACACCTGAAGACGTGAAGCATTTTGTTGATGTAGCTTCAAAGTGTGATTTTGATATTGATATATGCTATAACAGATACGTAATCGATGCCAAATCATTCCTTGGAGTGTATGGATTGGATTTCACGAAGCCATTGACCGTATCTTATGACGGCTACAATGATAAATTCGAAGAGCTGTTAAGACAGTATGCGATTGCATGCTAATGCATTGACAGGTCAGTATTCCGCAATAACAGAATGTCATGATGCCAGGGTCAAAAGGTCTAAGCCCACATGAGCTTGCTCATGCGTGGGTGAAAGACCTTTTGACCCGCCCCGATATGAGCATAAAAGTGGGATGATAATCCCACGATATGCGAATATTGGGTAGGATTGTGGGAGTGCGTAGCACGGAACAATCCGTAGGCATCAAAGTCGGGGGCTTTTGCCCACAACATCATGTCATTTGACTACCCAGGTAAGATAGAGTACTATTTACCTGGGTAGTTTTATTATATTTGCAGAATTGCGGGAGCAGCTTGCTGCGGAGCAATTCGTAGGCATCTAGGTATCGTAGGAAATTGCTGAGGGAGGTGAAGTCACATGGCAGGCGAAGTCAGAATATCGGTACGTAATCTGGTGGAGTTTATCCTGCGCAGTGGCGACATCGATGACAGGCGGCAGGGCTCTCCGGAGAATGCCATGCAGGAGGGCAGCAGGATCCATCGTATAATCCAGCGACGCATGGGAGCGGAGTACCAGGCCGAGGTGGCACTGAAATATACCCATCCCACGGAGGACTATGTCATTATCGTGGAGGGAAGAGCCGACGGCATCATCGAGCAGAACGGGGAGACCACCATTGATGAGATCAAGGGGACCTACAGAGATCTGTCGAAGCTGAAAGCCCCTCTGCCTTTGCATATTGCCCAGGCCAAGTGTTATGCTTATATGTACAGCCTGCAAAAGGAACTGCCTTATATCCGGGTGCGGCTGACTTACTGTAATATAGAATCGGAAGATATCCGCTATTTTTATGAGGATTTTGAATTTGCTGCGCTGGAGGTCTGGTTTCAGACTTTGCTCAGCGATTACCGCAAATGGGCGGATTATACCTGGCAGTGGAGAGAACTGCGGCAGAAGTCCATTGCCGGACTACCATTTCCCTTTGAGTACCGTGACGGACAGAAGGAACTTGTCAGCTATGTGTACCAGACCATTTATCATAAGAGAAAATTGTTTATTGAAGCGCCCACGGGAGTCGGCAAGACCATCTCCACCATTTTCCCCACGGTAAAGGCCATGGGAAAGGATATGGGGGACAAGCTTTTCTATCTCACCGCCAAGACCATCACCCGGACGGTGGCGGAGGATACTATCTCGCTGCTTCGGGAAAAGGGATTGCGGTTTAAGAGTATTATCCTGACAGCCAAGGAAAAGATCTGTTTTCAGGGACATACCGAATGCAATCCGGAGCAGTGCCCCTATGCCAAAGGTCATTTTGACCGAGTGAACGATGCAATCTATGATCTGCTGACCCATGAGGAAAGCTTTACGCGAAGTAAGATAGAAGAATACGCCTTGAACTATCAGGTATGTCCCTTTGAGTTCGGACTGGATCTGAGTCTCTTCGCCGATGGAATCATCGGAGATTACAATTACCTCTTTGATCCCCATGTGTATCTGAAGCGTTTCTTCGCAGATGGCAGTCAGGGCAATTACATATTTCTGATCGATGAGGCACATAACCTTTTAGAGCGGGGCAGAGAGATGTACAGTGCACCGCTTCGGAAGGAAGATCTGCTGGAACTTAAGAAGGAAATCAAACAGACAATCATGTCAGAAATGGAAGAGGCAGCCCTGAAAAAGCGTGAAAAAGACGAGATTTCCGGGCAGATGACATTAGAAATGACAGATATGTCAAAACAGTTGCCACAGATAATTTCTCTGGGAGAAACAGATGGTACGGATTCTCTCTATGTGAAAGGTCACAAGGGAAGAAAGGCTGACGGAAAGAGTATTTTTGTACGGGAAGGGTATGCGGAGCGGATCAGCCAGCTGTTGGAGAAGTGTAACGCACAGTTGTTGTCTATGAAGCGGGATTGTGACGGTTATCGGCTGGTGGATGACATTGACATGTTGGTACAGCCCCTGACCAGACTGCATGCCCTGATCAGTGATTATCTGGAGGAGCAGGAGAAGGTCAGTCTGGAGGTACGTGAGAATCTGTTGGATTTTTATTTCAAGCTCAGTCATTTTCTGGATATTTATGAGAGACAGGACGAAAATTACGTGAAATATACCAGACTGTGCGAGGACGGCAGCTTTGAACTGAAGCTGTTCTGCGTCAATCCCAGAGAAAACCTGAAGGAATGCATGCTCAGAGGACGCAGTACGATCCTGTTTTCTGCTACCTTTCTGCCCATTCAGTATTACAAGAATCTGTTGGGCGGCGAAAAGGAAGATTATGAAGTATATGCCCACTCGGTATTTGATCCGGAGAAGCGTACCATATTGATCGCCAGAGATGTGACTAGTAAATTCACCAGAAGATCTCAGGAGGAATATTACAATATAGCCCGTTACATTCACGAAGTCGTGAAGAACCGACATGGGAATTACATGGTATTTTTCCCGTCCTATTCTTTTATGAATCATATTTACGAGATCTATGAGCAGTATTTTATGACGGAAGAAGAGGAATGTCTGATTCAGCAGGAGTCCATGAATGAGGAAGAACGGGAATATTTCCTGAATCGATTCCGTGGCAACGAGGACTGCGACCTGCAAAGCCTCATCGGTATGGAAATCGAGGAGGAAGAGGAGCAGACGCTGATCGGCTTCTGTGTGCTGGGCGGCATCTTCGGGGAGGGCATCGATCTGAAGAAGGACAGCCTGATCGGTGTCATTGTCGTGGGAACCGGCCTGCCACAGGTAGGCTGTGAACGGGAGATCCTGAAGGGCTATTTTGATGATAACGGGGAAAACGGCTTCGATTATTCCTATCGTTATCCGGGAATGAATAAAGTATTGCAGGCCGCAGGCCGTGTGATCCGGACGGCCGAGGATGTGGGCATCATCGTCCTGTTGGATGAGCGGTTCCAACAGTATTCCTATCGCAGATTGTTCCCCAGAGAGTGGGAGCAGGTGCAGCCTGTGACCGTGGCTACGGTGGCAAAAAAGGTGGAACGATTCTGGGATGCCTGGTTATGGCAGAGGGGATAATTTTCAATGTGATACCCGAGTTGATATCCAATATGACAATCCACATAACCACATATGACACATGTGTATATGTGGATAAGTCGGTGGATTTTGTGGATTATTTGAGATTTTTCACAAAAAAACGACAGATGAATCAAAAATGATGTATAATAGCAAAAGAATGGATGTGGACAAATCATAAAAGTAGTACTGAACCAGTCAATGAAAATGTATTATGAGTCCAAAGTATGAAATTAAGACAACTTGAAATTAAGACAGAAAGGAATGGTGACTAATATGTGGGCTTATGAAAGTGTTTTTTATCAGATCTATCCTATGGGATTCTGCGGAGTTCCTTTTGAAAATGATGGAATACAGAGACATGAGATCAAGCGTGTGGAGGAGTGGATCCCCCATATGCAGAAGCTGGGAGTGAATGCTGTGTATTTTTCCCCGGTATTTGAATCGGATACCCATGGTTACAATACCAGGGATTATCGCAAAATTGATGTAAGGCTGGGAACCAATGGAGATTTTAAGGAAGTATGTGACGCACTGCATGCGGCAGGAATCCGGGTTGTGTTAGACGGTGTGTTCAATCATGTGGGCAGAGGCTTTGCACAGTTTCAGGATGTGATTAAAAACCGCGAGAACTCTCCTTATGTGAACTGGTTCTACCGTATCGATTTCGGCGGCAATTCCAACTACAACGACGGGCTGTGGTATGAGGGGTGGGAAGGCTGCTTTGATCTGGTGAAGCTGAACCTGCAGAACCCGGAGGTAGTGAACTATCTGCTGGACAGTGTCAAGGGCTGGATCGATGAGTTCGGCATTGACGGTCTGCGTCTGGATGTGGCCTACAGCCTGGATGAGAACTTTGTCAGAAGACTGCGGGAAGTGACCGGTGCCTACAAGCAGGATTTCTTCTTATTAGGGGAGATGCTTCACGGAGATTATAACCGCCTGATGAATGATCAGATGCTGCATTCCGCAACGAACTACGAGTGCTATAAGGGACTTTACAGCAGCTTCAACAGCATGAATATGTTCGAAATCGTGCATTCCCTGTTGCGACAGTTCGGACCGGAGAACTGGACATTATATAAGGGAAAGCACCTGTTGTCTTTCGTGGATAACCACGATGTGACCCGAGTGGCGAGTATTTTGAACAATGAGAAGCATCTGCCGCTGATCTATGCCATGGCATTCGGTATGCCGGGGATTCCCTGTGTCTACTATGGAAGCGAATGGGGATTCAAAGCCAGAAAAGAAGATGGCGACCCTGCACTGCGCCCCTGTTTTGACAAGCCGGAGTGGAACGGCCTGTGTGACTGGATCAGCAGACTGGCGGAAGCCAAGAAGCATTCCGAGGCGCTGAATTACGGAGCCTTCCGTTCAGTATTGCTGACCAATAAGCAGTGTATTTTCGAGAGAAAGTCGGAGCATGAGAGAGTCATGGTGGCTATCAATGCGGACGGAGAGGACTTCATGGCACATTTTGATGCCGGCTGTGGCACGGCAGTAGATCTGATCACCGGCGAAAAACATGACTTTGGCGGCGGCAGTCTTCTACCTGCGTACAGTGCATATTTCTGGCTGATGGAAAACTAACGGAGAACTTATTTATGAAGGTACTGATTTTAATTTCTGGGAGCGCTATTTATTTCAGCTATTGTAATCCATAAAAACAGTGTCCGTCAGGAACTTCCGGAGGAGACTTAGGAAACTTTGGAAAGTCTTTAGAATTTCTTACGGTTTCTCTATATTGACGCATGATATTATATGCCGTATAGTATAGCTACAGAGCAATACTATACGGCATATAATATTGTAAGGAAAGGCGGATAGCCGCAAATTTCAGAGAGGAGCGATAGGATGCTTTTTAATACAGGAGCAGCTCTGCTGGATGCTATCGTGCTGGCGGTGGTCGCCCGGGAACCGGAAGGAACCTATGGGTACAAGATCACCCAGGAGGTCCGGCAGGTGATCGAACTGTCGGAGTCCACCCTGTATCCCGTGCTTCGGCGATTGCAGAAGGACGAATGCCTGGAAGTCTATGACCGGGAATGCAGCGGCAGGACGAGACGCTATTACAAGGTCACCAGCAGGGGCTGGGCACAGCTTCACTTATATGAAAGTGAATGGCGAAGCTACAGTGACAAGATCACAGGACTGTTTGAGGGAAGACCGATTGGCAGGTCAGAAGCGTAAACATGAGCAGATGGGAGAATGAGTAGAATGAACAGAACGGAGTACATGAGGCAGTTGGAGAACTTGCTGCAAAATATTTCCGCCACGGAGCGGGAAGAGGCGCTACAATACTATAATGAATACTTTAATGATGCGGGATCTGAGAACGAACAGAATGTCATTGAGGCACTGGGAAATCCGGCGAAGGTAGCGGAAAATATCAAAAAAGACATTTTCGGGAACGGTTATGGAGAGAATAGTTACCAGAGAGCAGGCGCCGACAGCCGGGCAGTGATCACTTATCCGGCAGATCCTCAGACAGAAAATAGTAACGGAGAACAGCGTAACCGGCAGAATGATGTGTTACAAACTGCACAGGCACAGGCGGTATCTCCACAGAAAAAAGAAGGGATGTCCACCGGTATGATCGTGTTGATCGTAATTTTATGCATTTTGGCATCCCCGGTGATCCTGGGAGCAGCTTCCGCCGGTATCGGCGTGGCAGCAGGGCTGATCGCCGGATGGTTTGGACTGATCATCGGTTTCGGGGCAACGGCAGCAGCACTGATACTGGTTCTGATCGCACTGGTGGCAGCAGGGATCATCAGTATGTTTACGCATCCCTTTGTGGGAATGTGCCTGATCGGTGCCGGGCTGATCTGCGGAGGTGTCGGACTTTTGTTCCTGATGCTGACTGTGGCTATGGCAGGGATCGCTACCCCGGCAATCTGCCATTGCATCGGGGGATTATTCCAGAAAAGAGGTAAAGCAGAAGCATGAAAAAATTTATGAAGGGCTGTGCCATCACAGCGTTGATATTGATATTATTGGGACTGATCCTGGGAGTGAGCGGAAGTCTGGGGAATGGATCCACGCATTTTTCGCCGGGGGAGATTCTGTCAGCGGTTACCCTGGGAAGAATCTCCGGAGAAAAGGTAGATGACTGGAGTGACGGTGTGACGGAGCAGATTCAGGAAAATATGGGCAATGTGCACTATGATCTGGAGGACAAGGTGGATTATGACTCAGATTATGAAGTAAAGTCGGGAAAGATAGAGCTGTATGTTCTGGGGGATGACAGCCAGGGCATCACGGATCTACAGGTGCAGGCCGGTGGCTGTGTCATGAAGATTCAGGTGTCAGAGGATAACTGCTTCCGGGTAGAAGCCGACGGAATGCGGAAGTTCCAGGGATATGTGGAAGGCGGTACGATGGAGATCTGCGGAACCTCAAAAGTAAGCAACAACAGTGACGGTAATCTGGGCGGTTCCATCTGCCTGTATGTGCCGGAGGGATATTATTTTGAAAATACCTCTTTGGATCTGGGCGCCGGAAGCCTCAGTGTAGAGGAATTGCAGACGGGGGCGCTGGAAGCCAATGTGGGTGCCGGCAAGATGACATTTGAAAAACTGGATGCTGATCAGGCAGAGTTAGACTGTGGTGCCGGTCAGATGACAGTAGAAGAACTGAACAGTCGCGTGGCAGAGGTTTCCGTAGGAATGGGATCCGTTCGTCTGACCGGAGATGTGACCGAACGATTGGACGGAGAGTGCTCCATGGGAGAACTGAAACTGACACTGGCAGGGGCGCAGACAGATTTCAACTACGACTTAAGCTGCGGTATGGGTGAACTGAAAGTCGGTGATGATAGCTACAACGGTCTGGCGCAGGAGAAACAGATCAACAACAACGCTTCTAAAAATATGGCGCTGGAATGTGCTATGGGCAGCGTTGTTGTGGAGTTTAAGTAATTTTAACGTTTTTTACAACAACGCCGCCAGATACTTTTCAAACACTACGCCCTCCTGTACAGGCGTTCCTGCCTTTTCGCTTCCGGCGATGCACAGCCCTACGAAGTTTGCAGCCTTTTGCACGGAGGATAATAAGGTCTCTCCACGGACGGTATCGGCAGCGAGGATGGAGGCGAAGATGTCTCCGGTGCCGGGGCGGGAGGCTCCGGCAATGGGGCTGGCTACAGTGGTATAGACGCCGTCGTCCCACAGGAAATTGACCAGAGAATCGCCCTGGCGGATGCCGGTGATAACGATGGAGGCACCGACGGAACCATCGGAGATAGCGCCAACAGAACTCCTGTCCGAATCATCGGCAACAGTTCCGGCGGAGGCTTCGCCGGATGAAACAGACTCCTGCTGGCAGATATCAGTCAGTCGCTCACACAATCCGGACAGCTCCGGCATCGTCCATTCCCCATCCTTCCAGGGAGTTCCGGTCAGCAGACAGGCTTCCGTGATATTCGGCGTGATAATATCCGCCAGAGGCAGCAGCGCCTTCATCTTCTGAACATGCGTCTCCGTGATGGAGGAGTAGGATTTGCCGTGATCTCCCATGACCGGATCCAGCAAAAACAGTGGCGGACGGAACATTTCCACGAATTCCCGTACAATGTCGATCTGCTCTTCATTTCCTAAGAATCCACAGTATAACCCATCGAAGGTAAGCCCCAGTTCGTTCCACACTTTTATATAATCTCGCATATGAGAGGTATAGTCATCAAAATGACACAGAGGAAATCCCAAATGGTTCGATAAAACAGAAGTAGGCACAGGGCATACCTGTACCTTCATTACGCTGATCACGGGCAGGGACACGGTGGTGGAGCAGCGCCCGAAACCGGCAATATCATTGATCATAGCAAGGCGGGGAACAGTATCCCCGCCTTTTTGTGCATTTCTATCAGAAGTATTGAAATTAGATATCATGGAATAATCCTGCTTTCTTCAGTGCCGGACGCAGTGCCAGATAGAATACGGAAGCACAGATCACAGCAACGATGGCATTGACACCGGTAGTTACGGTGCTGATCTTGGCAAGAGCCTTGGAAATATCCTGAGGCACACCCAGCAGATACATTTTATAGAAGTAACCAACCAATGGATCCGCTACCACGTTAAATGCCATACCGCAGGCAGAAGCAAGGATCGTTACGCCGGTCACGTATTTTGCGGAATGCTCTTTGCTTAAGTGGAAGATCTTGTGAGCTACCAGACCTACGATCAGACCGATGCACATCTTTAACAGAAAGGTCTTGGGAGCACTGGTCACATAAGCGGTGGTCAGATCGGCGATGGTCATGCCGATGGCACCGGCAAGTCCGCCCCAGTATCCGCCAAGCAATAAAGCTGCCAGGACACAGAACACATTGCCCAGATGGAATGCGGTCTTCTCGGGACCCACGGGAATGTCAATCTTGAAGAAAGCAAATCCGATATAGCATAGAGCTGCTAACAGACCTGCCTGCGCCAGCTTCTTCACATCCGCCTTCTGTGCGGGAATTACGCCTGCGATGGCATTGTACAATCCCTTGGCAGTTAACAGGATAGCGAAGAATACCAAAACCAGGCTGTAGGAGTAAGGACGCTCTGCGGACAGCTTCTGGTCGGACAGAGTGGACTTCTGAGCGGACAATTCATCCTTCTGCGCATTCAGGGCATCCAGATCACCGTCTGCTGTGCCGCCGGTGACTGCCTCGATGGAAGCTTCTACTTCTTCTAACTGTGCCTTGACATCACTCAACTGGCTGCCATAAGCAACGGACTCTTGATAACTGTTATTGTGGGTAATGACTGCCAGGACGATTCCCAGGATCAGGAGAATGGCTCCTGCGATCAATACGCCGTATGATTTTTTCTTTTCCATAATGATGATCTCCTCTTTTGGTTTCTTTTCCATAATTCCCATTTCTTCGGTGGGATATGTTAGGATTCAGTGTATAGAAAAAGTGGCTTGCTTAAAAGAGCCAGAATAAGTTTTTTTTACCATGCCAGTTTCGAGCATTGATAATACGTTCTGCAGGAACATTCTGCAGGAAAACAAGATTTTCTTGACAAAGTCGGAATTCCTGTACTATATTTCTTATTAGTAGTTTTTATGAAAACAAAGGCAATGACGAAGAGGAGTACACATTTCCCCTTACCAGAGAGAGCGGCTGCATGTATGCGCTGGAAGGCTGCTTCAAGACAGGAATGTGGAAGGTAGCTTCCAAGCCGGAGAGCCGAGACCGGATATTCCGGGCGTAAGTTCTCACGAGTTATCCCCGTTACAGGATAGGACTTTGTAAGAAGTCGCAGGAGGCAGCGCAAGCTGTGAACAAAGGTGGTACCGCGTTACTGACGCCCTTTGCTGACGAGAGTCAGCAGAGGGCTTCTTTAGTTTCAGGAGAATTTAAGGAGGACAAAATGAGCAAAGAATTAGCCAAGACCTATGACCCAAACGGCATAGAAGACAGACTGTATCAGAAGTGGCTTGACAAAAAGTATTTTCATGCGGAGGTGGATCACAGCAAGACCCCCTTCACCATCGTGATCCCGCCCCCAAATATCACTGGACAGCTCCACATGGGGCATGCACTGGACAACACCATGCAGGATATCCTGATCCGTTATAAGAGAATGCAGGGCTACAATGCACTGTGGCAGCCCGGCACCGACCATGCAAGTATCGCTACCGAGGTCAAGATCATCCAGAAGCTGAAGGAAGAAGGCATCGACAAGCACGATCTGGGACGCAAAAAATTCTTAGAGAGAGCATGGGAGTGGAAGAAGGAATACGGCGGACGTATTATCGAACAGCTGAAAAAGCTGGGCTCTTCCTGTGACTGGGACAGAGAGCGTTTCACCATGGATGAGGGCTGCAACAAGGCTGTGACCGAAGTATTCGTGAAGATGCACGAAAAAGGCTATATCTACAAGGGTGCCCGTATTGTTAACTGGTGTCCCGTATGTAATACCTCCATCTCCGATGCAGAGGTAGAATATCAGGAGCAGGCAGGACATTTCTGGCACATCAAGTATCCTCTGATGAATGAGGACGGAACTCCCAGCACCACAGAGTTCCTGACCTTTGCCACGACCCGTCCCGAGACCATGTTAGGTGATACCGCAGTAGCCATCCATCCCGATGACGAGCGTTACACCCAGCTGCATGGCAGAAAGGTACTGCTTCCTATCGTAAACCGTGTGATTCCTATCGTTGAGGATGCTTATGTAGACAGAGAGTTCGGTACCGGTGTCGTTAAGATCACTCCGGCTCATGACCCCAATGACTTTGAGGTGGGTAAGCGTCACAACCTGCCCGTGATCAATATTCTGAATGATGATGCCACCATCAATAAAAACGGCGGCAAGTTCGAGGGCATGGACCGTTACGAAGCAAGAAAAGCCATCGTGGAAGAACTGGATCAGATGGGCCTGTTAGTAAAGATCGAAGATCATGTACACAACGTAGGTACCCATGACCGTTGTAAGACCACCATCGAGCCTATGGTAAAAGACCAGTGGTTCGTTAAGATGGATGAACTGATCAAACCCGCAAGAGAAGCTGTGAAAAATGGTGAGATCAAGCTGATCCCCGAGCGTATGGAGAAGAACTATTTCAACTGGACGGACAACATCCGCGACTGGTGTATCAGCCGTCAGCTGTGGTGGGGACACAGAATCCCTGCTTATTATTGTGATGACTGCGGTGAGGTAGTGGTAGCCAAGGAGATGCCGAAGGTATGCCCCAAGTGCGGCTGCACTCACTTTACACAGGATCCCGATACGCTGGATACCTGGTTCTCCTCCGCACTGTGGCCGTTTGAGACTTTGGGCTGGCCGGAGCAGACCGAGGATCTGAAGTATTTTTATCCTACCGATGTCCTGGTAACCGGCTATGACATCATCTTCTTCTGGGTGATCCGTATGATCTTCTCAGGATATGAGCAGATGGGAGAGAAGCCCTTCAAGACTGTATTGTTCCACGGACTGGTACGTGACAGTCAGGGACGTAAGATGTCCAAGTCTCTGGGCAACGGTATCGACCCCTTAGAGATCATCAGCCAGTACGGTGCCGATGCACTGCGTCTGACCCTGATCACCGGCAACGCACCGGGCAACGATATGCGTTTCTACTATGAGAGAGTAGAGAACAGCCGTAACTTCGCCAACAAGGTATGGAATGCTTCCCGTTTCATCATGATGAACATGGAGCAGGCACTGGAGAAGACCGGAAAAGAGATCACCACGCCTGCGGCAGCAGATTTACAGCCCGTAGATAAGTGGATCCTGTCTAAGTTAAATACGCTGGTAAAAGATGTGACCGACAACATGGATCACTTCGAGCTGGGTATCGCTGTACAGAAAGTATACGACTTTATCTGGGATGAGTTCTGTGACTGGTACATTGAGATGGTAAAACCCCGTCTGTACAGCACCGATGATGCAGTCAGCCAGAATGCAGCACTGTGGACCTTAAAGACCGTCCTGATCGACGCCCTGAAGCTGTTACATCCTTACATGCCGTTCATCACTGAGGAGATCTTCTGCACCATTCAGAATGAAGAAGAGTCCATCATGATCAGCAAGTGGCCGGAGTACAGAGAGGATCGTGCATTCCCTGCAGAGGAGAAGGCAATCGAAACTATCAAGGAAGCCGTCCGCGGTATCCGTAACATCCGTACCGAGATGAATGTGGCACCCAGCCGTAAGGCCAGTGTCTATGTAGTCAGCGAAAATGCAGAGATCCGCAAGATCTTCGAGGACGGTAAGCTGTTCTTCGCAAGCCTTGCTTATGCGAATGAGATCATGATTCAGGCTGACAAGACCGGCATCGCAGATGACGCAGTATCCGTAGTGATCCCCGGAGCAACCCTGTACATTCCGTTTGCAGAGCTGGTAGACATCGCACAAGAGATCGAGCGACTGAAGAAGGAGCAGAAGAGACTGGAAGGCGAGCTGGCTCGTTCAAAGGGAATGCTGTCCAACGAAAGATTCCTGTCCAAGGCTCCCGAAGCGAAGATTGCTGAGGAAAAAGAGAAGCTGGCAAAATACGAGCAGATGATGGAACAGGTGACAAAGCGTCTGGAACAGTTGGCATGATCAGCAATGAAACGTACAGAATAAGAGGAACGTAAAGCATAAGGAATACGATGAAATTCGGTAATGACATGATAACGTTTGAAGAAGCGGTGGCATATCTGAAGGATATGCCCCGCTTTACTGTTAAAAAAAATCCTGTGGACAGCAGAGACCTTAAGTGGTTTTTAAAGAAACTGGGGAATCCGGAGCAGAACCTGCGGATCATTCATGTGGCGGGCACCAATGGAAAGGGCTCCGTCTGTGCCTACATGAGTTCGATCCTGCAGGAAGCCGGTTATCGCACTGCAATGTTCACCTCCCCCCATCTGGTGGATATGCGGGAAAGGTTCGCAGTGAACGGGAAGATGATCTCCGAAGAAGCCTTTTTGCAGGGGTTTCTTGCGGTATGGAACGCTCTGCAGGAGACCAATTCTGCTAATACTGGAGACGGGCAGCGAGAGGAAAAAGCTGCTCCGGCATTTGTGCTCAACTTTTATGAATATCTTTTCTGCATGGCTTTACTTTGTTTTGCGGAAGAAAAACCGGACTACTGTATCATCGAGACCGGTCTGGGCGGCAGACTGGATGCCACGAATTATGTTGACAACAAGCTTCTGACTGTCATCACGAGGATCAGCCTGGATCATGTGCAGTATCTGGGAGATACCACGGAAAAGATCGCAGCGGAAAAGGCAGGGATTCTGCGTCCCGGTGTGCCGGTGGTATATCTGGACGGGGACGCAGATGCAAGTGCGGTAATTTGCCGCAAAGCGTCAGAACTTGGTGCGATGCAGGTACCGGTGTCGAAAAAGGACTATACTTTCCTCGGATTTCGGAAGAAATACATTGATTTTTCCCTGCGCTCTGAGTATTATAATTATATTAGTCTTACTTTGCATACCATTGCACGCTACCAGATGGAAAATGCGGCGTTGGCGGTACGGGCCGTGGAAGTGCTGTTTCGCAGCAAGGATACGGAGGAGCATGGCAGATTGCATGCCGGAGCCGGATGTCCCACCGCAGAGAAAATCCAGCAGGGGATTTTAACCTGCTTCTGGCAGGGACGGATGGAAGAAGTGCTTCCGGAAGTGTATGTGGATGGGGCTCATAATGATGACGGTATCCGTGCATTTTTGGATACTGTGAAGCAGGATGGCTGCGTTTCGGGCAGGAGACTGCTGTTTGGCGTGGCTGCGGATAAGGATTGCCGGCATATGATACAACGGGTGATCACCTCGGGATTGTTCGAACATATCGCTTTTACCCATATGCGGACAGCGAGATCTGCCTCCCTGGAAGAATTTGAGGAGCTGCTGGCAGATTATCCGGAACTTCATTTTACAATGTATACAGAAGTGGATACAGCGCTGCACGAAGAACTTCGGAACAGACAGCCGGGAGAACGGCTGTATATTGCCGGAAGCCTGTATCTTGTCGGGGAAATAAAGGAGTCTTTGGACCATGATCAATTTTGAAGAAGAACTGAAGAAATTTCATCCCAGTCTGGAAGTAGAGGATGCTGAGGAAGCCATTTACAATCAGGATCTGACCGATGCAGCGGATCTGTTGGTGAAAATGATAAAAGAAACCGAAGAAAAAGAAAAGAAATAAGGAGGGACGGCATGTTTTGTTATAACTGCGGCTGCCAGCTGTCAGAGCATGATTTTTGTACTGCCTGTGGAGCAGATGTATCCCTCTATAAAAAGATCATTGCCATGTCCAATCGTTTCTATAATGACGGATTGGAGAAGGCGGGAGTACGGGATCTTACAGGTGCGATCAATAGTCTGCGTCAGAGCCTGAAATTTAATAAGAACAATATTGAGGCCAGAAATCTGCTTGGCCTGGTATATTTTGAGACCGGGGAAGTCGTGGCGGCTCTCAGCGAATGGGTCATCAGCAAAAATATGCGTCCCGAGAAAAATATAGCGGACGATTATATCAATATGCTGCAGTCCAATGCTTCCCGTCTGGATGCCATCAACCAGACGATTAAAAAGTACAATCAGGCATTGGTGTATTGCAATCAGGACAGTAAAGACCTGGCCATGATCCAGCTGAAAAAGGTACTGTCCCTGAACCCGAAATTCATACGGGCACATCAGCTGCTGGCTCTGCTCTATATGGACACCGAGCAGTGGGACAAAGCAGAGAGAGAGCTGCGTAAGTGCATGGATATCGACCGCAACAACACGCAGACACTGCGTTATCTGAAGGAAGTAGAGATGCAGCTGGCACCGGATGAGAACAGCAAGCAGCCCAGACGTAAGAAGGATGATGCGGTCCGCTACCAGAGTGACAATGAGATCATCATTCAGCCACTGAATGTGAAAGAACAGAAGAGTGCCGGAATTTCTTCTCTGATCAATATTGCCATTGGTCTGGTCATTGGTCTGGCAGTGATGTATTTCCTGGTGGTTCCGGCAGCGGTATCCAATGCTAATAATGAAGCCCAGAAGACCATCACTGATATCGGCAATCAGCTGGATACCAAGACCTCGCGGATCCAGGAACTGGAGACGCAGATGGAAGCACTCCAGACAGAAAACGATACCCTGAATCAGGAGCTGCAGGGCTACGTGGGAACCGACGGTACCTTACAGACCATCGACAGCCTGCTGGCAGCAGCTACCACCTATCTGGAGACGCAGGATATTACACAGACGGCGGCGAACCTGGAAAGTATATCCTCATCTGTAGATGTGGACAACACCTCCGAAGCATTCCAGAAGCTTTATAAGACATTGCTGGGACTGATCGGACCACAGCTGTCCGTCCAGTATTATGAGACAGGCTATAGTGCTTACCGCAGTGAGGATTATGCAACAGCCATTGAAAATCTGTCCAAAGCGGTCATTTATGACGAGACCAACAAGGATGCCTGGCTGAGTCTCGGAAATTCTTACCGAAAGAGTGATGATGCACAAAATGCTATCGCTACCTACGACAAGATCATAGAGCTGTTCCCGGATACGGAGACAGCCAGAAGTGCCCAGAGATATCGTTCCCAGCTGGCGGAAAATACAAATACGGCCCAGTAGGAACAGACACGATACCATCAGACAACAGAACACGACACACGAAAGAGGACTCATGGGAGAAATTCCGGAGTTCTTTTTTTATTACAAAATCAGGCTGGAAAACAGCGGAATGTGAGGAAATATGGAAGATTTTCAGGTCATTGACAATTGTCTGATGGTGCGCATGCCGGAGGAAGTGGATCATCATAAGGCATCTTACATCAGTGAAGGCGCCGACAGGCTTCTGGTCGGGGAAAATGTGGAGAACGTGGTATTCGATTTTGAGGATACAAGGTTCATGGATTCTTCGGGAATCGGTATCATTATGGGGAGATATCGCAAGATTTCCTGCTTTGGAGGACACGTCTATGCAATCCATGCGGATCGACAGATTCAAAGGATTTTCCGGATGTCCGGACTGTGTAAGGTCATTGAAATCTTACCCGGGTAAGTAGAAAATTTGAAAAATAATGTCGAATATGAAAGAAATCATGCAAAAAATAATGAAAAACAGTGCGCATATTGGCGCAGAAATGAGGAGAATATGATAGCAGAACAGGAAAAAGAGCGATTGACAGAAGTAGCAGTCAGAAACCGGAATGAAATGGAGATCGTGTTTGATGCAATATCCTGTAATGAGAGCTTTGCCAGAGTGGCGGTAGCATCCTTTGTCACACACCTGAATCCGACGCTGGAGGAATTATCGGATATTAAGACGGCAGTATCGGAGGCTGTGACCAATGCGATCATCCACGGGTATGAGAATCTGGCAGGGTATGGCAGACATGGGGAGAATATTCCCTCTTATCAAGTGGTGCATCCGGGAAAAGTAAGGCTGCATTGTATTTTGGAAGATGACATGCTGTTTGTGGAAGTCGTGGATCAGGGAAAAGGCATCGAAGATATCAACCGGGCAATGGAACCGCTGTATACGACCAAACCGGAACTGGAGCGGTCGGGCATGGGATTTGCGTTTATGGAAGCGTTCATGGATGATCTGGAGGTAAAAAGCGTCCCCGGCAAGGGTACCTGTGTACATATGTGGAAAAAGATGCGCTGTGGAGACTGGATCGGAAAAGAGGACTGAGGCATGGAAGAAGTATCAGTACTCATCGGAAAGTCACAAAGCGGAGATAAAGAAGCGAGAGAAGTACTGATTGAGAAAAATCTGGGACTGGTGCATCATATCGTGAAAAGATTTTTAGGCAGGGGATACGACCCGGAGGATCTGTTTCAGATCGGAGTGATCGGCCTGATGAAAGCAATTGATAAATTTGACCTGCGGCTGGAGGTGAAATTTTCCACTTATGCAGTGCCTATGATCACCGGAGAGATTAAACGTTTTCTGCGGGATGACGGGTTATTGAAGGTGTCCCGCACCATCAAGGAAGACGGCCTGAAGGTGAAACTCGCCAGACAACGTCTGCAGAGCAGTCTGCACAGAGAACCGACTCTGCAGGAGTTGTCCGAGGAGGCACAACTGGATAGAGAAGATGTCATTCTGGCAATGGAAGCAGGGGCGGAGGTGGAGTCTCTCTATAGCAGCAGTGGACAAGAGGATGGCAGTGAATTATGCCTTGTGGACCGTGTGGTGGCAGCGGCTCACGGATGCGTAGGGGCCAGCATGGGGAGCAGCAGTGCGGTGGAAAATGATGTGGAGAAGGACAGGCTGCTGGATCAGATGCTCCTGGTACAGTTACTCGGGGAACTGCCCGAGAGAGACCGGGAGCTGATCCGCATGCGCTATTTTCAGAACAAGACCCAGACGGAGATCGCCGGAATCCTGGGGATCAGCCAGGTGCAGGTCAGCCGCCTGGAGAAAAAGATCCTGCGGGAAATGCGGGAGATGGCAGGGTGAGTATTAAGAATTCATAAACATAAATTTTCCTCTTTCTTTCCGTTTCGAATTCGATTATATTATAGTAAGAGAATGCATTGACAGGTGATTTTATCATTCCGTGTGCTGTATATTGATAGAGACGGCACAGAAAAGGAGAGCAGGGGTACTTATGAAAAAAGAAAACGAAAACAGACGCATCAGCGAAGACCGTCTGAGCAGAGCAAATAAGCGAAAGAAAAATAATACCATAGCATCCATTCTGGTGATGACCGGATGTCTTATCGTGCTGGTACTGGTGACATATATTGCGGGAATCCTGTATTCCTGGATCGACAGTAAATTCCAGGATAACGCCAATGATCTGGCGGCGGCAGCGGAGGCCGGAAGCCAGACGGAAGAGAGCACTGCAGAAGTTGTGAAGACCTATACCCAGGATGAAGTGGATGCACTGATAGCGGAAGCAAAGCAGCAGGCGGAGGATGAGGAAGAGAATAAGATCCTCTCTGGAATCCGTGACGGCCTGACTTCCGGAACCACTATGGTAGAGACCCTGCGCCCTTACTACCCCAATGAGCTGGTGGTGGTAAGCAACGGCACTTTCAATTTCGTGCCCATCCGTGACGATTTGCAGAAAAATGATTATGTCATGGACAATCTGAATATCCTGGAGGACGGAGAAGTACAGTATTTACAGGACGGACAGGTGGTGTCCCACAAGGGTATCGACGTTTCCAAGCATCAGGGCAATATCGACTGGGCCAAGGTAGCGGCAGACGGCGTGGAATTTGCCTTTGTACGTGCAGGCCTCAGAGGCTATGGTACCGAAGGAAAGCTTGTGAAGGATGATACCTTTGAACAGAATGTAACGGGAGCACTGCAAGCAGGACTGAAAGTCGGCGTTTATTTCTATTCTCAGGCCATCACAGAAGAGGAAGTGCTGGAAGAAGCAAACCTGGTACTGGAGAAAGTGAAACCCTACAACATCCAACTGCCTATCGTCTTTGATGTGGAAAAAGTCAGCGGCGGCAAGGGTCGTGCCAATGCCCTGAGCGTGGAAGAGAGAACCCACCTCGCTGCATTGTTCTGCCAGACCATCCAGGATGCCGGATATAAGCCCATGATCTACCACAACATGGAAATGGGAACATTGATGCTGGATCTGGGTCAGCTGGAGCAATATGATAAGTGGTTCGCTTACTATAATGATGACCTGTACTATCCCTATGCCTATAAGATATGGCAGTACAGCGAGCATGGAGCCGTGGATGGTATTAATGAGGAAGTGGATCTGAATATCTGGTTTGGGGATTTCTAGAGAATCATACCATTAATACTTGGTTTTTGACACCAAAAGTCAGGGCTTAATGCCGGGTGTTTCATTACCGTAAAGATGAAGTTTAGTGTAAAGAGCGAGGACAATATTTCTTCGCTCTTTTTATATAGCAAAGGAGCGGTTTTACGCTTAGAACCCTTCCTTCTTGCGAACCAATCTTAACTCTCTTCTCTTTACGGCATTATCCCACTCCATGCGTTCGCCGTTATTCTCTAAAATGAGGCCGGGAACGGGGGTGGGTCTGCCATTATCTCCCATAGCAACCATGACAAAATAAGCCCGGTTGATCGGGTGTCTCGTGCCATCCTGTTCTTCACGGTAGGTGTCTACACGGACTTCCATGGAAGTATGTCCTACATGGGTGACTTTACCGATGAGTACAATAATGTCATTCAGATAGGCACCGGATTTGAAATACAGGTTGTCGATGGCTACGGTGGTGGCATCTCTGCCGCAATGGCGTCTTGCGGTGGCACCTGCCACTTCATCGATCCACTCTAACAGTCTTCCGCCGAACAAGCGACCGAAACCGTTGATATCCGGATGGATTACCACATGCAGCTGGTGAGTCTCGGAATCGGAGACTTTCTTGGCAGGGAGTGCTGTATCTTTTATTTCTGTAGTATCTGTTGTATTCATATTTTTTAAACCTCACATTATTTTGAATTTTCGTAATGATTCAGAGCCAATGAAATTGCATAAATTACAAATCACGTTTGTATGAATAAGCATGATTTTGAAAGTTGCAAGTATTTATATTTTTCATGAAAAATATAAATGCAAAAATCTCTATTGGTTTTATGATATACGTAAAAAATACAAATGAAAACACATTATAATATAGTATAGCACAATATGAAAGAAAGTGCCATCGGCATATAATTTTCGTTTTTGGATATTCTATGGGCAGAGAGCGAAATGCATTTCGTTTTTGAAGCCCGGTGATAGCTTTTACACGGAGCGAATGGCTGCCAGAGCAATTTTGGACGGAAGAAGACGTGTACTAGATGATAACCTTTACACGGATGGAACGATTGTCTGGGGAAAATAACATACGGAAGGAGAAGAGGAATATTGATAAAACAACTGGTACTTATAGTAACTGGAGCAAGTTACGGCCTGTTGTCGGCAGCGGGCGTGTTCACGGTATTTGTGGCGGTAGGGTTGATCCCCAGGTTTGCCGGCAAGACGCACACTGCGCATTATGTGCTGCTTTATGAGGAAATGGTGATCTTCGGTACACTGGCAGGGTGTTTCGTCACTATTTTTCCGGAATATAGTCAGTGGGGAAGCTATCTGAGGGAACGATTTCCGGAACATGTCCGGTTGTGGGCGGCAGCAGGCATCGGAGCGCAGGCAATCTTCGGAGTCTTTGCCGGAATGTTCATCGGCTGCCTGGCACTGGCGATTGCCGAGATGCTGGACAGTATCCCTATTTTTGCCAGAAGAATCTCTTTCCGTCATGGATTGGGCTGGGCGATTCTTGGAATGGCGGCCGGAAAACTGTGTGGTTCCCTCTATTATTTTGCGACAGAACTGCACCGGACGGTATCGTGACAGGTAGGACACAGGATGAACTATGCGCTACGATGAGCTTGGATTGAAATGCCTGTGTGACGGATCGGGTAAGAGGTGGAAAAGGAAACGAAGGAAAACACAGTGGCAGATATAAGAAAATCGACATGAGACAAAGGGGCTGCATGGAGGCAGGATGGAAAACAGAGATGGCGTAGGTCGGCCCAAATGGGAATTGTGTTGAAGGTAATCGGATAAGGGTTGGGAAAATGAAGCAGATGACAGTTTACTTAAAATGCGATAGAAGTGCGGAAGTCCGGGCACAGGATGTATTCTTAAAAGACGTAGCGGAAGTGTGCTGTCTGGATCAGACACTGCTCACAAAACTGAAGGCAGTCAAGGTATATCATTTTGCAAAGGACGGAGAAAAACGATGCGTGATCAGCAGCCTGAAATTGGTAAGCCTCATGGAGGAGGTCTGCGAGGATATTAATGTGCAGGTGATAGGAGAGCCGGATGTGCTGGTAGAATGGATCAAGGTGGACGGACACAAGGGATGGCAGCAGTGGATCAAGGCGGCTTTTGTGTGTCTGATCAGTTTCTTCGGCACGGCATACACGATCATGGCATATCATAACGATGTCGGAATCAATGAAGTCTTTACAGAAGTATATCGCATGACGATTGGGAAGGAACCGACAGGACTCAATACACTGGAAGTGGCTTATTCGCTGGGTCTCACCGCCGGTATTATCGTGTTCTTCAATCACATCGGCGGCAGACGCCTGACCAAGGATCCCACACCGGTGGAAGTTTCCATTAAAAACTACGAGACCGATGTGGACAAGACCCTGATTGAACAGGCCGGACGCGAAGGGAAAGAGAGCTGACTCTCTATTTATTTAATAAATATTCCGCCAGATCCACAGCGGTCTGCACATGCTCGGCATTGGCATAGATACCCATGACGATGCCGTCACCGCGGAAATAATAGGTATCGGTCAGATCCTTGCAGCCGGTCAGGCAGATGCCGACCGGTACGGGATCCTGCATTTCTTCGGGATGCATGGGATCTGGATAGTCCGGTGTGTAGTCGGAATTCATATTGTCATTAGCTGCTTCGATGGCGCTTACGACTTCACGGTCTACATAGTAAAAATAAGGTTCCAGAGCCGTTTGCTGTTCTTCGGTGAGGATGTCCCTGAGATCGTAGAACATACTGCTGTTGGCGTATTTTTGGAATGATCCCAGATCGGTGATCATGGTATCGAGTTCATTGGCGGCGACATAGACCATCAGTTTCTGAGAGGAAGTGACGGTGGTCTCATCCATGCTGTCTTCCACGATACGTATCGAGGTATCGAAAGTAATATCGGAAGAAGTAAGATCAATTCCTTCTTTTTCTGCGAAATCAGTAATGAAATCCGGCAGCTCTGAGGTCATCTGATCCAAAAGAGAAGCATTGAGCATTACGGCATAGAATGCAGTGTTTTTTCGGTTCAGATATTGCTGGATGAAACTTACGATCACGACAATTATGATCAGGGAAATGATCACATGCCATTTATAATAGCACCAGAAATATGCCAGTTTCTGCTTTGGCGTACCGTTTTTCAATGCCTGTCGTTCTTCTTTAAATTCATCCATTACTGCCATGGAATCCGCCTTTCCGATCGATGTTTCCGTGAAAGATCCCCTGGAAAACATTTATCTTGTAATTTGTAATATAGTGATGATAATCTAAAATCTGGTGATAGTATGATATTCATTACCGCATATGATTTGATATTTATCATTTAAAAACATGATATTTCAAATATTCTGGGAAAATAAATGAATCATCAAATTGCAGCATACGAATATGCGACAACCGTGCGATACAGCATACCTCTGATAAATGCAATACATTTATGATAAGGGTTCTCTATCGGAAAGTCAATGAAGGAAGTGTGACGGGAATCTAAAAAAAGAATTAAATCACAATACATCCTAAGAGCATGCCTTGCAACTTTTGACAAGATGATATATCATATAGAAATAGAAACAGATGCCAGGTTACATCATGAAAACAACTGTTAATTCACGGAATGCTATAGATAATATGCGAAACCGCAGTGAAAAATGAAGCTCTGTAACAAAAAGGCTTTGAGATATGATGGTGCCGGTGGGTATACTGAAAATGACAAAGAGAAAAGGAAACGAAAAATGAGTGATGCATACGTAGAATGTCTGGTAAAAGCAAAGCAGCCTGCATGGGCAAAAATATTAAAGGTGTTATTGATCACATTGACGGTACTCAGCTGTCTGGTGATGTTTGTGTTCATTATTTTCCTGCCGGTAGCATTGGTGGCAGGTGTCGGTGCATATTTCCTGAATATGTACACGGATCTGGAATATGAATATCTCTATCTTGATAAGGAGATTTCCATAGACAAGATTATGGCGAAGAGCAAGAGAAAGCGTGTAGCTGCTTACAGCATTGACCGCATGGAAGTATTTGCTCCTGTATTTTCTTACCACTTGGATAACTTTAAGAACCGCCAGGTAAAGGAAAAGGATTACAGCATCGGTGAGGTATTACAGCCGGACGGACGCTATGTCATGTATTATGAAGGCGGCGAGAAGGTCATCTTAAGTCCTAACGAGGAATTGGTGAAGGTACTTAAAAATGTAGCTCCCCGTAAGGTGTTCAGCGAATAGTTCTTTTGATAAATTTTCCATTTAAGATTAAAAAAGGAATGGAAAATGAGAAACAATAGAATCAGAGTTAGAAAACGAAAAATCCGACGTGTATTGCAAGGCGCGTCGGATTTCTTGTTTATCGGATATCTGTTATGTTTATTGATAAAAATTGGGAAAAAGAAGAAAATCTAAGATTGTCGGTTGACAGTGTGAATAAACTCTGCTAAACTCATGGAAATGTTATAAGCACAACGAATATTTAATATAAGCATAGCTTATAGCAAAGGAACGAATCATTCACAAATCTTATCAAATGAACACAGGAGGAAAGAAAATGGGACAGATTATTGGTGAGGGCATTACCTTTGATGACGTACTGCTGGTACCGTCTTATTCTCAGGTAGTCCCCAATCAGGTGGATTTGACCACATGGCTGACAAAGAAGATCAAGCTGAACATTCCTATGATGAGCGCAGGAATGGATACTGTTACCGAGCATCGTATGGCCATCGCCATGGCAAGACAGGGTGGTATCGGTATCATTCACAAGAATATGTCTATCGAGGCACAGGCAGAAGAGGTAGATAAGGTAAAGCGTTCCGAGAATGGTGTCATCACCGATCCGTTTTCTCTGTCTCCCGAACATACGCTGGCAGACGCAGATGCATTGATGGCGAAGTTCCGTATCTCCGGCGTGCCTATCACCGAGGGCAGAAAATTAGTCGGCATCATCACCAACCGTGATCTGAAGTTCGAGACCGACTTCACCAAGAAGATCAAAGAGTCCATGACCAGCGAAGGCTTGATCACCGCTCCTGAAGGCATCACGCTGGAAGAGGCGAAGAAGATCCTGGCCAAGGCAAGAAAAGAGAAGCTGCCTATCGTTGATAAGGATTTCAACTTAAAGGGTCTGATCACCATCAAAGATATTGAGAAGACTATCAAATATCCTCTGGCAGCCAAGGATTCCCAAGGCAGACTGCTCTGTGGTGCCGGTGTTGGTATCACTGCTAACGTACTGGATCGTGTGGCAGCTCTGGTTGCAGCCAAGGTTGATGTCATCGTACTGGATTCCGCCCATGGTCATTCCCAGAACGTATTAAACTGTCTGAAGATGATCAAAGAAAAATATCCCGATCTGCAGGTGATCGCAGGTAACGTGGCTACCGGCGACGCAACCCGTGCTCTGATCGAGGCAGGTGCAGATGCTGTTAAGGTAGGTATCGGACCAGGTTCCATCTGTACCACCCGCGTGGTTGCAGGTATCGGCGTACCTCAGGTATCCGCTATCATGGATTGCTATAACGTGGCAAAAGAATACGGTATTCCTATCATCGCTGATGGTGGTATCAAGTATTCCGGAGATATTACCAAGGCTATCGCAGCCGGCGGTAACGTATGCATGATGGGTTCCATGTTCGCAGGATGCGAGGAGAGCCCGGGAGAATACGAACTGTTCCAGGGCAGAAAATACAAAGTATACCGTGGCATGGGCTCCATCGCAGCCATGGAGAACGGCAGTAAGGATCGTTATTTCCAGGAAAATGCGAAGAAACTGGTTCCGGAAGGTGTCGAAGGACGTGTGGCTTACAAGGGCAGCGTAGAAGACACTGTATTCCAGCTGCTGGGCGGTCTCCGCTCCGGTATGGGCTACTGTGGTGCACAGGATATCGAGACTCTGAAAGAGACCGGCAGATTCGTGAAGATCTCTGCTGCATCCCTGAAAGAGAGCCATCCTCATGATATCCATATCACAAAGGAAGCTCCGAACTACAGCGTGGATGATAAATAAGTTGTGAGTAAATAAAAAACTATTGCCAGTAGAAGACTTCTATGCTAAGCTGAATGCAAAGCATAGAAGTTTTCTATTTCTACAGATATCTTATAAAGTTCTGAATAGCAAGTCAGAAAGTCCATGCTTTTATTCCGATTTACAACATTCTAAAATAACAGCGGATTTCTGACCGTGGTGATTCAGTACTTTGTGTGGAACACAGGTATGTCTGATTCTGCTGTTATAACAAACACAGGAAGGATGAAATACAAAGTATTTGCAATAATTGACAAAAAGAATTGAATTTTTCAAGCAATTTAACAAATATAGCAAAAAATGTAAAATAAATATCTTGTATCAATTTCCTGTTACATGGTAAAATATATATATTCGGGTGTCGAGGAAGGGCAGATCTCCCGAATATTTAAAAGAGAAACAGGGGAGCAAAAAAGTGGCTGAAATTTCATTTCGAGAATTGATCGATCCCAGACGTCTGCAACATCTGCAGAATGAATTCTGCAAGGTGACGGGCGTGGCGGCTGTCTGCCTGGACAGCGAGAACCAGGTGTTGACGGAGCTGTATGTGGACAAGGCATGGAAGAGACCGGATGGGGAAGATCCGATCAGTGCGGAGTATCGCAGAAAAGCGGCGCAGGCTTTAGACAGAGTACAGGCAGGTTCGCTGGAGGAACAGGTAGTGGAAGAGCTGCCGGACGGCGGGCATGTAGCGGCAGTGGCTGTCAGTGTGGAAAATCATACGATTTTGTACTGGCAGGTATATGATTTGAACAAAATTGATACGATTTCTTTTTACCAGATTCTGGATCTGCTCAGGGATACCAGTGCGGATATTTACAGAGACCGTATTTCCTGTTTCAGTGCGGAGGCAGAGAGCAGGAGAAGCAGATATGCGGAAGAAGAAATGAGCCGTAATCTCTATACTATTGAAGCAACCACGGAGATCGTACAGCTCTTAGACAGCGATGAACAGATCGAACTTGTCATGAATAAGTGGCTGAAGATTCTGTCGGAGCATATTCAGGTGGATACAGCGGAAATTTTTCAGCTGCATTCCGATACGGACACTATGAATGTGGTCTGTGAATGGCTGGCACCCGGACAGCTCTCTTTCTTTGACAAGACCAGCGGCATTGCAGTGAATCCGCTTCTGCAAGTGGAAAAGCCTCTTGTGATCTCTTCAGACAGTCAGGAAAATACCGGTTCCGGAGAACTGGAAGCAATCGGGATGAAAGCAGTGATGATATTCCCTGTCCTGAAGCAGGAGAGCGGCAACATGCTATTGTCGTTGAATCATAGGAGTAAAGGGCATGTCTGGAGCATGGCGGAGATCAAATTCACGGCAGATGCAGTGAAAATCCTGCAAAGTATTCTGACCAGAAGAATCCAGAAAAAATCATTGGCCGGTTCTTATGCGGCGCTGGAGGAAATCCTGGACAATGTGGGCTGCGCCATTTACGTAACGGATCAGAATACCGGGCGGATGCTTTTTGCCAATCAGATTTTGAAAAATACCTTTGCCAAGGAACTGATGGATCATAATTTCGATGCACTGCTGCAGTCCAGTGTCCGTAAAGACAGATCCAAAGCCATCAGCGTGGTATATCATGCGGAGAAGGAGACCTGGTACGATCTGTTGTGCAAGGAGATTGCCTGGGTGGACGGTAAAAAGGCCAATCTGTACTCCCTGTATGACATTACAGATAAAAAACTGTATCAGCGCCGCATCGAGCAGCAGGCCTATACGGATTTCCTGACGGGACTTTATAACCGCATGTGCTGCGAACGGGATCTGGCGAGACAGATTGATCAGGCGAAGAAGACAGGCGGCGAAGGCGCTCTGCTGTATCTGGATCTGGATGACTTCAAGCATATCAACGACGGACTGGGACATCAGTACGGCGATGTGCTGTTGAAATCCATTTCCCATGCCTTGAAACGTATCAACGGCATCGAGAATACCTGTTACCGTATGGGCGGCGATGAATTTGTCATCGTCATTCCACCCGACTGCTATCCCCGGTTTGAAAATATTGTGGAAGATATTAAAAAAATCTTCAGCAAGCCCTGGTTTTTGAAGGATGCGGATTATTACTGTACCATGAGTATGGGCGTCGTTACCTTCCCCGATGCCGGGGACTCCGTGGCGGATCTGATCAAAAAAGCGGATATTGCCATGTATGAGGCGAAAAAGACCGGTAAAAACCGGGTGGCAACCTATCGTGAAGGTATCGATTCCGTATCCGGCAGACGTCTGGATATGGAGAAGAACATGCGTGATGCTACGGTAGAAGGCTACCGCGAATTTGAGGTGTATTATCAGCCTATCATTAATATCCAGGGTGGAAAGGATGTTTGTGCCGGTGCCGAGGCACTGATCCGCTGGAACAGTACAAAGCTGGGATTTATCTCACCGGCGGAATTCATCCCGTTGGCAGAGTATCTGGGACTGATCAACCCTATCGGCAACTATGTGCTGACGGAGGCCTGTACCCGCTGCAAGCGCTGGAACGAATCCGGCTATCCGAATTATAAGGTGAACGTCAACCTCTCCGTGGTTCAGCTCCTGCAGCCGGACATCGTGGAGACGGTGGAAAAGGCATTGCAGGACACCGGATTATCTCCGAAGAACCTGACACTGGAGGTGACAGAGAGCCTTGCCATCAATGATATGGAGCGCATGAAGGAGATACTGAACCGGATCAAATCCCTGGGCGTCTCACTGGCACTGGATGATTTCGGCACCGGTTACTCGTCCCTGAACCATATCCGGGAGATTCCCATTGATGTCATCAAGGTGGATCAGAGCTTCGTCAAGGATCTGGCGGAGGATGCCTACTCCCAGTCTTTTATCAAGATGGTGGCGGAGCTGGCGGAGACCATCGGGGTCAGCGTCTGCGTGGAAGGTATCGAGACCCCGGAGCAGTTCAGAGTATTGCAGGGCATGAAGGTCAAATACATTCAGGGATATTATTTTGACCGTCCGATGGAGAGGCATGCGTTCGAAGCGAAATATGTGAAGTAACAGTTCAGCCATAGAATGACAAAAGAGGCGTTGGGTGCTTGCACACAAAGAGCCGCTTTTGTCATTCTATGAGCGGAGCGCCCAAAACATAAATAAAAGATGAGCTGCAAAGCAGCGACGGCTGCGCAGCAGACGCTTTTATGAATGTTTTGGGGCAGAACTGTTACGGAAGCAACAAAATCATCAAAACCCCCTTGCCAAAGTAATGGGAACCATGCTACTATGATTACAGCTACACGACTGGCGGAACGCAGCCTGCTGCAGTGGAGATACCCACAGGGAGTGTAGAATAGTGAAAGCCGACCGCCTGGGCACCGTCTATTTCTGGTGCTTAGGCGGTTTTTTGCAACTATTCAGAGTCCGTAACCTAAAACCGCACCGAAAATGCGATTTTACGAATGAGGTTCTGAATAGTTACGCGATATATAGTAAACGGAGGAAAAACTATGTTACAACTGGAACAGGAACTGAAAAGCAATGCTTATCCCGGCAGAGGTATCGTGATCGGACGCTCTGCGAACGGTAAATATGCTGTAACTGCGTATTTTATCATGGGTAGAAGCGCCAACAGCCGCAATCGTGTGTTCGTGACAGAAGGAGAGGGTATCCGTACCCAGGCTTTCGACCCTTCCAAGCTGGAAGATCCCAGTCTGATCATCTATGCACCGGTACGTGTCCTTGGCAACAAGACCATCGTGACCAACGGTGACCAGACAGATACTATCTACGAGGGAATGGACAAACAGCTGACCTTTGAGCAGTCCCTGCGCAGCAGAGAATTCGAGCCGGACGGCCCTAACTATACACCGAGAATTTCCGGTATCATGCATATTGAGGATGGTAAGTACAATTACGCCATGTCCATTTTGAAGAGTGACAACGGCAACCCCGATTCCTGCCTGCGTTTCACTTATGCTTATGAGAATCCCCTTCCCGGAGAGGGACGTTTCATTCATACTTATATGCACGATGGAAATCCTCTGCCCAGCTTCCAGGGAGAACCCAAATTAGTCGAGATCCCCGATGATATGGATGCTTTTACCGACATGCTGTGGAACAGCTTAAATGAGGACAACAAAGTCTCCCTGTTTGTACGTTTCATTGATATCGAGACCGGCAAATACGAGACTAAGATTATCAACAAGAATGTGTAACTATTCAGAACCGTTGAATATTGGAAAATGGTAACTATTCAGAGTCATGTAAAGATTATCAAATGAGCGTCGAATGCTTGCATTCGTAAGAGCAATTGATAATCTTTATAGGGCGAAGTAACCACATGAGCAAATAACATGCAAGCATGTTATTCAGAAAAGCCTTGCAGAGGCGGTTTTGCGAATGAGGTTCTGAATAGTGGATATCGTAGAAGAGGAGAAAAATAAGATGAACGAGATTCAGTTAAAATACGGATGTAACCCGAACCAGAAGCCTTCCAGGATCTTCATGGAAGACGGCAGTGATCTGCCTGTTACCGTGCTGAACGGCAAGCCCGGATATATCAACTTCCTGGATGCTTTCAACGGCTGGCAGCTGGTAAAGGAACTGAAGGAGGCAACCGGACTTCCTGCAGCCACTTCCTTCAAGCATGTATCTCCTGCCGGTGCCGCAGTGGGACTTCCTTTAAGTGATACGCTGGCGAAGATCTACTGGGTGGATGATCTGGGAGAGCTGTCTCCTCTGGCGTGTGCTTATGCAAGAGCACGTGGTGCGGACAGAATGTCCTCCTTCGGTGACTTCATCGCATTATCCGATGTCTGCGACGCAGATACCGCCCGCCTGATCAAGAGAGAGGTATCCGACGGTGTCATCGCTCCCGGTTATACCGATGAGGCACTGGAACTGTTAAAGCAGAAGAAAAAAGGCGCCTACAACATCATCCAGATCGATCCTTCCTACCAGCCTGCTCCCATCGAGCACAAGCAGGTATATGGCATCACCTTTGAGCAGGGCCGTAACGAACTGGACATCAACGGCGATCTGTTGTCCAATATCGTGACCGTGAACAAGGAGATTCCGGAGAGTGCCCTGATCGATATGAAGATCGCACTGATCACCTTAAAATATACCCAGTCCAATTCCGTATGCTATGTCAAGGACGGCCAGGCTATCGGTATCGGTGCAGGACAGCAGTCCCGTATCCACTGCACCAGACTGGCAGGCAGCAAGGCGGACAACTGGTTCCTGCGTCAGTCTCCCCAGGTACTGGGCCTGCAGTTCGTAGACAGCTTAGGCAGAGCCAACCGTGACAATGCCATTGATGTCTACATGGGCGATGAGTACATGGATGTGCTGGCAGACGGCACCTGGGAAGGTATCTTCAAGGTAAAGCCCCCTGTATTTACCAGAGAGGAAAAGAGAGCATGGCTGGATCAAATGCAGGATGTGACTCTGGGAAGCGATGCGTTCTTCCCCTTCTCCGATAATATCGAGAGAGCTCATAAGAGTGGCGTAAAATACATCGCACAGCCCGGCGGATCCGTGCGTGATGCAGATGTTATTGCATGCTGCGACAAATATGATATGGTGATGGCATTTACAGGTATCCGCCTGTTCCACCACTAAAACAGAGATCTACAGGCAGGGCTGCATTCGAAAGACCTGCCTGTGTTTTATTTTCTGATAGAATTTATTCGGGTAACGATCCGGGGGCCCCCCGGTAAAGCTGCCGGAAGCATTACAACGAGGAAGACGAGGAAAGCGTAGTTATGGACAGACGAGGGGATGCAAAAAGCAGAGAAATGATGCTGGATGAATTATTGGGATATGACCATGTGACGATCCAGTGCCACGACAATCCGGATGCGGATGCCATAGCCTCCGGCTATGGACTGTATTGTTTTTTCCGGGATCAGGGAAAAGATGTAAGACTGCTGTATGCCGGAAAAAACAGAGTGAGAAAGGCTAACCTGACGCTGATGGTGGAGAAGCTTGAAATTCCGCTGAAATATCTGGCGCATCCCTGGGAGGAGCCGGTGGACGGACTTCTGATCACAGTGGACTGTCAGTACGGCGCAGGCAATGTGACAAAGCTGCCGGCAGAGGAAATTGCCGTCATAGACCATCATCCGCTGGAAGTCATCTGTACCGAGCGGATGCGGCTGCAGCCTGATATGGGAAGCTGTGCGACGCTGGTGTGGACAATGCTTCAGGAAATGCATTATCCCGTGGAAAAAAACAGAAATCTGGGAACTGCCCTGTATTATGGTCTGTACATGGATACGAACCAGTTTTCCGAGCTGTCGAATCCGGTGGACATGGATATGCGAGAGAGCCTGAATTTTGATAAAAATCAGATCACTCTGTTCCGCAATTCCAATATTTCCCTGAAAGAGCTGGAGATTGCCGGTGTGGCGATGCTGCGTTGTAATTACAATGATGATTACCAGTTTGCCGTGATCCATTCCCAACCCTGTGATCCTAATGTCTTAGGCCTGATCAGTGATTTCCTCCTGCAGGTGGCGGGAGTCAATACCTGTGTTGTGTACAATGAGGACAGCGGCGGATACAAATATTCCGTCAGAAGCTGTATCCGGGAAGTCAATGCCAGTGAATTGTCGGATTATCTTTCCGAGGGCATCGGTTCCGGCGGCGGACATTACGAGAAGGCCGGCGGCTATATCAGCATGAAACTGTATGAGAAAAAATATCCGACCCTGCATTCCGAGGCCTATTTCAATAACCGTATGACACAGTACTTCGATACTTTCCGGATCTTCTATGCCAAAGACCGGGAATTCCCGGTAAGCGAGGGTGTGCGATATCAGAGAAAGAAAGAACTCCTTGCCTGTGTGAGAGCCTCTGATCTGGCGGAACTGGGCAGCGTGGTGTCTGTCCGTACCCAGAAGGGCACCATGGATATCGATACCAGGCAGAATATCTGCTATACACTGGAGCAGAACGGCGAAATGCACCGGATCGGTGGAGAACGGTTCCACCGGATCCTGGAGCTGTCCGAGGCACTGATGCCGGAGGATTATTGCCGGAATATCGCTTATATCCCCAGAGTCAAGGATGGAAACGACGGCAGTAACCATCTGATCACGGAATATGTCCATATGTGCATGCCGAAGGATACATTCTGTATTTATGCGAAAAAGCTGGAACAGGGGGTAAAAGTATTCCCGGTGTGGGATGAAGATGGCTACATGACCGGAAGAGCCGGAGACTATCTGGCAGCCAGTGAGGATGATCTGCATAACATTTTTATAGAGACAGAGCAGAATTTGCTGAATTATTTTGAAGAGAAGGGTTTATAAAAGTTTGCCTGTGTGGTAAGATAAAGGATACGAAAACAGTATTAAGCAAACGAAAGGCAAGGATATTACCATGAGCGAGATCGAAAAGGAAATCGTAGATTCCGCAGAAGTAAAGGAATCGAAGAATTTTATAGAGCAGATCATTGAGAAAGATCTGGCGGAGGGCGTATACGACACCGTACACACCCGTTTCCCTCCGGAACCCAACGGATATCTTCATATCGGACATGCCAAGAGTATTCTGTTAAATTACGGCCTGTCTCAGAAATACAACGGCAAATTCAATCTGCGTTTTGACGACACTAATCCCACCAAGGAGAAGGCAGAGTTCGTAGAGTCCATCAAGGCAGATGTAAAGTGGTTGGGAGCAGACTGGGAGGACAGACTCTTTTTTGCATCCAACTATTTCGACCAGATGTATGAAGCAGCCGTAAAACTGATCAAAAAAGGCAAGGCTTATGTCTCTGACTTAAGTGCAGAGCAGATCCGTGAATACAGAGGCAGCCTGACTGAGCCCGGTAAGGAAGATCCCGGCAGCACCAGAAGCGTAGAAGAGAATCTGGCACTGTTCGAGGATATGAAGGCCGGAAAGTACGAGGACGGCTCCAAGGTACTGCGTGCCCGCATCGATATGGCATCACCGAATATCAATATGCGTGATCCCGTTATCTACCGTGTGGCACATATGTCTCACCAGAATACCGGAGACAAGTGGTGCATCTATCCGATGTATGATTTTGCCCATCCCATCGAGGATGCCATTGAGGGCGTGACCCACTCTATCTGTACTTTGGAGTTCGAGGATCACAGACCCTTATATGACTGGGTGGTAAGAGAACTGGAATACCCTCATCCTCCCAAGCAGATCGAGTTTGCAAAGCTGTACCTGACCAATGTGGTGACCGGTAAGCGTTATATCAAGAAGCTGGTAGAGCAGGGTATTGTAGATGGTTGGGATGATCCCAGACTGGTATCCATCGCAGCACTGCGCAGAAGAGGATTCACACCGGAGTCCATCAAGAAGTTCGTAGAACTGTGCGGTATCTCCAAAGCACAGTCTTCCGCTGATTATGCAATGCTGGAGTATTGTATCCGTGAAGATCTGAAGGCAAAGGCTCCCCGCATGATGGCAATCCTGGATCCCGTGAAGCTGGTAATTGACAACTATCCCGAAGGACAGACAGAGATGCTGCCCGTAGCCAACAATCCGGAGAATGAGGAGCTGGGAAACCGTGAGGTTCCTTTCGGTAAGGAGTTATATATCGAGAGAGACGACTTCATGGAAGAGCCTCCCAAGAAATATTTCCGTATGTTCCCCGGCAACGAAGTGCGTCTGATGAACGCTTATTTCGTAAAGTGCACCGGCTGTGTCAAGGATGAAAACGGCAAGGTCGTGGAAGTGCATTGTACTTACGATCCTGAGAGCCGCGGTGGTAACAGCCCGGACGGCCGGAAGGTAAAGGGAACGATCCATTGGGTAAGTGCAGAGCAGTCTGTAAAAGCACAGGTGCGTCTGTATGAGAATATCATTGACGAGGAGAAGGGTGTTTATAACGAGGACGGAAGTCTGAACCTGAACCCTGATTCTCTGACCACACTGACAGAGTGCCGTCTGGAGCCCGGTTTTGCCAAGGCACAGGCATACGACCGTTTCCAGTTCGTAAGACAGGGATTTTTCTGCGTGGACTACAAGGACACCAAGCCCGGAGAGCTGGTATTTAACCGGATTGTATCGCTGAAGAGCTCTTATGTACTGCCCAAGTAAAATGTAACTATTCAGAACCATGCAAAACTGCGTTCTGCGAATGCTTGCATTCAGACAGATAAGCAGTTTTATATGGCGAAGTAACCACATGAGCAAAAGTAAAGCCTCGCAGAGGCGATTTTGCGAATGGAGTTCTGAATAGTTACGTAAAAAGAATGATAACCGGTGAGGGGAATCCGAACATTTTAATTCGTATTGCCAGAGGGAATGGACAGTACAAAAGAAAAGGAGAGACATATGTCAGATAAATTATTCGGGCTGGCCGGTCTGGGTCTGAACAACCTGGAGAACATGGATATTTACGGACAGGATAAAAAGGAAGAAAAGGCAGCAGCTGAGGCTCCTAAAGTAGAAGAAAAGGATCTGATCTTTGACAAGACATTCACCTGTCCTGTCTGTGGAGAGGACTTCCCTGCGAAGATCATGAAGACCGGAAAAGCAAGACTGTTGGGAACGGATCAGGATCTCCGTGCAAAATACGAAGGTATTGATGCAGTAAAATATGATGTGATCCTGTGTCCCCATTGCGGATATGCGGCACTGAACAGATATTTCAACAGCATTACCAAAGTGTATGCCAAGCTGATCAAAGAAAACATCAGCAGTAAAGTACAGCTGCATACCTACGATGACGATATCTATACCTATGAAGAGGCAATTGAGCGTTATAAGCTGTGTCTGGCCAATGCCGTGGTAAAGCGTGCCCATGCCAGTGAAAAGGCTTATATCTGCTTAAAGAGCGGATGGCTCATGAGAGGGTATCAGGAGTATCTGGAAGAATCCGGAGACACGGATATGGCGAAGCTCCGTGAAGTAAAGACCATGGAGGAGGCATATCTGAAGAATGCTTACACCGGTTTTACGGAGGCGCTGCAGACCGAAGGCTTCCCCATGTGCGGCATGGACGAGATCACGGTGGAATTCCTCATTGCGGTACTGGCTGCCAGATTCCAGAAATATGATGTGGCCAGCCGTATGGTGGCTTCGATCCTGACTTCTCCCTCTGCCAATGCCCGTACCAAGGACAAGGCAAGAGAGTTGAAAGACCAGATTCTGGAAGAGTTAAAGAACCAGAAAAAGTAGGAAGATAACATGTATGATATGACGATCCGGCTGCGTACAGACAGTGATAAATGTCTGTACCAGCAGATATATGAGCATATACGACAGGAAATCAGGGAAGGGAAGCTTCTGGCAGGAGAGAGGCTTCCCTCCACGCGTTCTCTGGCAGAATACCTGCAGGTGGCGAGAAGCACTGTGGACTATGCCTATGATCAGCTGCTGAGCGAAGGCTATATCGAATCCCGCCCTTATAAGGGATATTATGTCTGTCGCCTTGAGGGAATTTTTGCCATGGACCCCCGGGAAGAGAACGGGTCAGAGACAGATACTTCCGGAGAAAAGGCTGTCCCGGAAGAAGGATGCATTGATTTTTCTCCGTACGGCATTGATATGAACGGCTTCCCCGCAGGCGTGTGGAAGCGGATCACGAAAAATATTCTGAATGACAACAACAGTGACCTGTTTGCCCAGGGGGAACCTCAGGGAGATTATGATCTGCGGCTGACCATCAGCCGGTATCTGCATTCTTCCCGTGGCGTGAACTGTCGTCCGGAGCAGATCATCGTGGGAGCCGGAAATGATTATTTGCTGCTGTTATTGGAGAAAATACTGGGCAGACATGTGGGTATTGCCATGGAGAATCCCACGTATAAGAGGGCGTACCGTATTTTTAAGTCCTTTGCCTACCGGATCCATACGGTAGATATGGATGAGAAGGGAATGCGGGCGGACAGGCTTTCGACACTGCCTGTCCGAGCAGCCTATGTGATGCCTTCCCACCAGTATCCCACCGGTGCGGTCATGACCATCGGCAGGAGAGCGGAGCTGCTCCGCTGGGCAGAAAAGGAGCCGGACCGCTATCTGATCGAGGACGATTACGACAGTGAATTCCGGTATCGCGGAAAGCCCATTCCTTCCCTGCAGTCTTCTGACGAGAAGGGAAAGGTGATCTATATCGGTACGTTTTCCAAGGCTATCGCACCGGCCATCCGTGTCAGCTATATGGTATTACCGGAGACACTCCTGGAAGTGTATCGCAGGGATTGCTTTTTTTATTCCTGCACAGTATCCCGAATCGATCAGCGGATACTGAATGAATTTATCCGGGACGGATATTTCGAGCGGCATCTGAATAAAATGCGGATGCGCTACCGGGCTAAACATGACCTGCTGCTTGCCGGACTGGAGCCGTTTAAGAAGCAGTTTGTGATCTCCGGGGAGGATGCGGGGCTGCATCTTCTGTTGACGGCAAAAGGGGATGTTACGGAACAGGAACTGCTGGAGAGAGCAGCAGCGGAGAAAGTGAAAGTCTACGGGATGTCGGAGAATATGGTGGAAGTCACAATGCGGAAAGCTACCGTGCTGTTGGGCTTTGGAAGTATGGATGAAGCGGAAATGCAGGAAGGTCTCAGACACCTGCAAAAAGCATGGCTCTGAGACCTTCCAAATGTGACCTGAAAAAAGAAGCTTCCTTAATCTTCCTTAGGCATAGGAGGCTCTTCATTCTCAGGATCCTCTTCATCGAAGAACTCTTCTACGTCAGCAGCCGTTTCGGTGTCCTCTTCGCCCAGATCTGCTGTGTGACTGGAGAGAGGGGTAAAGCCGGAAGCTTCAGAAGCATCAGGGGATGTCTCTTCGGAAGCGGATGTTTCGGGAGCTTTCGGGGAGACGGGTTCCTGTGCGGAAGCATTCAGAGGAACATAATTGCGGGAGAATTCGGTACTCTCGTCCAGATCCTCGTGAAAATCATCGTAATCATCATCAGCGTCGGAAGATTCCTTCAGCTGTGAATCTTTCTGTTGCATATAGTAGTAAGCAGCTGCGGCTGCGGTACCTACTGCTGCGGTGAACAGCAGAAATCTGCCAAATTTTTTAGCCATTGGGTTGCTCCTTCCATGTGATAGTGTATGTAACTACTGTAATATTTATACATGCTGATATCATAATAAACCTTATTGAGGAAAATGAAAAGGGATATGTTGCAATATGAATGAGAAATTTTTTGATTTAAAAAAGGAAAAACAGGACAGGATGATCAATGCTGCGCTTAAAGTATTTGCCCTGCACGGCTATCAGCATGCCGGTACGGACGACATTGTACGGGAGGCAGCCATCAGCAAGGGACTGCTGTTTCACTATTTCGGAAGCAAGCTGGGCGTATATGAGTTTGTATATGATTATAGTGTGCGATATCTGCTGCTGGAACTTTCCACAACGGTAGATGCAAAGGAAACAGACCTGTTTACCCTGATGCAGCAGGTGGAGTGCGGAAAAATGCGTGCCATGTGTGGATATCCTTATTTGCAGCAATTCCTGAACCGGGCGCAGATGGAGGATGTCAGTGAGGCGCTGTTGGCAGTGGAGGAGAGGAAAAGACAGCTGGAAGAGACTTTTGATACCATCTATGCCAGAGCGGATCTGCAAAGCTACACATCCCCGGAGGATGTCGTAAAATTACGCAAAATGCTGGAGCTGACAATCAAAGGATTATTAAATGAGAAGGTTCTGGAGGGTGCCCTGCAACCGGAAATGTTCTATGAGGAGGTGCTTACGTATCTTGAACTGGGGAGGAGAATCCTGAGTTAGTTCACTTGAAAGTTATGCGAGGCTCATTGCGGATGACAGCTGAAAAATAGAGTAGAGAGACCGGAGTGGGCACTTGCACACAAGTCCCAGTCTCTATTTTGATCCAGGGGGGCGCAATCATCGATTTTACCCAATAAAGCCCCGTTAATCTTTGATATGCGGGGCGTAATCATCGTTTTTTGCCAATAAAGCCCCACTGATCTTCAATATCTTGAAGGCTTAAGGGTACAGCAGGAGTTCGTCCGGCTTTTGGCAAGCATCCCCTCATTACGAGCCATGCACTCAATTCATAAATGTGTCGCAAAGAACGCTCCTCATTTATTTCATTGACACCTGCATGAGGTTCGTCTGCTGCTCCGGGAGTTCTGTTTGTATTAAAAACACCATTTTTCGCTAAAAAAATACAAAAACAGTAGATTTTGACCTTTTATAAGAGCT
>ENA-ORNF01000165-ORNF01000165.1-human-gut-metagenome-genome-assembly--contig:-NODE-165-length-66500-cov-3.508255_pt1 | contig 66500 bp, 57 predicted proteins | sample MGYA00242110_ERZ509012 | MGnify/ENA primary metagenome ERZ509012 (study PRJEB26280, sample SAMEA2338714) | human gut metagenome | biome: human gut; feature: human-associated habitat; material: faeces... | reverse complement strand
CAGCCGCAGAACAGCGTCCAGAACCGGATACGGCGGCAGCGAGTTTTCATCTTTCTGTCCTTCCGCCAGTTCTGCTGACGGCGCCCGCGTGATGACTTCTTCCGGCAGTGCCCTGCTTTGGGTATTGCGCCATCTTGCCAGTTCAAACACCGTCGTCTTGTAAAGGTTGCCGATAGGCATCAGCCCGCCGCAGGTATCGCCGTACAGCGTGCAGTACCCGGTCAGCGCTTCCGATTTGTTTCCGCAGGCGAGAACCAGCCCGCCGTTTTGGTTGGAAAATGCCATCAGCAGCTGCCCGCGGATACGAGCCTGCAAGTTCTCCGCCGTAATCCCTTTGACGCTTTCACCGAACGCCCGTTGCAGAAAATCTGTTTCTGCCGTTACCAGCGGTTCAATGTCAAGTTCCTGATAGTCAAGCCCGTTAAGCCTGGTAATCTCACGCGCAATTTTAATACTTAAATCAGATGTATAGCGCGTTTTCATCATAATCGCCTTAACGTTTTTGCCGCCGAGGGCGTCCGCTGCCAGCACAGCCGTCAGTGCCGAGTCCAATCCGCCCGAAAGTCCAAGGATAACCTTGTCAAATCCGTTTGCCGCACAAAAGTCTTTTAAGCCGTTTTGCAAAGTATGCCATGTGTGTTTCATTGTCTTATCTCCCCGAATGAACCCGAATTAAATCCTGTTGCAGGTTAAACAGCCCGGCTTCCAATCCTACGCCGTAAAGGTGCGGGTTGGCAAGCCTTTTATATGCGCTGTCCAACATCTTGAGGTTGTCCTTGCCCCGCTGCTGCAAAACCTGCAGGTCAAGTTCCGGCATATTGACGATTTTGCCTTTTTCCACAACCGGATGCAGCAGGAATTTTGCCTGTTCGCCGCGTTGAAAGGTTGCCCGCGCGCCGTTCTGGCTGCCGAGGGCGTATGAGGTTATATTGCGCGTCAGCTTGCCGTCGCGGATAAGATCCGTATCTTCCGCCCGACAGATAACATCGCCCTCAAATTTGCCGTTGCGGATAATCCGTAACGTATCGGTCATTCCCGGAATGGTCGTTTTTCCCTCGGCGATTTTGATTTTCGGCTGCCCCATGTACGATTTTGTCTTAAAGACGCCGCCCAGCGCCGGGGTATCGTAGGCGGTAACCAGTTTTGTTCCCGCCGCAAAGATGTCGTAAGGCGCTTTTTGTACCATAATGAGGTTTTCAATCAGATATTCGTCAAGGTCGTTGGAAGCCGCCAGCCTGACGTCCGGCATTCCCGCCTCGCATAATAAGCGCCTGGCCTCATTGCCCCAGTAGGCGAGATCGCCGGAGTCAATGCGTATGCCCATGAGCTTAATTCCGGTTTCCTTTGCTGCCCGGATGGCATTTTTAATTCCCTCGCGCGTATCGTATGTGTCAACGAGCAGCGTCGTATTGTGCGGATTGCCGCGCATAAAGGCCTTAAACGCGTCAACTTCCCGCTCATAGCTCATCACAAAGGAGTGTGCCATCGTTCCCGCCGCCCGGATACCGTAGTGCTTTGCCGCTGCTTTGTTGGAAGTTCCCGCCGCACCGCCGATGAACGCCGCCCGCGTTTCCGAAAAGCCGCCGAGCTCGTGTCCGCGCCGCACGCCGAATTCCAACAGCGGGCGTTTTTTGCCGTCAAGGTTTGCGGCGTAAGCCATGCGCGACGCTTTGGTTGCAATCAGGCTCTGAGCGTTAAAGATGTTCAAAAGTGCGGCTTCTGCGAGTTCAACCTGCCAGTTCGGCCCAGATACCGAATAGACCGGTTCGTTCGGGAACACCAGTTCGCCTTCCGGTACTGCACGAATGGTTACTTTTAATTCCTGTCCCTCCAGAAATTGCAGAAATTCATCGTTAAATATCCGGCTGCCGTCTTCGTTACGGTCGTTTTTGAGCGATTCTATATCTTCTTTGCTGAAACGCCACCTTTCCAGCCATTGCATAAATTCGCCGAGCCCGGCCGTCATCAGGTAGCTGCCGCCGAACGGGCATTTGCGGAAAAAGGCTTCCGAAACCTTGTAATCTTCTGCCTTGCCGTCCAAAAACCATGCCTGAGCCATCGTTAGATGATAAAGGTCGCAAAACAGCGGCGTGCCGGTTTCCAGAATATTGGGTCTGGTTTTCATCGCATATGTATTGTTCATGGCTATTCTCCGAAACTTCTGTTGACTAAATTGTGCTGGATTTTCTTGTCTAAAAGGGCGGCGCGAAAAAACTGCGCCGAGGTGATGCTCTTAAGCTTTCCCAGTTCAATAAACGGCAGGTATTTGTCATCGCGCAGGATTTCTCCCATCTGCCGCTTAACCCCCTGGCACAAGTCTTCCAGAATGACAACGTTCGCGCCGCGTTTTAAAAGGCCGTGCATTGCCTGTAAGACGCAGATGTCGCTTAACACGCCGCAGAGATAGACCTCTTTGTCAGCCCAGTTTGCCGCCAAATCGCGGTAAGCATGGGCTTCGTTCCAGATGTTGGTGGTAGATTTGTACATTTTGGTAACGCCGAGTTCCGGTTTGAACGGTGCCGCCTGTTGCCAGCCCCAGCTTCCGAAAACGCAGTGCAGGGGAAAATTCGCCGCTTCAGACGTTTCGCCGTACGTTTCGGCAAAATGGGTATCGTAAGTGTCTATAATTTTATCAAAACTTGTCGGAAACAGGCTGTCGGCAAACTTTTGCTGCCGTTCAATCAGTTCGGGGGAGTTGATGCTCAACGCCCCGTGCGGATGAACAAAATCGTTCTGAAAATCTATCCGCATCAAAATACGGTTATTCATTTTAAATTCCCTTCAGGCTTATTCGGGTTAGGAACCGCCTGTCTTCTATAAGCCCTTCAGAAGACGCAGGCGCTTATGTAAAATGCGGCAGCCGCAAAGGCTGTTTTTCGGCGCGTTATGAACGGGACAAGGCCGTAAAACGGAACAATGCCGTAAATCTGCCCGCCGTCCGCTGGTTTCGTTATATAATCCCTTTCTTTTTGTTAAAATACTCCTCAATCAGGTGGTGGTTTTCCGGCGCGATAAAGTTTTTCCAGCGCGCATCGCCGAACTTTATCATATCCCGTACCATCGTTCCTGTAACGAACGGAAAATCCGGGTCGGTCCTGTCTTCAAGCTCAATGTTTTGAAAACATTCCCGAAACCAGTGCGCGTCGTAGCTGGAACCGGCATAGTACGCATCCGGCCGCGGCAGGTCTGGAAAACTCTCGGCGATAAAATCAAGAACATACTCGCCCCATTCCGCCGGGTTGTTGATGTCAAACAGCCCGATGATTTTCAGCCGTTCGTATTCCGGACGGGAGCGGTAAATGTTTTGAATCATCTTTTTGCGTGTGGTGTAGTTTAGGGGATTGCGCGCCGTACCCTGTTCCTGAATGGAACCGAGGACGATGGTAACGCGTTCGCATTCCTTAAGCATCCGGTCAACCAGCTTTTGATGGCCGATATGGAAAGGCTGCGCCCGCATAATGCTCAAACCGTGTTGGTATTTATATTCAGACATTAAAAAAACTCCTTTACAAGGAGCCGCCAACGAAAATTTAAATAGACTTCGTCTGTCTTAAAATCTCATCAAACCGGCTCAGTTTTTATCCGTTCCCTGCTTATAAGCCCTGCAAGCACCGGGAACAGCTTAAGAATAATGCCAAAGGTGCCGAAGTCAAGCGAAAAATGAAAGTGTCTTGCACAAAAAACATTTCAGAATATTTCGTTTGGAGGTCGTATCGGGTTTTAGGGGAAATTTTTAAGACAAATTTAAGTACTGTTACGCTATATAAAATCCGAACTAACGGAACTGGAAACGAATGAACAAGCTTTTACTGCTTTTTGGCAGTGCCATAGGATTTACCGATGCCGCTTTTGCCGGCAGTTTTGAATTTTCCGGCTCGGGAATGGCCGGGGAATATTTCGGCATAATGGAAACGCGCCGCGGCAATAATCTGGACAATATGCCCAGTCGAGCGGTTTTTCGTGCCGACGGCAAATTTGAAGGCGCTTACCGCGCAGTTTCAGGCAGCCGTGTCGGTATTCATGCGGATTATACCGTTGTCGACCGCCAACATGACAAAAATTACCCCGACGGGGACTGGCGTTTTTTCCCATATTTGTTGGGCGAGGATGACCGTTTCGGAAAATTGACCGCCGGTTATACCTATAATGCCGCGCTTTTGCTGCATACCGGCGCGCATGATATTACCTGGCTGGGGATACGGGACAGCAATCTGACCTATTTTTTAAGCAGCTCGAATTGGAAAAACGGCCGTAAGCAGGTAAAATTCGCCACGCCGAAATCGACGGCGATAATGGATGACGGCCGGGCATTTAAAATCAGTTATTTTACGCCGGAAATCGGCAATACGACATTCGGTTTCAGCTATACGCCGGACAATGCGTCGCGCCGCGGTATGGTCAGCCGTTACGTTGATTACGAAAAGCCGGAAGACGGCTATACGGCGGGAGCCCGCAGCCGGTGGAAACTCGGCGCCGGGAAATTATACACATCTGTGGCATACGGAATTTTTAACCGCACCGATAATGAATGGACGGCAGGCGCTCGCTGGGAATATGCCGGGTTTGACATCGGCTTTTCCTATAAAAAGGCCTGGGTGGACGGGAATAAAAATCCTGTTGCGACGGCTGCTGCCGGGTTTGGGCTGCCTGCATACTTTGACAACTACCGCGAAGGGCAGGCATGGGACATCAGCCTGGGGTACGATTTCGGCAGATTTAAGACGAATATCGCTTATTTGCATACCGAAGCGGAAAACACGCGCCATCGGGATGACCTTTGGATGCAGTCCAACCGGTTTGCTTATAATGAATATATCGAATTGTATTGGATAAACGGATATCTCAATTCCAAAGGATCCGAGCGCCAAAGTTCCGAAAACAACCGCGGATATGCATTCATAACCGGTGTTGCGCTAAAATATTGACCCCGCTCAGCCGTCTGGGCTAGTTTTTTCTCACGGCGGCTTTAAAACCGTCGTCTGTATTGGCAAAATCAAGGCTGCAGCCATAAAGTCCTGCAATGCGTTTGACAATCGCCAGCCCGAGGCCGCTGCCGGTTTCTTTTTGCCCGGCCGGTCGGAAAAAGCGTTCGCTCAGTCGCGCCAGTACCGCCTCGTCGACGATGGTTCCGGAGTTGACGACCGCAATCTCTTCATTGTCAACCGTTGCGGTAATCTTTGCTCCGTTAGGGCTGTATTTGACGGCATTGTCGAGCAGGTTGCGCAGCAGCAAAGCGGCAAGAATGTGGTTTCCTCGCACAATCGGTGAAGTTGCGCCGATATGAGACGATAAGATTATGTTTTTCTTCTTTGCCGCTTCGGCATAATTGTCGAACAAAGCGGCGCTGATATCTTTCCAGTCCAAAAGCTCTGTATTGTCATAATGCCCGTTGTCGGCTTCCAGACGCGACAGGGCAAGCAACTGCTCGACCAGATGTTCCGCCCGTTCAATCCCCAGTGAAAGTTTGGCAAGAGCCTGCGTCCGCATCTGGCTGTCGTCGCCGGACATTTCGGCTATTTCAAGCTGGATTTTGAGCGCAGTCAGCGGCGTGCGCAGTTCGTGTGCTGAATCTGAGATAAAACTGCGTTCCCGTGCCAGCAGAGCCTCTATTTTGGCAAACATCCGGTTCATCGCCTTCAGCAGCGGTTTGATTTCCGTTGGCGCTTTTTCTGCGTTGAGCGGGGAGAAATCGTCCGCCGGGCGGCTTTCAATTTCGCTGGCCAGTTTTTTTAACGGGCGGAATTCAATGAAAGTCAATCCGGAAATTGCCAACAGCAGAACGATAAAGCCGGCCAGCCAGGGCAGCATAAATTCTTCAAGAATATCCATTGCCAGATCTTCACGGTATTCCAGCTCCTGACCGACAGCAATGATAAATTTTCCGTCTGCCGATTTCAGGCGCACCATACGCCATTTGTCCCGGTCTTCGCCTATCCGTTCGTTGGCAAAGCTTCCGGCTGCTTCCGCCGCGGTAAAATATTTGCCGTTTTCGTTGTCGTGAAAAATCATTTCGCCCTGCGGCGAGAAAATGGCAAAACCGACCGCATCGTCATCATCATCGGCGTTTTCAATGCCTTTTATCAGCTTATCCGTCGCTTTCTGCGTTTTCAGCGAAACTCCGCTCCAGTCCGCTGCTGCCAGCTGTCGTCCCAACGCCATTTGATAAGTGTCGAAAAATTCATCAATGCTTTCCCGGGTTTCTTTATAGGAGATATAGCCGGCAATTCCCCATACAACGCCCGAAACCAATGCAAAAAAAATCATCAGCCGGAAACTGAGGCTGAATTTCATCGCCTCGCCGTTGAACTTTTGCCAAAACGCAGCAGCTTCTTTTTTCATCCGAAATGCTGCGGCGGCAAACTTGCCCTTCCGTTGGCCGGCAGAAGCGGATGTCTTTGCTTTTTTTGCTCTTTTATCGATTGTATCTGTTCGGGCCATTTTGTTTACTCCGGCGGAAAAGGTTAGTCTTCCAGCGTATATCCGATTTTGTTGATGGTTTTGACAATGTCTTTGCCGAGTTTTTTCCGCAGATGGTGAATGTGCACTTCTACGGCATTGCTGGCAACGTCTTCATCCCATGAATAGAGTTTGTTTTCAATGGTTTCTTTGGACAAGACTTTGTTTTTGTTTAACAACAGAAGTTCCAAAAGCGCCGTTTCCCGCGGCGAGAGGATTACCTTTTCGCCGTTCAGGAGAACGCCTTTGGTTTCGGGGTTGAACGTAATGTCGCGGAAGCGGATAAGCGGTTTCGCCACGCCGCACCGCCGTCGGATAAGGGCATTCAGGCGCGCTTGTACTTCTTTAAGGGCAAAAGGCTTGCCGAGATAATCGTCTGCGCCGCTGTTCAGTCCTTTAATCCGTTCATCCACGTCGCCGCGGGCAGTTAAAATCAGAACCGGCGTATCAAGTCCGGCATCCCGCCAGGCGCGCAGGATGGAAAGGCCGTCAATGCCCGGAAGTCCCAAATCAAGCACTACTGCATCATACGGCGTTTGCAACAGGGCTTCTTTTCCGTCCGTGCCGTCGTCAAACCAGTCGACGGTAAAGCCGAGCTTGGAAAGCCCGACTTTTATCCCGTCGCCGATAAGGCTGTCGTCTTCAATCAGAAGAATACGCATATCAGGCCGTTTCAGTTAATTATTTCAAAATGATAACGTCAACATCGACTTCCGGCGTTCCCAGCAGCTCTTTGTCGATTTCACCGCGGATTTCAACCGTATTTTCCGGTTTGACAACCTGTCCTCTCCAATCTTCATCATCAATTTCGACGACGATGGAACCGGTTTTGTCGCTGAACTGATATTTTTCGTTACCGAGGTTTTTCTCAATCTTTCCTACCAGAACAACCGGCGTGTCGTCATTCATCTTCAGCGCTTCGGCAACCGTCGAGGAAGAAATTGTCGGTCCCTGAAAACCGCCGCCAAATCCCTGTGCATTGGCCTGCGAAGCCACGGCAAAAGTCAAAACCATCGCGGAAACAGCTAAAATCTTATTCATCGTTTTTCTCCTAATTAAAAGTTGTTAAATAAAGGTTGTTTATCAGAACATCTTTTATTCTGCATTCTAATCTTAAGAAACGCTTAAGGCAAAATAATTTTTTTTATTTTTTTTGCTTTTAAATAAAAAATATATATTTCAATAGGTTAATGTGAGATAAAATGCAAGGGGAGATATCATGGAACGTTTTAGGGCAGTCAGAGATAGCCTCTTTGTCAGTCCGAGATAGTTTTTTCGGTCAGTCAGAGGCTGTTTCTTCGGTCAGTCGGCGGCACTTTCTTCCAGCGAACGCACCACCCGCTGCGGAAACGGGATATTAATCCCTTCTTTTCGGAATTCATTGATAATCTTTTCGCGTATACGGAAAGATATGCCGCTGCTGTTGGCTATGTTTGCCGTGTAGCAGTTAAGCTGGAAGTTCAGACTGCTGTCGCCAAAGTCGAGAAAAGACAGCGCCGGAGCCGGATTGCTCAAAACCTCTTCGTCTTCTCCGGCGATTCGGAGCAGGATTTTCTTAACCTTATCGATATCGCTGTCATAGTCCACCCCGACATTGATGTCCACTCGTGCCATTCTGTTGTCGTAGGTCTTGTTAACAACACTGCCGGCGATAATGGCAGAGTTTGGGATGATAACGTTGGATTTGTTGCCCGTTTCCAGAGTCGTCGAGCGCATGCTGATCTGTTTGACCACGCCTTCATAACCGTTGATGACGACCAAATCGCCGAGCTTTATCGGCCGTTCAAACAAAATGGTAATGCCGGCAACCAGATTGCTGACGACGTTTTGCAGACCTAAACCGGCACCGAAAGACAGCGCTCCGGCCATCAATGCCAGGCTTTTGAAGCTTCCGCCTGCAACGGCAATGCCGAGGATGACGGAAAGGATAAATCCGAAAAAGCCGATTCCCGAAATAATGGAACTTTTCATCCCCTCGTCAAAGTCCAGCCGGCTTAAGCTGCCGTCCTGCAAGCTGCTCTTCAGCATTTTGACCAGCAGCATTGCCACCCAGAAACTGACCAGCCCGAGAATAATTGACGTAATGGATACATGAACTTCGCCGATGTTGAAACCGGTAAGGAAACCTTTGGTCCGCGCCACCAGAATATCGACCGATACGCCCCATACCGCCAGCAGCACCAAGGCCCCGAACAGATACAATACTGGCGTCAGGATAATGCCGAACCATACTTCGCTTTTGACCAGCGTCCGGGGACTGATGCGAAAGGTCGTAATCCAAAACCGCCGCCGCACAATCAGATGGTAAAACATTTTGAGCAGATTATGGAGAATATATAAAATACAGATGACGGCAACAGATACGATAAAACGGTTGATAAGGTATTCGGACAGGCTGATGTAGCCGAACAGGGAGAATGTAAAACTGCCAATCATAAAAAACGTAATCAGCAGAGCGGTTTGTGCCGAAGCCGAAAGTTTTTGGATATTGCCGCTTTTAACGTCTTCGTCCGATAAATCCTTAACATCGTACATGACGCGCAGCGCCGCCCAGATGACGGCAAATGCTTTTATGCCGTTGGCGAAAATCTGCATGGAATAGACGATTTCCGGTTCGTGCGACATTTCCGTCGCCAGCTTCTGAAAAAAGGAGACCGCCGCAATCGCCGCCGCTGCCGTAATCAGGGCATTGGAAGCTCTGCGTACTTTTCGCGCTTCAATGTTAAAAATCCGCCAGTCGGGATTATTGGGGGCAAACGCAGCCAGGATTGCTGCGCGCAGAATCAGAAAATAAAGCAGGTATATTGCGGCATTGCGCAAAAGTGCGGCAAATTCGCTTCCTTTCATCAGGTCAAACCCGTTAATCCAAACCCACAGTGCCGCGATAATTGCCGCCGGAATAGCGCCCAGCGCCACGAAAATCCATGCCGCTGCTTTCAGGCGTTGGATATAGGTCGGAGTGCATATCTCCAAATTGTAACCGTAATGCTTTTTGATGTATCCTCTGATGACGACTGCCAAAATTAATGCCGCGCCCAGCATCAGGGTGAGGATAATAAGGCTCTTGGCCGCGTTTTGCTGTTGTTCGGGTTTAAGCTGGCGGTACCAGTTGAATGGCGAAACCAGAATTTCTTTTAAAAAGCTGCCGAAGCTGAGCAGTGACTGCCAAAATTGTTCGGGTTGAAAAATAGAGCTTTGTTTGGCCAGAACGCTGGTCAGCAGTTCTTTGTTGCGCGCTTTGAAGATGAGGGCGTTGATTTCGTCGATTTTAGCAAGAGCCAGCGCTTCCTGTGCCAGCAGGGATTTATATTTAGCCGCGCTGTCTTCAAGCGTTTTTCTTTCTTTGGCAACTTCCGGTACGTCTTTGCCGTTTTCGTCGGCCAATCCGTTAAGCGCGCTGATTTTTTGCGTCATGCTCTGCAGTGTGGCCGTATCCTGTTTTTGTTCGTTAAGAATTTGGTTTTGCAGGGAATTGAGCGTCGCAATATAGTCGTCGCTCTCTTCGCGGGAGACGGAACCCCCGTTTATTTTTTTTGTAATGCCGTCCAGTGTCTTATTGATGTCGGAAAAATTAAGCTGGATTTCGGCTGTGTCTTTTTCCGGCTCGGCGGCAAAACAGGAAGCTCCGGTCAGAAACAGAAGTACGGCAATGGTTGTAAACAGTTTTTTTGCTGCAGGCATGTAAACCTCGTGTTTAATTTTTACGTTAGGCGGTTCAGATATTTTTTATAAGGCCGGCAGTATCGGCGGCAGATTTTATCTCCGGTCGTTGTGTATGCGCGGCCGCGTTCTGTGTTTCGCCTTCAATATAGTGCATAAAGAGCTCCTTGCAAGGAAACGTCGGAAATATTTGAGTTTGCTCTTGCATATTCTTTCAGGGCGGTTAAGTTAAAACAAACCCCAAAGGAGGATGTGATGATAAAAGCAAAATATATATATGCCGCCTGTTTTTGCCTGATGGCCGCAAATGTATGCGCGGGAAATAAAACCTGTGCGCAGAAAAAGGCAGAAATCGAAAGCCGGATAGCCATAGCCGAAAATTACGGGCGGACCATGAAAGTTCATGGATTGAAAAAGGCGTTGTCCAAACTGGAAAAGAATTGCACTGACGAAGAATTGTTGCAAAAGCATCAGAACAAAATAAAAGATAAGGAAAACGATGTAAGAAAAGCGGAAGCAGAGTTGGCGGAGGCCAAAGCTTCCGGCAAAGAGCATAAGATTGTCAAAAAGCAAAACAAGCTTGCCGAACAAAAACGCGAATTGGAAAAAGCCGTTTCGGGAAATTAAGCTATCGCACTGCTGACTGTTCTGTTTTTAAGTTTCGTAGGGGGATTGTCTTCTTAACCGCGACAAGATAAATTATTGTTTTTATTTTTCAAAAATCAGGGGCGTGTTTTCTGTGAAACTGACCGGCTGCGTAAAACTTATAAAAAAAATTGTATTTGAAAATAAGTGAATATATAATCCTTTATGTAACTAAATTATCTATAGGTGAAAAATGAAAAAAATTTTAGCAATAGCTTTTGTTGCTCTTTTGGGAGCATGCACAAACGCCGGTCCGTTTGTAACCAATATTTCTGCCGACGGCAATAACGGTTTGGTCATTGAGAAATGTCAGGTACATATGAACGCGTTTATGGGAACGGTATCGAACGATAACTGTACGACAACGGCGATTAAAGTAAGGTAAGGCATTTTCTTCCCGCAGATGCGGTGGAGGCCTTTTTCGAAAGCCGCTGTCGTCAAAAGATAACAGCGGCTTTTTGAAACAGGAAAAGCGGCCGTCAGAATAAAAGATTAGTCCGATAAAAATGATATCTTAATACCAACGTCCGCTTTCTTCAATCATCGCAAAATTAAATATTTCATTTTTTGCTGTAAATGTTTTTGTAACCGGTAATTCACGAGCGCCCGAACCATTAGTAATGAGGACGGTTTTCCTGATGTCCTGCCGGTTGTCCGGGATTATGCCGGTAAGAAGGATGCTCCGTATTCGTAACATTTGCATCATGAGAGTTTTCTGTAACGGCCTCCTTGGCTTTTGCTGCGCCTTCTTTTGTTTTCTCCCAAGCATTGCCGCTGACATCCTTAGTTTTGTCCCAGGCTTTTTCAGAGCCTTCCTTTGTAGCTTCCCAGGCATCGCCGGACTTCTCCGCTATGGCATCGCCGGCTTTGGCCGTTCCTTCTTTAGTGGCATCCCAAGCGTTGCCGCTGACTTCCTTGGTCTTGTCCCAGGCCTTTGCTGTTCCTTCTTTTGTAGCTTCCCAAGCTTTGCTGGTCGTTTCTTTGGTCGCTTCCCAGGCGTTGGCGCTGGCCTCTTTGGTCTTTTCCCAGAGGCTGTCGGTATCGTTGGTTGTATTTTCTGACATTTTAAATTCTCCTTGCTGTATAAACGTATGATTAATGGTAGTAGTATTTTGATGAGCCGAAAGCAAAGCGGCTGAATCGTCCGCCGTTTTCGCATTGAGTTCTGTTCCCGCTAGACAGACGGAGGCAGCCAATGCAAAAGAGGAAATATATTTCCGCGTAGGTTTCATCAGATTATCTCCTAAATAATTGTTGCACGGAAAAAATAAGCGTCGTAACCGGCTTTTTCAAATAATACTTGTGGCGAGAAAACAGGAAAAATATCTTAAAGCTTGGAAAAAATGTCGGGGTAAAACTTTTAGCCAGAAAAAAAAGACATTTCAGGCAATTGCAACTTTTAAGGAAACAATTATTTAAAAGCCGTATTAGATAAAGCCGTAAAAATCAAAAGGGGGAGAAGCAGATGGTCAGTGAAAATAATAAAATAGGCCTGATTCCGGCCATATTGATGGTTGCCGGCAATATGATGGGGTCGGGTGTCTTTATGCTTCCGGCAAACCTTGCGGGAATTGGCAGCATTGCTATCATCGGGTGGCTGGTTACCGTTGTCGGGGCGATAGCCCTTGGGCTGGTTTTTGCCAAACTGACAGAGATCAGTACGGCAGCCGGAGGGCCGTATGCTTATGCCCGTAAGGCGTTTGGCGACTATATGGGGTACCAGACAAACCTTGTTTATTGGCTGGCCAATGTTATCGGCAATGTAGGGCTGGCAGTTGCCGGGCTGGGATATTTGACGCCGTTTTTTCCGGCATTGCGGGATCCGCTGGTGATGGCTCTGGCACAGATTGCGGTTATTTGGTTTTTTACTTATGCCAATATCCTCGGGCCGAAAATTGTCGGCAGGATGCAGGGTGTTACGACGACCATCGCTTTATTTCCGATAATCGGCGTTGCCTTGCTGGGGTGGTTTTGGTTTAATCCGGAAACATATATGCAGGGATGGAATGTATCCGGCGAGAGCAGCCTTTCCGCTATCGGTATGACGTTGAATTTCACGCTCTGGGCATTTATCGGTGTAGAAAGCGCTTCGGTATCCACCGCTGTCGTCAAAAATCCAACCCGCAATGTTCCGATAGCGACGGTTGTAGGGGTTCTGCTTGCCGCCGTGTGTTATGTTCTGAGTTCTTCGGCAATTATGGGGATTATTCCCAATAAGGAACTGATAGTATCGTCAGCGCCGTTTTCACAGGCCGTGAGCATCGCGCTGGGGCCGGTGGCAGGAAAAGTCGTCGCAGTGTGCGCGGCCATCGGGTGCCTGGGATCTTTGGCAGGTTGGACGTTATTGGTCGGACAAACGGCGCAGGCCGCTGCCAAAGACGGATTGTTCGCCAATATTTTTGCGCGGGTCAACCGCCGCGGCGTTCCTTCGGCCGGCTTGGCGATTGTTGCGGCAATAATGACGCTGCAGGTTTTGGCAACCATGTCGCCGACGGCATCCGAACAGTTCGGTAAGATTGCTTCAATTGCGGTTATTATGACATTGCTGCCGTATATTTATTCTTCCGTGGCGATAAAAATTCTCGGTCGTGAAAAGATGAGCGACAGGGAAGGGCTGTTTTATACAATCGTCGGACTGATTGCTGCCGTTTACAGCCTTGCTGCCATGATAGGTTCCAACAGTGAGCAGACGCGGTGGGCGCTGATATTTGTCATCTCGACGATTATTTTTTACGAATTGTCGGTTAACCGGAAAATTGAGATTAAGGAGAAACATTTGAAGCCGGGCGGCTGCTGCGTGCCGCGTTGGGTTCGCTATATGACGCTGGCCATAACCATTCTGGCACTTATTGCCATGTTCTGGGTTTCGGTTGGCGACTACAGTTCTCAAAAACTCAACGAATACATTAACGAACCGGATTCTCCGTCAGTATCGGTGCAGACACCGGCGGATTGAAATGCCAAATGGCCTGACGCACAGGTTGGGTCGGTTTCTTCTCAAATCACAATCAAAAGGAGACAGTGTAGATGAAAGAATGTATGAAAAATCAGGAAAATAGCCCTCTGGGCATAAAAATACTGCTTGTGTATAACGGTATCAACGACAATACGGCAGCAGCCAGAGCCGTACGCGGGCTGAAATGCGGGCTGGAGGCACAGGATGTAAGCGTTATCGTGTCTGAAAGCGAAGAAGATGCCAAGGCAGTATTGGTATCAGACCCGACGGTTCAATGTATTTTGCTCAAACTGAACAATCAGGATGACAAAGATTATCTGAAAATTGTCGATTTACTGCACGTTTTGCGCGAACATAACCGTGATGTGCCGGTATTTCTGCTTGCCGGTCGTACTGCCGCCTCAAAAGTGTCTACGGAAATTCTCGAGAATGTCAGCGACTTTATTTGGATACTGGAAGATACATCGGATTTTATAGCCGGGCGGGTATTGGCAGCGGTGGAACGTTACCGGCAGTTTATTCTGCCGCCGATGTTTAAGGCGCTGGCAAAGTTTTCCAAAGTGCACGAATATTCGTGGCATACGCCGGGGCATACCGGAGGAACCGGTTTTCTCCGTTCTCCGGCCGGCCGGGCTTTTTTCAACTTTTTTCGGGAACCGGTATTCCGTTCCGATTTGTCCATATCCGTTGGTGAACTGGGCTCGCTCTTAGACCATTCCGGACCGATAGGGGAGAGCGAAAAATATGCCGCAAGAGTATTTGGTGCTGACCGGACATATCATGTAACCAACGGTTCGTCCACATCCAACAGGGTTATCCTGATGGCCAGCGTTACCCGCAATCAGATTGCGCTCTGCGACCGTAATTGTCATAAGTCGGTCGAACACGCTATCACCATGTCTGGCGCGATACCGGTGTATATGGTGCCGACCCGCAACCGGTACGGCATTATCGGGCCGATTACGCCTGACCGCCTGGAACCTGAAGCCGTAAAAGAGAGCATTGCTGAAAATCCGCTCGTTAAAGACGGGATTGATACCAAGCCGGTGCATGCGATTATCACCAACTCAACGTATGACGGCTTGTGTTATAATGTCAACCGGGTCAAGGAGCTGTTGGGAAAAAGTGTCGACCGGCTGCATTTTGACGAAGCCTGGTACGGATATGCGCGTTTTAATCCGATGTACAAGGGGCGTTTTGCGATGTGTTGCGATCCGAAAGACGACGACCGCAAAGGGCCTACCATGTTTGCAACGCAGTCGACGCATAAGCTGCTCGCAGCTTTTTCCCAGGCATCGATGATACACGTTCGTGACGGGCGCAACCCGATTGACCACCAACGCTTTAACGAAGCGTTTATGATGCATGCGTCAACCTCGCCGTTTTATCCGATTATTGCCTCCAATGACATCAGTGCTGCCATGATGGACGAACCGGGCGGCAAGACACTGACCGATGCGTCCATTCGCGAAGCGGTTTCGTTCCGCAAAACGATGGCGCGGCTGTATGCTGAATTTACCGCTGCCGGAAAAGACTGGTTTTTCAATGTCTGGCAGCCGGATTTTGTCAAAGATGCAGAAAGCGGAAAAAAAGTTCCGCTGTATGAGGCGTCCGAGGAACAGTTGGCCTCGGATCCCGGATGCTGGCTGCTTAATCCCGATGAAGAATGGCATGGTTTCGGCAACGTAGAACAGGGTTATTGCATGCTGGATCCGATTAAGGTGTCGATTGTAACGCCGGGTGTCAAATCGGATGCGGAATTAGGGGATTGGGGTATTCCCGCCGCTGTCGTCAGCGCATATCTGGACAATAAAGGGATTGTGGTGGAAAAAACGACCGATTTTACAATTCTTTTTCTGTTTTCTCTTGGCGTAACCAATGGCAAATGGGGAACGCTGCTTAATACGTTGTTTGAGTTTAAACGCGATTATGACAATAACGAGCCGTTGGAGCGCGTTCTGCCGAAACTGGTCAGAGAAACGGAACACGCGTATCATGGCATGGGGCTGAAAGACCTCTGTACCAAAATGTTTACGGCGATGAAAAAGCTCGGAACGACTAAAGCGCTGTCCGCCGGATTCTCTGTTTTGCCGCACCCTGATATGACGCCGGTGGAAGCTTATGAAAATCTGGTTCATAACAATGTTGAAGCCGTAAGCATTGACGATATGGCAACGCGGACGGTCGCAACCGGTGTTGTTCCTTATCCGCCGGGAATTCCGCTTTTGATGCCGGGTGAAAATGCCGGCGCAGCCGACGGACCGATACTTGGTTATTTGAAGGCGCTTCAGGCCTTTGACAGGGATTTCCCCGGCTTTGGCCACGACACCCATGGTGTGGAAATCCGCGACGGAATGTATTATGTCTTATGCATAAAAAAGGCGTAATTCCAAGCTGTCCTCAGTAAATAGCTTGAATGAAACCCCGGCTGTCGTTTAGCCGGGGCTTTCTCATAGAAGCCGGACATCCTCGCCGCAATCCGGCCAAACCGGCGGCAGGGAAACCGTTTCTTCCTATTGTTCGTCAGTAGCCCCTTTGCCGGTAAACCGGTTATTTCCTTTACGGCGGGAGCGGCGGACTGTCCTGTCAAACAATAAACAGCTTGACATTTTCGGTAAAACACCGTATAAAAACGGAAGTTTTTTGATTATTTTGTCTAACTAAAAGTTATGTCGTATGAAAAAGTTTAATTATTTTTTTGCAGCTGGTTTTTTATTGTTTGTATCATGTGTCGCCAAAGACAAACTTCCTGAAAATCCGAAAGACAAACAGGAATATCGGGACAGTCAGGGAAATTCATGGATATGGAATGCAATGCTGATGCGCTGGGCGCTGACGCCTTCCGGCGGAGGTTCTCCCTCGTATTTTTATTATCCCGGGAACGGTTCCTGGACAAATTCCGGAGGGGTAAAAGTTGATCCTCCCGCGGGAGTCCGCAACGTATCCTATGGCTCTGCAAAACCGAATTCTGTCGGTTCCAAGGCTCCAGCTTCGGGCAGTAAGTCAACATCGGGAAAGGGCTTTGGCAGCAGTTTCAGCAGTAAACCTATTGGCGCATGATTAATTTTGTCGGATATGGAAAGAATTAGTTGTACGCCTCGTGAGAATTACCGGGAAATTGTGGAAAAGCAGGGGTTCGGGTTTCACGAGTCCTATTGGATGGAAGATGCCTGCTATTGTTTTACGTCAGCTGAAATTGAAGCGCTTGAAAAAGCGACGGCTGAATGTTACGAAATGTATTGCAAGGCTGTGGAAGCCTGTCTGTATGACAACCGCCGGCTTGATGCGCTTTGCATTCCCGCCGCGGTTCGCGAGGCGATAGTCCGCAGCTGGGAAGAGGATGATTATTCCCTGTACGGGCGCTTTGACTTTGCATTTGTCAACGGCGTGCCGAAATTGCTGGAATTTAACGCCGATACGCCGACTTCTCTGGTAGAGGCCGCCGTCATCCAGTGGTTATGGAAAGAGGATGTTTTTCCGTCGCACGACCAGTTCAATTCCATTCATGAAAAAATGGTGGAATCCTGGAAATATATCCACGAACGATATCAATGCGGCCGGTATTACTTTGCATCAATTTCCGATTGTCTGGAAGACAATGCCACTCTGGGCTATATCATTTCAACGGCCTTTGAGGCGGGGCTTGTTCCTTACGAACTGGATATTCGCAGCATAAGGCATGAAAACGGCTCATTGTTTGCGCCCGACGGTATGCCGATAGACTGTATGTTCAAGCTTTATCTGTGGGAGTTTATGTTTGCAGAGGATTTGACCGGTTGTATGACGGAGATGTGCTGGATAGAACCGCTGTGGAAAGCTTTGATGTCTGACAAGGCCATGCTTCCGATGCTTTACGAAATGTTTCCCCGGTCTCCCTATATCCTGCCGGCCTATGCCGAACCCGGAAAATTGGGAGCTTATTGTAAAAAGCCGGTATTCTCCCGCGAAGGCGCCAATGTTGAGCTGGTAAAAAACGGTACGATACTGGAAAGCTCTTCCGGTGGGTACGGCAAAGAAGGATACATATATCAGCAGCTTGTTGACATCCCCTGTTTTGATGGCAGATATCCGGTGTTGGGAAGCTGGGTTATCGGCGGTGAGGCGGCCGGAATGGGAATTCGGGAAAACACGTCCAGAATTACCGATGACATGAGCCATTTTGTGCCGCATATCATTGTCTGATTTGTACCGCAAATCATCGTCCGATGATGAAACAAAGACAGTCCGCTCCTTACGGAACGGGCTGTTTTTTTGTATCTGTCAGACTGTTTTTTTTGTATTTATGCGGAAAATAAGGCTATCGGGCTTTTATTCCGGGGATTTACGATTATATGTGAGCTTAAAGTGCGATTACGGAAAATGCCGTCATCTGAAAAATGCGGCTGCTTTGTCGTAAAATTGGGGAGATAACCGTTATGAACAAACATTTGCGAAAGTTTTTGCTGCTTTTGCCGTGCCTGTTGTTGCATCCGGAAGGTTCCCGGGCGATAACCGTCGATATTCCTGCCGGAGAAGTTGTTAGCGGTGGCGACGTTCATTCGGTTGTAACCCAGCGTGTTTATGGCGAGGCTGATAATTTTACCGTTTCGGGAAAGCAGCAGGTTATGTCCGGAGGCGTAACCCGTAACAGCAATATTTATCCGTATGGGCAGCAGGATGTATTGCAGAACGGCATATCATACGGTACTGTTGTGCAGCAATATGCCGTGCAGAATGTCGACGGCCGGGCATATTCTTCCAGTGTCGGTTCGTATGGAACCATAGACGTCAATGCCGGCGGTTATGCTGAAGATACGTCTGTAGACGGCGGCAGCTTTTTTGTTTCATCGGGAGGCACGGCGGAGGGGACGGTTATCGCTTCAGGACACGAATATATATCAGGAACGGACAATAATGCGAAAGTTTTCGGCGGAATTCAGGAAATAAGGGATGGCGGCGTCGCTTTCGGTGCTCAGGTCAGCGGTGGCCGGCAGCAGGTTAATGCCGGTGGAACGGTGCAGGATACAACGGTTTTCGGCCGGGGAACACTGGAAGTTGCCGGCAAAGCCGTGGCGACAACCGTACAAAACGGCGGTGAAATGACGGTTAAAGACGGCGGAGCCGCAGAGAAGACGACGGTTTCGGGAGGAACAATGACTGTTGATGAAGAAGGCATTGCTCAAAACACGACCGTTTTATCCGGCACTCAGTATGTTTACGGGAGGGACGTCAACGGCAGGGTCAGCGGCGGGGAGCAGATTATAGAAGGCGGCGGCAGTGCCGAAAATGCCGTCGTGTCGGAAAACGGCATTCAGCAGGTCGGATTTTACGGAACGTCGGAGAATACCAGGGTAGATGCCGGCGGTGTGCAGACTGTCGGTTGGGAAGGAACTGCTGCCAATACGACGCTAAACGGCGGGACAATGAATGTTGAATCCGGAGGAACATCTCTGCAGGCCAAAATAGTTTCCGGCACTCAGAATGTTTTTGGTACAGACCGCGAAAGCGCTGTTTCCGGCGGCATCCAGATTGTAAAAGAGCAGGGATATGTACATAATGCAGTTATATCAGGTACCGGGATACAACAGGTTGACGCCGGCGGAACTGCAGAAAACTCCGTAATCGAAAATGGCGGCCGCCTTACTGTCGCCGGAGATATTAACGGTGCTGTTATCAAAAAAGGAGGTCAGGCAGAAATACAAAACGGCGGCAAAACGTCAGGAATGTCCATAAACGGCGGAAACTCTTATATCAAATCAGGAGGAGAAGCCGTTTCAAGCGTCATCAGCCTGGGCACAGAGTATGTGGAAGGGAAAAGCGAAAATGCCCGGATTTATATCGGAGGCAGCCAGATTGTCGAAAACGGGGGGATTGCCTCGGGAAGTACCGTAAACCTTTTCGGCGTACAACAGGTTGCCGACGGCGGGCAGGCGGCGGAAAGCAGAATTATCGGCGGGACTCAGATTGTCCGTGGCACTGCCGATGGAACGGAATTGTTTGCCGGGCTGCAGAATATTGAAACCGGCGGACTTGCTTCGGATACTAAAATCCATGGCGGCATACAGACTGTATTCTCAGGCGGAATTTCGCGGAATACGGAGGCCGACGGCGGATTAATCGTATTGCATTCGGGCGGAATTATGTCCGGAATTACAAAAATAACCGATGGCATTCTAAATGTCGCCGGAACAAACAATATTTCAGATTTAGAGTTGAAAAATGCCTTGGTAACCATAATAAAGGAACCGGGCTTTTCGCAGCTGCAGATAGATAAGCTCGACGGCAGCGGCATTTTCAGTATCAGCAGCAATTTGGCGCAAAATGAAGCCGATCACTTGGATATCGGGGGCGGCAACGGAAATTTCGGGCTGATTGTGCACGATTACAGTGCTGACGGAAATCTGCCTGCAGAATTTAAGCTCATAGACGAAACGTCGTCGGCAGCGGATAACTTTTACTTGGTTGGCAACGCCGTTGATGTTGGTGCTTTCAGATATAATCTGCAGCATGACGGCGATGACTGGGTACTGCATCGGACGCAGGAACATACAGACAGTTCGCTGATTGCCAAAAATACGTACAGTTCGCTGGCCTCGTTATTTTATACGCACCTTAATCCGTTGTACAACCGTTTTCGCATGAAACATAAACGAACCGGAAAAGACGACGGACTATGGATTAAGGGGATCGGCCGCGAAATTAAATTCCGCTATAAAGACCAGACGAAAAGCAATATGAAAATTTATGGAGCGGAAATCGGTTATGACCGTGAAATCTGGCATAATGGCGGAAAGGGCCTGCAGTTGGGGCTGTATGGCGGAACAAGCGATTCAAGACAGAAATACGACCGCGGCGGGCATGGCGACGGCGAAACGCAGAGCCTCGGAGTATATTCAACCCTGAGTACGGCAGATAACTGGTTTGTAGATGTTGTCGGAACGTATTTCTGGCACACGCAGAAGATAAAAAGCTATACGCCTTCGGGTTCCGATGTCAACGGCAAGTATGATGCAAACGCATGGCAGGTTTCGGCTTTTGTCGGAAAGAGATGGGATATTGCCGAAAGCTGGTTTGTCGAACCATATATGGGACTGAACTATATGCGCGTAGACGGAATAGATTACCGGACAAATTTTAATACGCGGGTCAGTGCGTCGGCTGCGGATTATTTGGGAGGCAGTATCGGGGTATCGGGAGGAAAAGAGTTTGTTTTGGCTGATGGAACCGTTTTTGATGCTTACGGACGCTTTAGCCTGATGCATGATTGGGACGGCAAAAGTCCGGTTACCGTGGCAGACGAAATCTTTGCCGAAGATACGTCCTCGCTGCGCTATGAATTGGGAGCGGGAATAGCCGCCGCGTGGAACGAGACAAATTCCGCTTATTTTGAAGCGTCAACCCAGCTTGGCAGCAGCGTCCGTTTTCCGTGGGAAATCAATATCGGCATTCAGTTTAATTTCTGAAAAGCAACAGGCTCGGTATAAGCAGTTCTCCCTAAATGAGAAGTATAGTCTGCAAAGTCATAAAATCATAAAGATTAAAATCCTTCCTCTTTGTAAGGACGGGACATCAGCTCGTCCATAGCCTCATTTATTGATAAACCGCTGAACAGAACTTTGTTGACCGTTTCGCATATCGGCATTTCTATGCCCAGCTCATGTGCACGTTTGACAACGGCTTTGGCCGTATAAATTCCTTCTACCGTACGCGTATTTTCCTCCAGCAGTTTCTCTGCGTGGCCGCAGGCGCCGACCTCATATCCGAAACTGAAATTGCGGGAGGTTGCACAGTTTGCCGTCAGAACGAGGTCACCCATGCCGCTCATCCCCATCATCGTGCGCAAGGTTCCGCCCAAAGCCTTGGACAGCCGTACCATTTCGTTAAAGCCGCGTGTAATCAGCGCCGCTCGCGCCCCGTCGCCGAGTTTAGCCCCTTCAACAACGCCCGAAGCGATGGCAATGACGTTTTTGACGCTCCCGCCGATTTGCGGCGAAATCATGTCAGCGGTCAGATATGGGCGGAAATAAGGCGTTCCGAGCATGTTGGCAAGTTCGGAGGCAATTCCCTCTTTGGCACAGGCAATCGTAACGGAGGCAAGCTTCTGTTTGGCGACATCGATTGCAAAACCCGGACCGGACAAAATGGCAACCGTAGCATAAGGAATTTCTTCCTGCAATACTTCCGAGAGCATCTTTCCCGTTTCCACTTCAATTCCTTTGGCGCATAAAACGATAACCGTGTCTTCTTTGACATAGGATTTCATCTGTTTCAGCATCAAACGTGTCCATTGTGCCGAAGTTGTCAGCAGAATAACCTTGGCAAATGCGAAAACATCGGCGATATCGGCAGAGGCTCTGATGGCATCAGGCAGGGGAATATCCGGCAGGAACATTTTATTGACGTGCTTCTGGTTGACGGAGTCGACAACTTCCTGTTCGCGTGCCCAGCACAAAACGTCGTTTCCGGCACGTGCAGCAGTTAAAGCCAGCGCCGTTCCCCAAATTCCCGTTCCTATAATGCCGATTCTTTTCATAAATTTCTCCTTAAACAATATTCAAAAACTGCCGCAACGCATAGCATCAGGCTGTTCTCCGCTTATAAGCGGAATTTACAGAATTATAGTTAATAAAATATAAATATTGCCCGGGTAACCATTTCATCATTACGCGGTTGTTTAAGGAATTTTCGATTGGCACCTATAATCTTGAGCAAATAACGCGGAAAGCTGCTGATTTCGGGCTTAAGATGAAGACCAGTAAGAAGCTTCATAAACAAACTATCCGTGGAATATTAAGCAACCGTTTTTATGTCGGGGAAATGTACAGTGGCGGGCAATATTATCCGCATTGTTATCCGCGGCTGACGGACAGTTATACATTTGAACGGTGTCAGGAAATTTTGGAAGGTAAGGCAAATCATAAGGTGCAGAAGCATGAATATGTATTTAAAGGACTGGTTCGTTGTAAAAACTGCGGTGGTGTTGTGTCAACCGATATCAATGTACATTCGGCGAAAAAGAAGGGCGGAGAAAAAATCGTTTATAAATACCTTTTTTGTCCGCAATGCGGCGGCTATCGGACGAGAGAGGAAAATGGGGTTGAAAAAGTGAGAGAGGCATTAAAAACGCTTAAAAACATGCCTAAAAGCGTTGTCGAGAAATTAGTTGCCTGTTTGGATGAAGAAATTTACAAAGACCATAAAATGGAAATAGAAGCCAAGAAAGCATTGGACAGGCAGATTGCCGGTTTTGCCGAAAAGGAAAGCCGGTTGATAGTCTTGTTTACGGAAGGCAGTATTACACAGGATTTATATACTAAAAAACTAACCGAGTACAGACAGGATAAGAAAAAACTGGAAGAGAGATTAACCGACTATAGTCATCTGACTAAGCAAGGTCTGATAACGCTCAAATACTTGGCTGGCTTGCTTTTAATGTCAGACAAAATATGGAATTTTCTGAACAACGACAAAAAACAGCAGGTTTTAAAATTACTTTGTTCGGAAATTATATTGGACGGCAAAAATGTAGATATTTCAATAAGAAAACCTATTTTAGCACTGGCTAAAATAGGCTCTTGTCAAGTCTGGCTGGAAGAAAGGGCAATTTACATGGCCAAATTTAATTATAAATTATGAGCTGTTTCTTGAGTATCGTGAAAAAATTTTAATTATGAATGAATGTCTTATGCTGATTAAGAACTTGATAAAAATGAAATGACAATTTAGTTACTTCACCACACTGCATTCATCTATTAAAATTAGTTTTTTGTTTTCTTTCGCGATATCTTTCAGATGCTTTGTAAATCCGCTTTTTGAAAATATGCCGTAGGTTAAATCATACCCTTTGAAATCGTCAACTTGGCATCTTTCTTCCAGCTTTGCATAAATATTACCATCAACCGGCTTGTCGTCTTTGTAATATTTACATTCCGCCGCAAAAATACGCTTGTGGCTTTCATCAATGGCAACCAAATCTATATCTTCATTTTTGTTCCAGTATGCGCCGATACGAGAAGGAACAAAATCGATTTCTTTACTTTTGCATAGTTCTGCAAATATGTTGCGGCAGATTTCTTCATAAACAAATGCTACGTGATTATCAATAAAATTGGATTTCAGTTTATCTTGTACAAAATTCAGATTATCCAGTTCAAGCTCTCCTTTGTAAGGAAAAACAAACATAAACCAAAAGCGGATAAAAATATCTCGAATAAAATATAATCCTTTCCGACTTTTTTCCGGATTTTTTTCGGTGGCCGGAACACGTTTTTCCAATAAGTATAATCCCTGCAAAGTTTCCAGATAGGGACTTAATTTGTTGCCTTCCGTGGACATTGCCGAAGCTATCTCCGAAAGTTTGTGATTATTTTGAGCTATTGCTTTCATAACCGAATAATAGTTTACCGGTTCTTTAACTTCCTTATTGAGTAAAAACGCCGGTTCTTCGTACAAAAATCCGTTTTTATTAAGAATGACACGGGAGATGTTATCCATTAAAGACTTTTTGTTGTCAAAAAATTCCAAATATTTCGGAACGCCGCCGGTCACGGAATAAAGCTCAACCACATCGGAAAAAGACTTATTGTGATAATGTTGTCTGATATCGAAAAAAGGAAGCGGCGCCAATCGGATTTGAGAAGAGCGACGACCGTACAGAGGGCTGTTTTCGGCTAAAACCTGTTTCGTCATCATATTAATGTATGAACCACAGATAATAACCATAATGTCTTGCTTGGATAAGACTTCATCCCAAACTTTCTGAAAAATTGAAGTGAAAGCGGGATTGGTATTAACCATGTACTGAAATTCATCAAGAACAAGCACTTTGGTCTTTTTGCCAGGAACAGCAGCAAACAGTTTGAAGAGCTCAATCCAATCATCAAAATTAGCTTTGGCGATAAATTCCTGATTAGCAAATTGCGATAAACTTAAAGCAAACCGCTTCATACTCTGTGGTTCGGATTCTTCTGTTGCCAAGAAGTACAGAGCCGCCTTGTCTTTAATGAATTTTTGAATTAAAGCAGTTTTCCCGATACGTCTGCGACCATATATAACAACAAAAGAATGTTTATTGTTATATTCTTGCTCTAAATCACTAAGTTCTTTTGTTCTGCCGATAAATTCCATAGCGTCACCTATATAACCGTATTTATTTAATATAATATAGATTAGACTAATTTCAATTATATTGCAAGAGAAATTTTTCAAATATAAAAAAATATCAAACAATGCACATTCTTTAACATTTTCTTTGAAATAGGCAGAAAATATAGAGGTATGAAAATGCTCTTCAAAGCTCGCGCGGCAAAATGTTAAACTTTGTTCGGATTACAAACTTTGTTTAACTTTTGTATCGTTTTTCTACTTCACCCCAAGCTCTTTCATATATTTGCCGTAATTTGCCAGTGCATCATTCGTTTGCTCAATGATTGCAGCGACTTTCTTTTTCGCAAATCCGAAAGATGCGGCGGTTTTAATCAAATCGTTATCGGTAATATCCGTCCCTTTGCCGTTTACCATAGATGTCTGCTCTCCGTTGATACCCTGCGAAGGCGTTAAATCATATGCCGGTGTCATTTTCCAGTTGTTGTTTTTATCCAGCATAAAAGAAAAGTTTTTACTATGATCATCTTTGTTGCCGGCTTTAACGTTAAAAATCATCAGTCGAACCATTTTCTCAACTTCCCGAACGTCTTTGGTAAGAATTGAAGTCAGTTTTAATAAACCGTCATAGTTAATGCTGGATGTGCGGTGGTTAGCATGCAATAACCCGCAGGCCGTATGGATATGTACCTTTTTGTTGCCAATCCGGTCAAAACGTTTGACACCGAAATGGCCGACGCAGTTTTTTGAGGAAAACAAATACGTTTCCGGCATTTCAATACCGGCGTCTTTGGCCATCTTTGAGTAAACATACTCCTCAGCGCCGATGTTTTTATTATCAAGAGACGACGCAAATTTAATCAACCACGGACTATAACCGGGTTTAGCCAAGTTACCGTGAATGAGTGTTTGCTTATCATCTGAAACTAACGCCACAATCTTCGGCCGCGCTCCTCCGGATGAGCCGTTAAGCGTTAAAAGCTTATCTAGCACTTCCGAACTCTTGCCGGCCAAAATATGATTAGCTTCCAAACAAAGTGAATCCAGTTCTATATCGCCGACAAATTCGCTGTCATTTTCGGTGATAGGTTCATATTCCAATGCCCCCATAGCATTAAGCCCAATCATGGATAAACGTTGCAAAGGCGTGATTTGTTGCAAACTCAAGCCTTTCTTTTGTAATTGTCGGTCTAAAAGCAGACAACCCCAACCGTCAGGCAAACTATCATTAAACACGCCGAAAAGACCGTCAAAGGTTTGTTTTGTGTCTTCAAATATTTGCGATTTAAGTGGCAGCATAAAAGGGGACAAATTTATTCCGGTTGCAATAAACTCCAGTGAATATTCAAAAAAGATATGTGGTGCTTGTTCTTCTAAAATCCCGACAAAGTGCCGCTTGCCGTAAGCATTCAAAAAAACATTCAATCTCATTTGATGCTCCCCCGCTTACGTTTTTTCTCTTCTTTACTTTCAAACAAACTGCCGCGCGGCGCATTGTCTGCAAACAAGGCGGAAAAGTCTTCCAAACATCCCAACGCCAACGCAATATCAATCAGCGATTTCAAAGAAATCTCGCCGCTTCGTTCAAAACGCTTGATACTTCCCAAACTAACACCGGAACGCAAAGCCAAACCTTCCTGCGTCAGGTTTTGTTCCAAACGCCTAAACTTAGCCCTCTCGGCAATCTCTTGCATAACCTCTTGCTGTGATTTTAATATAAAAGACAATATATTATCTCCAAATATAATTATATATCATTTACAGATATTATATTATCTGTTAAAATAAAAGTCAAGAAAGCAATTCCCCACCGGAATCACATTTTTCTAAGGAAAAGGGTGTTTTTATAAGTAAAAAATTTATCAAGTAATTATAATGCAAAACTAAACTGATATTTTTGATTAATACTAAAGTTCTAATTGCTTGGATATAAAATTTGTTAATAATGATTTTCCAATATCAATAGCAGTACCAACTGAAAATTCTTTAATTTTATGAATGATATTGTCATTTTTTAAAGCTTCTAGAAACTCTAATCCCTGAGCAGTTATTCTTAATTTGGCATAATTAGCAGGAACAGGTTTATGATATTGCTGACCGGTAAAGAAGCAAATGCCTAATTCTGCTATAAGGTTTGTATCTTTTGCTAAAAAGAAATGACCTACAAACTTATCGTTAAAAGGTTCAAGGGTTCCTGTTTTTTCTTGAATTTTGTTAGCTAAATTATCCAGAAGCATATAATAACCATCATTATCTGCAAGTGTTTGTAAAATAATTTTTATTAGTTCATAATCTTGTTTCATTACTTACTCTCTAACTCTGCAAATTTTTGCGCCATTGTCGGATTATTTTTCGTTAAACGCTTAACAGTCAAATCTTGAGCTTTATTGTTAGCCAAGCGTAAATTGTTTTCTGAGGACATTAAGGCATCTTTTGTTTTCTGCAGGTGGTCGATAGTCTTATCAATCTCTTCTATTGCCTTCCGGAACTTATCGCTGGCTAATTGATAGTTGCGTCCGAATTTATCTTTAAAGTCATTCATTTCCGCTTCAAAGTTAGAAATATCAATGTTTTGGTTCTTATATTCTGCCAGTTGCTTTCTGTATTGAATAGAGTTAAGGGCAGCATTTCGTAAAACCGTAATCATTGAGATAAAAAACTGCGGACGAATAACATACATCTTAGGGTACTTGTAGGAAACATCTACAATACCACAATTATACAATTCATTATCAGATTCCAAAAGAGAAACCAAAACGGCATATTCGCAACCTTTTTCCTGACGGTCTTTATCAAGTTCTTTCAAAAAGTCTTCATTCTTATGTTTTGTTGCCGTCGTATCCATCTCGTTTTTCATTTCAAACATAATAGAAATGAACTCGACACCGTCTTCTGTTGATTCACGATAGATGTAATCACCTTTACTACCTGTTTTGGCATCATTATCCTTTTCAAAGTAAGCATTTTGAAAACCGGTCGCCCGTAATTTGTTAAATTCTATCTCACAGTGCTGTTCCAGAGTTTCACCGACCATTTTTGTAGACATCTTGGTTTTAAGGTCTTTGTAAAATTCAATCTGCGTATCTTTTTCTCTGAGCTGTAATTCATAATTATCTTTTAAGTTTTGTTCTTTGACCAGAGTATCTTTCTCGGCTTCTTGTAACTTAATGTTTAATTCCGCAATTTTCTTATCACGAGCGGTGATTTCATCATTTTTAGAGGTTACAGCCTCGGTTACCGCGAGTTGTTTATCCTTATCATTGGCCGAAACCTGCGCCTTTAACTTTTCAATTTCTTGTTGTAAACTAGAAATGCTTTGAGCCTTTTCTAAATCCTTGTCTTTTCCGAGAGAAACAAGTTGAGCTTTGAGATTGGAAATTTCCTGATTAAGAGAAGCAACGGACTGTGCTTTATCCATCTCCGCTTTGCTTTCTACCAGTTTTAGCTCACTTTGCTTTTCTTTTTCTATATGTTCCAAGTGTTCATTAATAGCTTTATGAAACTCATTATCACGAACCTGCGCAACAATCGCGGCATATCCGGATTCATCAACCGTGAATACTTCTCCGCATTTTGGACATTTTATCTCAGGCATTTTGCGCTCCTTTAAACGTAGTTTCATCTATCTCACCAAAAGCATTTTTTATTTGTTCTTTTTGAGCATCATCCAAGAAATCTGTATATAAAATTGCAAGATTGTTTTTAGCTCTGGTTGCAGCAACATAAAAAAGGTTACGAGCAGATTTTAATTTGTCATCATCCGCAGTTGAGGGGGTTGATAACTTTTTTAATAGATTACCAAAAAAATTAAGGTTAGTTCTACCAAAATCTTTTTCCATTATAATTAGTACATTATCAAACTCATCGCCCTTGGTTCCATGGTAGGTGTGATATGCAATATTTCCAACATTAACATTATTAATATAGTTATACCAATTCTCAAAGATGTTAATATTTAGACTCATGAAATTATCTATTGCTACCTTACTTTCGTTTAATTCTTCATCATTCATCTCTTCATTACCAGCATTGAATAATGTATTTAGAAGATAACTATTAAATAGTTCTTCATTAGTAATATCGTCTTCAGTAATAAAAGTTTTTAATGTATTTCTAATGTGATCACTTTTATCTAAAAGCATATTGAAAAAGGAAGAAAAATAACTTTTTAGTGTACTTCCTTCAATTTTTTTCAAGTTATCTATTAATTCTCTTAATTCACATATGCTCAATTTCTGTAAAATATTATTACTGATAAGCTCTTGAACCAATGTACTAGGAGTATTTAATTTGTTTTTGAAGTCTATTATTCGATATATAAATAATTGAATTTTACCTAATTTTTCAGGTTCTTTACTTAATATATGATCTCTTAAATACATATAATTTCTACCCATTTTATAAAAAGGAGCTTCTTTAAAAAAATCATAAAATTTACCAAACTTCGTTCTTTGTGCAATATCTTCATTTTTTAAAAGTAAGCAATCAATCTTTTGCCCTTCCCATAGTGTATGATAATGTTGTATAAACTTATCAATATCTTTTCCAATGTGAAAAGATACAGTACCATTTGGACAATTGTCATAGATTGTTTTTTGTTTTAAATCATCGTTTCTTATTCGTGAGCCAACATTAATGATGCTTATAGCTGAACGTCTATTAAATTCTTTTTTGATTGTTTTAAGGTTAGGATGTATTTGTTGGAGCTTATCACCAACCCCTTCCGCATAAATATTTTGTTTTTTATCGCCATAATATCCTATGAGCAAACCTTTTCCAGCTTGTTGAGAAAGCATAGCAAGTATCTCAATAACTTTAGGGGCAGTATCTTGATATTCATCTACTAAAATATAGGGATATTTATCACTTATTATTTTTTGTAGTATATTATGCGATGCTACTAGTTTTTGAGAATATTTTAATAAAGTATCGTGGCTAAATTGCATTTTATGCAATCGGTCATAACTAATTAAAGAATTATAAGACACTTTAGTATAATCAATCTTATCTTTTTTAGCTTTGTCGTTTATGTTCTTAATAGCTTCATTAAATTTGTGTATACCTAATATGCAGTCAATGACTTTTTTAAAGTTACTTACATTAGATAGGTATTCACTATCAAAGTTATTCATGGTATTTTTGAAATCAGTGGAACCCTTATGTTTATTTTTATAGTAGGTAGCTTCATTTTTATAAACCAATGTTTTAAATGTATCTTTATCTGTGATTTTTTGATAAAATTTTGCCCAATCTGCATTTCTCAAATCTTGTTCTTTTTTATCAACCTCTTCTTGAAGTTCCTGTTTATGTATATCTACAAGCTCTTCTTGATATAGATTAATTTGTTCCCATAAAAAATCATGAATAGTAGAAACTTTTACTAATTCTGTATTGCCTAACCTTTCTTTGATTTCTTTTGCTGCAATGTTTGTATATGTAATACACCTAATTAATTGATTATGCGTTTTTAACTTAGAAACATATTTGGATAGAATATACCTCAATGATTGAACTAAGCAATAGGTTTTCCCGGCTCCAGCACCAGCATCAAATACAAAGTTTTCACTATTATCTATACATGCAGATATTTCAGAAAAGATTTTGCTTTCTGCAGCTTTATTTTGAACTGAGATTATTAAATCCGTCATTACATAGCCCCTCCAAGTTCTTTTCTTATAAAAGAAAAGGCGTCTTCTATATATTGAGGTAACTCGGGAGCTTTGTCAGTACCACTTAAGATATTGAATAATAAAGTATTTGCAAAGTGAGATTTGTCATGAGCTAATTTTCGTTGCAATTCAAATGATTTATTTATATTTATTTGGCCATTATTTGCACAATCAGCATAAATCTCTGGTTTTATTTCGCAAAGAGTATCATTCAATATTTTGTTATTATAATTGGTTAAAATAAAAGCTTCTTCAAAACTTGTTGCATAAAAGCCATTTATTGCACCAATTTGAGAACAAACCATTAAATTACCTTTTTTTAAATATCCATTATCACTGATTTTGCTTAATTTTTTTTCACCTTGATAAAAATATATTAGGGTATTATTGGTTGTATCCCTTGTTTCAAGGGAGCTTACTTGAATGAATGTTTTGTTGTCATTATCTCCTTCTCCTTTTTCATCTTTTTGTCTTTGTATATCCAGATCTGTAAGTATAACAACAGGAATCCCCAATGAACTTATGAGATTTTCATAGACCTTTGCATGTGCTCCATCAATTAAAACTATAGAAATAGTTTTATTTGATAAAAAATCGTCATTATCAATATAGTACCGCAATAAATGGTATTCTGTAATTCCTTCTACAAAAATGGCCGCTTCGGCAAAAAACAATTCGGAAATCTTAAATTTAATATGTTTTTTTATAAAAGCTAAATCTGCTGCGGAATTATTTTCACTTACAATATTTTCATCATTTAAGTTTATAATTTTAGGAATATTATGTTCACATTTTATGTAGTTTATATTATTGAGGCTACATCCATGATGAATTTTACTATTAAGTATATGCGGAGAATGGGTTGTTATTAAAAGTTGCGAATTTATGTTTTTTGCTTTACCTTTTAATAGTTCATTTATTGCTTCTGTAATTTTTTTGATAAAAAGCTCCTGCATTTGTGGATGCATATACGTTTCAGGTTCTTCTATTGCAATTAAGTGTATTTGACTATTTCTTTTTTCATTATGATAATTATCTATGTATGAAATAATTTCCGATATAATAACAATTAAATTGGTATAACCAAAGCCGTATTGATTTTCAGGAATTGAATGTTGATTTTCTAAATATTCACACTTAATTAAAGTATTCATTAAATTATCTAAACTTAAGTCTAGCTTCATAGCTACTTGGTGTGAAGTAATAATATTATTGAAAGTTTCATTGATATCTTGCATATATTTAGAGCTAAGCTCCTTAGATATCTTTGTTTCAACATTAAATAAGTGGTCGTCAAAATATCTGTCTTGATTTTCAATATCTTGTCCATACCTGAATTTGATAATTTTTTTCAATGCATTTGATAATGATTTATCAGAATCAATCTTGTTAGATTTGATTGAGACTATTTCAATAAGATTATTTAGGTTAAAATTCTTAACTTGGTTTCCGGAGAAATCATAAAAATTCAATTGAAAATTATCAGAAGACAAAAGGTAAAAACGATCAGCTTCTAGTTTCTTTTTTAAAGTTTCTGTGTCTATATTTTCTTCCGAACTTAAACAATATTTCTTATATTTCACATTAATTTCTTTGCATTTAGATAAGAATGCTTCTTTTTCTCTAACTTCCCATTTGGCATAAATTTCTACAATTTTGTTATCTAAATTAGATATTTTTAAAAATGGCGCTATATTGTTAATTAAATCATCATTATTATCATCTAATTCAATTCTTAATATAAAACAGATTTCAGGTATTTTTAAGTTATCAAAACTAGCATTTTCATCTGTCGGATACGAATTAAATATTTCTTTGATATAATCTAAATTAAAATCAAATTTTGCAAAGCTAGGGTTAGAAGATAAAAGTTTTTCTAAACAAGAAATTATAGTTGTTTTACCACAATTATTGGCTCCTACAATTAAAGATGTTCTTGATGCCACATTAATACCATCATTTTTATTCGGATTTGAAAAACGAATACGATTATTACCATCTTCTTTATAATAAAATTTACGAAAGTTTCTTAACTCAAAGTCTTTCAAATACATGTCATTACTTTCTTTAAATGTACTTTATAAAAAAGTACCAGAAAATTTTATATCATCAAGCAAAATATTAAAGAAGACACATCCTTTGGTATTTTATTTAATGATAGGTATAAAATATAGAGTTTCAAAAGAACAGCGATGTAAAAATATTAAACTTTGTTTTGGACAAGGAGGTTTAATATTTTTAACATTTTTTACCATATACTAAACTTTTTATATATTTGCTAAAACCTCCTTCGTTTGTTCAATAATTGCAGAAACTTCTTTTCTAAAAATCCGAAAAACAGGGTAATCTTACCCAAATCTTTGTCAGTAATATTTGTTCCTTGCTTTTCGTCATTAAAATTTAATTATTTTACCATATTTTTAACGTTTTTATAATTTCTGATAAAGTAATCTTAACTTAATAAGAAAATTTCACGGAGAGGAATCAAAATGGCAACAGGAATACTTTATATCATGACAACAGCTGTTCCGGATTTGATTAAAATCGGTATTACTCAGGAAAAGCAATATCCTGAACGGATGCGCTATTTGGAAATGAATGGCTATTATAATGTTGTCGGACTTAAAAGAATATTTGCCATCAAAGTTTCAGATTATCAGGAAAAAGAAAGGTTGTTACAAGATATCTTTTCTAAACAAAGACTGGGACAAAGTGAACTGTTTGCCTTAGATTCCGAACTGGTTACGCGCTTGTTGACGGCATTTGAAGGAGAAATCATCTACCCTCAGGTAAAAGACCGTGAGAAAGAATTTACAGCTTTGGCAAAGACGAACGAACAAAACAACAGATTTAATTTCTATGCCAAAGGGCTCAAAAACGGAGATATAGTAACCTTTATTAAAGACAAAAATGAAAAGGCCAAAGTTGTCGGGGAAAGAGAGGTAGAATACAAAGGGCACATTTGGAAATTGTCTCCGCTGGTGCGACATTTATTTGAAAATCGCAGTGAAGTGAATAAAAGTGGGGCGTATCAAGGCGCGGCTTATTTTGAGTATAACGGAACAAAACTCAAAGATTTACCGGATAAGTTCTAATCTATAACTCTTCCGCCAGCTCTTCCACCGTTCTGTAATTATCCAAGTCATCCGGCTGGTGATAGCGGAGGTTTTTGAGTATCTGCAAAACCAGCCGTGACGGAATATATTGTTCTTTCGGCGGTTGCCGGCAGGAATAGTCATAACTAATAACTTTCCTGTCTTTGATATATGAAATGCTGCTGTAATCACTATTATGATGTCTGCGGTAATGGATTAACGGATAACCACGAAACATAAAGCCGTTGTCCCAGAGTTTCACCAGATTCCCGATGCTGATTTTATCTATCACGTAACCATAATACGGGCAGGCAAAGCTCGTAATGATAATACCATCAATAATAACAGAAGCATAGGGCGTTCCTAGTTTGAATTTGTGCCGATTTTTCCAAATCTTATCAAAATGTTCCAGAAACCACTCTCGGCGTTGTTGCTTTTGCTGCTTTATATTTTCCTTGACTAACGGCAGGTTTGTCCGCTCAAAATCACGCATTTCCTTATTTAGGTATTCAATTTTGGCCTGATAATCACTGAGTATTTTGTTATATTCTTCTTTAATCATCTCAAATCTTCACATTTTCCACGGCGTTGGCGAGCATTTGGTCGTTGTAGTTAAAATAATGCTGGGTGGTGCTGATGTTTTTATGATTGGCCAGTTTCTGCACAATGCAGATATTCACGCCGGAATTGACCAGTTTGGAAACAAACAAATGCCGCCCCAAGTGGCTTGCGCCCTGAATGTTGAATTTTCGGTAAATCGAAGCAAACAGGCGGCTGATACTGACGCGGTTGTAGGGCTTATTGAGCTTTTGGCTCGTAAACAAATAAGTCTCCGGTGTCAGTCTGTCTTTCCATTTTCGCTGCAAATACTTCAAATATTCGCAAAATTCCTTCTTCATTTGGCTGTTCATATAGTAAGAACATTTGTTTTTGCCTTTGTTCTTGTCGTAATCCAAGCAAATCACATCTTTGATTTTGAGGTTGTCGGTAAAAACGTCCTTAATCTGCAAGTAGGCAAAATTGATGGAGCGCATACCGTTCAGGCTGCACAAAAACATCATGCGGATTTGTTCGGCATGCTTCATTCCGCTGATATAGGTCAGAATGTCCTTGATTTTCTTATCATCCACAAAAACGTCATTGGTCATCTTATTTTCCTTTCACAACCGCCTGATAAAACACTTTGTAACTCAACCCTTGGGTTAAAACCCCGATACCGCCTTGGCATTGCCAACCGTCCTGAAGATATACGTTCACGTATTCCACCAACTTGTCTATGCTTTCGCTGCAAATAACATCATATTCCATAACGTCCTCCTAGTATTCATCGGCATACATAACGGTCAAAACGCGATTAGTAACCGCAGGATCGGCAGCATCCGGTGAGGCAAATTCAAAATTGCGGTCATAGTAATCAATCTTCCAGAAAATATTTTTGCCCTTAAAATCAAAAGCCCCGAAATCGTGTTCACCATACGGATCATTGCCTTCGTTAAAATCTTTGAAAGTCCTCACTTTGTTAAGAATGGTGGTAACGTCCTGCGGCATATCAGTGAGAATACCGGCGGTTAAAACAAATGTCCCGAGCGAGGGATTAGCTCTGAAAGCATCGTTTAACGCGGCAATTCGGGCAGCATTACTCATCGTTCTTCTCCTCCAACAAACGGACACAGAGGTAATCGGTTAAGCCATCCTGTTCGGTGGCATAATCCCAAACGGTTTTGCCGTGTTTGTTTTTGATATTCGGATCGGTGCCGTTATCAATCATAAAATCCAAAACACGAAGTCGCATCATTGCCTGCGGATGTTTCACGACATAAACAAACGCGGTGTTGCCGAATTTATCCTGTGCGTTGATATTTGCTCCGGCCTTGAGCAAAACCGACAATGTCTGCGGCGAACTGCGGTGCTTGGCGGCAATGATAAATGGTGTTTCTTCATACTGATTGCGGGAGTTGACATCGCCGCCGGCTGCCAGAAATGTTTCAATCGCTTCAGGCTCATAAAATTCCCGACATGCCCACATAAAAGGCGTCCAACCGTGCTGGTTATAAGGAGCATTAACATCCGCGCCGGCATTGAGTTCGGCGTTAATCCGTTCCCAGTCCATGGCATAAAGCGCTTGCATTAAATTGTCGCTATCCATTTGAATCTCCATCAAAATCAACCAAGATTTAAAGATGGCACCCGGGTTACCATGCTGCGATTCTCAAGTCAAGCACTTTTTTTAACATTTTTTCATGTTAATGCTTTGATTCATCATCATTTATTTAAAATTCAACGGGTTGGGAAATGCAAAAAATCAATAAATATCCTTATAAAGCAGAAGGACTTAAAATGAAGGTATTGATTGAAACGATAACCAGCCGCAGGGGATATAAAAACTTTGCTGATGAGGCGGAATTGAACGACTTTCTGGCGCACAACCATAACAAAATCACCGGTTATCAGATTTTACTAGAAGATGATGACGGCTTAAATGAACAGCTGCAAAATGTTGCTAAACAATGTGAAATGTTGGAAAATCATCTTATTCAGCTGTTTTTTACTAAAGCCAATCAACATTCGGATTATAACAAACTTCTTTATGCAGCCGGTCGTCTTTGCGAAGCTGTTTCCGCTATAAAATCCTGCATAAAATAAAAAACAGAGCAGTATCTCTGGTTTTAACTTAATCGCTCCATCCCATTCGTTTGATAAATCGTCTTAAAGTTATCTTTTGAACGCCCATAATTCTGGCGATTTGGGCTTTGGGAACTTTTTTATCCAATAAATCTCTTATTCTTTTGGTATTTTTTGATAATTTTAGCTTTTTGCTTTCTGCTCCGAAAGGACGACCAAGTTTAACTCCTGCGGCTTTTTTAGCATCTAATGCTGTTTTTGTTCTTTGTGATATTAAATCCCTTTCAATTTGACTTGAAAGCCCAAAACCAAATGCTAAAATTTGTGATTGTAAGCTATTAGAAAAATTATAATTTTCTTTTATTGATACGACTTGACATTTTTTTGAAATTAAAGTTTGTAATATTAAAAAAATTTCTCCAACAGACCGAGAAAGGCGAGAAATTTCGCTACATATAAGGCAATCTCCCTCTTTTAATTCTTCCAGCAATTTTCCTAACTGTCGTTTTTTAAGTTCCTTTCTGCTGGAAATGCTTTCTTCAACCCATCTGTCTATTTTAAGGTTGTGCTTTTGGGCATATTGTTCAATTTCATATTCCTGATGTTCAAATGATTGTTTATCTGTGCTTTTTCTTATGTATGCGATTACTGACATCTTTTTCCCTTTTTATATATTTATCGGGAATTCAAAGAGTTAAGGTGAAATAGTGAGACACTTTTAATGAACAATAAAATCAACCCTTTTTTATGGTTATTCGTTTTATTTTCTTTCGCTCATTTCAAAAATATATAGTGGGTATGAATGTAAGGAAAACCAAGGGTTTCAGAGAGTTTTATATGAGAAAAATAATTTCTTTCAAAGAGATGGATATAAGTGGATACACAATTGTTGGTTTGTGTATCGTATAGAAAACACCTCTATTTTGAAAGAAATTCAAATGAGTAAATCCTGTGCTTTCTTTGGAAACAATTATAAGTGGAGAAGAGATGACATTATAGAAAAAGTAAAAGAGCAAGCTCTTCTGCTTATTGCCGAAGAGGGTGTAGATACTTTTTATGTCGGTTCAAAAGGTGCTTATGAGCGAGATGCTTATAATGCCGTTTTGCAAATAAAACAAAATAATTCCAACATCCGGATAGTCTTTGTTGCATCCAATATGAAAGAGGTTAATGACGGGGAAGGATATTTTGATAGTTTCATATATCCAGATAGAGCCGCTATTGGCTATAAGCGTTTGTGCATCGTCCATCGCAATAATTGGATAATAGAAAATACGAATTTTATTATTGCTTATAACCAACTGGAAGGTAGGGCTTTTGAAGTCTGCAAAAGAGCAAAAAATAAAGGTGTTACGGTAATTGAATTGGCTGAAAGAGAAGTTTTATAAGGATTGGAAACTATGAAACAAATTTATAAGAATGCAATCTGTTTTATGACATTAGGTATATTGTGCAGCTGTGATGCGGGAGTATTACCTAGAAATTTTAATGAAAAAGAAAAGGATGCATATTGTATTGGAGTGATAACTCATTTGTATTCTAATAATTTCGGCCAAGAGGGAGGCCTTAATCTTTTGACAAATTTATCTTTGGCGTGGGTTCGTAAATATAATGAAGTTAATGCAGTCAGTGCCAAGCAATATCTCGTTAAAGGTGTCAGTGATATACGGTATTATTGTTATGTAAATAATATCCAGGATAACTGTAACAGAATTACCAATGCTTGTAATCGGCAACTAGAAGATTTAACGCAAATAGCAGAACGATTTTAGATATTTTGATTTTAAAATAAACAATATCTAAAATAATTTTAAGGAACTTAATATGATTAATACAAAAGAATTAGATGGATTAGCTAGACTCAAGGAAAGGGGAATTATTACAGAAGAGCAATTTAGTAAGAAAAAGGCCAGTATCTTAAACGCACCAAAAATTAAAGTTTTTGATTTTTCCAGCCCTCTATTCAAACAAATAAAAAAATGTCTTGTCATTATTTTTATTATCTCTATTGCCGTTGGAGGAATATGGAAAGTAATAGCTATGTATGAGTATCATAAGAATAATAGTGTTCATACAACTTATTATAAGAATGGAAGAATTGAAAGTTCTATTCCATATAAAAATGGGAAAATAGATGGCATTGCTAAATGGTACTTTAATAACGGAAATTTGAAAAAGGTAATTCCATATACAAATGGAATAGCCAATGGTTCCGCTAAACTATATTACGACACAGGTAAAATAAAAAGAGAAAGCCAATATTATAATGGTAAAGAACACGGAATTGTTAAAATATATAATGAAGATGGTAAAATAGAAAAAGAGGCTGAATATAAAAATGGTTTTGAGACTCATTTAATTAGGGGAATGAAAAGAATAGAATACCCTGAGGGAGGATACTTAGATACAGAATATAAAGATGGAAGACAAAATGGTATTTTTAAATCCTATGATAAACAAGGAAGAATTATCATGGATGGAATTTTAGATGATGGATTTTCTGGAATAGTAAAAGAATATTACGACAATGGAAATATTAAAGCCGAATATGAACGAAAACATAATAAGATGGACGGATATTTTAAAATGTATCATGAAAATGGAACCATTTTTCAAGAATATAGTTATAAAGATGGGAAAGCAAATGGAAAAATTAAAGAATATTATGATGACGGCTCTATTTCGGTAGACGGTATTATAAAAAACAATAAGGGAAAAGGTACAAAATACTATAAAAATGGCAAAAAAGAAAAATTTGTCTTTGATGCTCCAAATCCATTTAAAAAAAGTAAAAATTGATTTTGAATTTAGTTTAATTTTTATAGGAAAACAAAATGATTACAGCGGAAGAATTAGAAAAACTTTTTGAACTAAAAGAAAAGGGTGTTATTACAGAAGAAGAATTTAATAAGAAAAGAGATGAATATCTTTCGGATGACAATACTTTTCTAACACAACGTATAAAACCAGTTAACAAAGTTTTGTTGGCAGGTATATTATGTATTATAGGTTTAGTTTCAATTATATATTTTACCTCTAATAAAAGCATAAATCAGAATGTAGGTAATGAATCTGGGCAAAATGGTTTTATTGCCAATATAGAATGCCGTTTTGGTATGATGGGCGGTAGTTATGCCGAAGTTCCATTTCAAAGCTGTGCAATGTATGGCGAAATTGTTGTAATTAATGGTAATTCAAGACACTCATATAGTAAATATCAAATTCCCGAAACTATTTATTTGTCACAACACTTTCAGATGGGTATTGATAATGCAAGTGATAAATTTACAACAATTGTAAAAATTATTGATAAAAAAACAAGAAATATTGTCGCTGTCAGAGAAGTCGGACCAAATTCATATGATATGATTCAAAATTGATAAGTGTCTTTATTTAAACAATCAAGGTATTTAAATTCTATAATTGTCTTCATTTTAGATTTTACCGACAGGTCAATATTTGCTAAAATGAATGTAAGTTTAACTTTTTGCTATGGATGGTTTATAAATCATTGCACCGTTATCAAGCAAAAGATTGGCAATATCGGGCTCTATACGCTCCAAGGCCAGCATTAATGCTGTTTTGCCCTGGCAATTAATCCAATTGACATCACAGCTCTTATCAATCAACATTTGCAGCACTGCTAATTTTGTTTCATTGTCCATATTTTCATTCAAAATCACAGACATAATAGCGTTGTAACCGAAAATATCCGTTCTGTTGATTTCGCTGCCCTGTGCAAGCAGATATTCTAAAGGCTCTTTATCGGAACAAAAGTAACAGGCAACCAGAAACAAACTGGCACGACGGCGGTTTATCGGCATATTGATATTAAAATTTTCCGATTTAAGCAATTCCTTTATTGAGTTAACATCATCAATATCAAGTTTATCTGTGCATTCTGTCTGATCAATCGGATTAACCGGCATATTTTGCAATCTCGTTTCCAGTTTCTTTATTTTCTCTTGTATTTCAGCTGCTTGGTCAATAGGGATAAATCTGGAGTAGCATTCGTTCTCTGAGTTATAAATCAACATAAAAATCTCCTTTGTCTTTTTGTTACAAAGATATTTATCCGGCAAATCGGTGATTTTTTAATTCGGAAAAACGGAATTTGCGAGATAAATATCTATGTAGCAAACAGCTATAAATCTCATCATATTAATTTGTCTTTAGAGGGAATGCCTTAAACTGCATTCCTTTTTTATTGAAAGAGCTAAACTCCTTTCAACTGATTTATTTTCTTTCTATTTTAAGAAAGAAACAAAGGAACTATTGTTAAATTCCGTCTATTATAATAGCTATTTTATTTTCTATTATAATACTATTATAAGCCTCTAAAATTGCTCTCAATCCCTTGCCACATAACACATTCCACAAGAAGCAAAGGCAATAACGGTTTCTGTTTCGGGAAATAACGATTTCCGACAGCGGAAATAACAGTTTCCACCAGTGGAAATAAAAGTTTCCGTTTCAAGAAAACCGGAAATAACGATTTCCAATACCTCAAACAGGTGGAAATAACGATTTTCGGCAGGGATTTTGTTCAAATGAAGATCAGGAGTTCTTCTTCAATAAATATTTGTGAGACAAATTTTTATGAGGAGAAAACATGAGCAAAAGCAAAGCTGAGCTATCCATAACCAAACGTTTGCTATTGGATTTTATTAAATACAAAACCAACAATAACCACACATTTTTCATGGGGAACGATAAAATTGCTGCCGCTCTCGGATTAACGGTTAATTCTGCCAAAGTGATGGTAAACGAACTGATCCGCGAGGGATACCTTCTAAAATCAACGGATATCCACGGCCGCAGAGTGCTAAACCTCTCCGGCAAACCATACTTAACCATTTCTTGCGTAGATTTAAGCAACATAGATAAACGCATCCTCGCCCAAGAAGTCCTAAACTACCAACGCGACGCCGAATACTACAAACAACAATACGAGCTAGAAAAAGCCAGGGCAGATAGACTAGCGGAGAAATTGGGAAAAATGAAATTAAAACAGCAATACAATCATTAATTATGCTATTTATGCATATAGTTCCAGAATTTATAAGCCACAAACTCAGCTTCTTTATCTAATTCTTCGAGATTAGACGATGTATTATAAATTATAAAGTCTAGTTTTTTTATAAACCACAGTATTAAATTTAATAACTTTTGCATTTTATTAATTGGTGGCATAAATATATTTGTAGTCATTATACTATGAACACATAGATTTCTTTTTTCTTTAAGAAACATAAAAGCAGGGCTATTTCCCAAGAATGTCCATAATTTACACCATCGGTGTCTTACCAATTCAATAACTTCAAGACACCGTTGTTGAGCTTCTTGGGCATTTTCTAATTTGCGTTTTTCCATATATTCTTCTATATACGCAAATTCTTCTGAGGAACCACACCAATGTCGTTCTATTGATATGCTATCATTATAATGTTTTTGAATAAAAAAATCTTTATTGTTGTATACTTGCCCGATAATATAATCTAAATTAGCTGTTTTATCAGCTTTGTTAGGTTCTAAGATTTTTCTGGTTTCAATAATGCATCTTAAATAAACTGATTCTCTGCAAATATTAAAGATATTTCCTTCTTTTGTTTTATTAAATATAGAAACACAAACATTAGATGTTGTTAAAGTTAATAAGGCCCAAGAAGCTACTAACCTGTTGATTTTTACTTGGTTAAAATTGTCCTCTATATTTTTAATATTTTCATTCAACTTTTAACTTCCTAAAATTTTATTGCTCATTTGCGAAAGATAAGTTTATTTCATCTGTAATATATTATTTCAAAAACTCTTTATAGATTTCTGAAACATTTTTCAGAGCTTATCAATAGTATCGTCTGTCATTTTCCATTATCCTGATTTTGCTGTAAAATGACTGTATTATTTGAACCGGAAACATTTATGGTGGCTTTTTGCTTTTGATATTTAATTACATAATTGATTACAATACCACCACCTATACACAGAGATATTATACTTATTATCCATTTTTTCCAATTAACGCGTCTCCACCAACTTTGTATTTTTTTTAGTTCAGCATTTCCCTTTAATGTAAGAAAGTCATCTCCATGAAGAGAAAAGCTTATTCCAGATCCAAAGTGGATTTTAAAATTAAACAATTTATAACTATCTAATTCTTCATAAATCTCACGAAAATTATCACGACCTATAAATTCAGCATATGTATCTAATAATTGGGTATCTTTATATGAAGCAACAACTAAAAAATCTTTTTTAATTTTCACCGCATTAATTGGTATAGCCATTTTTTTGTTATTAAGCAAATTACATAGATTATACAAATTTTGTAATTTTTCATATTGAGGAGTGAAGTTTATGCAGTTGCCATTATGCTCTTCTTGAAAATCGTTGCATAAACCTTTGGGTTCAATAAATTGTGATAAGTGGTTGCTTTCAAGAAAATTTATTACCTTTCGATCCCATTTTTTATACTTTGCTTTATTTACATCTAAAATTATTTTTTTTCCATGATTACCAGACAAGCTCCAAGCGCCCTCTTGTATTTCTCTTGATGCTTTATTTTCATCAAGTTCCTTTCCTTCATCAACAAGTGTTTTCAGTATATTTAAATTATTCATTATCACAGTTCCAAATAGATTTAATCTTATCTGAAATCTTTTGTTTGTTGATTTCTATCAGCTTTTTGCAAGCATCAACGTATTGTTCTTCTTGTTCTATTTGTGCAACAATAGCTTTTTGCTCTTCAAGAGAAGGAAGGTATATGTTCAATATCTTCAACTCTTCTCTATTGAATAGACCGTTAACCATCTGCCTCATATATTGTTCATACACGCCATCTATTCTGTTTTTATTAAGTACATACCATAGATACTTAGAGTCTAAAATTGATTGTTTTACTCTTATACCTAATAAAAATGAACCAAATATAGCTTTTTCATCTAAATGATAATACGCAGTCTTTCCAACTAAATTTCTACTACCATTTCTCCAATTAAATAATAAATCTCCTTTTTGGGCATAATTAACAGATTTTTTTCCAATATTAACCCTGTCATAATGTCCTATAATTCTTCCATCTTCTGAGATATTTGCTATTGATAAAATCGGTATTCCATTATCATCTAAATTATCTTTTATTGCCAATGTTATTCCACTAATGAAATTTACACAATCTCCCAATTTCACTTTTTCCCATTCTGGGTTGATTTTGAATGTTGGTTTCCAGTTATCAACAACCTTTTGAGCTCCATCTATGATGGTTTGGTATTGGTCTAATTCCTTAACAATCTCTTCTTGAACAGATAAAGGAGGAAGAGGGATTTCTATATTATTAAACAATGGTTTCGTAATATGTGTCATAGTATTACCATGTGTTAATAATTTAATTTTTTCTATTATAATATCTTTAAGATAATAAAAATACATTTTAGATATTTTATCACTACACTTTACCTTAAAAATATGTTGGTTCAATATAGCATCTTCTTCAGATTGCCAAATATAAAATCCTATAGTTGCAGACCAAGAAATTAACAAATCGTTTTTTTTGACGATATATTTTTCAGGTATATCCTGTCTATCAGTATAGTTAAAATCTTTTGAAGTCTCGGTAAGATTTTGTATTCTTATAATTTTTCTTCCTGAGTTTCTCCAATCTTCAGGTTTAAATGCAAAACCATTTATATATTCAGCAACATCACCTAACTTAACCATTTCATATTGGCAATTTGCAAAATCTTGAGCTTGCTGATACCTAGCAGCAGAAAGGTTGTATTCTCCGTCTTCGGCTAGATTTTCTTTAGAAACGATAGTAATGTTTTTTGATTTGGTTAATTCTTCAGGTATCGTTTCTGTTCCGATAGATTTTTGCCACAGTTGTAGCAATTTTAGAGCTTCCGGTAAATCATTATCTTTGATTTCACGGCGTTGAGCTCCTAAATCATACCCGTCATTTTCTACTTTTACAAAAAGGATATCTTTGGTTTTCTTTGCTAACTCTCTATCAAAAAACAAAATAGATGTCTTAACACCTGAATAAGGGTTGAAGACACCACTTGGCAAGCTGACAACAGCATAAAGATAATTATCTTCTATCATCATTTTGCGCAATGCTTTATATGCCGTTGCGGATTGGAATATAATTCCTTCCGGAACAACAAAACCTGCTTTACCTTTTAAGTTTAGGTGTTCCATCATATAATCAACAAACAAAACTTCTGCACGATTAGCTTTAACTCCAAATTTATTATGTGGCTGAATGCCTCCCTTTGGTGTCATAAAAGGCGGATTCGCCAAAATGATATCAAATTTATCATTCCAACGCTCTTCGGAACTTAAAGTGTCATATTCATAGATTTTCGGCTGTGGAAACTGGTGTAAAAACAGATTTACTGATGCCAATTTAACCATATCTGGTGAGATATCGTAACCAACGATATTTTCCATTAACTTCTGATGCTGTGCTGGTGTTAAAGGTTTTTTAGCGTTTATAGCCTGTCTTATGATGTGTTTGTAAGCAGAGATTAAAAATCCTGCTGTTCCACAGGCCGGATCCAGAATAGTATCTGTTTTGCTTGGATTGACGACATCAACGATAAAATCTATAATATGCCTCGGAGTACGAAATTGCCCGGCATCTCCTTGCGAGCCCATAATAGACAGCAAATATTCAAAAGCATTTCCCAGATTTTCTGAATTGTTGTAAGAAAAACCATCAATTTCATTTAGAAACAGGCTTAAAGTAGCACCATCCCGAAAAGGCAAAAAAGCCCCTTTAAAAATTTTGCGAAAGAGTTCAGGGATTTGTTTTGCTACTTGCAATCTATCCAGAGCTTCAGCATATAAAGAAATACGTTCCCAATTGTTGAGTTTGGAAGAAAGGACTTTACTCCATGCATAAGGTTCCAGATCATCGGTAAAAAATATCCGATTACCACCCATCTCAATATTTTGCATATCCATATCATCCATAAATTTATAAATCATGGCTATGGTGATAAGCTCAACTTGGCTTTGCGGGTTTGGTACTTTTCCCACTAAAATATCTCTGGCTGTATCTATCTTGGTTTTAGTGGTTTTATCTAGCATAATAGTCCCCTACATATATGTGTTTAAGTTAATATTTTCCTTAATATATGTAGGCAGTATATCTTTGTAATCCTTAAGATTTAGATAATCTTGGACTGAAAAACCAGCATAAAAATTAAGCTGAGGGAAAGTTTTAGTATCAATAATTTCTCTAAATCTACTATCTGCCGTATATGCCTTAATAAAGTTTTTGATATATGGAACTGCTTCAGGTTTTGGTTTGTAAATAGAGATAAACTTATCACATTCGTCTTCGAGCAAATCATCTTTGTTTTTAAAACCATCTATAAAACCGAATATTTTTTCCAATACTTCACGCCAAGTTACACGGCGATCTAAATTTTGAGATTTTTTGATTTTTTCCAGATTCATATATAAATCAGGCTGATTTTCGTATTTTTCTTTGATTATTGCAATAGCTCTATCCCAATTTTCATTATCTACAGCTGATTTAATATCTTGGTCAGATTTGATGGTTTCCTCAGCTTTTTGGAAGAATTCGCGGTCAATTCGCATTCCTTCCAGTCCGACAGGTTTTATTTCAAGTGTTTTGACCAAGTCTTCAACATCAACAATGTATTCATCTAATGGTGTCGCAACAATACCTTCTGCACCATTTTTAGCACTATGAAGAGGTGGAAGTTTTAACTCCTCATCATAATTAAATTCTTCATCAAAATATTGACAGTTAGCAAAGAAATCAAAAAATTTAAATTGTGTCTTTTCTATTGATGTTGTTTGTTTATTTTCATCTGTGTACTTAAAAGTATGTTTTCTAGTGCCGCGCCCTTTGATTTGTACAAAGTCAGTTGGTGAAAACACCGGACGCATTAAAGCAATATTCAAAATATCCGAGCAATCATAACCGGTAGTCATCATACCAACTGTTACACAAACACGCGTTTTACTTGTTTCATAGCCGGCCATAAAGCGACTACGACCATGGAGTTTATCGTTGGCGAAATCTATGGTTGATTGTTGAGCATCCATTACGTTTGAAGTAATTTGCACAGCAAAATCGGAATTATACATTCCGGGAAAAGCTTTATCTGCCATTTCATTGAGTATTTGCACCAATTTCGCGCAATGGTTTTGGCTGACACCAAAGACCAAACTTTTACCAATTTCACCGGAGATTGGATCTCTTAAAGCGTTTTCAAGAAAGGTCCTGCAAAATACCGCATTTGTTTTCTCTGAAAAGAATTTCTTTTCAAAATCTCGTTGGTACATTGATTCTGTGATTTCATCGCCGTATTCATTTGTAGAGACGACAGCATATCCTTTTTCAGATAATAAATCCGTTGTTACTTCTGTACGAGCATCTACAATGACAGGATTAACTAAATAACCTTCCTTTACTCCATCAACAAGTGAATATCTAAAAGTAGGTTCTCCACTCTCACAGCCAAAAGTTTTATACGTGTCAAGTAAAATGCGACGTTCCAACGATTTAGGATCTTGCATTTTTAACTTGTCAACATTAACGTTTTTAATATAATCTTTTGGTGTCGCTGTTAAACCAAGTTTGTAACCAATAAAATACTCAAATACAGCACGAGAATTTCCACCAATGCACCTATGCGCTTCATCTGATATTAATAAATCAAAATCTGTTGGCGAAAACTTTCTATATTTATTATCTACAAGTAAACTCTGAATGGTCGTAATAACAATTTGTGCTTTTTTCCAATCGCTTTTACTTTGTTTATAAATAACAGATGTATAGGCATTTAAATAAGAATCAAAGTTTTTCTTTGCTTGATTTTCAAGTTCTAACCTGTCAACTAAAAATAAAACTCTCTTAGCATTTTCGGTAGAGAGAAACAATTTTATCAAAGCCCCGGCCGTTAATGTCTTTCCTAAACCGGTCGCCATTTCGAGTAAGAATCTATCTTGTCCTGCGTTAACGGCCTTTTGAACAGCTTTGACGGCATCAATCTGATAAGGACGTAAAATGCGATAACCATTATTCCAGCAGTAGGCCATTCTTGTTTTAGTGTCTTGGTATTCCGGTTCTTCCAAAAGATTTGGATTCTTCAATAATGCTACATATTCAGGGATAATCTCTACAGAAGTTAAATTTTTGGGATTGGGTTTGAATTCTTTTTTATGCTCAAGAGATTCTTGAGAGGGCATGGAGGTAATAACTTGGGGATTACCACTTTTAATATCCCAAAGATAATGGATTTGGCTGTTTGATAAAATAACAAAGCGAATACCTTGGGCTTCGGCGTATGCACGAGCCTGATCTTTTGCTGACAATGGATTGATACTATCCTTTTTTGCCTCTAATACACAAAGCGGAAAGTTATGGCTATCTAGTAAAAGGTAATCTATAGCTCCTTTGCGTTCATGCTCATTGCGTCTTACTTTTGTAACTGTTTCTAAATCTACATTTTTGCGGCCATTTTCATTATCACATAATCGCCAACCAGCTTCCTCTAACATCTTGTTGATTTTTATTCTTGCTTCTGCTTCAGTTCCAGACATATCAAATTCCAATAGGCTTAAGTTAACAATGCTTTGAGCCTAAAGCAAATCGTCTTGAAATTCAACAAGAATCTAAAGTTATTGCTTTATTGTATTAGCGTGATATCATCTTCAATATAATGGTAGGATAATATGGAAATGGATAAAAAAACAACATTAACTAAAGCTATTCCAGATTTAATGGATGCTTGGAAAAAATACAAAAAAGGACTAGATGGTATTAAAATAACAAATTGGTGCGTTTCTAGCGATTACTGCTTTGGTGATAAAAATAAATTAGACACTGCAACTTTTTCCATATTTCCTTTTGATTGCATGCCTACTATTTACAAAGAAATAAACAATTTTTTGCCTCGAGATATTAAAAATGTTACATATTTTTCAGAAATAGAACTCAATTATATTAAAACATCTAAATATTTCTTCAGCATTAGTATTATTGTGAATAATATAAAATATACTTTTAATCGGAATAAAGTCTTCAAGCATCTATCTGAATTACTTCAAATAAAAGAAACAGAACTTCCCCAAGAAATACCAATAAGCGATTTTCAAAAAAGTCGTAGGAAATTGACTACATTTTATAACTATATAAAACAAAAAAGCTATAATCACAAATTAATGGCAGAAATACAATTTGTAGCCCAAACTGTTAGCTCTATTATAGAATTCTTGCTTATAAAAGAAAAAGGAAAAATTGTTGGCTGGTGTTCTGATAGAGGACATATAACATCCTTTAATGAGGGAATTATTTTTAATCTTGTTCAAAGCTATGTTCATCAATATATAAAAGGTAGAATTTCTAAATACCAATTAGCATTTCCACCAGAATTAAAAGAAAAACATAAAGCTTTTTTAGGTGACAATTTCATTAGAGTTCCAGATATCTTAACCGGAGCAATGTCATCATTAGTCATGACAGACAAAGGATTAACAGTACAGAAAGCTAAACATGGATCTCTTATAGGGCATTGTATTGTTGACAATCCTCATATTATAATCCTAGTTTGTGATTGCTTAGAAAATGATAAAACTTTCTGGCAACGAGCTTTTTTTGAAAGTATTGATAAAAGTCCTATACTTAAATATAGTAAAGAATTGCTTGAACAATTCAAGAATCAAATGAATGAATTAAAAGAATAATATTTATCTCTTACTTCCCCTCGATTTCTTTTGCCAGTTTATTAACCAAATCCATATCCCTGCTTTTGTAGGCTTCAAGGAGGGGGAGGTAGTAGCGGGAGCTTTTGCCTTCGCCGATGTAGGGAATGCGGCGGATGCCGTCGGCCTTATCTTCTTTGCGCATGGCGAGCAAGGTGGCATATGAAATGCCTAAAAATGCTGCCGTTTGCTTGATATTGAGCCAGTTTGAACGCGCGGCAATATCAAACTCGTCTTTGTTTATTTTGGTATCAATACCGTCTGCGCCGACGTTTTGTTCGTAAAACTTGGCTTCCTTAGTGTATCCGCTTTTGTTTAAGCTGGTGAGAAAGCTCTTAAATCCGTCTTTAGCCGTCTGGGTGATAAACGGCGCAAAGCTTAAATTTTGTATTTTGACTTCCGGTTTGAATTGTGTATCCTTAAAGCTGACCTCGCGGAAGAAGGTCAGATATTCCAGCACGCTCTTTTCCGGAACAATACTCTCGTCAAAATTCACTATTCCCTTAAACAGACAGTTCCTGATTTCCAGATGATACAAACCTACGTTACCGCTGCCGTTAAATCGCCGCATATTGAGCCGGCTGTTCTCATTAAACACGCAGCGGTCAATTTCTACCGGAATGCGGGCATCTATCTCGTCAAAGTTCAGGCTGCCGTTAAAAACACAATTGTTAAATTCTATCGGTGCATCCGGTGTTTCGCTTCGCAAGCGCACATTGTAGGCTTCTTCAAACACGCAGTCATAAAATCCGACACCCGCCGGCGGAAAGTCAATTCCGTCATTAACGCCGAAACGGCAGCCGATAAAATACAAAACGCTGATATACGGCGAGCTGGTTGCGCTGAATAAAGCACCGGCCGCAACCACATCGCCGAAGTCAAAACCCTTAAAACAAAGCCCGACCAGACTTCCTTGCAAAAATACCTTAATGTTTTTAAGTTCCCGCCGGATTGGTAATGTTTCATTGCCGGGTATCAGGTTATTGATGGCCGGCACGATGTCTTCTTCAAAATTATAATCATACGGAACGTACTCTTTCCCGTCCTCGCTGATATACTGCAAAATCTCGCCTTTTGCCTGGAAAAGTCCCTGTTTGAAATTAAAATGCACCATGCGTCCTCAACAATTCCTACTTTCTTTTTTGCTAGGATAATCGCAAACAAGTTTAATTTCATTTAATAAAATCATGCCGATTCTGCGATTCTTTTGCTGATTAAAACAAAATTATCCGGTTTTAAGCAAAATCTTACAAAACTTTTTACCCCGCTATATCCACACATATCCATTTAAATACATTTAAAACCGAGTTTCGAGAAAAACCTTGAAAAACAATCTGTTGACTTGCGTTTTGTTTTTCTCTCATACTAACCGTGTCAGGCAGCGATGCCATAATTTAACCATTAAACCGAAAGGAAAATAAAATGACCATATTAACTTACATTATTGCTTCTTTGCTGAAAAAATATCGTTTCCAAAAAGATGCCGAAAACTTAAAAAATCTTCTTAATGCCGCCCGGTTTGCCTGCTAGGAGAAAAGTCATGCATTACCGACTGGTTGCCAAAACCGCTGATTTTACACCGGAAGAATTGCTCAATAAATTGCAGGGATTTATGCCGGTGGCAGACGAAGCGGTTCATCAATACGGGTGTTGGAAACTTGCACGTTATGCCGATTTTGTAGCATTTGCCACAGAAGAGGGCATTGATATCGATGAAGCCCGGACCGTTGATGAACAGGACGGAATTTTACGTCAACACGGGTTTGCTTTTGGAGATGATCACAAAATCTATGAAAAAGTATCAACCCATTTTGACAGCTTTGTCATCAAAGGCATCAGACGCTATAAAGATGTCATTGCTGACCCGCGCGGTGTTTATGCCTTTATTTCCACGGCCGGAGATTTTTATTACGTAACTGAAAAGCGCTGTCCGTTTGCCGCCGATGATGTGGTTTATGTGACAGACTGCCATAATTAACTGATTTTCTAACAAAATTAAACATTTAACCTCAATGGCTCGGAGGAGATACCAAAGCGCCATTAAGACATTATTATGCTCTTTTTTTAACGAAAACCCTACTTTTGAAAGGAAAATTAAAATGAAAAACTTTTTGGAAAAATATAACGCTTTTAAGATTGAAACCTCAAAAGACGAAGGCAAGCTGACCTTGGAAACGGCCAAAGAACGGATTTTGAAACTGTTGACCGATAATATCAGAAACTTCAAGGAAGACAGCTGGAATTTGCAAAACCGCATGAACAAGCTGATTATTGATACGGAAAAGAATTCAATCTTTACGCTTCGTTTGGGCGGTAAACGCATTGTCCGCTATTCTCTGGATTTGCTGGATACTCAGCAGAAAATAAGCTTTCTGTTTGATTTTTACAACAGTGTTGAGACCGGCGAGTTTAATGAGGACATTACCGACTTTCTGGCCAAAGAGATTGATAATGCCGCGGTGCGCAAAAAAGAAGCCAATGAGCGCCGGAAAAATAAGAAAAAAGCCGAACGCGAGCAAAAAGCCAAGGAAAGACAGGAAGAATATGCCCGAAAAGTAGAGGAAACAAGGCAGAGAACGCTTGCCGCCGCTGAGCCGATGCTTCATGAAATGTACATACAATCTGAAGCTGCCCGCCAAAACGAACAGAATCAATATGTTTCTGAACGGGGTTAATTAAAAGTGTCCGGGGCTTATCAAAAATAAGCCCCTTTTGTAATAAAACCAGGACAAAACAATATATTAGATTGAGTTTGATTAAGGGAAAGATAAAATGACAATAAGTTTAACTGAAGCATTGAGAAACATTGCATTCGTCCCCAAAACCGAGGAAGAACTGAAACAAGGTGTTCGCAACCTGATGGGTTTTGCAAGATGTATGTTATCAATCAAACAGGAGATTAAAGAAAATGAAAGCCGTCATACTGACACGTGTATCAACCAAAATGCAGGAAGAGCGATTGAGCCTGCGAGCTCAAAGTAAGCGTTTGGAAGAATATGCCGAAAGAAGGGAGCTTGATGTTATCAAGCGCTTTGAAATTATTGAAAGTTCCACCCGCGGCGAACGTAAGCGTTTTATGGAAATGATAAATTTTTGCAAGAAACAAAAGGAAACCATAGCGATTGTGGCCGATACGGTTGACAGGGTGCAAAGAAGTTTCAAAGAAAGCGTGCTTCTTGATGAACTGATGCGCCAAGACAAGATTGAACTGCATTTTTATCGTGAAGGGATGATATTAAACAGCAAATCCACCTCGGCCGATATCATGCGTTGGAACTTCTCGGTCATGGGAGCCAAAGCTTATGTCTTGCAACTTTCGGAGAATGTCCGCCGTTCTACGGAGTTGAAAACCAAAAACGGGGAAAGATGCGGCGTAGCGCCGCTCGGGTATGAAAATTATGTTGATGAACGGGGCAAACATAATATTCGCCTCAAAGAACCGGAAGCCGGTATCATCAAGCAAATATTTGAACTTTATGCTCTCGGTAAGATGAGCATATTGGAAGCCGTACATTTTGCCGATTTAATGGGACTTAAGACCAGAGCCGGTAAAAAACTGGTCAATTCCAGTATCTATTATATATTGGACAATCCTTTTTATTACGGCGAGATGAAAACCAAAAGAGGCATTATCAAACATGTTTATCCGCCGCTGATTTCGCAAGAGCTTTGGGAGCAATGCCAAAAGCAAAAAGCTTTGAACAATCATAACGGCGCGGGGCTGAAATACAGCCAAAAGCCTTTTGTGCTGAGAGGCTTAATCACCTGCGGAAGAACGGGAAGGGTTTGTCCCTGCGAAGACCAACTGAGAAGAAAATACTATTCGTGGGTAGTTTGTTACACCAAAACCGGGCAGAGACGATACATCCCGGAACAAGATGTTTTAAGTGCAATAGGAACCGTCTTAAACCGTATCAAAATACCGAATTCCCTAATAAATCCGTTGTATGAAGAGATTAAAAATGCTGAAATTTCAGAAAAACAATATTGTCAGCAGGAAATCGGAAAACTGAGACAGGAACAGGAGAAAATGAAGGCAAAATTGGATAATTTGTTTGATTTGCGTTTGGACGGAGAGCTTGACCGAGAAACATTTGAAACCAAGCGTAATGAAATTCAACTCAAAATCGACCGTATGGGAAGAAAGATTAAAACCTATGAAAAGACGGGAAATTCCTTCACTTCAACGATATCAGACCTCATAAATCTTGCGTCGCAGGCCGGAAGAGTGTTTGCCAAATCCGATAATCTTGAGCTGAAGCACCTGTTGTTAAAATTTGTTTTTAAGGAAATGATATTAACGGAAGGAGAATTGACATATGAGCTGAATTTTCCGTTCAGCGAGTTCGAAAAAGCGTATTTTTACGAAAAAAGAAGCAAATTTTTACAAGGCTCGCAACTCGAGGAAAACCAAGGCCTTGAGGATAATAAAACGGATGAAAACGCAAAATCGTTCGGACCGAAAATTGCTTTTAAAAATCAAAGAGTTACGTCAAAAAACGCAACTCTTCTCCAGTCTGGCTGGGGTGGCTGGATTCGAACCAACGAATGTCGGCACCAAAAGCCGATGCCTTACCACTTGGCGACACCCCAACATTATAGTGAAAAATGTCCGCATAAACGAACAAAAATACTTTTATACTAAAAAAATATAAAAGCAAGCATTTTTTTCTATTGTTAAAAATTTTTGAATAAATGGTATGCGTAGAATAAAGTTATATAAATCATTTGACTTATGACACATGTTATGCAACTATCAAATTTAAGTAATATGAATAGGTAAAAAGGTGGGGGCGATGAAACGAATTTTAATATTTATCTTTTTTATTCATCTGTTTCTGGTGGAAACGGCAAAAGCGTTGGATTGCCGTGATACTGAATTGTTGATATGTTCCGAAAGACCTGAAAATACCGCAGGAACAAGGGGAAAATCAGTTTTATCTGTTGAATAAAACAAGGAAAGAAATGACGGAAATTTGGGAAAAACCTTACATCGGCGGTCTTGAACTGGTGTATCCGTAAAAATCTTTAGCATAACTTTTTCCCTCTCTTTACAGCATCAAAACCTCTCCGTATACTGCAGGCGGATAATAACAAAAGCAAAAGAGGGAATGATATGGCACTTAACCTAATAAAACGCGGCGGCGCCGTGCAGGAATTTTCAATTTTTAAACTTCAAAAGCTGCTGACGGATGTCTGCCGGGGCTTTCCGCTGGATTCGCAAAAGCCGCTGTTGAATCTGGATGAATATATAAAAGACGGTATGACGACAGCAGACTTGTTTAATGCTCTGACGATGAACGTTTTAAGCCTGACGTCGGTTGAAGAGCCGGAATGGAAGAACGTTGCCGGCCGGCTGAAGATGCTTGCATTGTACAAACAGGTTTCCCTTGCCCGGAATATGCCGAAGAACGAACCGCCGTATGATTATGTGTCGTTTCTAAAGTACGCTGTCAATAACGGAATATACAGCACTGTAATTGCGGAAAAATATACGACGGAGGAAATTGCCGAAGCTGCGTCCTTTATTAATCCCGATTTTGACTTCGTTTATGACTATGCCGGTGCCAATCTGCTGCTGAAACGCTATCTCTGTGAATACGGCGATAAAATTGTTGAATTGCCGCAGGATATGTTCCTGTCCATTGCGCTGCTGATAGAACAAGACGAAGACAAAGCCGCGCGTATGGCCAAAGTTAAGGATACTTACGAAAAACTGGCTGACCGCAAAATCTCGCTTGGCACGCCGCTTTTGATGAACCTGCGCCGTCCGAACGGTAATCTCAGTTCTTGCTTCATCACCGCAATGGAAGACACGCGCGAGTCGATTTTTTATGTCATAGACCAGGTGTCGTCGATTTCCAAATTCGGCGGCGGGGTAGGGGTGAACATTTCCCGCGTCCGTGCCAAAGGCGCCCGCATCAAGGGGATAAAGAATTCCTCCGGCGGTGTTATCCCGTGGATTCGTATTTTGAATGATACCGCAGTGGCCGTCAACCAGCAGGGCAAACGCAAGGGCGCCGTAACCGTGTCGCTGGATATGTGGCATCTGGATATTGAGGATTTTCTGGAACTGCGGACCGAAAACGGCGACCAGCGCATGAAGGCCTATGACATTTTCCCGCAGGTGGTTGTGCCGGATTTGTTTATGCAAAAGGTGGAAAACAACGAAGACTGGCTGATGGTTGACCCGCACGAGGTGCGTACCAAATACGGTATCGAGCTGGCAGACCTCTGGGGAAAGGAGTTTGAAAAAGCCTACAATCAGCTGTACCTGGAAGCCTCGTTTGGCAAATTGGAACTGTTTAAGTTTTATCCGGCCAAAGAGTTGCTGAAAAAAATTATGCGTTCGCAGATAGAAACCGGTATGCCGTATATCGCGTTTAAGGATACGCTGAACCGCTACAATCCCAACAAGCATGACGGTGTTATTGTCGGCACCAACCTTTGTACCGAGTCGCACAGTAACGTCCGCCCCAGCCATATTGGCGAAGACGTTTTGGAGAACGGCCGGGTCGTCCGCACCGCGGAGGGCGGTCTGGTTCACGTCTGCAATCTGGTGTCAATCAATCTGGCGAATATCGAGTCGGATGCGGAGCTGGAGAGCGTCTGCGAAACTTCCGTACGCCTGTTGGACAATGCGATAGACTTTACCCGCGTTCCGGTGCTGGAAGGTCAGGAGCACAACAAGCGCTACCGCACTATCGGCGTCGGTGCGATGGGGCTGGCCGATATGCTGGCCAAAAACAATATCCCGTATATTCTGTCGGCGGATTACGTTGATGAGTTGTTTGAAAAAATTGCGCTGTATAATATCCGCGCTTCCGTTAAACTGGCCAAAGAAAAGGGAACGTTCGGCGCTTATGAGGGGGCGGACTGGAGCAGGGGCATCATCTTGGGGCACGATCAGATATGGTTCAATAAAAATGCCAAATATCCCGACGCTTGGAACGAAGTCTTTGCCGATTTGCAGAAATACGGCATTCGCAACAGCCAGATAGCGGCGATTGCGCCCAATACCAGTTCTTCGCTGATACAGGGATGCTCGGCGTCGGTGCTGCCGGTTTACAGCAAGTTCTTTGTGGAAACCCACGGCAAAGGCTCCATTCCGAACTGTCCGCCGTATATTCGCGACAAGTTCTGGTTTTATCAGGAAAACCGCAACATCAGCCAGGAAACTGTCGTTGACATTATGGCACGCATTAACAAGTGGATTGATACCGGTATTTCCATTGAGCTGATGTATAACTTAAACCGAAACATTCGCGCCAAAGACATTTACAATACGATAATGAGCGCCTGGAAAAAGGACATCAAAACCCTTTATTACACCCGCACCATTCAAAAGGACGGTTCCAGTCTGGAAAAGACGGAATGCGTCAGCTGCGCCGGATAGGAGAGAAAAATGCAGAGAAAAAAACTTTTTAACGTTAACGGAAATGACGAAATCATCAACCGCCGCATGATTGGCGGCAACGTTACCAACCTGTTTAATCTGAACAACGTCAAATACCAGTGGGCGAACAAAGTCTACCGCCTGATGATGGAAAACTTCTGGATTCCTGAAAAAGTTTCGCTGTTTGATGACAAGCGCGCCTATGAGGAGCTGACCGCCTCGGAAAAGGCTGCTTATGACGGCATCCTGTCGTTTCTGGTTTTTCTGGACAGTATCCAGACCAACAATCTGCCGAATATCAGCGAATACATCACCGCCCCGGAAGTCAACCTGATTCTGGCGATTCAGACTTATCAGGAGGCTGTACATTCGCAAAGTTACGCCTATATTATAGAGAGTATCATTCCCGCCGCCAAACGCGCCGAGATATATGACAAATGGCGTGAAGACAAGGTCTTGCTGGAACGCAACAAATACATCGCTGAAATCTATCAGGACTTTGTTGACAATAAAAGCGACATCAACTTTGCCCGCGTGCTGATTGCCAATTACCTGCTGGAGGGCGTATATTTTTATAACGGCTTTAACTTCTTTTACAATCTCGCCGCCCGCAGCCTGATGATTGGAACAGCCGACGAGATAAAGTACATTAACCGCGACGAGCTGACCCACTGCGTCATTTTTGCCAATATTATTAAGGAAATAATGAAAGAGAACAGCGGTTTCTTCAATCTGGACGAGGTGTATGCAATGTTTGACAAGGCGGTTGAACAGGAAATCGCCTGGAGTAACCACATCATCGGCCGTAACATTATCGGCATTACCGAAAAGACGATTGAGGAGTACACCAAGTTCATTGCCAACAAGCGTCTGAAGGATCTGGGGCTGAAACCGCGTTATGAAGGCTTTGACCAAAACCCGTACAAGCAGCTGGAAAAAGTTGCCGATACCAACGGCGAGGGAAATGTAAAAGGCAACTTCTTTGAAGCCAACGTGTCGTCGTATAACCAAAGCACGGCTGTTGAAGGCTGGGATGAAATCTGAGCCCGTGGCTGCCAAACTCGGCTCCCGTCTGGCGGTTACGGCACCGACTTCCCGTCCTGTCGTCCGCACAACGTGAACCCGGCCGCCCGCAGTCAGCCCATGCTGTCCGACAGCTCTTTCGGTTCCCCGCCTTCCGGCTGCTCTCCCGGCTTCCGCTCGGTGGTCGCAGAACCCGGCTGCCTGCCCGGTTCTCGTCCGGGCATAACCCAAATGAAAATACAAAGGATGAAAAATGCATTTTTTATCGGAATTTAATTTACGCGAATTGCTAAGCTCGTTTGTTGTCCTGTTGGCTATTACGGATATCCCGGGCAATCTGCCTATAGTGATAAACCTGCAGAACAAGGGGATAAAAATCAGCGCCCGCCGCGCATTTATCTATTCTCTGGTGCTGCTGGTGTTCTTCTTTTATGCCGGCGAAGCGTTTCTGAAACTGTTCGGGCTGGACATTTCCTCGTTTGCGATTGCCGGTGCGCTGATAGTCTTTCTGTTCAGTCTGGAAATGATACTGGATATTAATCTGGTCTGCGAAGGGACGGACATTTCCGGCGATGCCACGTTTGTCCCGGTCGTGTTTCCTCTGTTTGTCGGCGCCGGAACCCTGACGGCGCTGTTGGCCATCCGTTCCCAGTATGCCGATATAAATGTTTTGCTTGCCGTTTTGCTGGATTGCGTTGCCATATACGGAACAATCCGTCTGTCGCGTTTTTTCAAAAAACATCTGAGCAGCGCCGCCATTTATGTTATGAAAAAGTTTTTCGGTATGGTGCTTTTGGCAATTTCCGTAAAATTGTTTATTACCAACGTTGCCGAATTGGTCCGCCAGATAAACGCCTGAGAATGAATTTGTTTATCGGAAGGCGTCTTCACCGCGTTATTTGGTCTTAGAAGGAGAATATTTTTTTGCAGCCTCTTTTTATCTGTATTTAAATGCCTATATCCAACTCGGCAGAGGAGGTGAAAATGGTGCAGGTATCAATAATAGTTCCCTTAAGCCGCAATGCCGGAACTGTCTGGCCCGAATTGCGGCAAATCCTAAATGAATACGGTTCGGAAATTGAAGTGGTGTGCGTCGCATCGTCCCGAAAATCATTTCCTTTGGGCAGTTCTTTTTTTAACCAATCTGCTTTGTCCTCGGCTTCTCCAAAGGTGTCTTGCTTCAATGCACCTTTTTCCCGGGAGAATAGTTTGCAATCTCTGCCTGAAGATATGATGCAAGATGGACGGCTGCGTTTTGTCAGGGCTCCCGGAACCGAAAAATATGCGGCAATGAACATCGGGTTGGAAGAAAGCCGGGGCGAATATGTTGCCTTTTTTGAACCCGGAGCAAAAGTTTCCCCCGGGTTCTATAGGGAATTGTACCGTTTTGCTAGCAAAAAGCGTGCGGAAATTGCCGGCTGCGGCATTAAAACGTCAAATCCCGCTGGGGAGGATATCCTGGTCAATATAGCCGCAACCGGGTTCACGTCTTCATTGAAAGAAAAAGCCCGTTTATGGAGAATACCGCAGTATTCTTATGTCGGGAATAAAATCTATCTGCGCCGGGCGTTGTTGGAAAACGGGTTGTTTTTTAAAGAAGATACAAAATTTGCCGATATGTTTTGGACGCCGCTTGTCCTAAAAAAGTTAAAAAGGGCAGCAGCAGTTTCCGGAATTTGGTATATGCCTCCGCAGGAGCCATCAGCCGGTATGGCACGAGAGAAGCCGTCAACGGCGGAATACCAGCTGGCACGCCTGTATACGCGGGCGTTCGCTTCGGTAAATGACCTGATACCCGCAAAATATGCCGTTACCCGGAAAAACATCTGTTTTTTGGGAATTCCAATTATGAAAGTTCTTAAATCTTCCCGTTGCGAAAAATGTTACCTCTTTCACTTGAAAGTCAAAGAAAACAAACGCCGTATTGCGGCTTGAATATATTCGGAGCACTGCGCAATGTAAAAATCCCTGCCGTCCGGTAAAGGTTTGGCAGGGATTTGGAGAAATACGCGGAGTGCCCACAGATAGGTTCCGGCAATAAATTGCAATAATTTTGCCGCAAATTCCGGTTACGGGCGGCAAAATGCTAAATGGCGCAGTATGCGGCCAGCGTCCTTTCGATGAGCATAGACTCGTCTGTACTGCATGGAATGTTGAAAATTCGGTCAGCCATCTTTCTTGCCTCGTCGGGATGTTCGCAGTCCAAATCAAACGGCGACCATATTTTGACATAATTGTCCAAAAATTTTTCCCAGTCCGAAGCGCAGAGCGTATAGCTGTTGCCGAAAGCGGGGCTTTGGTGCAGCAGGCGGTTGAATGCGCTGTGCGAGCAAATCAGGACAATATGCCGGGCTTGGATTTTTCCGGCTTCTGCTTCGGCAATATCAATAAAAGCCCGGGTATCTTGTATCGGTGCCTTATTGTTCAGAGCCGAACTTTCATGGATGCCGTGTGCCGTACAGGCAAGGTTGGCTATTCGAGCAGACTGCAGTCCCCCGTCGTCTCCCGCGGCATAAAGCATTTGCGGCTTGCCGAATTTTTCAACGATGTTTTTTGCCAGAAGAAACAGCATCTTGGCATCTTTAACGGAAATACAGCCGTCGGCTTTTACCTCGGCGTAGCGAATAAATGTAAGATAAACCATAAATGTAAATTAATGATATGAATAAAAATTATTAAACCTGCAAAACTTAGCCTGCCGCTGCCAAAAATGCAAGCGGAAAAATTGTTTTTTTTGTTAATTATGCAAGGGAATAATCGGATAAATAATTTGACAAAAATTAAAAAAAGGTTATTTAAAAGGCATAAGACAAAAACAATAAGAAAGGACAGACAATGAGCAGACAAGCCGACTTGCTTGAAGCATACCACAATATTTTGTATGTAATAAATAATGCCCCGTTGAACAGTTATCCGAAATTCGGTAAAAATGATGTCAAAAAAATTCCGTCCGATAAGGCTGAAAAGATTATCGGCAACGTTGTCGGACACCGGCTGGCATCCATTCCGGCCGACAAACACCCGCATGTCGAACTGGTTTTGGGGTATCCCGGGTCGGGCAAAACGCTGGTGGAAGAAGACATTCTCGCGCGCTATCCCGGAACGATATTAAAAATTGACTATGACGATTTTCGCCGTTTTGACAGCCGTATGGTAGAAAAGAGCAAAGAGAATCCGCTGGTTGCCGACTATTTCGGGCAGATACCCGGTGCTATTAAAGACCGGTTGATGATGGGCGCAGCGGCCAACGGGCAGAGCGTTTTAATCAGCGCGCCTGCGTTGGATATCCAGTCTTCGCCGGAAAATTCCCTGAAAGCGCTTTTTCTGAACAAAGGCTACAGGCTGAATGTCGTCTATATTAATGCCGGCGAAGAATTGTGCTTTTTAAGCAACTTCACCCGCCATTTCAAAGCCCGTGCCAACAACCTGAATAATCCGGATGGAAATTTTGACATTCCCCGGATGGTTCGTCCGGAGGTTCATCGTGCCATTTCCGCCGGCACCCGCCAGAATATTAACGAAATCGTGGGGATGATTGGTCGTGGGGAAAATGTCAGCCTGAAGATGGTCGACCGCGATAACCGCGAAATTCCGTTTACAAACATAGAGGCTGTGCCTCACATAGCGCGCCGCAGAGAACGCAGCCCTCTGAATCCGGCGGAAATCGACCGTTTGGTTAATGAATTAAGTATAATCAGCGATGCAATTCAAAAAGTCGGCATTAACGGCCGGGAAAAGAAAATTCTGGCAGACTTTATGCAGGGTGCGCTTTACAGCCGTTTAATCGAACGGAACATTCCGTCGACAATGCCGATGTTTTTGAATAACCATCAAGGGAGATAACATAGATGCACTTTAAACCGCTTGACGACTTAAGCCGTTGCCGGATTCTGCTGTCTAACGATGACGGCATAGATGCGCGCGGTATCAAACTTTTGGAACAGGAATTGCTAAAACTGAGCAATGACGTTTGGGTTGTCGCACCGAAACACGAAAAGAGCGGTGCCAGCCACGCCATCACGTCAGATAAGCTGCGCAGCATGCAGGGGCACAGTTCGGTAGATGCGTTTCCCAATGACATTGTTAAAGTTTCCGAACGGCATTATGCCGTCGACGGTACGCCGAGCGACTGTGTCCGTATCGCCTTGAATATGATATTGGCAGATAAAAAACCGGATTTGATTATTTCAGGCATAAACAACGGCCGCAACATTGCCGATGACATAACCTATTCCGGCACAATCGGCGTTGCGGTAGAAGGGATTTTGCACGGCATACCGTCAATAGCCGTGTCGCAGCTGGTAGACGGCGCGGAAGTTGTCAACTGGCAGATGGCGGAAAAATATCTTCCCGGCCTGCTGCAAAAAATTTGCCGCGGGACTTTCGGCGCTGATACGCTGATTAACATCAATTTTCCCAATGTGCCGTTTGAACAGCTGAAAGGGATAACCGTTTGCCGCCACGGCAGCCGCCGGTTTACGCCCGGCACGATAGAGAATGGCCGCCTGAAAGCCGATTCGCTCGAGGGCGTTCCCGCTGCGGGGCGTTACCCTGACGATTGTGCCGCCATTAAAGACAGCATAACCGTGTCAGCCCTGAAAATTGACCTGACCGACGAGCCTGGGCTTGGCGAATTGCAGCGTCTTCTGGCTTAAAAAAAGGAAACCCTGGTTCCTGCAAATATGCAGTTTTGCTTAAAGTTCGGGCTCACCGAATGCACTGCGCAGCAAAATACACAAACCGACAAAATTGCGCAATGTTAGGAATAGGGGCTTGACAAGGCCGCTAAAACAGGTCAAACTAAAATACCACAGCGAACCGTTTTCTCGGCTTCTGCTTGTCAGAGCCGCTGAAATCGTTCAAATTCGCCTGAAAGGAATAAAGAGGAAAATGTTGACCGTAACTGTAATCAGCTTCTGTTGTTGCTGCAACTCCTAAGCCCTGCTGCCGGAGCTGGTTTCAGCTGGAAAAAACAAACGAGGCAGCTGCGCAAGACTGCCTCTTTTTTTAACTTAAAACATAAGGATGATGATAATGAGCGTATATTTATACAATACCCGGACCCGCAGCAAGGATGAGTTTAAACCCTTAAATCCGCCGTTGGTAACGATGTATTGCTGTGGCCCGACCGTATATAATTACGCGCATATCGGCAATCTCCGCACTTATATTTTTGAAGATTTGCTGGTGAATACGCTGAAACTGGCCGGCTACAAAGTCAAACATGTGATGAATGTAACCGACGTCGGGCATCTGACGAGCGACGGCGACGAGGGCGAAGACAAAATGCAGGTTGCGGCCGAACGCGAAAAAAAGAGCGTTCTTGAAATAGCCAGAATGTATGAGGATGCTTTCTTCCGCCATACCGCTGAACTGGGGCTTGCCCGTCCGACGGTCGTCTGCCGGGCAACCGAACATATACAGGAGATGATTGACTTTGTCAAAGATTTGGAAGACAAGGGATTTGCTTATATTTCCAATGGCAACGTTTATTTTGACACGGCAAAGTTTCCCAAATACGGCTGCCTTTCCGGCCAAAGCCGCGAAGATTTGAAACACGGCGCCCGTACCGAGCAGGATTTGAACAAGCGTAATCCGTCGGATTTCGTGTTATGGTTCACGTCCTCCAAATTTGAGAACCAGATTTTGCAGTGGGACAGCCCGTGGGGCAGAGGTTATCCAGGGTGGCACATTGAATGTTCCGCCATGTCGACCAAATATCTCGGCGAACGCATAGATATCCATTGCGGCGGCATAGACCATATTCCGGTTCACCACGAAAACGAGATTGCCCAGAGTGAAGCGCACCTCGGTCATGAATGGGTGAATTTCTGGGTGCACATGGAATTTCTGAACAACAAGTCCGGCAAGATGAGCAAGTCCAAAGGCGGTTTCCTGACACTGGATACGCTGAAGGAAAAGGGGTGGCTTCCGGTACATTATAAATATTTCTGCCTGACGTCGCATTATCGCAGTTCGGCAATTTTCTCCGACGAGGCGATGGATGCCGCCAAAAAAGCGTATGAAAACCTGGCCGACTATGTCGCCTCTTTCAAAGCCGAAACCGGTGCCAAGAATTTGTCATCGGAAGAAGAAAAGGCGCTGGCGCAGCTGGTCGGAGAGTTTGACGGCTATTTGTTTGACGATTTGAAAACCCCGGTGGCGCTTTCCTATATGTGGAGCGTTGTGAAGGACAACAGCAAATCGGCAGCGCTTCGTCTGGCGTTTTTAATGCACGTTGACGGCGTATTGCACTTATTTCTGAAAGATGTTGCCCCCAAACAGGCACAGACTGTGGAAGTAACGCCGGAAATAGCCGCTTTGCTGGAACAAAGGGCTGCGGCGCGCGCGGCGAAAGACTGGGCGAAGTCGGATGAAATCCGCGACCGGCTGGCGGCTTTGGGCGTCGGTGTCAAGGATTTGCCGAATAAGCAGATTGAACTGATAAAACTCTGAAAGGAGACGGTATGCGGGCATTTATAACCGGAGCCGGCGGCGGTATCGGCGGCGCAATAAAGGAACTTTATCTGCACAGCGGCTACGAAGTCGTCGCTCCCCGCAGTACGGAACTGGACTTGTCGGATATGTCGGCGATACACGACTGGTTTTCGTCGCACCGGTCCGAATTTGACGTCATCATTCACTGCGCCGGCTATAACCGTCCGCTGCCCGCTGCCGAAATTCCGTTGGAAGAGTTTATGAAAACCCAGTATGTCAATTATATATCGCTGCTGGAAATCGTCAAAGCCAATGATGCGTATTTTAAGGAACACGGCGGTTATATCGTCGGCATCGGTTCGCTGTACGCATCAATTTCCCGCGAAGGGCGTGCGGCGTATGCCAGTTCCAAGCACGCACTGGTCGGACTGGTAAAGACTCTGGCATTGGAATACGGGCCGTATAACGTGTTATGCAACACCGTGTCGCCCGGTTTTGTCAATACGCAGATGTTTCAAAATAACAATAACGAGGCCAAGCGTGCCGAACTTGCCGCCAAAACGGCAATTAACCGTTTGGCCGAACCGGAAGATATCGCCCGTACCGTATTTTTCCTGGGCAACCCGGGAAATACGTTTATCAGCGGGCAGGACATTATCGTTGACGGCGGTTTTATGGCCGGAAGCTATCAATCAATAAGGAGATGAAATATGACGGAAGAAATGAAAAATACGGAAACTGCCGGTGCGGAAAATACCGTGTCCGATCCTGCCGCCGAACTGCAAAATATGAGCTTTGAGGATGCTCTGGCAAAGCTTGAATCCATTGTCCGCGAACTGGAAAGCGGACGCATAAAGCTGGACGACGCCGTCACTGCCTATGAAAAGGCCGTTGCGCTGAAAAAGCTTTGTTCCGACCGGCTTGCCGCCGCCGCCCTGAAAGTGGAAAAAATCGAAATCGGCAAAGACGGCACTTTGTCCACGGTACCGTTGGATAATGCAGAGGGTTGATAGATTCGCCGCTTCTCTCGTCAGGAAAACATTCTCTTCTCATAATAAAAAGGGAAAATGCTTGAAATCGTAACTGTTATCGGAACTGCCATGACTGAAATTGAAACCGTTTTATCCGCTTATACCCGAAAGTTTAATCAAAAACTCGAAACTTATTTTCCTGTATCCGAAGCTCCGGAACAGAAGGCCGTTGCTGCGATGCGTTATAGTATTCTGAATGGCGGCAAGCGTCTGCGCCCGTTTTTGCTGCATGAAACGGCCGGGCTGTTCGGCGTGGATTATGAAACGGCGTTTCCTGTTGCCGCGTCGTTGGAAATGCTTCACACCTATTCCCTGATACATGACGATTTGCCGGCGATGGATAACGACGACCTGCGCCGCGGTAAGCCGACCTGTCATCGGGCTTTTGACGAAGCGACGGCGATACTTGCCGGCGACGGGCTGCTGACTTACGCGTTTGAAATTCTGAACACGACGCCGGTTTCCGATGCGAAAAAAGTTGAACTGACGCTTCTGTTGTCGCGTGCCGCCGGTGCGTTTAACGGGATGATTTCCGGACAGGTTTTGGATTTGTACACCGATTCTCATCAGGATTTTGCCAATCCCGAAGCCGTTATCCGCCATACGGAAGAGTTAAAAACCGGCTGCCTGCTGCGGTATCCGTGCGAAGCCGGCGCCGTTCTTGGCGGAGCGTCTGCCGCCGAACGCGAAACGCTGGTACGCTTTTCCCGCAATCTGGGAATCGCATTCCAGATAACCGACGACATACTTGATGTTGAAGGCGATGAAAAGCTGGTCGGCAAAACGCTGAAAAAAGACAAGGCGCAGCACAAGCTGAATTTTGTCAGCATTTACGGCGTGGAAAAAGCCCGCAGGATTGCCGGAAATCTTATAGATGAAGCAGAAACGCTGCTGATTCCGTTCGGTTCTGCCGCCGCAAACCTGAAAATGCTGTCAAGATATTTTTTGACCCGCAACCACTGAAAAGCCTCCTCTCACCTTTGAAAATGCTGTCAAGATATTTTTTAACCCCCAGCCGTTAAAAATATGACATTTTGGTAACAAAATCCCTTGCCAAGCGGACAAAATTCTGCTATACTCCAAATATAAACAGAAGAAAATTATTATAGGAGGAGCTGGCCATGAGCAAGGAAGTCAAGAAAGAACTGAACGGAAAAGAGTTTGTCGCCTCGCTGGAAGGGTGCCGTTCGTCACAAGATATCTTTGAATTGTTGGACAAAACAATGGATAAAGATACCCTGAAAAACCGCCTGCAAAATGTGCGGGACAATGATTTGGTCGTTGCTCTAAATGCACAGGTTGCGAAATTTAACGCGGGGCAGGGGCTGCGAACCTCGCATCAGGATTGCGTTAACATGGCGGCTGACAAATATCAGCAGATTAACAAAAACAAAGGCGTTAAATTTTTTAAGGCTGAGATGAATAAATTCATTACGGCTAAGGAAAAGGAGCATAACGCAAAAGAATTGGCAGCGCCGCTTCTCGCAGCACGAAAAAGTTTCGTCAGTTCTTATTAAAACCACTCATTTCATTATACACAACACATCCCCGGAGCTTGGTTTTCGGGGATGTTTGTTATGAACAGCAATAATTTTCCGTCGTCTTACTCAATGCAGCAGTCGACAGCCTTGCGGACAAAAGCTTTCATCTTGGCAAACGCAGTCTGCGGCTCGCCCTTGCCCGTTT
>ENA-ORNF01000159-ORNF01000159.1-human-gut-metagenome-genome-assembly--contig:-NODE-159-length-66872-cov-11.700421_pt1 | contig 66872 bp, 39 predicted proteins | sample MGYA00242110_ERZ509012 | MGnify/ENA primary metagenome ERZ509012 (study PRJEB26280, sample SAMEA2338714) | human gut metagenome | biome: human gut; feature: human-associated habitat; material: faeces... | reverse complement strand
TTTATAATAAAAAATATAAATAAAACGCCTTGAAATTCCTTCGTAATTTCGAGTCGGGGTCATTTTGATTTTTAGAATTTAAATCATGGAGTTCTACTATGATGTTTTACTACCGAGATGCGGAAAAATAGAGGCGGAAAGCCTAAAAGTAGTCAAATTCTGAACAGAAAATAAAGAAAAACTTAACTTACTGTTCAAAATTTGACTACTTTTGCAATATGATAATGGATTTAGAACATATTGGTAATATACCAGTCAGTACATCTACTATCGCTTCCTTATTCCCTGAAATAAAGACAAGCAAGTATAAAGTGTACAATCTTGAAGAGGATGGAAAGGTCATCAGACTCAAGAAGGGACTTTATGTAATCAATCCAAAAGTTTCACACGTCGCTCTTTCAACTGAACTGATCGCCAATCACCTCTACGCACCGTCTTATGTTTCTATGCAGACAGCCTTGCGATACTACGGTCTGATTCCCGAAGCTGTCTATATCACCCAATCAATGACACTAAAGCACTCGCGCAACTTCGACACACCCATTGGACGATTTGAATACCAAACCATAGCACGTGAAACCTTTCCTATTGGCGTTACCAGTATTAACAAGCAAAAATATACTTTTCTAATGGCAACACCCGAAAAGGCTCTGTGCGACCTAATCGCAAATTCTCCAAAGGTCAATCTTAGGTATCTAAAGGACGTAGAAGTTTACTTGGAGGAAGATATACGTATGGAGACCGAAGATGTATTAAACATGAACGTAAACATATTCGAACAATACGCCAAAGTTGGCAAAAAGGCCAAATCTATTGAAACACTGATTAAATTTCTAAAAAAATGAGTTCAAACGAAATATTCAACCAAATGCTGTCTGCATATGAATTGACTACCGAACAGCAAAAGAGAAATGCTACTTTTGAAGTAAACCAGCAAATCATCTTGGCAGGTCTTTACAACGGAGGGTTCTTTAACGAAGCCGCCTTCTATGGTGGCACTTGTCTTCGCATCTTTCATGGTCTACAGCGATTCTCAGAAGATATGGATTTCTCACTCCTTGCCCCAAGTGATAAATTCGACTTCACCAAATACTTTCAGCCTATCATTGATCAATTCGCCATTATAGGACGTGAGGTGGAAATCAAAAAGAAAGACAAAAAGAACTTTGGCAAGGTAGAGTCTGCCTTTCTAAAAGACAATACCGACGTTTATGATATAATGTTCCAAACAGAACGGTCTGTCAAGATTAAGATAGAGGTAGACACTCAACCACCGCTAAAGTTTAATACAGAACAAAAACTCGTATTGCTACCGCAATCTTTCATGACCCGCTGCTTTACACTACCAGATCTATTTGCTGGAAAAATGCACGCTTTGGTGTACAGAGCATGGAAAAACCGCGTTAAGGGGCGCGATTGGTATGATTTCGAATGGTATGTACGAAAAGGCGTTTCGCTTGACTTTACACACCTTCATGAGCGAGCTTTGCAATTCAACGAAGAGGATATTACCAAAGAATCTTTTTTAGAGAAGCTAAACGAACGCCTTGCTACTGCCGATATCAATCAGGTAAAGGCAGATGTACTACCTTTTATTCGTAATCAAAAGGAATTAGAGATTTGGTCGAACGACTACTTTTTGCAACTGGCTAAGATGGTTCGATTTGAATAGGCCATCTAAGCCGATATACACAACAGTAAATTTACCGCACATAGAAAACCACGCTATAACGTATCGATAAAAAGAATGCGAAACGTAAAAAACGGTTCGCATATTGCAATACTGCAATTCGCATATTGCAGACTAACTAATCGTATTCTTTTATTTTTTCATCGCAATGTTTTGTTTGAACCATCGCAATGTTTTGTTTGAACCATCGCAATGCTTTGTTTGAACCATCGCAATGCTTTGTTTGAACCACCGCAATGCATTTCACCCCCCAGAATACCTTCTGAAATAAGGCGTTGTTTCATCTTGTAATGGCGTAAAAAAAGTAGCAGAGGCTGGAGACCTCTGCTACCCATTGTTTAACAAACCTAATAACTGGGAACACCATAACCACTATGGTGTGACGTATATACCGCCCCTCTCCCTACGTGAGGAAGAGGAGTTGATATGGTTACTGCTTTGCTGCTCTTTTTACGTAAACCGGACGAACTGGTAAAAGACCTTCATCTCTTCCTACATTATCTTGCTTTAAAACGATTCTATCTCCTTCCTTTATAATATACATACACTTAGCAAGTGACGGATCGCTTGGTACCAAAGCACTTGACCAACGGCGACTTCCACTTGAACTTTTCTTCCAGTATCCGAAGAAGATGTAGTTGTTGTTATTCTTAGATACGAACATCACGCCCGGCCATCCGTTGAGTGTAGACTCCGTAACCGTACAGTTATCGTACAATTCCTGCACTTCGTTCCATGTCGGGTATCTCCATCCTTCTCCAAGTCGCAGATAGGCTACATCATCTTCCTTCTCAAGGAAATATCTCTTGTCACGGCTATCGTACTTCGTGAATTGTCCCTTTACTATGTCAGTGAAGTAATAATAATATTCCCAAGAGGTCTTTGTCCAGGTCTCGCCCCAACCGTATCCGTCGCCATACTTTTCAGGACTGGATGCGCCAAGGTCGCATTTTGCCCACTTTATACCGCTTGGCAAGCCGAGGTCAACATACTCCATGGTTTCCTTAGGTACACCTACGCCGGCATTCAGCTCCAGTTCCTTAATCTTCTTGGCAACCTCTGCCATAGCTTCCTTATCGCTCATGTTGCCACTCTCAAGAGCCTGCAGCAGGGCTGTCATCTGTGTATTGATAGCATCAAGCTTGCCGCCGTAGCCACCTAAAGACTCGATAGCTTTTCTTATTTGATCCAAACTGCCATTTCCGTTCCCAATTTCCATGAACCATCCTGAGATAGCAGAGAGTTTGTCTGTGAAGTTTTGGCCATATTTATCAAGAAGGGCATTTAAAGTTTCGAGCTGCGAATTGGGGTTAATGTTCTCAAAGGCAGTTTTTACAGCTTCAAGCTTATCATTGTAATTAGGTCTATTCTTGACAGCCGTAGAGATAAGCTCCACCTTAGCCGGCAATTCAAGGTTCATTGACTGCATAGCAGCCGCAAGAACATTAAGTTGGGTTTCGAGGGTGTTGTTTACACTGGTAAGGGCAGCAACAATAGCCTGAAGTTTATCGGTCTGGTCGCCCTTCATATTATCGATGGCAGCAGTGATTTTCTTAATGGCCTGCTCGTTGCTTATGTTACTCTGATTAATGGCTTCTACCACCTTGGTGAAGTCGTTGACCACGGTGACTTTCATCTCATAGTCTAATTCTGGAGCGTTCTCCTGACATGAACTAAAGAACGCCGGTGTAGCAAGCAGCATAGTACCTGCCAACAAAATTGATTTGAATGTTCTCATAGTCGTATATTTTTTATTTTTCATATTCTTCGACTTATTTACTGTTTTACTGTTATAGTAACTCTTCTTCCTTCGGCTGTCTTCTTGCCGTTCTGTGCACCGATGGCAGTCTGCGGATGGAGGTCTTCTGGAGCGAATCCTTCTTTAAGGAGCAGTTTTACCACTCGTTTAAGGCGGCGTTCAGAGATGGCCTGGTTATATTCTGCGGTACCCGGAGTGCTTGCCTCGGCAAGGATGGAGAGCTTCTGGCCCTTTACGCTCTTGGCGAACGAACGAAGACGGTCTTTTTCTTCGCGACTCATGTAAGAGCTGTTATGAGCGAACTGTACGTAGTGTGTAGCTGGCTCGACATTCTTCTTGCTCTTCTCGCAGTCGGTAAGCTGGCGCTGCAGTTCGTTGTTGTCTTGCTCGGCTCTCTGGCGGAGGGCAGCCTCGCGGTCGGCGCGTGCCTTTTCGGCATCAGCCTGCTGGCGAAGGTTGTTCACGCGGTCGTTGAGCGACGAAAGCTCGCCACCGTAAAACTCGCGCTGCTTACGTGCACCGCTCTTTACAAAGTTGTAGCGAACGGTAGCCATGGCGTAGATAAGATGCTTGGGGGCAACTTCCTTTCGGTTGAGAAGCCAGTCGAACTCGCCCTTTAAGCCTACCGTGAAGCGGCGACTTACATCGGCTTCTATGTGAAGGGTAGCAGGGATAAAGAGACGGTCGAAATCTTCGTCACGGTTGGCGGTTGCCACGTTTCCGGTTATGGTAACCGTAGCGTCGTTGCTGATATTTACATCGCCAAAGATGGGAGTCGTGGTGCCGTTCTCGGTCTTGGTGGTTCCTATCCAAATGCCGTACTCGTTGCCACGGGCGAATGTGCCGCCAAGCCCTGTACCTACCCATACGTTAAACCACTGAGCCTTACGCGCGGGCCAGAACTCCATGAAGTTGAACTGGGCGCCCAGCTTTACGTTGTGAGTATTGACTACATAGTTGCCGTAGGTCTTAGACAAGGCAGATTTGGTATCGAGTTCGGAGAAACGCTGTTCGCGGCGATAGCGCGACCAGATATAGTCGGCACCTACGCGTACCCACGGACGGATGGTAAAGTCTATGCCACCGCCTACAGCGGGCGACTGCCTGTAACTATTCTTGGCATCGAAATTCTGATACCACACACCGTTAGCCCACGACAATCCGCCCTGAGCGTATATGCTCCATGTGCGTGTGCGCAGCTCCTGGTTGGTATCGCGCGGCGGATCAGCTATGCCCTCGCCCACGGTCTGCGCCTTAGCGCCTACCGTGAAGAGCGATGTAAGCAATACGCTGAACCCTATTCTTGCCCATCTGCCTGATGATAGCGTAATGAGCTTTTTGGTTCGTATTGTGTTCATACTTAATTCCTTTTTAAAAACGTTATCTTTTTTTTCAGACACTTATTTATTTGAGTAGAGGTCGAATACCGGTCGTACCACGATACCAAATACACGGCGCGTAGATGCAAACCATGGATACTTGACACTTCCGTCTGATTCAGCAAAGAAAGACCATGTCAGCGCTACTGCCTCTCGGTATTTATCGTCATCTGGCAATTTCTCAGCCGGAGATAAATTAGCTGTAGTATAGTAGGTGTTGTTCTTGTCATTATGACTATACCCTCCAGCAAATTCGAAACCACCGGTCATCGGTAGAATGATAGAGTTTCCGCTTGGTCCTGTCACTTTCCATCGTGCAATGGTTTTCGTCTGCGACGGATCCATTATCTCTGGAAGTGTGATAAACTCGGCTTTCCACATACAATCGTCAAGCAGCTCTTTCCAGTCTTCTTGTGTAGGAATGCGATAGCCTACACCTAAATTAACTCTTGCAGCATCGTCGTCGGGCTCAATCACCGTTTTGCCGTCTTCCGCATTATACTTTTTTATTCTCTTTAATTTATAGTCAGCCCATTTATAATGCTTGTAAGTTTCCGCACTATATTTCTTCTTGGTGGAAATCTCTGCCCAGGCATAGTAATCGCCAAGTTTTGTAGGATCAGTTGTACCCAAATTGCACTTAGCCCACAGCAGTCCGCTTGCCAATCCAAGGTCAACGCAATCGTTAGGAACCGGCACGCCAGGACCCTTAACCGGACGAACTGATATTCCGTCAGGACGACGTTTGCCATAACGGCCAATGCGGTCATTCTGGAAAGCAAAGGTCCAAGCATTATATACCATGTTGTCTATACGACGAAGGTTCGTCATGCATACAGCTACTTCTTCGTCATCAGAGATGAATCTGGTTTGTGGCTTTTCACTATTCTTAAAGCCGGCGCAAGGGATAAAGATAGACTTTTTGTTCTTCTTGCTCGTTATCTGATAGCCCGCAACACCGTTAAGCGTTGTTTTCTCAATTGTGGTATACTTCTGATTGGTCAATTCTCTGAAATCAGCCAAGGTAGGTGTGCGCCAACCGTTTCCTAAATTCTGTATTACGGCATCGTCTTCGTCTTCAAGCGTCAACTTGCCGTCTTCATTGTTATACTTGGTGAATCCCTGGCTGGGAGCTCCCTCCTTATACCACTTATGGTTGGATTTGGTGTATTCTTGCTTAGGCTTCACTTCGCCCCAAGCGTAATAATCGCCATACGCTTCTGGAGAAGATGCACCGAGGTTGCACTCTGCCCACAAGTTGCCGCTCGGCAAACCGAGGTCAACATATCCTACTTTGTCGGTAGTAGTGCCGCCACCAATGCCTGCAGCCGCCTTAAGCTGTTCAAGCTGTTTGGCTATCTCAGCCCAACCTTCCTTTTCGTCAGTGTTGCCGTCCTTCATTGCCTCTACTAACTTTGACATATTATCTAATATGCCATCCAGCTTGGCATTTTCGCCAGCAAGTTTTTCGATAGCTTTTCGAATAGCCTTAAACTTATCGTCTTTATACGTCATATAACGCAATGTATCCTCTATTTCGGCTATGCAGTAATACATTTTTCCTTTAAAAGATAAAGGATCATCAGGATATTTAAGTTCATCGCTGAAGTATTTGTCGAGAACTCCCTCAAGAAGCTTTAGCTGTTCGTTAGGATTGATATTGACAAGAGCCGTTTTGATAGCTTCCAGCATCTCTTCGTACTTAGGCATATTTTCGACAGCCTTGGCTAGAGCGTCAATCTTGGTAGGCATCTCGGTGCTCAAAGATTTCATTGCAGCAGCAATAACATTAAGCTTGGCATCGAAAGTGTTATTTACATTATTAAGAACATCCACAATGGCCTGAAGCTTGGCTTTCTGGTCGCCCTTAATATTATCAATGGCAGTAACAAGTTCCTGGATAGCCTGTTCGTTCTTAAGCTTGCCATTGTTGATAGAATTAACAACTTCGTTGAAGTCGTTTATTACTTGCACTTCAGTCTTGTATTTAATCAGGGAACCTTCTTCCTGACAAGAGCTGAAAAACGCTGATGTCGCCAGCAGCATGGCGCCGGCTAACAAAATTGATTTAAAAGTTCTCATAGTCGTATAAATATATGGTTTATCTTACTGTTATAGTAACTCTTCTTCCTTCGGCTGTCTTCTTGCCGTTCTGTGCACCGATGGCAGTCTGCGGATGGAGGTCTTCTGGAGCGAATCCTTCTTTAAGGAGCAGTTTTACCACTCGTTTAAGGCGGCGTTCAGAGATGGCCTGGTTATATTCTGCGGTACCCGGAGTGCTTGCCTCGGCAAGGATGGAGAGCTTCTGGCCCTTTACGCTCTTGGCGAACGAACGAAGACGGTCTTTTTCTTCGCGACTCATGTAAGAGCTGTTATGAGCGAACTGTACGTAGTGTGTAGCTGGCTCGACATTCTTCTTGCTCTTCTCGCAGTCGGTAAGCTGGCGCTGCAGTTCGTTGTTGTCTTGCTCGGCTCTCTGGCGGAGGGCAGCCTCGCGGTCGGCGCGTGCCTTTTCGGCATCAGCCTGCTGGCGAAGGTTGTTCACGCGGTCGTTGAGCGACGAAAGCTCGCCACCGTAAAACTCGCGCTGCTTACGTGCACCGCTCTTTACAAAGTTGTAGCGAACGGTAGCCATGGCGTAGATAAGATGCTTGGGGGCAACTTCCTTTCGGTTGAGAAGCCAGTCGAACTCGCCCTTTAAGCCTACCGTGAAGCGGCGACTTACATCGGCTTCTATGTGAAGGGTAGCAGGGATAAAGAGACGGTCGAAATCTTCGTCACGGTTGGCGGTTGCCACGTTTCCGGTTATGGTAACCGTAGCGTCGTTGCTGATATTTACATCGCCAAAGATGGGAGTCGTGGTGCCGTTCTCGGTCTTGGTGGTTCCTATCCAAATGCCGTACTCGTTGCCACGGGCGAATGTGCCGCCAAGCCCTGTACCTACCCATACGTTAAACCACTGAGCCTTACGCGCGGGCCAGAACTCCATGAAGTTGAACTGGGCGCCCAGCTTTACGTTGTGAGTATTGACTACATAGTTGCCGTAGGTCTTAGACAAGGCAGATTTGGTATCGAGTTCGGAGAAACGCTGTTCGCGGCGATAGCGCGACCAGATATAGTCGGCACCTACGCGTACCCACGGACGGATGGTAAAGTCTATGCCACCGCCTACAGCGGGCGACTGCCTGTAACTATTCTTGGCGTCGAAATTCTGATACCACACACCGTTAGCCCACGATAGTCCGCCCTGAGCATAAATGCTCCATGTGCGTGTGCGCAGCTCCTGGTTGGTATCGCGCGGCGGCACTGCCACATCATCGCCCGCCGTCTGCGCCTCAGCACCTATCACGGCAAACGCTGTAAACAATACGCCTAGCACTATACGTGCCCATCTGCCACTGAATAGCAAAATGAGCGGTTTGGTTCGTCTTGTTTTCATAGTTTATAAATTTTATGTTTATATTATATTGTAATCGGGCGTGTTAAAACAAACTCTTTACCCACTGTAAGAACGATAGCTTACGTGGTTTAGGCTCGGGGGGCGGCTTGCCGTACATCGTTCTGCCCCTAATACAAGCGCCACGCCTATCCATCTCTACATTAATCATCTCGCGGATTGTATCGAGTAGCTCAGTGCGGTCTTCAAGAAACTGCTGAGCATCGCCGGTCTTGCGTCGCTGTCCGTCATGCCTTATGTTATTATCTGTTTTCATCATAGCAATTAGGTTTTCTTGTTGTCTCAAAATTACCCATATACTTAATTCGCCTCTTGTGCTAATCGGACAGAAATATGTTCTAATCGGACATTTTGCATTGTGCGTAATTGTTCTAATCGGACATAAAAACAATGTAATCATCTGATACACAATATAGAACCATGAACACAAAACGACAAACCGCCATACATCGACATAAAATAAAATTTGGTTTATGAATCACTGTTTTCATAGTCATTAGCACCTAATAAAACATCTTTCAAAAGCACGAAAAACGCTAACCTACGCATTTATTATTATAGCGCAGCATCAATAATTTCCAGCAATAAGTAAGCTGATACGGATAATTTTAATTAAATTTGTCTACTCAAAGTCATAACAACCATGTGTGTAATAATACTTCTAATCCTAATCTGCACGGTAATACCAGTATGCGCCTCGGCCGACAACTCATCGGAACAGGCCATAGACAACCATCCGTATTATCAATACAAGCAGTTATCGATAGAAGATGGAATACCCGCATCTATAACATCTCTACATAAAGACAGCTATGGCTCATTATGGATAGGCACTCCAACCGGACTGTTCCGCTACAACGGAGAGAGAATAAGGAGATACCACTTCCCCGCCCCGATGAGCAACGACCGACAATATGTCTTTTTTCAATCGGCCGACCAGCAAAACCGAATCTGGATATGCACTACCGAAGGCCTATGCCACTACGATATGAGAGAGGACTCGCTTAAAGTAATGAACAGAAACGGCAAGCCTCTGAAAACACGGTTCGTACTTCCGTATAACGACCGCCTGCTGATATCGGCCAATGATACGCTTCTGGTTTACGACAGCAAAAGACTGAAAGAGGTAAACCACATAGTAATGCCGCACTGCCAACTTATGGCTGCCATAGTAATAGGAAAAGACTCTATACTAGTTACCGATAACGCCCAAAAGATACAGCTGGTAGACTTAAAGCAAGGCAAGGTGATTAAGTCGCCACTACCCGAAGACGAAAAAGCATTCTGCATGCTGCGCGACTCGCAAGGACGACTCTGGTTGTCGCACTACGGAAAGGGAGTGAAATGTTTCGACCAGAACTACCGTCTGCTACATGAATACAACTCTAAGAACTCGGCTATGTACAATGACGCCGTAATACAGATGGCTGAATGGGACAATACTATATGGTTCGCTTCGGATGGAGGAGGTTTACAGGTAATATGGCCAGAAACTAACCGTATGCAGGTATTTTCTAATCGCCTGTCGGACCAATTTCCGGCAAGCTCGATAGCGTGCCTTTGTCCAAGCAATGAAAACATCTGGGTAGGAACAGTTCACGAAGGAGTGCTTAACGTAGAAAGCGGATTCATGACCACTTACATGAAAGCCGCCTGGAGAAAGACTGCCGGACTATCTGCCAAGTGTACGCTTTGTCTGTGGGAAGACACCGACGGACGCATCTGGATAGGTACAGACGGAGGAGGAGTAAACAGCTACGACCAGCTAACACAGAAATTTACACACTACCCTGCTACATTCAATGAAAAGATAGTTTCACTCTGTCCGCTATCGGAACAAGAGCTGCTGGTATCTTGCTATCAGAAAGGACTCTTCCGGTTCAACAAGAAGAGCGGGGCGCTAACCCCTTTCGTTCTGCCAAACCCTACAGCCGAACAAGAAATGAAAGACTTAGGAGTACCCGTTAATCTGTGGACCACACAAAACGGAGATATAGAAATGTCGGGAAAGGTAACATACAGATACTCGCCAGCAAGCCGACGACTTACGCACCTACAACCCGATTTCGAAACAAGATCTTCTTGGACTCCGATAGGAACATACAACGGATATGACGTGCTATTTGACCGCGAAAATATATTCATGCACAACCCTAAAACAGATGAGTTCAAGAGCATTATACACATGGAGGCCAAACAGATGCTGGCGGCAGAGGTGAGTAAGGACGGCAAACTATGGGTATCTACAACCGAAGGAATGGAGTGCCACGACCTTAATAAGGGATATATGGAATATATACTCTTGCCAGACAAGAATGACATCATAACATCTATTATAGTAGGCAACGACGGCACTATATGGATGGGATCAATGAGCGGCATCTATGCATACAACCCACAGCTGAAGCACTTTATGCTATATACGGAAATGGACGGAGTAATGCCCAACGACTTTCTGGCGAAGCCTACGTTATTGAGCGGCAACGGGAATGTGTACATGGGCGGCACCGGCGGACTGGTACGCATAAACGCCGCACAGGTACATACCAAAAAGATAGCGCACGTAAGCTTCCCGATAATAGAGTTGCACCAAGGTGAGCAGATATCGTACTCCGAACCGGGAGATGTAATTAAGTTGCCTTATCAATTCGCTCCGATACAGATACATCCGTTGCTACAAGGCGATAATATAATGCAGCCCAGAATGTACAGGTTCTTCATAAACGGTGTAGAGAACAACGTTACCGAGACGGCACACCCGCATTTTACCGTATACTCACTTGCACCGGGAAAGTATATGCTTACCGCACAGTGCACGCTGCCAAACGGCACGTGGTGCGAAGAACAGATACTGCTGAAGTTAGAAGTAAGCCCGCCATGGTGGAGACAAGGGTGGTTTACCACGCTGTGCCTGCTATTTACAATAGCGGTAATAGTAGTTTGTTTCAAGCTGCATAGCTACTACATAAAGCGTAACCTTCAAGAAAAAGAGCGACAGATTTATAAAGATAAGGTACGTGCGCTTATAAACATAAACCACGAGTTACGCACGCCGCTAACGCTGATATATACGCCTCTAAAGCAACTGGCGGACAGTAAATTATTACCTCAAGGCACCAGAGAAAACGTGTATAAGGCATTTCAGCAGGCACGTAAGATGAAGACCATCGTAAACATGATACTTAATCTGCGAAAGATGGAAATGGGGAAAAATATTCTTCATCTATCGACCGCACCCCCCAACGAATGGCTGAAAGACATACTAGACAGTTTCAGAGATGAATTCTCACTGCGAGGCATCACGCTGCAGTTCATCCCATCGCCAGATGTGGATGAGTTACTTTTCGACCAAATTCAGTGCGAGATTATCATTCACAACTTACTGAGCAACGCCTATAAGTTCAGCCCAGAAAATACTACAGTAACTGTAACCACTGAGATAGAGAAAACAGAAGACGAAAAGTTTCTGCGCATCGCCATAAAAGATGAGGGTGTAGGTCTGGATGAAAATGATATATCGAACTTGTTCACCCGATTCTATCAGGGAAGATACCAGAATCAGGGAGCAGGAATAGGACTCTCGTACGCCAAGCAGCTGATTTATCTGCAAAGAGGACGCATTGGGGCGTACAATAATAACGAAGGGCCGGGAGCTACTTTCTTTTTTACGCTTCCATACAACCAAAAGGCGGAAAGTATAGCGTCGGTGCCGCAAGCGTATATAAATGAATCACTCGACATTACCGGAGGCAACGAAACCAACACGCATCTGCCCACCATAGAGCATAGGTTCAACTCTGTGTTACTGGTAGATAGCGACCCTGATTTCTGTCTGTACATGGCAGAGAACTTGCAGGTACTGTTCGATAATGTATACGAGGCGCACGACGGCATGGAGGTAATACCGCTACTCACCACGCACGTGCCGCAGCTTATTATAAGCGAGATAAAGTTGCCGCGCATGAACGGACTGGAGCTGTGTAAATATATAAAGGAGAAGCCGGAGCTGAGTCATCTGCCTATAGTATTGATAACATCGTGCGTAGACGACTATAACGCTGAGCAGGCGTATAATGCCGGAGCGGAGGCGTTTACCACCAAACCGTTCGACATGAACTTGTTGTTGATCAAATTACAGAATATCATGTTGAATCATAATCTCATAAAGAACCGTTATGCACCGGCTGTACTGCAGATAGCGCCAAACAAGAGTAATGCGCAAGAGAAGAACGAGCAGTTCTTATTAAGCGTAACGCGCATAATAAACGAGCACCTGAACGATGTGGATATGGACGCTAACTTCATAGCCGCGGAAATGGGCATGAGCCGAAGCACGCTATACAATAAGCTGAAGGATACTATGGATATCAGCTTGAATACTTATATACAGAAGTGCAGAATAGATTGCGCCTGCAAGTTACTTGTGCAGACTTCGTTGTCTGTAATAGAGATTTCAGAAAGAACGGGCTTTAAGCACCCGCGTAACTTCAGTACGTTATTTAAGAATACCGTAGGGGTTACGCCTACGGTATTCAGAAAGAATAATAAATAAACTATATTAGTCTTTATATACGTTACGTATCGGGTCATCGTATTGCTCTTGCAAACGCAACATTTCTTTTTTCAGGTCCTTGGTGATTTCTTCAGTACCCGGCTTACCGAAGATGTTATGCATCTCGGCAGGGTCTTCTTGCAGGTCGTACAGTTCCCAGCAATCTATATCATTATAGAAATGAATTAGTTTGTAGCGGTCTGTACGCACTCCGTAATGACGGCGTACTGCATGTTCGGCAGGATACTCATAGAAATGATAGTAGAGCGATTTACGCCAATCGGCTGGATGCTCGCCTTTCAGCAACGGCAAGAATGATACTCCGTGCATATCCTTAGGTACTTCTACACCAGCTAAATCGAGGATAGTTGGTCCGTAGTCAATATTCTGCACCATCTCGTCGATATCGCCTTTCTTACCTCCAGGCAAACGAACCAACAACGGTGTGCGGAATGACTCTTCGTACATAAAACGCTTATCAAACCATCCGTGTTCGCCCATGTAGAAGCCTTGATCGGAAGTATAGACTATCATGGTATTATCAAGCAGATTATTCTCTTCGAGGTATTTAAGTACTCTACCTACGTTACGGTCTACCGAGTGAATTACACGCAAATAATCATGCATATACTGCTGATACTTCCATTCTGCCAACGCCTTACCGGTAAGCTTATCTTTCTTGAACTTAGCGATGATAGGATCATAATGCTTATCCCAAGCAGCTTTCTGTGCAGGGTTAAGGGCATTATACATACTGCGTCCTATAGGTTCAAGCTCCTTAGACGAATGAATCTGGTTTTCCTTATCTGCCAACTTCAAATCGTACACCAAATCCATATCCTTAATGATACTCATCTCCTGCTTAGAAGCCGGGATTCGTCCTTCGTACTTATCATAGAAGTTCTCAGGAAGAGGATAAGTAACATCGTTATACAAGTCGAGGTCGCAAGTATCGGGCATCCAAGTACGGTGCGGAGCCTTGTGGTGAATAAACAGACAGAAGGGTTTCTCCTTATCGCGGATGCTATCCATCCATTCTATAGCCAAATCTGTAACAATGTTAGTGGCATAACCTTCGCGCTTTATCTTTTCGCCATTCTTAATGAATGTAGGATTATAATAGAGGCCCTGTCCTATCAGGATATCCCAATAATCGAATCCTGTAGGTTCTGAAACCAAATGCCACTTACCTATCATGGCTGTTTGGTAGCCATTAGCACGAAGCAGCTTAGGGAATGTCTGCTGATTGCCATCGAAAGTAGTAGTATTATCGGTAAAGCCGTTGGCGTGACTGTGCTTACCTGTCAGCATACAGGCACGGCTTGGTCCGCTGAGTGAATTAGCCACAAAACTATTCGTAAAACGAGCGCCTTCATTGGCGATACGGTCGATGTTAGGAGTCTCAATGAATCGCTGGTCGTATGCGCTGATGGTTTGATACGAATGGTCATCGCACATTATATATACGATATTCATGGGCTTCTTAGGCGCTTCATCACCTTTCTTCGTCTTACAAGACGACAATGCACCCAAAGCGACGGCTCCCGTCATAGCACACATAAGTGTGGAAGTAACTTTACTGTTCATATTTTAGATGTATTAGGTTAGGCTTAAAAAAACCGCAGCCGACGTACCATCAACGGTATGCCGACTGCCCAATTATCAACTCTCTCTTATATAATTTACCCGGATTACCAACCGGTACCTTTTGTCTACTTTAGTAGCGACATACACTTTCAATCTTGTAGTTTTTCTTGTTGAAATGTCTTTCAGTATGCCTCTGGATTTATTTCCGAGTGCAATATTAGCATTTAAGACGCGCTTAAAACTCTTTATTCGTACAATTGAAGTCTTAAATCGTATACAATTCACCTCTTGAACAGTCTTTTAGTACATATCAGACTTTATCGGACGGTTTACGCACGTCGCTTCTGTTTTTTTAGCCATAGCACACCTCCATTTACACCGTTACAGTTCCCCTTTATCCGGTTTTTTATCTATTTTTGCCCTGCGAAACAAAACCCGAAACTACGATGCGAAAATTAATATCATTACTCATCATTATAATATGTCCGCTACTTGCCGCCTACGGACAGCAAGCACCAAAGTACGAAATACGGGCATCGTGGATAACTACATTGGGAGGACTGGACTGGCCCACACGGAAAGCTACATCAAAGAGCGGCATAGAAGCGCAGAAGAAAGAACTGTGCGATATACTTGACCGACTGAAAGCGGCCAATTTTAACACGGTGCTACTGCAGACTCGTGTGCGAGGCGACGTAATCTATCCATCGGCTATAGAGACTTTCACAGAATCATTGGCTGGAAAAGAAGGACGCTCGCCAGGATATGACCCTCTGCAATTCGCCATAGACGAATGCCATAAGCGCGGCATGGAGCTACATGCGTGGATGGTGGCAATACCAATAGGCAACAACCGACAGGTGAAGTTGCTAGAAAAGAATTCGGTAGTAAAAAAGCAACCGTCTATCTGCATACATTATAAAGACAATTGGTATCTTGACCCCGGGAACCCGAAGACGGACAGCTATCTGGCTAAATTAGTAAACGAAGTGGTATCACGCTACGATGTGGACGGAATACATTTCGACTATATTCGCTATCCGGAAAGAGCTAAAGATTTCCCCGACCATGCGTCATACAGAAAGTACGGAAAGAAGAAAGACCTGAGCCAATGGCGCAGAGAGAATATGACACGCATAGTGCGCCGCTTATATACAGAGGTGAAACAACTTAAGCCGTGGGTAAAGGTGAGCAGTTCGCCTATCGGGAAATATAATGATACCGGAAGATACTCTTCATCGGGATGGAACGCTTATAAAGAGGTGTACCAGGATGCGCAATTATGGCTGAAGAGCGGCATGCACGACGCCTTATTCCCTATGATGTATTTTCAGGGGAACAACTTCTACCCTTTCGCGCTCGACTGGCAAGAGAACAAATCGGGCAGATGGATTGTTCCTGGATTAGGGATTTATTTCCTTCACCCCAAAGAGCAAGACTGGAAACTGGACGAGATAGCCCGACAGATTTATTTTCTGCGTAACATAAAAGCCGACGGAGAAGCTTACTTCAGGAACCGATTTGTGATGGATAATACCAAGGGACTGTTGGACGAACTGCAAGAGCACTTCTACGCTACGCCGGCAGTGGTGCCGCCTATGACGTGGGCGGACAGCATAGCGCCAACAATGCCTACCGATACCCGACTGAACATCTTAGACAAAGGAGTAAAAATAAGTTGGAAAGCATCGACCGACAATACGCCGAAAGGCGGAGTGTACTACCGCATCTACGCATCGAACACCTATCCGGTAGATACCAACATGGCCGAAAACATAATAGAGACTCGCATTGACGGAACAGAATACACCTTCTGCCCCGCATCGCCATGGCAAGAAAAAATGTACTGGGCAATAACAGCCGTAGACCGATGCGGCAACGAAAGTGAAGCCGTGCAACTGGTATCTCCGTTCTGACGGACGAAGGAATAACCATTTTTTGACGATAATATAATGTATAAGTGCAAAATAAACTGTAATTTTGCGCATCATTGTTTAAAATATATACATCATGAGTAACCAACGATACATGCAGCGTGGCGTATCGGCTTCGAAAGAAGATGTACATAACGCCATTAAGAACATTGACAAGGGTATTTTTCCGCAAGCGTTCTGTAAAATCATCCCCGATATCTTGGGAGGAGATCCGGAGTATTGCAACATTATGCACGCCGACGGCGCCGGAACTAAATCGTCTTTAGCTTATTTATACTGGAAAGAAACCGGTGACTTGTCTGTTTGGAAAGGTATCGCACAAGATGCTTTAATTATGAACATCGACGACCTGCTGTGTGTGGGTGCGGTAGATAATATACTTGTATCGTCTACTATAGGACGAAACAAGCTGTTGGTTCCGGGAGAAGTTATCTCGGCCATCATTAACGGTACTGATGAGTTGCTGGCAGAACTGCGCGAAATGGGCGTGGGAGTTTATGCAACAGGTGGCGAAACTGCCGACGTGGGCGACTTGGTACGTACTATCATTGTAGACAGCACAGTGACTTGCCGTATGAAACGTGCTGACGTAATTAACAACGCTAATATCCGTCCGGGTGACGTAATTGTAGGTTTGGCTTCTTACGGACAGGCTACTTACGAAAAGGAATACAACGGCGGTATGGGTAGCAACGGTTTGACCAGCGCGCGTCATGATGTATTCAGCAAATATCTGGCAGAAAAATATCCGGAAAGCTTTGACCACGCAGTTCCTTCTGACTTGGTTTACAGCGGTGGCTTGAAGTTGACCGACGAAGTAGAAGGCAGCCCGATAGATGCAGGTAAGTTGGTATTGTCTCCGACTCGTACTTACGCTCCGGTAGTCAAGAAATTGCTCGATGCACTTCGCCCACAAATTCACGGTATGGTACACTGCTCTGGCGGTGCTCAGACTAAGGTATTGCACTTTGTAGGCGATAACTGCCGTGTTATCAAAGACAACCTCTTCCCTGTTCCTCCTTTGTTCCGCACAATCAAAGAACAGAGCGGTACCGACTGGGACGAAATGTACAAGGTATTCAATATGGGTCATCGCCTGGAAGTTTACTTGTCACCGGAACATGCCGAAGAAGTTATCGCTATCTCTAAATCGTTCAACATCGACGCTCAGATTGTAGGACGCATTGAAGAAAGCGACCATAAAGAGCTTATCATCCGCAGCGAATTCGGAGAATTCACTTATTGATAACCATCGACTTAATTAATGGCAGACAATAATACATTATTAGAGAAACTTGAAGGACTGGTAGCACGTTTTGAAGAAGTGTCTACGCTCATAACTGACCCGAATGTAATAGCCGACCAAAGACGCTACGTTAAGTTGACTAAGGAATATAAAGACCTTGGCGACATAATGAACGCGCGGAAGCAGTACATACAGTGCATCGACGGACTGGAAGAAGCCAAGATGATGATGAACGAACCGGACCCGGAGATGAAGGAGTTGGCACGCAAAGAAGCCGCTGCCTGCGAAGCAAAAATCCCCGAACTTGAAGAGGAAATAAAACTGCTGCTTGTACCCGCCGACCCGCAAGACGACCGAAACGCTATCTTAGAGATACGTGGCGGAACCGGAGGTGACGAAGCTGCTATCTTTGCAGGCGACCTATTCCGCATGTATAGCAAATACTGCGAAACAAAGGGATGGAAGCTGGAGGTATCGAGCGCCAACGAAGGTGCAGCAGGAGGATTCAAAGAAATAATCTGCTCTGTAACCGGAGACAAGGTGTACGGTACACTGAAGTATGAATCGGGAGTACATCGCGTACAGCGAGTGCCAGCCACAGAAACCCAGGGACGTGTGCATACATCGGCAGCATCGGTAGCGGTACTGCCCGAAGCGGAACCTTTTGACGTGGAAATTAACGAAGGCGAAATTAAATGGGATACATTCCGAAGTGGTGGAGCCGGAGGACAGAACGTAAACAAAGTGGAATCGGGTGTGCGACTTCGCTATAACTGGAAGAACCCTAACACCGGCGTAGTGGAGGAAATATTGATAGAGTGTACCGAAACGCGAGATCAACCTAAGAATAAGGAAAGGGCTTTATCGCGCCTACGTACCTTCATCTACGACAAAGAGCACCAGAAGTATATTGATGACATTGCCTCGAAACGTAAAACAATGGTTAGTACCGGCGACCGTTCGGCAAAGATCAGAACCTATAATTATCCGCAGGGCCGTATAACCGACCACCGCATTAATTATACCATATACAACTTGGCGGCGTTTATGGATGGTGATATACAAGACTGCATAGACCATCTTATAGTAGCCGAAAACGCAGAGAAACTAAAAGAAAGCGAATTATGATAACTCCTTGGTTGGATAAAATATTTCATACCGTATCGGAGGCGTTTCAGAATTGCCTGAAACGCTTTCCGGTGACGGTATGTTTTATTTTTGCACTTACTGTTTTTTTGTTTTACTTGGTATCGGAATGGCATATGAGTCAGCCGCAAGCGGCTCTGCTTTACTACTTATCGGTGGGAACTCTGTTATCTCTGACCCTGCACTTATGGTGCGAAGAGATAAAACGGAAGGCACTAAAATGGACGGCTCAGATAGCGGGACACGCCTTGCTGATAGCCGACGCACTGTTCCTGGCATACGGAGCGCTGGATAATTCTATTACAGAAATCACTATTGCCCACGCCGCAGGAGTGCTGACTGTAGGAATATCGGTGTTCTTCCTCTCATTCCTTAAAGAAAAAAACGATGTAGCAAGCTGGAACTTTGCCTTGCACAGCTTCAACCTATTAGCAGCATCGATGTTTTTAGGTTTGGTAATGTACGGCAGCATCAGTCTACTGGTGTCTTCACTGCCTGTATTGTTCGGTGTACATATTTCATCTGATTGTTATCTATACTTGGGAATTATATGCTGCATCTGGCTGCCGCTTATGCTATTTATAGGCCGACTGCCGCAAGGTGCCCAGAAGCATGATACAGAAGTGCAAGCCAACAAATTCCTTAACGGAATTATCGCTTATCTATTTCTGCCGCTTACCGCAGGCTATCTGATTGTACTATATGTATACGCTATACGTATCTTAGTGAATTGGCAACTGCCAAACGGATGGGTTTCGTGGCTCACAATAGCTATTATGGCTATATGTATAGTCATAGAGTTCTGCCTCTACCCTACACGCATGGCAGAAAAGAATAAGAAAGTTGAGCTATTGGCACGGTGGTTGCCAGTACTGATTCTGCCGCTATTACTGCTGATGACCATCGGCATTATACGACGCATTTCAGATTACGGTGTCAGCATAAACCGCCTATACCTTATTATACTTAACGGATGGTTCTATGTGGTATGCATCGGGCTGTTCATCAACAAAGCACGCCGCATCCACTGGATTCCAATATCGTTTGCATTGACATTCTTGCTAACATCGGCACTGCCGGTAAACGTAGCTAACTATACCAAGAAGAGTATTCACAACAGCGTATTGAAAGATATAAAGGCGCATAGCAAAAAAGAACTGCCAATGGAGCAAGATGATTACATCGACTTTTTGGCAAACCTTCCTAAAGAGCAGGCTATACAGATAAACTCTCGCCTTATCTACCTGAGCAGTCGGTTCAATGAAAACTGCTACTCGGACATTCTGAAAGACGGAAACGATGTGTATAATTCATATTACTACAGTCAGTTTGACACAGACACTGTAGAAGAAATAGAAGTCGATACTACCAATATCGACAACGGATTAGTAAAAAACAGAACATATCAATGAAATATAGACGATAACGGCAAGATAGACATCCCTGACGGATATACGGCATTCTATAACGTGAACGAAACAGCTACGATAACCGAAGAGGAACTGAAAAACAACTCTATCAACATCTGTTTAGAGATAGAAGATTCCGATATTGACGACACAGTACACTTCGATACAGAAATACTGAAGAAGCTGGATCTCATTACCAGAAAGAAAAGCGCAGTAGAACTTCCATGCCAATCGGGAGAAAATAAGTTCATGCTAAACGGCTTCTTTTTATCGCAAACGGGAAATGACGAAAGTCTGTGGATATTGAACTATTCTGGCTACTTATTCAAGAAATAAAAACTAATAAAAAACATACCAATATGAACAAACAAGAATTATTCGAAAACATAAAGAGAAAGAAATCATTTCTCTGCGTAGGTCTGGACACTGATATCAAGAAGATTCCGGAACATCTGCTGAAAGAAGAAGATCCTATCTTTGCGTTCAACAAAGCTATTATCGACGCTACAGCTCCGTTCTGTATCGCCTACAAACCCAACTTGGCTTTCTATGAAAGCATGGGCGTAAAGGGATGGATAGCTTTCGAAAAGACTGTAGAATACATCAAGACCAACTATCCTGATCAGTTCATCATCGCCGACGCAAAACGCGGTGACATAGGTAACACTTCGGCTATGTACGCTCGTACATTCTTCGAAGAACTGAACATCGACTCAGTAACCGTAGCTCCGTACATGGGCGAAGACTCTGTTACTCCGTTCCTTACTTACGAGGGCAAATGGGTTATTCTGCTGGCTTTGACATCAAACAAAGGATCGCACGACTTCCAGCTGACTACCGACACCGAAGGCGAACGCCTCTTCGAAAAGGTATTGCGCAAATCTCAGCAGTGGGCTAACGACGAAAACATGATGTACGTAGTAGGCGCTACTCAAGGAGCCATGTTCGAAGACATCCGTAAGATTGCTCCTAACCATTTCTTGCTGGTTCCGGGCATCGGAGCACAGGGTGGTTCACTGGAAGAAGTATGCAAATACGGTATGACTAAGGAATGTGGACTTATAGTAAACTCAAGCCGCGCCATAATCTACGCCGACAAGACCGAAAACTTCGCTCAGAGAGCAGCCGAAGAAGCACAGAAAGTTCAGCAGCAAATGGAAGAACAATTGAAAGCTATACTGTAATACAATATATTGTAAAATATAAACTTTTACGGAAGCCGCCTTGCACAGGGCGGCTTTTGTTTTGAATTACTTTGAAAGAAATATGAAATATTTCTCGTTTTTCTACTGATATATAAAAAAAAAATACGTAATTTGCATAATTAAGAATACTGATATAAGAATTGGTACAGAAAAAAAACAAAATAGTAAATAAAAAAAGATAAAATTAGAGAGGTTATGGAGTTCTCAGCTAAGCAAATTGCAGAATATATCCAAGGAGTTATTGTAGGTGACGAAAATGCAAGTGTTCACACATTCGCCAAAATAGAAGAAGGTATACCTGGTTCTATTTCATTCTTGGCTAATCCGAAATACACTCATTATATATATGAAACAAAAGCTTCGATAGTATTAGTTAATAAAGACTTCGAACCGGAAAAAGAAATCACTACTACTCTTATAAAGGTAGATAACGCCTACGAAAGTCTTGCAAAACTGATGACACTATACGAAATGAGCAAGCCTAAGCTGAAAGGAATACATCCTACAGCCTCTATAGACGAGAACGCTCACATAGGTGAAGATGTTTATGTAGGTCCGTACGCATGCATTGCGGCAGGGGCCGTAATCGGTGACGGAGCTTGTATCCACCCGCACGCTACTATTGGCTGCAACGCCAAGGTGGGTAACAACTCAATTATCTATCCACACGTTACTGTTTATCACGACTGCCGCATAGGCAATAACTGTATAATACATGCAGGAACCGTAATTGGTGCCGATGGATTCGGTTTTGCTCCGTCGCCCGAAGGTTATGAGAAAATCCCTCAAATCGGTATCGTAATTCTGGAAGACAACGTGGAAATCGGTGCAAACGCTTGTATCGACCGTGCTACCATGGGAGCTACCGTAATACATAAAGGTGTTAAACTGGACAATCTTATCCAGATTGCTCACAACGTAGAAATAGGAAGCCACACCGTAATGGCATCGCAGACTGGCGTAGCCGGCTCGGCTAAGATAGGTGAATGGTGTATGTTCGGCGGACAAGTTGGAGTAGCCGGACACATCAAGGTGGGCGACCATGTTAACGTTGGCGCACAATCGGGTATCCCCGGAAACACCAAATCGGGCCAGACATTGATGGGCTATCCAGCTATCGACCCGAAACTCTTCGCTCGTTCATCGGCTGTATTTAAGAAATTGCCCGAAATGTATACCGAAATGAACCGCATGCAGAAGGAATTAGAAGAATTAAAAAAACAACTAAATAAATAAACCCATGTTGAAACAACAGACACTAAAAGGCAGTTTCACACTGAACGGTAAAGGACTCCACACCGGGGTAAGACTGACTGTCACTTTCAATCCTGCCCCTGAGCATCACGGATACAAAATACAACGTATCGACTTAGATGATCAACCGATTATCGATGCAGTGGCCGAGAACGTAGTCGACACGACTCGTGGAACTGTTTTAGCAAAGAACGGGGTAAAAGTCAGCACAGTAGAACACGCTATGGCTGCCCTTTATGCTGCTGGCATAGACAACTGCTTGATACAAGTAAACGGTCCGGAACTTCCTATCCTTGACGGTAGTGCTAAAGCATATGTAGAATGTATAGACCGTGTAGGTATAGAAGAACAGGCTGCTCCAAAGGATTATTATATTATCAAATTGAAAATAGAATTCCGCGACGAAGCAACAGGCTCATCTATCATCGTGCTGCCTGATGATAAGTTCTGCGTGAATACTCTTATATCTTACGACTCAAAGATATTGACCAACCAGTATGCTACTCTTGAGAATATGGAAGATTTTCCTAAAGAGGTGGCATCAGCTCGTACTTTCGTATTCGTAAGAGAAATAGAACCGCTGCTTAACGCTGGCCTCATCAAGGGCGGTGACTTGGATAACGCTATCGTTATCTACGAAAAGCAGATGACTCAAGACAACTTCGACAAGTTGGCCGACGTAATGGGGGTACCTCATATGGACGCTAACCAGCTTGGTTACATCAACCATATTCCATTGGTATGGCCTAACGAACCGGCACGTCATAAACTGCTTGACATCATCGGCGACTTGGCTTTGATTGGTAAGCCTATCAAGGGACGTATCATCGCTACTCGCCCGGGACATACCATCAACAACAAGTTCGCACGCCAGATTCGCAAGGAAATAAGACTGCACGAAATTCAGGCTCCTGTATACAACTGCAACGAAGCTCCTATCATGGACGTTAACCGCATCCGTGAGTTGTTGCCTCATCGCTATCCATTCCAGTTGGTAGATAAAGTTATCGCCATCGGTGCCAACTACATAGTAGGGGTAAAGAACGTAACCTCTAACGAGCCTTTCTTCCAGGGACACTTCCCGCAAGAACCCGTTATGCCGGGCGTACTGCAAGTAGAAGCTATGGCACAAGTAGGAGGTTTATTGGTTCTGAACTCGCTGACTGATCCTGATAAATACTCTACTTACTTCCTGAAGATAGACAATGTGAAGTTCCGTCAGAAAGTAGTGCCGGGAGACACACTGATTTTCAGAGTAGAACTCATCGACCCGATACGTCGAGGCATCTCTACAATGAGAGGTTATGTCTTCGTAGGCGAAAAGATAGTTTGTGAAGCCGAATTTATGGCACAAATCGTAAAAAACAAATAAGAACATGATAAGCCCATTAGCGTACATACATCCAGAAGCACAGATAGGAAATAACGTTGAGATAGGCCCATTCGTATATATCGACAAGAATGTAGTCATTGGCGACAACAATCAGATTATGCCTAATGTAAACATCTTGTACGGCTCAAGAATAGGTAACAATAACCGTATTTTCCCTGGTGCTGTAATCGGAGCAATTCCGCAAGACTTGAAATTTAAAGGCGAAGAAACAACAGCCGAAATTGGTAATAACAACACTATACGCGAAAACGTAACTATTAACCGCGGAACCGCTGCCAAAGGAAAGACCGTAGTAGGCGATAACAACCTGCTTATGGAGGGTGTGCACGTAGCTCACGATACTTTTGTTGGCAACAACTGTATCATCGGTAACTCTACCAAGATGGCCGGTGAAGTAGTTATCGATGACAACGCCATAGTCAGCGCAAATGTACTGATGCATCAGTTCTGCCATGTAGGAGGATATGTAATGATTCAGGGTGGTAGCCGTTTCAGCAAAGACATTCCGCCGTATATCATCGCCGGAAGAGAACCGATAGCATATTGCGGTATCAATATCATCGGACTGAGACGCCGTGGTTTCTCTAACGAACTGATAGAAAGCATTCACAATACGTACCGTATCATCTATAACAGCGGAAAGAATGTAAGCGACGCTCTGAAACAAGTAAGAGAAGAGGTTACCATCACCCCTGAAATAGAGTACATTCTTTCGTTCATCGAAAATTCGCAGAGAGGTATTTTACGATAATAAACAACCCGACTATATTTTTAGAAACTAAAATATTATGGTATACAAATTTAGAATTATATCCGATGAAGTTGATGATTTCTTGAGAGAAATCAAAATCGACTCTGAAGCATCATTTTTCGACTTTCATGAAGCGATACTGAAAAGTACCGGATACAAAGATGACCAAATGACATCGTTCTTCATTTGTGACGACGATTGGGAAAAAGAAATCGAAGTAACTCTGGAAGATATGGGCAACAGTAGTTCGGAAGAGGATTCTTTCGTAATGAAAGATACACCGCTGAGCGAACTTGTTGAAGATGAGAAACAGAAACTTATCTACGTGTTCGACCCATTGGCAGAACGTGTATTCTTTATCGAATTGTCGGAAATCATAACTGGTAAGGACTTGGAGCACGCTATATGCTCACGCAAGGAAGGTAATCCTCCGCAGCAGACAATCGACTTTGAAGAGCAAATGGCTAACAACACATCACTCGACCTTGGAGAAGACTTCTACGGCGACCAAGAATACAATATCGACGAGCTCGACGACGAAGGTTACGAAATGAGCGACGGCGGTAATCCTTACGACGACGACCGCTATTGATATAGCCCGAAAGCGAAATAAATAAACGACGCGGATTATACGGAAAAACCGGATGAGTTCGACAACGATTTCATGCGGCACAATCCGAATAACTCGCGTCGTGTTTTTTACACCACTACATATAACCTCTTTATCTTTCCTGTTTAAGACATGAACAGCAAACCAACTCTTATCGTCTTAATTGGTCCTACAGGTATCGGAAAGACTGACCTGAGCCTAAACATAGCAGAACATTATAATACCGAAATCATCTCGGCCGACTCAAGACAGCTGTATGCCGACTTGAAGATTGGTACAGCCGCCCCTACCCCAGAACAACTGGCAAGGGTAAAACATCATTTTGTAGGAACACTTCAACTTACAGACTACTACAGCGCCGCCCAATACGAAGCGGAAGTGATGAAGAAACTGGATGAGCTATTCAAACGACACAACGTAATAGTGCTTACCGGAGGTTCGATGATGTATGTAGATGCCGTATGTAAAGGGATAGACGACATTCCTACCGTTGACGAAGAAACGCGAAAGACACTAATGCAGCATTACGAAAACGTGGGACTGGAAAGATTATGCGCGGAACTGAAGATACTCGACCCCGAATATTACGACATTGTCGATAAGAAGAACCCCAAGCGAGTGATTCATGCATTAGAGATATGCTACATGACCGGACAGACATATACCTCATTCCGCACCAGTCAGACCAAGGAACGCCCTTTCAATATCATAAAAGTAGGATTAAGACGAGAGCGCGAAGAACTGTATGCACGCATAAACAAACGTGTAGACATCATGATGGAAGACGGCCTGCTGGAAGAAGCCAAAAGCGTATACCAATATAAAGACCTCAACTCGCTAAACACCGTAGGATATAAAGAGATGTTCAAATACCTCGACGGAGAATGGGAACTGCCATTCGCCATCGAGAAAATCAAACAAAACTCACGCATCTACTCGCGTAAGCAAGTCACCTGGTTTAAAAGAGACACAGACATCACCTGGTTCCATCCAGACGATACCGATAACATAATGTCATTCATAGAAGAGCGTTTAAACGCAGAAAAAAATAAGCTAAATCTGTATAACACAACGCCTCGACAAACTATAGTAAATTCAGAGCGAAAGCTAAAAAATTAGCAAAATAATATGAAAATTCATTTTATTTCTCTTAATTTGTAATCTATAGTTAAAGAAACAAAGATATATTCTTTAAAATCTAAATACGATGGAAGTAAATGAAACCAATCGCCCGCTAACTGAAGCACCTGTAGAAAATATTGCAGAAGCTTCGGTACCCACTGTAGAAACTACAGAAAAAGCTGCTTATGCACCTAAACAAACCAAAGAAGAAGTCATAGAAAGACTGTCTGAAATTGACAATGACGCTTGCAATGCCGACAAACAAGAAATCGACTTGTTGAAACAGACTTTCTACAAGTTGCATAAAGCAGAACAAGAGGCAGCACGTAAAGCATTTGAAGAACAAGGCGGAAAACCCGAAGAATTTGCACCCGCAGCCGACCCGCTGGAGAACAAGTTCAAAGAAATCATGAGTTCCATCAAAGAGAAACGCAGCGAAATGGCAGCAGAAGCCGAAAGAGAGAAAGAAGACAACTTGGCTAAGAAGCTCCAGATATTGGATAAAATGAAAGACCTTATCGAAAACTCTGACGATACAGGTAAAATATATAATGAGTTCAAGGAGCTGCAGCAGCAATGGAATGACATTAAACAAGTTCCTATAGGAAAAGTAAACGAACTCTGGAAATCATATCAGCTCTATACTGAGAAGTTCTATGATATGGTGAAGCTGAACAATGAGTTCCGTGAATACGATTTCAAGAAGAACTTGGAACAAAAGACTAAATTATGCGAAGCTGCGGAGAAACTTGCAGCCGAAGATGATGTGGTATCAGCTTTCCATCAGTTGCAGAACTTGCATCAGGAATTCCGTAACATCGGTCCTGTAGCAAAAGAACTGCGCGAGTCTATCTGGGCGCGCTTTAAAGCGGCATCTACAGCTATCAACCGCCGTCACCAACAACACTTCGAGGAACTGAAAGAAAAGGAACAGAATAATCTTGACCAAAAAACAGTTATCTGCGAGATAGCAGAAGCTATGGAGTATGATACATTCAAAACTTTCGCCGACTGGGAAGACAAGACCAAAGAGATCTTAGCTCTTCAAGCTAAGTGGAAGACTATCGGTTATGCTCCGCAGAAGATGAACGTGAAGATATTCGAACGTTTCCGCGCCGCATGCGATGAGTTCTTCAAACGTAAAGCTGCTTTCTATAAAGATATAAAGAACAGCATGGCCGAAAATCTTGAAAAGAAAAAGGCTTTGTGCGAAAAAGCGGAAGCACTGAAAGACAGTACCGACTGGAAAGCTACCGCTGATATCCTCACCAAACTTCAGAAAGAATGGAAAACCATCGGTCCGGTATCTAAAAAGCATTCTGATGCTGTATGGAAACGATTCATCGGAGCGTGCGATCATTTCTTCGCACAGAAGAACAAGGCCAATTCTTCACAGCGTTCTGTAGAATCTGATAATATGGCTAAGAAAGAAAATATCATCAGTCAGCTGCATGAAATAGAAAAAGCAGGAAACGAAGATGAATCTGTAGCCGATAAGATTCGTGGACTTATAAAAGAATGGAATGGTATAGGTCATGTTCCGTTTAAAGAAAAAGACCGTATTTATAATGATTTCCACTCTACAGTAGACCGTCTGTTTGCTAAACTTAACATCACGGCATCTGAAAAGAAGCTTTCTTCATTCAAGTCTAACTTAAGTAGCGGAAACAACTTGTATCGCGACCGCGAAAAGTTGGTTCGTACTTATGAAGGACTGAAGAACGATATCCAGACTTATGAGAACAACTTGGGATTCCTAACATCAGCATCAAAGAAAGGCAATTCTTTGGTACAGGATATTCAGCGTAAAATAGAACGTCTGAAAGGTGACATGGAACTGGTGACTAAGAAAATTGCCGCCATAGACGAAAAATTAAGAGAGTCTAAATGATAGCAGACAATAACGAAGAAATGTTTCCTATAGTAGACGAAGAAGGAAACATTACCGGAGCCGCTACACGAGGTGAATGTCATAACGGAAGCAAGTTATTGCATCCGGTAGTTCACTTGCACGTGTTCAACAGTAAAGGAGAGTTGTACCTACAGAAACGACCGGAATGGAAAGACATCCAACCGGGAAAATGGGATACTTCGGTAGGAGGACATGTAGATTTGGGCGAAAGCATTGACATCGCCCTTAACCGTGAAGCAAGAGAAGAGTTGGGCATAACCGACTTTAACCCAGAGCGTCTCACACATTATGTATTCGAGTCGGAACGCGAAAAGGAACTTGTCTTCAGTTTTCGCGCCACTATAGACGATACCATCTCTCCATCCGACGAACTCGACGGAGGACGTTTCTGGGGTTTGGATGACATCCGCCAGAATATAGGCAAAGGAATCTTCACTCCCAACTTTGAGAGTGAGTTCAAAAGACTAGGATTTTAGTTACTGAGGCTCTACATACAATTAATACGTAAAGGCAACCATTCAGAAAAACACTATTTAACGTTATTCTGAATGGTTGCCTTTACTGTTTTATCAACATAAATAGTCAAATAATCTCTGTTACAACACTATAAGGATTTGGCACGGCAGAATTAAAAAATTGCATGCAGAATATTTCTACATAAAAAAGTAAAATTTACACATCGAAGGAGAATAAAAGCGGCACATTTGCAATCGCAGAAATGCGTAAAGAGATAAGTGTGTAATAATTTATAAAAGTAACTAACAACCTTTTATTAAGTTCAAATCTAACAACCAAAACACGTATGAATCAGCAGACGTTTTTTAGAAGATTGTGCTCAACAGTGTTGTTGTCAATGTTGTGTATTCTTGTTTTTGCACAAGGACGAACAGTTAGTGGTGTCGTTAAAGACGCTACAGGCGAGCCAATGATTGGTGTCAATGTATTGGTGAAGGGAACCACTAATGGATCCATCACAGACCTTGACGGTATGTACAGCATCTCGGGTGTTAAGAACTCGGATGTATTAGTTGTCACTTACATTGGTTTCGTGACACAAGAAGTAAAAGTAGGCAACCTTAAGACAGTAGACATCGTCTTGAAGGAAGACTCAAAAACCCTTGAAGAAGTAGTAGTAATCGGTTACGGTTCGGTAAAGAAAAAAGACTTGACCGGTTCTGTAGCTACAGTAAACTCTGAAAGCCTCGCAGCTGTTCCGGTAGCTTCGGCTACAGAAGCCTTGACAGGTAAGATGGCGGGTGTGCAAATTACTACAACAGAAGGTTCACCCGATGCCGAAATGAAAATCCGTGTCCGTGGTGGTGGTTCTATTACAGGCGACAATGCACCGTTGTTCATCGTAGACGGTTTCCCTGTAGAATCTATATCGGATATCCCAGCATCAGAAATTGAAGACATGACCGTATTGAAAGACGCATCATCAACAGCCATCTACGGTTCTCGTGGTGCCAACGGTGTTATCCTCGTTACAACTAAAAGCGGAAAAGAAGGAAAGGTAAGCGTAAGCTACAATGCATACTATAGCTGGAAGAAAATGGCTAAGCAACTTAACACTTTAAGCAGTGCCGACTATGTAAAATGGCAGTATGAGAAGTCTATGTTGCAGAGCAACGACCAAACTAAGATTAACCCGGACGATTATACCAAGATGTTCGGAAACTATCAGGATATGGACTTGTACAACGATGTTGAAGCAAATAACTGGCAAGATCAGGTATTCGGCCGTACAGGACATACATTCAATCATAACTTGAGCATCAGCGGTGGTAGCGATAAGATGAAATTCACTTTCAACTACGCTCACATGGACGATAAAGCCATCATGATTGGCTCTGACTTTAAGCGTGATAACTTGAGCTTGAAGATGAACTACAAGCCGGTTAAGAATATCACAATCGACTTCTCTGCACGTTACTCTGATACAGACATCAACGGTGCAGGTGCCAACGAATCTAAGAAAGAAGTTTCTTCTGCCGACTCTCGTATGAAGAACGTTATGGTTTATCCTCCGTTCAACTTCGGAACACTGGAAGAAGGATACGACCCTGATATGAGTCTTACCCACCCTGTTACATCAGTATGGGATAACGACCGCCGTCAGTCTCGTAAGACATTCGACTACAACGGTAGCTTCACTTGGGAAATCATCAAGAACTTGAAGTTCAAGACTGAATTCGGTTTGCAGCAGTACACTAGCAAAGACCAACGTTTCTATGGCGTAAGTACTTACAACTCACGTATCAACGGTAACGAACAGCCTATCGTAACATTCAATAGCAAAGACCGTGAAACATTCCGTAACGCTAATACATTGAGCTACAACTTCGATAAGTTGCTGAAGAATAAAGATCATCACTTGGATGTATTGGTTGGTCAGGAAATCGTATCTACTAAATCTAATAATGATACCGACGAAATTCGCTACTTCCCTAAACAGTTCAATGCAGATCAGGCATTCTCACTGACTAGCCAGGGTACAGCTTACAATACTAATAAGTATACTAACGCCGATGATAACTTGTTGTCATACTTCGGTCGTATTAACTATGACTATCAGAGCAAATATTTGGTAAGCGCTACATTCCGTGCCGATGGTTCTTCAAAGTTTGCCGAAGACAATCGTTGGGGATTCTTCCCATCAGTAGCTGTAGCATGGCGTATCTCTTCTGAAAAGTTCATGCAGAAAACCAACTCTTGGTTGGACGACTTGAAACTTCGTATCAGCTACGGTACCGCAGGTAACAACGCTATCGACAGCGATAAGACCAGCCCTATTTGGTCGGCAGGTTCTGGAGCAGCTTTAGGATGGATCAACTTCGTAAAGAGCTACTGGACAACTGGTTCGTACATGTACAACCCCGATTTGACTTGGGAAACCACTCATACACGTAACCTTGGTCTTGACTTCACTATCCTTGGTGGAAAACTTAACGGATCGGTAGAATACTACTGGAATACAACTAAAGACCTGTTGATTGAATTCCCGGTATCAGGTACAGGATACGCATACCAATGGCGTAACTTGGGTGAAACAGAAAACAAAGGTTTCGAAGTTTCTCTTACTTGGAATGCTATAAACAAAAAGAACTTCGGTTTCACCGTAAACGGAAACATCGGTTTCAACAAGAACAATGTCAAGACATTGGGCGGTTTGGAAGAATACTCTGCAGCATCTAACTGGGCTTCTTCAGAAATCGGTTCAGACTTTGTAGTTCGTCCGGGCTCTCCTATCGGTCAGATTTACGGATACGTAAGCGATGGTCGTTACGAAGTTAGCGACTTCGAAGGATACGACTCATCATCAAAAAGATGGATATTGAAAGAAGGCGTAGCTGATGCATCGGCTGTTATCGGCGACAAGTTCGTTCGTCCGGGTTCACTTAAATTGAAGAACATCGACGGTAGCGAAGACAACAAGATCACTACTAAAGACCGTACTATCATAGGCGATACTAACCCTAAAGCAACTGGTGGTTTCGGATTCAACGCTCGCGTTTACGGATTCGACATTGCAGCTAACTTCACTTACAGCATTGGCAACGACGTATACAATGCTAACAAGATTGAATACACCACTGCAGGACAAAACTCTAAATACCGTAACTTGATAGATATCATGGCAGATGGTCAACGTTGGACTAACCTCCGCGCAGACGGTACTATCAGCAACGATCCTGAAGAACTGGCAGCAATGAACGCCAACACTACAATGTGGTCGCCGTTGATGAAGCAGAACACCCTGACAGACTGGGCTATAGAAGACGGTTCATTCTTGCGTCTTAGCACTCTTACATTGGGTTATACTTTACCAGCTAACCTGACTAAGAAAGTAGGAGTAAACAGCCTCCGCTTCTACATGACAGGATATAACTTGTTCTGCATCACTGGATACTCAGGCTTCGACCCTGAAGTTTCTACACGTACCAAAACAGCTATGACTCCGGGTGTTGACTACTCTGCTTATCCTAAGAGCCGTCAGTTTGTAATTGGATTGAACTTGAACTTTTAATTAAAGATTAAGACATAGATTATTTATGAAAACAAAAATATATAAATCACTGATAGCAATGTCTATGGTAGGAGGTGCTTTCCTTACTTCTTGCGGAGATAACTTCCTCGACACCAAGTCGCCATCTTCGCTCGATGACAAGAACATCTTCTCTATCTACGATTTGGCAAAAGGTACTGTATATAATATATATACCTACTACGGTGAACAGAATTATCGTGCACGTTTCACTTCATACTACGGCATGAACACCGACGTAGAATGGTTCAACGGCTCAGATAAATCGGACGATAAGGCTAACATGGCTACATATAATGTATCGCCAAACAACGGACAGTTAAACATTGCCGATGCCAAAGAACCTTGGTCTAACATTTACTCTGGTATAGAAAAAGCTAACTTGGCTATCGCCGGACTTAAACAATATGCCGAATTAAGCAGCGACGCTAATCTTCGCCAACTTTACGGTGAAGCTCTTACCCTCCGTGCTATGGCTTACGTAGACCTTATCACTACATGGGGAGATGTTCCGGCACGTTTCGAACCTATCACTCCGGAAACCGTGAACTTGCCTCGTACCGACCGCGATGTTATCTACAAACAAATTATCGCCGACCTTCGCGAAGCACAGGATATGGTAGCATGGCCTAACGAAATAGAAGATACCAAGACAGTAGAACGCATCAACAAGGTATTCGTAAAAGGATTGTTGGCTCGTACTTGCTTGTACGCTGCAGGTTCTGCTCTCCGCGCCGACGGAACAGTACGCACAAGTAACGACCCTGAATTGTCAAAAGACGTTCTCTACCCTATCGCTTTGCAGGCTTGTAAAGACGTTATGGAACAGGAAGGACGCTACGTTAAATTGGAACCTAAATTTGAAACTGTATTTAAGAACAACTGCCAGGATGTTATCGACGCTGGTGGCGAATCTCTTTGGGAAATACCGTTTGCTAACGAACCGTCAGCACGTGGACGTATGGCTTACGACTTCGCTATCAAGCACACCACTACCGACGACTTTGTAGGTGCTAAGCAGGGCGGTAACATTGGTCCGTTGCCTTACTTGTACTTCGACTACGATGAAAAAGACCTCCGTCGTGATATTACTTGTATTCCTTACGACTGGACCAAGGGCGTACAGAACATCCTGAACAAGAACGTAAGCACTTGGTACTTCGGTAAAATCCGTTACGAATGGATGAGCCGTAAAATCAGCAGCTCTGACGATGGTATCAACAAAATCTACATGCGTTATGCAGATGTAATATTGATGCGTGCCGAAGTAGAGAACTACCTGAATGGTGCAAGTGCAGCAGCTCCTTATCTGAAACAAATCCGTCAGCGTGCATTCGCACAAGCAGACTGGGCAGAAAAGGTTGACAAATACGTAACAGATCTATCTTCTAAAGAAGCAATGCAGCTGGCTATCGAAAAAGAACGTGGCTTTGAATTCGCAGGCGAAATGATTCGTAAAAACGACTTGGTACGTTGGGGCAAACTTAAAGCTAACCTCGAAGTGGCTAAACAAAAGATGACTCAGCTCAGCTTACGTAAAGGAGATTATGAATACCTCAGCGGATTTGTATTCTTCAAAATGACCGACTTTACAGACGGAGCCGACAAGAAAGTACACGCTAACACAGCTATCGAAATTTGGGGCTTAAACCGTGGTCAAAAAGACATTAACGAAGCACCTGCTGGTTTCGAACAGTGGACAGATAACAATGGCGAAAGAAAAGAATGGATTAGCGAAAAGACTCTGAAAGCTTCTAAGATTGAATCTCTTTATACCCGCGATCCGGATATGTACATGTATTGGCCGATATTCCAGTACAATTTGGATGCCAATCCAGAATTGAAAAATTATGACTGGTATAATAATTAATAATGTGAAAAACTAAAGATTGAAAGTATGAAAAAGCATATATTGCCAGTTGCCTGCATGGCAGCATTATTGATGGCTGGAGGCGTAATTTCTTCATGCAGCGACATCGACCCTGTACACTCACTTGAGTTGAGCAGAGTTCTGTCACCGACTAACTTGTCGGTACGTGTACGCAACAGCGTGAACTTGGAACTTTCATGGGATGCTATGGATAAGGCTACCAGCTATACTGTAGAAGTATACGAGGGCACCACTGCCGAAGGTACTCCTGTCTTTACTCAAGAAGGTATCAACACAGACACTTACACTGTAAAGGCTGGCTTGCTGGGCGAAACAGAATATTATGTACAGGTTAAGGCTGTAGGCGAAGGTATTGCAGACTCTAAATGGGTAGGTTTAACTATTACTACCGATGCAGAACAAATCTTCACTGCTGTAAACGCTGACGAAATCACTCATAACTCGGCTGTAATTCGCTGGACTGACGGTATGATGACTAGCACCGATGCCGGTAACACTGTTACTGCTACTCCTACTACTAACGAATCGGCTGCTACAATTAACTATACTGTTACAAGCACAGACGTAGCTAACGGTTATATTACTATAGAAGGCTTGACTCAAGATACTCAATACCAAGTCGTAATGAAACGTGGAAACGTTACACGCGGTACCGTCAACTTCAAGACTCGTATCGATACAGGCGATATGATTCCTATCGATGAAGGCGCTGATTTGGCTAAGAAACTTACTGACGCTAATGACGGTGACGCATTTGTATTGTTGGGTAGCTCATATAAGTTGACAGAAGACTTCGAATTGACTAAGTCTATCTCATTGACTTCTATCGATCCTACCAATAAGCCTACTATCTCTGGCGGACGCTTCATCTTCAACAGTGACGTAGCTTCATTCAGCATGAGCAACATCATATTTGATGTAGAAAACAATTACGGCAACTTCATCGAAGCTAAGGGAGGTTCATTGGGTAGCTTGACACTCGAAGGCTGTGAAATCAAGAACACTAACAATAACATGATTTACAGCAACGCTGCAGCTAACTTTGGAACTATCACAGTAAACAACTGTATCATCTCTAACATTGGCGATGGTGGTGATGGTGTATTCGATATCCGTAAGGGTACTGTGGCTTCGGTAACTTTAACCAACTCTACCATCACAGATGTAAAGCGTACTTTCATCCGTATAGAAGTAGCTACAGACTTTACTATGACCAACTGTACTCTGTACAAAGTCTCGACTTTGGATCACAAAGACAACCGTGGTTTGTTCAGCTTGGCTAAGGGTAATACTCTCAATGTAGAAAACTGCTTGTTCTACGGCATCGGATTGGCTACTCCAACAAACGTTAACTCAGGTGTATGGGGAAGAAGCGATAAGATGAAAGCTACAGCTACTTACGCTAACAACTACTACTTCGACTGTCCTAACTTGTGGAGTAACTTGTACAAAGACGACTACAGTTCTGTGGCAACCGAACTCGACCCTCTGTTTACTGACGCTGCTAACGGCGACTTCACCGTTCAGTCTCAAGACTTGAAGGACAACCAAGTAGGCGACCCACGCTGGTTGAAGTAAAAACAAGAATTCTCATCTAAAACTTAGATTTCTTTAGAAGAAGAGCCATCCAGACATACAGTACATACTGATGTAAGGATGGCTTTTATACCATAAACACTTTATTAGATTTGATTACTATGATTCATAAACTGAAATTCTTACTTATGGCGGTAGCAGTACTGCTGCTCTCCGCTTTCAAAGCCGATAATGTAGTAACCGTATTCATGATTGGCGACTCTACCATGGCCAATAAGTCGCTCGACGCAGGCAACCAAGAACGCGGATGGGGACACGTATTAGGCGGATTCTTTTCTGAAAATATCCGTGTAGAAAATCATGCCGTAAACGGACGCAGTTCTAAGAGCTTTATTGATGAAGGCAGATGGCAAGAGGTACTCGACCGTATTCGTCCGGGCGACTACGTGCTTATCCAATTCGGACATAACGACGAGAAAGCCGACGAGAAACGTCATACCGACCCCGGTACAACTTTCGATGCCAATCTGCGTAAGTTCGTAACCGAAACTCGCAGCAAAGGAGGTATTCCCGTTTTGTTCAACTCTATAGTTCGACGCAATTTCGGAGAAAACGCTAATGCCATAGCAGCCGACGATGTTCGCTCTGAAAAAAGCACCGCTGTAGAAGAAGGCGATAAACTGGTAGATACCCACGGAAAATACCTCGACTCACCACGCAACGTAGCACGCGAAATGAAGATTTGCTTCATCGATTTGAATGATGCTACCCGCAAATTGGTAGAAAGCTACGGAGTAGAAGGCTCAAAGAGACTTTTCATGTGGATTCCAGAAGGCGTATCGCCGGCATGTCCTAAAGGCAGACAAGACAATACTCACCTCAATGTGTTTGGCGCACGCAGAGTAGCGTCGTTGGCAGCCGATTCTTTGGCGTCACACTTCCCTGAACTCGCTAAAGAAGTACGTCATTATGACTATGTAGTAGCTAAAGACGGAAGCGGTGATTTCTTTACTGTACAAGAAGCCATCAACGCTGTACCCGATTTCCGCAAGAACAAACGCACTACCATCTTGGTTCGCAGCGGAGAATATAAGGAGAAACTCATTGTCCCAGCATCAAAGATAAATGTTTCAATGATAGGCGAAGAAGGAGCTGTCATCACCAACGACGGTTACGCTAAGAAGCTCAACGCACTTGGCGATGAGATGTCTACTTCTGGATCATCTACAGCATATATCTATGCACCCGACTTCTATGCAGAGAACATTACTTTCGCCAACACAGCAGGCAGAGTTGGTCAAGCAGTAGCGTGCTTTATTGAAGGCGACCGTGCATACTTCAAGCATTGCCGCTTCATTGGCAATCAAGATACGCTCTACACTTATGGCAAAGAGAGCCGTCAGTATTATGAGGATTGCTACGTAGAAGGTACTGTCGATTTCATCTTCGGATGGTCTACCGCCGTATTCCGCAACTGCGAGATACACAGCGTAGGCGATGGATATGTAACCGCCCCTGCCACCGACAAAGGCAAAAAATACGGATATGTATTCTGGAACTGCCGCCTCACCGCAGCCCCCGAAACGAAATCGGTTTACCTGTCTCGTCCTTGGCGTCCTTATGCGCAAGTAGTCTACATCCAGTGTCAGTTAGGTAAACATATCCTACCGGCAGGATGGGATAACTGGAGAAATCCGGCAAACGAAAAGACCGTATTCTTTGCCGAATATAAGAATACAGGCGACGGAGCCGATACAAAACAGCGAGTTTCGTACGGCAAACAACTGAAAAGCATTGCCGGCTATTCGCCCGAAGATGTACTGAAAGGCAATGACGGATGGAATCCTATAGCCAACGGTAACACCTTGCTAACCAACCTAAAACGCTGAAGCTGATTTATCGATTATATTTATTTATCCGGCAGTAGTCCACACCACGAAGTGGCTACTGTCGGCTTTTTTTATTTAAAGGACTCACATTTTTTTGCACAGACACATTTTTTTGTACATTTGTAGTTATCAAATCTAACCAGAGGCTACAAATATGAAAAGAAACGTCGTTCTAACCATTATACTTTTTTTATCGGTAATAGGTGTCCGTGCACAGCTTAATTGCACATTTACACATTATACACAAGAAAACGGCCTGTCGCAGAATACGATAATGGATATGATTCAAGACAGCGACGGATTAATATGGTTTGCCACATGGAACGGAATCAACCGTTTCGACGGATACGAATTTAAAATTTACAAAGCTCATAAAGACAATGACTCACAGTGGAGTTCAAATCGTGTCGAAAAGTTAGAAATGGACAGCCACGGAAACGTGTGGTGCGTAAGCTACGACGGACGTGCCTTCAGATTCGACAAGCGCCAAGAAGCATTTCATGAAATAAAACCCCAAGGAAATATAGACTTTTTCGCCGACCGCATCGTTGCGCTGAAAAATTCATCTGTATGGTTACTCTCGCCCGAAAACGGAGCGGTTAGAGTAACGGGAAACAGTGTAACATTCGAGAATTACGGAAAAGTAAACAATGTGTTCCTCGATTCTCGCCAACACGAATGGGTACTTACCGACGACGGACTTAGATGCATAGACGCTAAGACAAATAAACAGAGTACTTACTTCGCCACAAATAAAAAGACCAAGGCTGTAGACAAACAGAACTTCCTATCGGCTGTAGAGGCAGACGAAAAAATCTATTTTGGCTCTGATAAAGGAAGAATTTGGGTAAACGATATAAAAACAGGAGAGTTTACCATGCACACCATCGACGCTAACGATGAAGTGTTTTATATGGAGAGCCTGAAAAACGGCAAGTTGCTGATAGTAACACGACAAAATGGTATAGCCATAACCGACAAAAAACTGGAGAAAACCGAATGGTTACTTACAGCCAAAAGCTTCGATTTTAACCGCTACCCAGTTTTAGCGGTACGCCCCGACCATATAGGAAACACATGGATAGGAGTAAAAAAAGTGGGATGCGTAATACGTGTAGCACCCGAAAAGAAAGAATTTACCGTTGAGCAGTTAGAGGTAGAACAAGATGCCGCCGACCGCTCTAACCCCGTTTTCTGTATAGCCTCATCAAACAACGGCAATGTATGGGTACACCCTGAAGGAGGAGGATTAAGCATATTCAACCCATTTACAAAAAGACTTGAACCCTTCTTTAACAGCATACGTACGCCACAACTGCGTTTCTCTACCAAACTGCACTCTATGATGGTAGACCGCCAAGGCAACTTATGGCTGGGAACTCACTCCAAAGGATTGGAGAAAGTTACATTCTTCTTCAACGAGTTCAATCTTACACAACCAAAGGATTGTAATGACGATACTAACGCAAATAAGGTACGAGCCATATTCGAAGACTCTAAGAAACGCATCTGGGCAGGCACACGCGACGGAAAGATTTCTATCTACGAAGCAGGCACTTTAAAACCGCTTGGCTATCTGTCGACACAAGGACAAATCACTCGTCAAGGTACTCCTTTCATCGGCTCTGCCTATAAGATTATAGAAGATTCTAAGGGTACTATATGGATAGCTACAAAAGGAAAAGGTGTTATCCGCCTCACAGCGGAAGGCAACTCTTACCGCATGGACTCGTTCGTTAGCAATCCTAATGATGTGTATAGCCTGAGTCACAACAGTGTATACGATATATGCGAAGACGGAAAGGGACGACTTTGGTTCGTTACATTCGGTGGTGGTATCGATCTATTAGAGCCTACAGCCAACGGCTCATGCCGATTCATAAACGCACATAATAATCTTAAAGGGTATCCTATGGAGCGTTGCCTCAAGGCACGCCGTATGCTGCGCGATGCCCAAGGTCGTCTGTGGGTAGGCACTTCAAACGGACTGCTTTCGTTCGACGAGAATTTCAGTCGCCCGGAGAGTATTGCCTTCCATCTGTATACAGCCAGCAATTCGCCAGAAACATTGAGCAGCAATGACATCTACGATATATTACAGACTAAGGATAATCGTTTGTTCTTCGCTACATTCGGTGGAGGTCTGAACGAACTTAAGCAAAGCAAAGGAAACCAGACTGAAGCATCGTTCATAAAGTACGGCATACAAGACGGACTGCCATCCGACGTGCTAATATCCATGGCAGCCGATAACAAGAACAACCTATGGATAGCATCCGAAAGTGGATTGTGTAAATTCGGACTGAAAGAACACTATTTTGAGAACTACCTGAAACAAGAATTGGGTAGCGAAATCAATTTTGAAGAAAGTACCGCCACCAGTGGACGCGACGGCACTTTGTACTTCGGGTCTAACCGAGGCATAGTATCGTTCAAAACCGATAATATCAGCAAGAGCGCCAACGTGCCTCCTATCTTCTTGGCACGACTCAAGGTGATGAACGAAGAAATTCTTCCGACAGAAAACGGTATCTTGCAGAAGTCGCTCAATGAGATAGAGAGCATTTCATTGTCTCACAGACAGAATACCATCAGCATAACGTATGCCACACTCGATATGTCGTTCCCCGAAAACGTGCGATATGCATTTAAACTTGAAGGCTTCGACAAAGACTGGAACTATGTAGACTGGCAGCGTTCGGCCACTTACACCAACCTGCCCAAGGGCAATTATGTATTCCGTGTAAAATCTACAAACGGAGCAGGTATATGGGTGGAAAATGAGCACGACTTACGTATAACCGTACGCCCGTCGTTCTGGGAGACACCGTGGGCTTACCTGCTCTTCGTCATCGGTTTCTTGACAATTCTGCTCATAGGTACGTACATTCTGTTCATTATCTATAGATTAAAGCACGAGGTTTCTGTAGAACAAAAGCTTACCGATATGAAGCTGCGCTTCTTTACCAACATCTCGCACGAACTTCGTACACCGCTCACGCTGATAGACGGACCGGTGAACTTCATCTTACGTCGTTCTGACCTTAACGATGAGGTACGCGAATCGCTGAAAGTGGTAGAACGAAACACTCAGCGTATGCTGCGATTGGTAAATCAGATTCTCGACTTCCGCAAAATACAAAACAACAAGATGAAGCTTCGCGTAGAGCATGTAGAAATAGTGAGCTTTACGCAGCGCATCATGGAGAATTTCCAGACTATAGCCGAAGAAAACCGAATAGATTTCTTGTTCGAAACCGAAAAGTCTCAGCTATATCTGTGGATAGATGCCGACAAGGTGGAAAAGATTATATTCAACCTACTGTCTAACGCCTTTAAGTACACGCATCCGGGAAAGAACATCAAGCTGTTTATACACGAGGACGAGAATACCGTATCTATAGGCGTGCAAGACCAAGGTATCGGTATCTCAGAGAACAAGCGCAAATCGCTTTTCGTACGCTTCGAAACGTTGCTCGACCGTAACCTGTTTGCACAGAACAGCTCTGGTATCGGTCTGTCGCTGGTTAAGGAGCTGGTAGATATGCACCATGCTACCATCGACGTAGAAAGTAAAGAGGGCGAAGGCAGTTGCTTCACCGTACACTTCAAGAAGGGAAAAGAACACTATGACGATAATGTAGAGTTTGTAGTGGCAGATGATATATATGTAACCAACGGCAACGAGGAACCGGCAGCTACTACCGAAACTACTACTGCCGAAAGCGAAGCTCAGGCAGGCGACCCACAGACTCTGCTTATCGTGGAAGATAATGTAGAAATGCGTTTCTTCTTACGTAGCATCTTCGCTAAACGCTTTAAGGTGATAGAGGCATCAAACGGTAATGAGGGATTGGAGAAAGCTACCACATTCATCCCCGATATCATTATCAGCGATGTCATGATGCCAGAGAAAGATGGTATACAGATGACGCGCGAGCTGCGTAACCAGCTTGCCACCAGCCACATTCCTATCGTATTGCTTACCGCCAAGACCGATATGGACAGTAAGTTGAAAGGTATGGAACTGGGTGTAGACAGTTACATCACCAAACCGTTCAGCGCTGTATATCTTGAAGCCCGCGTAAACAACTTGCTTGAACGCCGCCGCAGTCTGCGTCAGTTCTACTATGAGCACCTTATGGACAGCACGCCTGCCGGACAACCTGAACCTGCCGAAGCACAAGAGCAGACTCAGGCCATGTCACCGCAAGACCGCAAGTTCATAGATAAGCTTACCGAGCTGATGGAAAAGAACATGGACAACGGTGATTTGGTAGTAGACGATTTGGTGAAGGAAATGGCGGTGAGTCGTTCTGTCTTCTTCAAGAAGCTGAAATCGCTCACAGGCTTGGCTCCGGTAGAATTCATCAAAGAGATGCGTGTTAAGCGTGCAGCCAATCTCATAGAGTCGGGCGAGTTCAACATGACGCAAATTGCCTATATGGTAGGTATTAACGACCCGCGCTACTTCAGCAAGTGCTTCAAGCAGCGTTTTGGCATGACACCTACAGAGTATAAGGATAGGAACAAGAAATAACAATGTAAATTACTTTTGTTTCATAAAACAAAGCTCATATTTCTTTTCTACCAGTTTTTGGTGTAAACTATTTTGAAGAGCAAGCTTTAGAAAGCGTTCTGAAAGGGGTAGAAAGAAAGAATGTTATGAGTGAAAAAAAGAATGCATATTGCAGCACTGCAATATGCGAATGGGCAAGTGAAAGAATGCGATGAATTGATTGATTCACCGCATTCTTTTTGCCGTAAATTTAGAGCAGTTATAATGTTTGCTAAATTTACCATCCAACATGGATGCATTGTGAAAATGTAATCTTGCTTATATAAACTACTGCCAACTTAGAACGGATAACCTATGGCGAAGTGTACGCCCATACCATCTTTAAAACGAGGAATATTATAATATCCGCTCTTTCCGGTTTCGTAAGGTACGTGTAATGCAATTCCCCAGTCAAGACGAAGTACCAAGAATGATAGGTCGTAACGGATACCTACGCCCGTGCCTAACGCCAAGCTATCGAAAAATTTATTGAAGGTAAATTTAGCACCGGGACGAGAGCTGTCTGAACGCATCAGCCATACATTTCCGGCATCGAGGAATGTGGCACCATTAAGATTACCTCCAAATAGATTGCCTATGATACGGAAACGGTATTCCAAATTGGCTTCCAACTTAATGTCACCAGTCTCGTCTACATAAGAGAAGCGTGAAGCCTCTGCCGGATGGAAGCGTCCGGGACCGATAGAACGGATACTGAAGGCACGTATACTGTTGGCACCTCCTACATAGAACTGCTCGCTATACGGAGCTACGGTCTTGTTGCCGTAAGCCCATATCACGCCTGCCATAAATCGCATGGCCAAATGATTTCTATCATCGAACTTTATAAGCGGTCGCAACTCGGTAGTGTACTTCAAATACTGTGCAAATGGAGTTCCAAGGAACTTCTTATCGCGCTGCGAGAGCTTCTTACCGAATGCCTGATAGATAAGCGACGTTATGTTACCGGCAGAACTGATGGAGTTCTCCCACCACCACTGCACACGCTTCTGTTTCCAAGAGTCATCGAATGTAAACGTATATGTTACCGAAGGTATGAATTGGTCGTCAAGGCTTCGGAAAAGCATTGGGTTGGCAGTAGCTACCGAATCGAAAGCAGCGGTGCGGTGCTGCAATCTATTGAAAGCCAGATGCAACGGAGTAACCGTATGCTTCATGCTACGCGATGGCTGGAAACTATACGATACGCTTCCACCAAACGAAAGCATACGGAAATATCGAGCACGGTTCACTTGGTCTATGTATATCTTGAAGTTGGTATGCGACGGGAAACGGAATGGGTCGATGCGGTTCTTAATCCACGGAAGAATGATGCGCGGAAACTCAAGCGTCAAAGCCGCACCAAGCTCGTATGAATTCATAACCGACTTTTCTTTGTTAACAGTAGAACTGGTCTGCCACTCGTACGAACCGTTCAACTCTAAGCTAAGCGAAGCACCCATACGAAGGAAGTTCTTACGCGAAAGCTTGAAGATAGCACCCGGACCCGTCTGCTTGGTACTCTTCATGGTAGCATTCAGTTCAAGCTCACTATCGTATGGCAAGTCGAACAATGAATTCACGTTGATATCGAGCGTATCATTTCCGCGCGGAACGTACTGGAACTCGTTATACTTAAATACGCCTAAGCGAGAAAGAGCCTCTTGTGTATAGTTCTGTCTTAGAAGAGAATACTGTTCTCCTTTACGATATATAAAACGGTTTCGCAGCACATTAAAGCGTAAGCCAGGTTTATCTCCTGAATAATGAATAGTGAAATCATGCAGACGGATGGAGTCTGTAGGTTCCTCACCGTTATATCCCGTAAGTCGCACCGTAGTGTTACCTAAAAAATAAGTGCGCAACGCTTCGGGCGGAAGGTTCTTTTTAGGCTGCATACGTATGTTTACATATCCCGAACGCTTTAGCGTATCGGCGTAAAAGGCAAGAAACTCGCTACGTGCATAGTAATACCCGTGATTTCGGAGCAAATCTATGATACGGTCGCGCTCACTATTAAGAGTCACCACATTAAAATGATCGCCTTTATTAACCAAACGTCCCGACAGATTGGCTTTAATCAGACTGTCGGCATAGGCTGAGAATCCTCTATATTCAAGGGTGTCAATAAAGTATGGCTTACCCATATTTATATCGTAGCTCAACTTTACGGCACGCGGATTACGGGTGCTATCTACCTGATAAGTAACCTTTCCGTTAAAATAGCCATAGTCGTGCAGAAGATTAGTAGCCACCTTGACACGAGTATCAGGATTTACCGTTGACACCAGCACGGGCTTGGCAGCCAACTTCTTGAAAATCCAATGTCCGAAGCCATTTTCATAACGTTCAAACCGATTATATATCCACAGTCCGAAGGGTATAGGGAAACGCACGTTAGGGTTTACGAATATAGCGTTGTTTGGAGCTATGCTTATGGCTCCATTCACCTCTTCGAGTGCGTTCTCTGCTGCGGGACTTTTATCTTCATTTACAATGTTTACCTTCTTCAATCCCAAATAAAGAGTCTCCCCTTCTGGCAAATGTTTAGTTGTAGAACATGCGGCCAATACGATGACCGCCAATATAGCCATCGCCCATCTATAAGCCTTATATGATATGTATCTCTGCTTCATCGTTTATCATTATCAGTTTGCGGTTCTGTATGTTCTCGTTTTTCGGTAGCCGAAGCCTTCTGCAATACTTCCTGCTTATTCTTATCGGATTTCTTCTTATTTTTAAGCGGACGGAATATGAACAACTGGCCCAACTTACTAACTTTTCTGCGCAGTACCAAACCTACACCGGTTTCTATCACCTCGCCATCGAGGATGCTTTCATAGTTCTTATCGTGGAATAACTTGACATAACGTGTGCCACTATTATCAAGTCGGTACTCCAACGAAATATTATCTATGAAAGCCTCCTGTTGTTGCTGCGCGTCATTTCCGGTAGAAATCTTTCCGCCTATCACCACTTGGAAACGATTGTTCCAGAAACGTTTGGCGAACTGTAGTTTATAATCGGTACGGCTCGTTCCGTCGTTATCATCGTCAGTTGTTTCCATACCGAAGTTTATATCGATAGACTTCAGTGCGTTACCTGCCGCCTTGTTGATTTCGCCTTGCAAGAAAGAGTTGAGCATACTATTGGCGTTGATACCCTTAGCAGTGGAATTCTCGTCCATATACATACCTGTAACAAGCATGGTCACAGCCAACTTGTTCTTTTCTTCGCCCGATTTAGCAGCCAGCTCGTTCTGCATAGTTCCGTCGTCGGGTGCCTCAAGCGTAAAGGTGAATCCTAAGTTCTCCAAGCGGTTTGTCATGTTTACTCCCACATCAAAATTCACCATACGGGTAGACTGACTGCCGGAAGAAGTAGGTACAGAAGCCCTGACTCTTTCTGTTGCCTTAATATTAAGCAACGGGTTCATCAGGTTTCCAGCCCATTCTATGTAACTACCTTCTTGTATCTTAAACGTCTTTAGTGGAATTACAGGCATTTCGTACTTCATCTCTCCGCTTATGAGAGAATAGCGTCCGTTGAGCAGCATGTCGCCATCCGGCTGGTACTGGAAAGAAAGGTCTCCACCACCTTCGAGCAACATATAGTTGCTACCCGACTCGTTCAAATCGATTCGTGCCTGCACAGCCTCATCTATGTGCATAGTCATCAGCAAATCGAGACCTCCCAACGAAATAGTCTCCGATGGTCGGACAAACGTAGTGGTATCGTTGAAATCTACAAATGTCACCGTCTCTCCCAAACGGTCTTCTACCGTAAGCGGAGAGTCCTTCAACACGTATGTAAAGTTACTCTTACCAAGCACATTCATATTTCCACGCATCCTAAGCGCATCGGGAGTACCACGCAGTGTAGAGTTGAAATCGACATACAGCTTACCGTGAACCAAAGACTCGCGGGTGCGGCGTGCATTAATCAGTTCGAAATTCTGAGCGAACAGACGCAAATCAAGGCGAGGATTGATAACGTCGGCTATATCTACCGTACCGTTAATAGTAAAAGGCGTACGCCCCTTAGTGAATATGCTGAAATCATTAAACTGCATCTTACTGTTTTCTACAGCTACAGGACGGTTGTCGAAACGGAGGTTCAACGAAGCCTGCGGAATAGCTAACGATACACTGTCCAGAATCAACGTACCGTTGAGCAACGGATGCTCGGTAGAGCCAGATACACTCATCGATCCGTCAACATCTCCTCCCATGCTAGCCATGCCATAAGGAATAAACGCATTAGCCGTGTGCAGCGGAAAATGGTTGAGAGTAAGCGTAGCCTTCAAATCATCGGGTTGTTCTTCGGTAGCAAGCTGATAAGAACCGCCCAAGCTCATCACCTCTTCGCCATCCAGGGTAACAAAGCCGTCTATGCAATGCTCGCCATGTTCGCCAGGCAAATAAACGGCATTCATGCCCCAATTGCCCAACGGCTGCTTATTGTAAACCAGATTATTGACGCTAACATCCATAGCCACCTGCATATCATCGTCGGTCATCTGCACATAGTGCGCTTCGGCATTGATGAATCCGGCTATCTGAGGCATATAAGGAACAACACGTCTCAACTCACCTATATCTACACGATGAATGCCAAACGTAAGATCTTGCAAAGCCAACGAATCGGGAGTAGAGAACAAGGATATACCGGTATTGTCTTTATCGTGCAGTTTCAAATCGGCAAATATCTTACCGGCATCGCTCAAGAATACGTAATTTCCGGCATTCGCCATAAACGGACGATAAAGTATTGTAGCCGTTTCTGGAGCCACACGAAGTATAATACCCTTATCGTGCAAGTCGGCTCTCAGTCCTAAATCTACGCCCTTCTCTCCTCTGCCGTTAAAGTACTCTACACGCGCCAACGCATCGGTAGAACCTATAAAGCCGTGCAACGAAGCATTAAACGCCTCTTGCCATTTGTTGGCCAAAGCCTTGATACCACTATCAAAGAACAGAGTATCGGCTTGCTGATGAGCATGGATATAAATAGTGTCGAGTTTCAAACTATCCGTTCTCAACCCATAAAGATTGAATGCCCCATTCACACCAGTGTGCGGCGAGATGCGTATATCACTGTTTATTTTATCGAAATGCATACCCGTAGTGGCGAGCATATTAGCGGCAGGGTTATCAGCACCAGCCAAGATACGAAGTCGAGCGTCGGGTAATAGTTCCTGCAACAGTTTCTGATTGATAACTTTCTTCTTCCATTGCTTTTCCATTTCGGCAGAGTAGCGGTCAACATCGCGCATAAAGTGCTCCCACCCCGTGTTAGAGCGGAAAAGGAAAGTCAAATCGCCTGCGTTGACGAAGCTTCGCACAGAATCTGTAGCAAGCTCAAGTCCGGCATGAAGGTCTTTTGTCTTGAACGATTGTTTTTCGGTTTTTACACGTATGTCAGTTACTGATACTCTCACACCGTGATGCTTTTTCATATCCGAACCGGCACGGGCTTCAAGATGTAACGACGGAGTACACTCTTTGGCAGTAATACCCATAGACATCAGTTTAAGACGCTGCAAATCGGCAGTCAGCTCGGCACTGACACGGCTAGGGTGAAGCAATGCGGTGAGGTGTGCATCAAAACGAGCTACATAGTCGTTTATATTCAAATCGGCAATGGCGTTACACTCTTTGATGTTGGCAAACAGACTTACGTCACTGTATCGACGATGGCCGTATTCTAACCGAAACAAGTCGCCTTTTAATGTTCCGTAAGTGCGTGTAGAGAAGAAATCGAATCCTTTTCCTTCGGCTTCAACTTTTGCGATGACCTTATACAGAGAATCTTGCGGAAGGAATGCGTGAAGGTCTAAGGTATCAATACTGAGAACTGCCTTATAGTCTTCGGAAAGCATATCATAATTACCCGAGAACGACATTCTTCCAGCCTGAAGCGGTATCAATGCGACATTAGTCTCGGCACGACTGCCGTTCAACTGCGCATTGGCGTCCAGTTTAGTACCATGCGGTATCACAAATCCGCCGGTAAGAGCTTTCATAAAATCCATATTCCCGGCTTCGGCAGATAAAGTAACATTACCTGTACGCTTCAAGCTATCGGTAAGGTTAGTCATCTCACCGCTCATTTCGGCACGGAACACATCGGGGATATTCAGCGTCATAGCGGTGATTTTCATCCGCTTAAGTGTACCGTCTACACCGGCTTTTATGGATATGGGAGCCGCTGGCCAACTCTTCACCACATCTTGTGGCAAATGGGGCAAGGCTTTCATCAAATCGTTCTTTCCGATGTTAGCCATGAGGCGGGCACGCACCTTGGCGTTTTTATTCATATTCGCCAAATTCCAATCGGCATCTGCCTGCAACTCCAAGTCGGAGTTCTGCGTGGTAATCTTAAGCAATGGAATGTGCACCGCTTGGTCGTCGGCCAAAAGATGTCCTTTGGTAGAAACCACCTCCAGTCCCGAACGTTCTTTCAGAGTAAACTTATTGATAAACGCCCGTATTTTATCGGTTCCGTAATATAACGAATCGGCAACAAAATTAAGATCGGTAAAACGTAAGTGATTATAATCAAGACCTTGAGCCGATATAGTATCATTATTTAAATCGACTGCGATACTACCATTTTTTATCGAGAAAGAACTTGCCGCATAAGCCGACTTATATAAATCTACATCGCCTTCTTTCAGAGTAGCCTTGCCTACGCCTAAGCTCATGCATAAAGAATCCATAGGCATATCCAGACGGAACCTGACTTTATTAAGCTGCGCCTCGTGCAACTTTATCTTCCACCGCAAAGTATCAGTTTCGGTGGTATCGGTGGCCAAAGTATCAGTAAAACACAAAGCCAGATGAGCGTTATCCATCTGCAGATTATCTACAATAAGAGTTTCTTTCGCCAAATCGGCACCGTGAGCGGCTACAAACATATCGTCCAACTTACCTCTCAGTGTCATTCCTTCTATAAGTCCAGCCGTATTTACACGAGCACCCTCCAGGCGCATTCCGTCCAGCTCCACCTTCTGATGTAAAAGAGGCATAAGCTGCACAGAAACAGTCAGTTTCTGAGCATTGAGAATGGTATCTTTTTTATCGACCACCAATGTCTGGTTCACAACAAGATCGAGAGGAAACTTCAGAGAGATACGCTTGATAGAGATATGCATTCCGGTAGCGGAAGAAGCATATCGCATAGCTGTATCTACCAAGAAATTCTGCACCGGCGGCAAGTAAATCAGCACGCTCAAGATAAAGAATAAGATGAACGGTGATGCCACGGCTATAGCGGTCCATCGGGCATATTTTTTCATGCAAATCTAGTTTTGCTATTGTCTATACTTAATAAGACAAAGTTATGAATAAAATATGAAATTCCGAGAATAATAATAGTATTGTCTGAATGTAATGTGCTGAGTTTCTCTTAGAAAGGCATATATAAAAGCATGAGGGCCGAACTCCTGCAAGAGAAGCCCGACCCAGATACTAAATCTAAATCAATTATTTATGAAAGAGCATTATGTTTTACAACTTACGTCCCGGCACGTCATTAAGATGTTTCTTGGTCATTTTTATGCGATGCTGGCGCATCCATGCGTCAAGGATATCGCGGCATTGTTCCAAGGTAGGCTTGTATGCACGCTCCATAACCAAGTTACGCATTTCGCCACGGTCGGCTTCTATATCAAACAGCTGTTCGCGATGTGTACCCTTATCGTAAAGCACGTATTTATATTTAGGGGTACGAACCATCCATCCACGGGTAATACCTTTATCGAATGTGGTTTCGCAAACTATATAGTCTTGTCCTTTTACTGCGTCGGTAGCTTCTTCTACTACCTTACGGAATGATACGCCCGATGCGCTGGCAGGCATGGTAGCTCCAGCCCAATCGCATACCGAAGCGAAGAAGTCTACTCCGTTACTTACCAACTGATTTACTACCTTTCCGGCGTTCTTCTTTCCGGGCAGGGTAACAATCATAGGTATGTTTACCACCTCCTCGTAAAGAGCCGATTTCTGATTCCATTGATGGGCACCTATTCCGTCGCCATGGTCGCTTGAGAATATGACAACAGAATTCTTCCACAAATCGTTCTTGTCTATAGCATCTACTATCTTACCTATTTCGGCATCTACCTTTTCTACCAAACGGTAATAGGTATAACGATACAAACGCCAGTCGGTCACGGTATAATCTGTAGTAGGATATGCCGAATAGTTATGCTGCTGTTCCATAGCTATTACTCCTGCATCGTACGGGTTACGGGCGAAGTTGGCGGGAACTCCGGGGCAATCGGCAACATCGGGTGTCTCTACATTTCCCAACGGCAAGTTCTGCTGACGAGCATACTCGCATACATTATGAGGATTGATGAACGAAGCTACCAGGAAGAAAGGTTTATCGTGCGACTTAGAAAGGTAATCGGCACATGCCTCGCCCAGACCAACTTCGTTTGACGGATGAATAGTGGTGAAACCGTATATGCCGTCAGGGATAGAAAGTTCGGGTACATGCCACTTACCGCCATAAGCACATTCATATCCGGCGTTTTTCACCAAAGAACCGAGTGTAACGTTTTTCAATGAATCTGGAATTTTGGCATCATTACGCTCCATTGCTGTTTCGCCAGGGAAATGTCCGGTAAACATAGACGCACGCGAAGGTCCGCTCAATGGAGCAGTACAGTAAGCATTGACAAAACGAACTCCGTTCTTTGCCAACTTATCCATGTTGGGGGTATGAAGATCTGTATTTCCACTACAGCTCATAGCTGAAGCAGTCTGCTGGTCGGTGAATATATAAATAATGTTTGGACGCTGACGTGCAGCCATAGAAACTACAGGCAGTGTTGCAGCGGCAAGTAAAAGGGCATTTTTCATAATTCTAAATCGTTTTTGTTACGAGGCAAAGGTATCGCTCTCCGCCGAATGCGTTATACCAAGATTGTAGAAGAAAAGTGCAATGTTGTAGAAAAGAAGTATAATATTGTAGAATAAATAAAGGCAACCTGCCGAATTCCTTAGCGGAACCAGCAGATTGCCTTTATTTTTTATAGAAAGGTTAAATTATAACCAAGTCCAATCGTCGAAGTTCTTTTCAGCCTCAACCTGATTTTCTATTGCATCGTCCAAGTTACAGAAGAAGTCGATTCCGGTAGCCTGTTCCAACTCATTAACCGATACCGCATATTTCTGCAAATCGGCTGCCTTAGGACTATCTGGCAAACCTTCTTCGTGAGGAACCAAGAATGCTATGGCATGATAGGTATCTCCCTTCTGACTCAAGATAGCCATGAAGTAATAAGACGGACATGCCAAACCTTTTATGGTTTTTCCATTTTCATCGGTTTTGGGATATACTCCATCGTTTGCCTTAAGCTTTCCTGTGAAATTCTTTTTCAAGTTATTAAGCGTTCCGCCTTTGGTTACATATACCTTATCGTATGTACCTGCAGTGCAAGAACGTCCCCAAGCCTGAACCTGCTTTTCCAACTGAGCCCAATATTTCTGATTGAACTCACCAATCTGCGGACTGATATTGGTATAATAGAAAGTCTGGTCGTTAGCTTCCTTAGAATACACGCGGTCTTCTGAAGCTACCAAGTGTCCCTTATCATATCCGTCGCTCTTATGGTTATCCTCTACTGGCTGCAATTTAGAATCCACCTCTGGGTCTTGCTGCCAGTTCTTTCCACGCTTTACATTGTCTTGACATGTAGTAGCGTCGAACGAAAAAGCTACCCAGTTAGAGTGCATCATGGTAGAGCACCATTCCAAAGAATAGTTCAAAACTTTCTTCCCTTCATAAGAAACATAATGATTCACGAACTGATAGTCAGCGTTAAGGCGCGGCATTTCAAAAGCACCAGCATCCAAGTTATCCAAAATAGGATTGCTGTTGACATTCTCTCCCGAAGCCGGAGTACTTGTTTCTACCAATACATATTCTATCGTTACATTGTTTCCGTCGATACCTATCACACGGAATTTAGAATAACGATACATATCTGCGCTCTTACACCAAGCCCAATATACACAACCGTCTTTGATATCGGCTGTTTCTGTCCATGAAGAAACCGACTTATAATCGTCGCTAACCTCGTCAAGACGCTTAGTTCCTACTTCGGCGAAATTATATACGCTACCGTAGAACTGTTTGTCTTTTATATAAAAAGGCGAACTATAACCAGCTGGCTGAAATATCGTAAAGCCAGAGGCTGTACTCTCGTAGCCTTTCAGCACGAGAGTAGTTGCCTTACTGTCTGTTGTTTCTATCGTATTGTTGGGGACATCGTTTGCTTCGCTACATGCTACAAACGACAAGCCCATAGCCAATACTAAAGAATATAAATACTTTTTCATTAGTCAGATATTATTCTTTTTCAGTAATAATAATATTCTTAAATTCGTATGTAGGAGCACATACGTCTGTACTCTTATATCTTATAGCAAGATGGATGTTATGTCCTACATAGCTTGCCAAAGAACAAGGTCCTACGGTTACAAAACTCCAAGAGTCACCCGTACTACGCTGGTCAGCATTCAATTCCAAATCTTCCCATGTAGCACCCAATACATCTTCACCGTCGAAATCGGTAGAAACCTTAAACTGAATGAAGTCTTCGAGCTTATTACCGCCCAAGAAGTTAAGAGCTTCCTGGAATGTAAGGACAGGATCCATAGCTTCAGTCAAATTGATAGCAGAAGAAACCAACCAGCTTTCTGCAGCGTAGTTTGTCTTGCTTGCAAATGCAGAACCCTTCCATCCATAGGTTGCATCATTCTTCCATACATAACTTACACCAGTCAATGCAATATCGAATGCCTTAAATCCACCTTCATCGCCAAGCAATGTCTCATTCAAATAAGTGTTAGCCTGAGCTTCGTAACCATTTTCAGTCAGCAAGAATACAGAAGTCTGAGTCTTGTACTCCTTAGAAGCAGCCCATCCTTCTTTAGAATATGTGTATTCTACTGCCGCAGGTGTTTCTTTAGCCTTGTTATAGATTACAACGGCTTTCTGTCCGGCATTAGCGAAAGGTAACTTATTCTGCAGGATAGTAGGCAAATAAAGAATAGGTTTAGCGATGAACTCTGCGCCTACCTGTGCATAGTCTTCCGGCTGCAATACAACTACTTCAGCAGCGTCGTCTTTTACAGAATAAGCCTTCCAAGCCTTAGCTGTTCCGTCGTATACATACAAGCCTGTAGTATTGGCATCACCAGCAGCGCGACTTGCTCTTGACAATGAAGCTGTGCTAATTTCGTTTTCAGGAGTTTCCTTAAACAAGCATACATCCCAATACTTCGCTTCTTTAATTTTTAAGTTTCTAAATTCGAAAGTAGGAGCACAAGTTGTAGTTCCCTTGTATTGGAATGCGATATGAATCTTTTGTCCTTTAAATGCAGAAAGGTCAATATTTGAAATGAGTTTAAAAGTCCAACTAGTTCCTAAGCCTGTATTATCGAAAGCCAAATCAGTCCATGTAGCAGTAGTTACATTGTCTGTATAGTTTGTAGAAACTTTCAATACTAAATGATCGTCAAATTTATCTTTACCTAAGAAATTCATTGCTGCATTAAAGCTCATAACAGGATTATTAGCCTTTGCCAAATCTATTTCATCGGATACTAACCAACCTTCTGAAGCATGATTCTCTTTATTTACAAATGAAGAAGCTTTATAATACTTATTTGTAGCATCATGATTCCATACATAAGTAGAACCCTCAGGAAGAAGAACATTCTGCATAGTGAAGCGTGTAGATTCTTTATCCATCGGCTCATTCATATAAGTATGTTTTGCGTCTGCAAAGCTACCAAACTGATATTTTTCTTTGTAAAAATTCATTTTGATGCTTTTTCCTGTCAAGACATTCTTAAAATTGAATGTACCATCACCATTCGAAGCGATAGTCCAATCTGCACCTTCGGCAGGAGCTGTAGTATTTACATTAAAGCTATCATAGGTTCCAGCCATATACAAATATTGGCCGTTCGTATTTTTCAATCTATAACCTTTCTCAGACTTTTCTATAGTCACCACCTGACTTTCGCCTTCATCAGTAGCAATAACATTATTGTCACCTACAGTAATAGGAGACGGCATTACATATCCATAGGTCTTTCCGTCATCAAGTTTACCGAAAGGATAATATTTTCCATCGTCTGCCAAAGCAGCAATTACATAATTACCGCCTTCAGCATCGAATGAAGTTACTTTCTGATATACATTAGGAATTACAGTAGCACCACCAGCAGACGGTTCGAATTCTGAATAAGCGTAGTTTACAACCGCCATATCGCCTGCTGCAGCTTTAGGATAAGCGGCAGAAAGAACATCGTTCATCTTAGAGATGGTAGCCGGAGTAAGGTACTTAGCTGTAGAAACTTCACCCCATACAGACTTATAGTCGCTCTTAGTCAACGTATATTCTGACTTCAAGTTTGCGAAGTCTGAAAGATACTGTGACATTCCGCAATATGAATTATATGTAACGCGGATTCTTGAACCCATATCTACTTGAGGAAACTTGTTGGCGATGTATGCCGGCAAGAACTGTTCAGCGGTAATCATATTATCGAAATACTTCTGATCGCCTAATTTAGCTAAAGCATCAGCATAGGTTTTACCTTCCTGATCGAGCGACAAAGCCAGTTCCTTATTAGCAGACAAATTGGCGATGGCTGAATAATCAGATCCGCCCAGCACGAGAGAAGTACCGTTCTTTACATCCGTCAGCTGCGACGGCAAGTTGAACTGATCTTCGTAATCGCTACAAGACGCAAGTGACGCCAAAGCTACAGTTGATAGTAATAATATCTTTTTCATAATTTGAATTCTGTTTTAAAGTAATGATTAGAAGTTAACCTTCAGTCTCACGCTGTAAGTACGTCCGAATGCGTAGAAGCAGTAGATATTGCTATCGTTAGCTTCGCCCGATCTTGGGTTCCATGCTTTCGAAATGTATTGATAGTCGAGCAGGTTATTTACGTTACCCGACAGAGTAGCGTTAAGGCCTCCCATCTTAAACTTATACGATGCGTTCATATCGATCTGGCTTGCTGCCGGAATCTTCCAAGGATCTGCCACTGTAGTTTCTTTACCCAAAGAAAGGTTGTTACCGTTCAGAGAGTAGTAAGCATAGTTACGTCCGGCGTAAGTCCAGTCGGCACCTACACGAATTGACTTACCAATCTTAACAGTTGCGCCAAGAGCTGCAGTAGTCTGTGCAGAACCACCTACACGGATACCTTTCATATTAATAGTAGTAGAAACATGGTCTTCGGCACCTACACCGCTTGCTATTTCACCATTCTTGTTCAAAGGCATACCTCTGTCATCGAATGCGTAACCTTTAGCATTGCTATCCCATTTCCAGTCGCCCAAAGAGAACATACCGTTAATATCCAGCCACTTGGTCGGGAAGAACTTAACTTCTACTTCCACACCACGGTGAAGAGCGTTCAAGCCTGTCATGTTTAAGAAATATTCTGTCTGAGCCTGACCTAATGTACCAGATTTAGTCATACTCTTATCAAGCCACTTAGTCCAGTAAGCATTAACATCGGCTTTCATCCAGCTGTTACGATAACCATAACCCAATTCGAAAGAAAGAATCTTTTCGTTCTTAGCGTCCTTATTAAGAGTGTGGCTTGTGTTAGAGTTCAAGAAAGCACCGTAGCTGAACTTAGGAGCACGGCTGATGTAACCAGCGTTGAAGAATACATTATGATGTTCTGTCAAGTTATAGTTGGCACCACCCTTAGCAGTAAAGCCGATGAAGCTGATAGCGTCTGATTTTGCATGAGCCTTGTCGTAATACATACGGTCGTAACGCCAGTAAGTAGTATTAGAAAGAGAACCCGATACGAAAGCTGCCAATTTATCTTTGTTGAATTCAGTCTGGAAGAATGCGCCTTCCTGAACTACATGACCATCGTAGTCACGATAAACTACATCGCCAACGCCAAGTTTTTCATATTTCCAAGTAGGATTAGCGGCTGCGATGTTGTTAGCTGCCGATACACCACTACGAGTGCTTGAGTCCATATAATACTTACCGCCATACAAGTCGCAAATTTCGTTTGTATGAGTACCTTTATAATAACGGAAATCTACACCTCCATAGAAATCGAAGTATTTACCGAACTTAGTAGTGAAAGTAGAGAGCAAGCCATACCAGTTATGGTAGTTCTTCAATTTACCCATAACCAACATAGAACCGTTTTCGCTTGCAGCATTGAGGTCCTCGATAGCTCCGTAATCGAAAGTACCGTCAGCTTTACGGAAGCGAGTCTGCAGTGTACCGTAGTAAGCTCCGTTCCAGTCTGTGTATTTATAACCATAGTCACCATTTCCCTGGCCGCTATAACCATATCCACGTCCGATTGAAGCATAAAGAGCTGTACTCAATGAAGACTTATCATTTATTTGCCACTGATGGTTCAAGCTAATCTGAGGTTTGTGATAAACATTATATTCGCCAGTACGACGCTGTCCGTTATTATCGAAACCGTATGAAGCGTTATATTTATAATGGTCTACGCCATAAACTTGTTCAGTCATCTTCCAGTCTGCCAAAGTCAACGCACCCTTACGCTGATAGTGAGTCTGCGGAGCACCGAATGCAGTAAGAGACAACTGGTGAGCATCGTTCAAACGCTTAGAGATATTAATGAAATAAGTATATCCGGTGAAATCCAAGCCCTGAGCATATCCGTTACCCCAGCTCTTAGAGCCCAACAAAGTGAGTGCCCATCCGCTCTTAGACATACCTGTAGAAACGCTGAACATCATTTTGTTCATATTGTCGTTACCAAGAGCGTAAGATACCATACCGCCCTTCTTAGAATCGGTAGAACGAGTAACAACGTTGATAGTACCACCTACAGAAGGAGCCGATACCTTAGAAGCACCAAGACCACGCTGGTTCTGGATATTACGAGCTACATCGCTAAGACCTGCCCAGTTAGACCAGTAAACGTTTCCGTTTTCCATATCGTTCATAGGAACACCGTTTACCATAACCGCTACGTTAGTATTATCGAAACCACGCATATAGATTTCAGAGTCACCGTAACCACCACCTTCTTTGTTGGCATGTACACCCGGAGTTGACTTTAATATTTCGGGGAACTCCATAGTACCAAGCTTTTCTTCGATAAAATCGAGTGCCACTGTAGAAACCGCTACCGGAGTCTTACGGGCAACAGCCATTGATGAAGTTACAACCACGTCGCCCAACATTTTAGAGTCGGGACGCAAGCCGATATTTCCCAAATCGACATTGCCTTTTTTCGATACTTTCACCTCCTCGGTTTTGTAACCCAAATACTGAATTACAACTGTCGCGTTAGATTTTGACACCTTTAAAGAAAAGAGTCCGTCAATATCAGTTACGACACCATGAGGAATACCCTTTACGGAAACCGTTGCGCCAATAAGAGGTTCATTGCTTTCCGCATCTACGACTTTACCCTTTAATGTAGCCTGTGCTACCGCTGTAGCAGTGCAGAACAAAGCAAGCACCACTAACAAAAGGAAGTGTTTTAGATGATTTTTCATACTTTAATTTTTACGTTTAATTAATAAGCGAAACAAAAATACAAAAATATGTTTAATCTTTATTGATTTTTATAACAAAAATTGCCCTAAAACGCTTAATCTTCAACAACTACGAACAAAAAGAGCATCAGTTTTATACAACTTTAAGTTACAAATTACAAGTAATACAAGCAAAACTCACATAACTTTACGGTACAAACTCAGAGATTTGTGTTATAGAACACAAATAAACATCCGCATTTAGCTTACATTTTGTTACCTGAAACAAAATTGTAACATTGACTTTTTATGCAGAAGTTATTTTGCCGAAAGAGGTATTATTTTTATTGAAACAAAATAAAATTCTGCCGAAACAAATTCTATTTCTGTTGCAACAGATTTTATATCTGTCGAAACAAATATTCGCTTAATCACAACATTTTCTGTGTTCTCTCTTATAAAACTTTCATTTTAATATAAAAACACTACCTTTGTTAGCCAAAATCAAAAACAACTAACGTATGAATGGACTTTTTGTAAGAAAAAGCATTTCCTCACTTCAATCCGAGGCACAGCAATCGGGCGCTAAGACCCTAAAACGAGTACTCGGTCCGGTCAGCTTGGTAGCTTTAGGAGTGGGAGTAATAATAGGAGCCGGATTATTTTCAATTACCGGAATGGTAGCCTCAGCCTATACAGGACCAGCTATCACACTTTCGTTTGTAGTAGCCGCCATAGGATGCTGTTTCGCCGGATTATGCTACGCCGAATTCGCCTCGATGATACCGGTGGCCGGAAGCGCTTATACCTATTCTTATGCTACCATGGGAGAACTCATCGCATGGATTATAGGGTGGGACTTGGTGTTGGAGTACACCGTAGCCGCCACCACGGTCAGCATAAGTTGGAGTAGATATTTAGTAGTGTTTCTGCAAGGAGTAGGCATAGAACTCCCCCACTCTCTCACGGCATGTCCTTGGGATGGAGGAATTATAAATGTACCCGCCATGATAATCGTTGTTCTGATGAGTTTGATTTTGATGCGTGGAACAGCCGGAAGTTCTTTCTTCAACGGACTGATAGTATTTCTGAAGATTGGCGTGATACTTACGTTCGTAGTACTTGGATGGAAATTCATTCAGACCGATAATTACGTTCCTTACATTCCAGAAAACACAGGAACATTCGGACACTTCGGTCTTTCGGGTATATTCCGAGGAGCCGCCATAGTATTCTTCGCGTTTTTAGGATTCGATGCCGTAAGTACCGCAGCCCAAGAAACCAAGAACCCCAAGCGTGATATGCCTATCGGTATCTTGGTATCGCTACTTGTATGTACCGTGCTATATGTTCTTTTCGCTCACGTTATGACAGGGGTAGCTTCTTATACCCAATTCGGCGGACAAGAAGGTATTGCGCCAGTAGCAGTAGCCATATCAAATATGGGCGTTCCCGATGCCAGCGGAGTCATTCAACCAGCTTACCCTTGGCTGAATAAAGCGATTATATTAGCTATCTTATTAGGATATTGCTCGGTTATCATGGTAACACTGCTTGCACAGAGTCGCGTCTTTCTAAGCATGAGCCGCGACGGACTGCTGCCGCCTTTCTTCTCTAAGATAAACGAACGTTTCCGCACCCCCGTACATAGCAACGCACTCTTTATGGTGGCAGTAAGCTTATTGGCAGGACTCATCCCGGCACAAGTGGCAGGCGAGATGACAAGCATAGGCACTCTGTTGGCGTTTACCTTAGTTTGCGCAGCCGTATTGATAGTACGAAAAACCATGCCCGATATACCCAGAGCGTTCAAAGTACCCTTCGTACCTATCATCCCTATCTTGGGAATACTTACCTGCCTCTGCATGATGTGCTTCCTTCCAGCCGACACATGGATTCGACTCGTGATATGGATGCTTATAGGACTCGACGTATATGCCGCCTACGGTATTAAGCACAGCAAGCTTGAGCCTGGCATGAAACATAGAAAAGGCGATATGGTACTTAACATATTAGGCATAGCACTCTCCGTAATGAGCGTAATAACCGGTTTATGGCATCAACAGACCGTAGGATGGGAAGCCGACAAAACCCTGCTCATCCTGTCGTTTATCTTCGCTTTCACCCATCTGGCATACTACATGCTGCGCATCTGGAAACACGCTCAGGAAATAAAAATTGAACAAAAAGTTTAAAAGAAAGCATAAATAACGTGCGATGAACAAAAAAAACGACATTTCAACCACTTGAAATCAGAGTAATAATTGTTTCTTTGCCGTAACTTTGATTATTATGGATACAAACATTTTATTTACGGCCATCCGTGCAGCTTTGCAGGCCGGGGCAGAAATCATGAAAGTGTATACAGACCCGAACGCGGATTTTGAGATAGAAAAGAAAGCAGACAACTCGCCTCTGACAATAGCCGACCGGAAATCGCACGCCATCATAGCCGGATGGTTGGCTGATACTCCGTACCCTATTCTGAGCGAAGAGGGAAAGAAAATACCAACCGAAGAAAGACAGAGTTGGAAAGAACTTTGGGTGGTAGACCCATTGGATGGTACTAAGGAGTTCATTAAACGCAACGGCGAATTTACCGTAAACATAGCTTATGTAAAGAACGGTGTTCCTGAAGCGGGAGTTATATATATTCCGGTAAAAGAGGAACTATTTTTTGCCGACACCGAAAAGGGTGCATACAAGCTTTCAAACGAAGATGGACTGCTTACTCGCATCAACGAAAACAAAGAACCAGGCTGCACGTTGGAGGTTTTGATAGAAAAGGCGCAGAAACTGCCTTACCCCACACCGCACGAAGGCTTTATGATAGTAGCTTCGCGCTCTCATCTTAATACTGAAACCGAAGAATACATAGAGCGCATGAAGAAAGAGCACGCTAAAGTGGAAACCGTATCAAAAGGCAGTTCTCTTAAACTCTGCTTGATAGCCGAAGGCGTAGCCGATGTTTATCCGCGTTTCGCCCCAACAATGGAATGGGACACCGCTGCCGGACACGCCATTATCCGCGCTGCCGGAAAAGAAGTATATCAGGCCAACACCGACAAGCCATTGGTATATAATAAGGAGGATTTGCTGAACCCATGGTTCATTGCGAAATAACCTCACTGCAATGAGCGTGGAAATAACAATAGTCCTTGTCGTACTGATAGGTATGCTCATAGCTCTTATCGCCGACAAGATGCGACCGGGAATGATTCTATTCTCGGCCGTAGTGATATTTTTATGTACTGGCATTCTCTCGCCCAAGGAAATGCTGGAAGGCTTCAGCAACAAGGGTATGATTACCGTGGCGATGCTGTTCTTGGTGAGCGAAGGTGTGCGCCAGAGCGGAGCATTATCGCAGGTAATCAAAAAGTTGCTTCCGCAGAAAAACACTACAGTGCTAAAGGCGCAGGCTCGTATGTTGCCCGTCATAGCATTCATCTCGGCTTTTCTGAATAACACTCCGGTAGTGGTTATCTTTGCTCCTATCATAAAACGATGGGCAAGCATGGTAAAGTTGCCCGCTACGTATTTCTTGATTCCATTGTCGTATGTCACTATATTAGGAGGGCTTTGTACTTTGATAGGTACATCAACCAACCTCGTGGTGCACAGTATGATATTAGATGCCGGGCTACAAGGATTCGGCATGTTCGAGTTAGGAAAAGTAGGCGTATTCATAGCCATAGCCGGAATTATTTATCTGTTCATATTCTCAAGCAAGCTGCTTCCTTCAGACCGCCCCGACATAGCTTCGCACGATGACGACGAAAACAACAAGGCGCTGCATCCGGTAGAAGCCGTGATTGGTCCGCGCTTTCCGGGTATCGAAAAGAAAGTAGCCGACTTCGATTTTACACGTCACTACGGAGCGACTATAAAAGAAATTCGCCGTAAAGGTTACACTTACACCAACTTCAAAAGCTTGAGATTCCGCGAAGGAGATACCCTCGTGGTACTTGCCGACGATAGCTTCATAAAGACATGGGGAGAATCTTCAGTCTTCTTGATATTGACCAACGGAAAAGATAATGAGCCAGCAGGCAAGAAGAAACGTTGGTTTGCACTGGTATTATTGGTTCTTATGATAGCCGGATCTACGATAGGCGAACTGCCGGCAGTTAAAAGCATGTTGCCCGAAGGATTACATCTCGATATGTTCTTCTTCGTTTCCATAACCACAGTAATAATGGCTTGGACCAAATTATTCCCTCCGCAGAAATATACCAAATATATATCGTGGGATATACTGGTAACCATCGCTTGCGCCTTTGCCATAAGCAAGGCTATGGTAAACTCGGGCGTGGCGGATTTTATGGCGAAGCACATCATAGCACTGGGACACGACCACGGACCATACGTAATGCTGGCGGCACTGTTTATCATCACCAATATATTTACAGAGTTGATTACCAACAATGCAGCAGCTGCATTATCGTTCCCACTTGCCTTATCGCTATCGCAACAATTAGGTGTTAGTCCGATGCCATTCTTCGTAGTAATATGCATGGCAGCGTCGGCCAGTTTCTCTACCCCAATCAGCTATCAGACCAACTTGATAGTACAAGGTATAGGGAACTACAAGTTCACCGATTTTGTCCGAATAGGACTACCGCTGAATATTATCACGTTTTTTATTAGTATATTTGTCATCCCGCAAATATGGCCCTTTTAATTTAACTAAAACACAACACCAAAGTATAATATAATAATGAGTGAAGAAAATCATATTTACCCCATATTCGACCGCATGTTAGGCCGAAAAGACAAAGAAGATTTGTTGCATCAGCACAGTGTAATGATATGGTTTACAGGATTAAGCGGCTCAGGAAAAAGCACTTTAGCCATAGCGTTAGAGCGCGAATTGCAAAACCGCGGACTGCTGTGCCGCATCCTTGACGGAGACAATATCCGTAGCGGAATTAACAACAACTTAGGATTTACCGCCGAAGACCGCGTAGAAAACATACGCCGCATAGCCGAAATAGGAAAACTCTTTGTAGATACTGGCGTAATCACCATAGCCGCATTTATCAGCCCCAATAACGAGTTGCGCGAAATGGCGTCGAACATAATTGGTAAAGAGAACTTCGTAGAAGTCTACATAAGTACACCTATAGAGGAATGCGAGAAGAGAGACGTTAAAGGTCTCTACGCCAAAGCACGCCGCGGCGAGATAAAGAACTTCACAGGCATATCAGCACCGTTCGAGGCTCCTGAAGACGCTGCGCTTTCTATAGATACATCCAAGCATAGCGTGAAAGAATCGGTAGACATGCTGCTCGATTTGATATTGCCCAAAGTAACAGAATAAGAAATTAAACAAACATAAAAATGGAAGAAACATACAATTTAAGCCATCTAAAGGAACTCGAAGCTGAGTCTATCCACATTATTCGTGAGGTAGCGGCAGCTTTCGAAAATCCGGTAATGCTGTATAGTATCGGTAAAGACTCTTCTGTCATGGTTCGTTTGGCAGAGAAAGCGTTCGCCCCGGGAAGACCTCCTTTCCCATTGATGCACATCGACTCTAAATGGAAATTCAAAGAGATGCTGAGCTTCCGCGACCAATACGCTAAAGAGCACGGATGGAAACTTATAGTAGAAAGTAACATGGAAGCGTTTAAAGCAGGCGTAGGTCCGTTTACTCATGGTAGTAAGGTGCATACCGACCTTATGAAGACTCAAGCCTTGCTTCACGCTCTTGATAAATATAAATTCGACGCCGCTTTTGGTGGTGCTCGCCGCGACGAAGAAAAGTCGAGAGCTAAAGAGCGTATCTTCTCTTTCCGTAATGAATTCCACCAGTGGGACCCTAAGAACCAGCGCCCTGAGTTGTGGGATATTTATAATACTCGTATCCGCAAAGGCGAAAGCATCCGCGTATTTCCGCTGAGCAACTGGACAGAATTGGATATCTGGCAGTACATACGCTTGGAGAATATTCCTATCGTCCCGCTTTACTTCGCCAAAGAACGTCCGGTAGTAAACATTGACGGACAACTCATTATGCCCGACGACGACCGTCTACCAGAAAAGTATCGCGATAAGATAGAAATGAAGAAGATACGTTTCCGCACATTGGGATGCTGGCCGCTTACAGGAGCTATTGAAAGCGAAGCCGACACAATAGAAAAGATTGTAGAAGAAATGATGACTACTACAAAGAGCGAACGTACCACACGCGTCATCGACTTCGACCAAGAAGCAAGTATGGAAGAAAAGAAACGCGAAGGTTATTTTTAAACAAGAAACATTATGGAAGAATTAGATAAAAATAAATCGGGTAACCCGATGGAAGGAGACGGACGAGGCAAAATGTCTATCGAAGAATTCCTGAAAAACGATGAACAGAAAGACTTATTGCGTTTTCTTACAGCTGGCTCGGTTGACGACGGTAAATCTACACTTATCGGCCGATTGCTTTTTGATAGTAAGAAGCTTTACGAAGACCAGCTCGACGCTTTGGAACGTGATAGCAAGCGTGTAGGTAACGCCGGAGAGCACATTGACTATGCTTTGTTGCTCGATGGACTGAAGGCCGAGCGCGAACAGGGTATTACCATAGACGTGGCTTACCGTTATTTCTCTACCAACCATCGTAAGTTTATCATTGCCGACACTCCGGGACACGAACAGTATACCCGTAACATGATTACCGGTGGTTCTACCGCTAACTTGGCTGTTATCTTGGTAGACTCTCGCGCAGGCGTTATCACTCAGACTCGCCGCCACTCTTATTTGGTATCATTGTTGGGTATCAAGCACGTGGTATTGGCTGTCAACAAGATGGACTTGGTAGACTTCTCAAAAGAAGTGTTCGACAAGATTGTATCAGAATATAAGGCGTTCATCGCTCCGCTTAATATCCCCGATGTAACCTGCATTCCTCTGTCGGCACTCGATGGCGACAATGTAGTAGATCGCTCAGATCGTACCCCGTGGTACGACGGACCGTCATTGCTGGAATATCTGGAAAACGTACACATTGGCAACGACCATAATCTCAACGACTTCCGCTTCCCCGTACAATATGTATTGCGCCCTAACCTTGACTTCCGTGGATTCTGCGGAAAGGTAGCTTCGGGTATCATCAGAAAAGGCGACGCTGTTATGGCACTGCCTTCGGGTAAGAAGACACACGTTAAGAGCATCATTACTCCAGACGGAGAGAGCGACTATGCTTTCCCGCCAATGTCTATCACCCTGACTCTTGAAGACGAAATCGACGTATCGCGCGGTGAAATGCTGGTACACGCAGATAATGTGCCTATGACCGGACGTAACTTTGAGGCTATGCTGGTATGGATGGACGAGGAAAAGATGAATATGGAGAAATCTTTCTTCCTGAAACAGACTACCAACACCAGCCGTACACGTGTAGACAGCATAAAGTATAAGGTTGATGTAAATACGATGGACCACCTGAGCGTAGAAAACGGCAAGTTGGCGAAAGACGACGTGCCTATGCAGCTCAACCAGATAGCGCACGTAGTATTGTCATCGTCGAAAGAACTATTCTTCGACCCGTACACCAAGAACAAGGCTACCGGTGCTTTCATCTTGATAGACCCTATTACAAACAACACAAGTGCTGCCGGCATGATTATCAACCGTGTGGAAGATAAAGACATGCACACCACTATGGAGCTTCCGGTACTCGACTTGCCTAAACTTGGCATCGCACCAGAGCACTACGCTGCCATAGAAACTGCGGTCAAGGACTTGGAACGTCAGGGCTACGCCATCGAGATAAAGAAATAAAGATTAATCTACTCAAACAATAATATGGGTTTATTAGAATTCAACAAACTACCTATAAACACATTGGTGGGAGCCGACTGGAAGACATTCAAGCAGATTACCGCCGGAAGAGACATAGACCCTGCGTATAAAGGGAAGTATCGTCTCACTAAAGCCGTATGCCGACTGCTGGCTACCCTGAAACCGCTGCAAGACAGACGTTTTGAAAAGCTGTTGGCCGACAAGCCGCTTGAGCACGACCCTGTATTTATACTAGGTCACTGGCGTAGCGGAACTACATTTATGCATAATGTATTTTCGTGCGACAAGCATTTTGGTTATAACACTACATACCAAACAGTATTCCCTCACCTGATGATGTGGGGACAGCCGTTCTTTAAGAAGAACATGAGTTGGCTAATGCCAGACAAGCGTCCTACCGACAATATGGAGTTGGCAGTAAACCTGCCCCAGGAAGAAGAGTTCGCGTTGGCAAACATGATGCCATACACCTACTACAACTTCTGGTTCCTGCCTAAATACATGCAAGAATATGCCGACAAATATCTTCTGTTTGACGACATTACACCCGAAGAACTGAAGGTATTCGAAGAAACATTCACCAAGTTGATAAAGATTTCTTTGTGGAATACACACGGCACACAGTTCTTGAGCAAGAACCCTCCGCACACCGGACGCGTGAAAGAGTTGGTAAAGATGTTCCCTAACGCCAAATTCATCTACCTGATGCGTAACCCGTACACGGTATTCGAATCAACACGCAGCTTCTTTACCAACACCATACAACCGCTTAAGCTGGAAGACATCAGCAACGAGCAGTTAGTAGAAAACATCTTGAGCGTATATGCCAAACTATACCACAAGTACGAAGCCGACAAGCAGTTTATCCCTGAAGGCAACTTGGTAGAAGTACGTTTTGAAGACTACGAAAAAAACGCCTTCGACATGACACAAGAAATCTACCAGAAGCTTTCGCTCCCCGGATTCGATGAAGCGAAAGCCGACATAGAAGCTTACGTAAACAAAAAGAAAGGGTACAAGAAAAACAAATACCAATACAAACCCGAAACGGTAGAGTTGGTAGAAAAGAACTGGTCGTTCGCATTAGACCAGTGGGGCTATAAATTATAATCTCCACTCACTGACGACACAGAACATATAAGAACTCCGGCTTTCCTCGCCCAATGACATGAACCCCGAAAGTTAGACAAAAAACTTTCGGGGTTTTGTTATGTCTAAA
>ENA-ORNF01000155-ORNF01000155.1-human-gut-metagenome-genome-assembly--contig:-NODE-155-length-67687-cov-6.559498_pt1 | contig 67687 bp, 61 predicted proteins | sample MGYA00242110_ERZ509012 | MGnify/ENA primary metagenome ERZ509012 (study PRJEB26280, sample SAMEA2338714) | human gut metagenome | biome: human gut; feature: human-associated habitat; material: faeces... | reverse complement strand
TAGAGCACTTGGCTACGGACCAAGGTGTCGGGGGTTCGAATCCTCTCACGCACGTGAAAACAGAGTCAGGACATTTGTCCTGACTCTGTTTTTTGACCTTTTGGGTGCTATGCGCAGCTTGCGGAAATTACAGAAACCAGATATCTTCGTTTGTAGAAGAAACGGAGGTAACACCTGCCTGCAACAACGCCATAATGTCTTCTTTTTCTGAGACCAGGCCGCCCGCAATAATCGGCGTAGTAGTCTGGTTACAGATGCGGGAGATGATTTTGGGCATTAATGCAGGAAGGATTTCAATTAAATCCGGGTGTGCCGCTTTTACCTGACGGTCGATGTTTTCATATGCCATCGAGTCAATCACGAACAGACGCAGGATAGTGTAGAGTCCAAGCTCCCTCGCGCGTTTGATAAGGGTTGGCTTTGTGGTGATGATGCCGTCTGCATGAGTATATTTTTTCAGAAAATCTACCGCAATTTCCTTGGAGCTTAGGCCGTTGATTAAATCCAGATGTACCATGGCAATTTTTCCGGAGGACTTCACACAGTCCACGATGTCTGCAATATTACAGATGTCTCCGTACAGAATAAAAACCACACGGCTTTCGCTCGAAAGACATTTTTTTAAACCGTTGTCATCCTTGATGGCAGCAATGATAGGAGAATCTTCTAACGCTTCTTTAAATTCTTTTTTCATGGGAAAAGACACCTTTCGTATATGATATTCCCATTATATAAAAATTATTGGCGGACTGCAATGGACTTTGCGGCAACAATGGCAACTCCGGTGCCGCAGACATCGGAAAGAATCACGTCACCGATATGTACCGGGGCAGAAATTTCCACGTCGCGGAGTGCCTCAATGCAGTCAAAAATCCGGGTTTTTGGAATATCGGAAGCCGTTTTTACATTTACCATCGGGGAGACGCCGCCTTTGACGCGGACGGTTGTGGTGACAATCCGGGTCGGGTTTGTGACTTCCTTTCTGGCGTAGGCATCGCCTCTTGGACAGGTATTTCCGGTGACGGAGGAGACAGTACCGTCTGTCAGGGTCACGGTGATGGCACAGCCGAGTGGGCAGCCAATACAGGTCAATTCTTTGGTTTCAGATATATGTTCACTCATGAGAATACTCCTTTCTAGTTTTCAGTGGCAGGTGCGATTTTGATGGTAATCTGCGCAAGGTCAGGAAATGCTTCAATTTTTTTGCGGTCGAGAATGACCTGTTCCATTTCTCCCGGAGCCATTACCGGACGCTTGCGGCTTGAAATTAATGTATCGTTAAAATAGGTGGCGATACAGCAGTTTTTATAAACATCACCGACACGGAAGCGGACGGTAAGGGTGTCGTCCATCTGCTCCGGGCGGATGCAGGACGGAACCGTATAACGCACGCCGTCAGTAGGGATAATCTGGATGGTTTTGCCTGAAAACTTCTCTACTGGTGCCGTATCGGAATGGTCTTTGATGTAACGTGCCGCATTTTTTCCAGCGGCGGCAGCCTCCTGGGAAACATAGTCGACCAAATCGTGGACGTGAAGGACATTTCCACAGGCAAAGATACCATTGACATTTGTCTCCAAAGCGTCGTTTACGATTGGACCGGAGGTAACCGGATTTAAGGTGACGCCTGCACTTTTACTCAGTTCATTTTCCGGAATCAGACCGCAGGAGAGTAACAGGGTGTCGCAAGTGTAGCGCTCTTCGGTGCCCGGAATCGGCTTTCTGTCCGGACCGACTTCGGCGATGGTGACCGCCTGTACACGTTCTTTTCCCTCGATATCGACAACGGTATGGCTTAACTTTAACGGGATATCAAAATCGTTTAAGCACTGGACGATATTCCGCTTGAGACCGCCGGAGTAAGGCATCAGTTCTGCAACAACTTTTACCTTGGCGCCCTCTAATGTCATACGTCTTGCCATGATTAAACCAATGTCACCGGAACCTAAGATGACAACTTCCCTGCCCGGCATATAGCCTTCCATGTTGACTAATCGCTGTGCAGTTCCGGCGGAATAAATGCCTGCCGGACGGTAGCCCGGAATATTCAAGGCACCGCGGGAGCGTTCCCGGCAGCCCATTGCGAGAATGACCGCTTTTGCATGAAGCTCAAATAAGCCGTCGGTGCGGTTCATGGCAGTTACTTTCTTGTTGTAGAGCCCGGAATCGGTAACGGTGTCGATTGCGAGCACCATGGTATTTAATTTGTAAGGAATTTTGCGCTCGGCTGCCTGGTCGATAAAACGTGCTGCGTATTCCGGGCCGGTGAGTTCCTCTTTGAAGGTGTGGAGACCGAAGCCGTTATGGATGCACTGGTTTAAGATGCCGCCAAGTTCCTTGTCGCGTTCTAAGATTAAAATGCGTTCTATCCCGTTGTCTCTTGCAGAGATGGCTGCTGCAAGTCCTGCCGGACCTCCGCCGATGATAACTAAATCGTATGTATTCATAATCAATACCGTCCTTTCTGGAATTAAAGGTTTTTATTTATGCCAACTACAAAATTAGAGCCAACACCGTTTTTGGTAATGTCAAACATGGACATTGGAACCTCGCGCTCTAAGATTTCCATGACTCTTGGAGAGCAGAAGCCTGCCTGACAACGACCCATACCGGCACGCGTGCGTCGTTTGACGGCATCTAGGGAGCGTGCACCGAGCGGGCGGTGAATGGCATCCATGATTTCGCCCTCGGAAATCATTTCACAGCGGCAGATGATGTTGCCGTATTCCGGGTGTTCTTTGATGAGTGTGTTGCGCTCTTCCATGGAAAGTGTTTCCGGTCGTAAAATACCTTTTCTTGTGCTGATAAAGTCTGTTTTTTCCTTTAAGGAGAGCATGGAGCAAATCTGTGTTGCAACCAGTTCGCCGATTGCCGGAGCGGAAGAAAGTCCCGGGGATTCGATACCGGCAACGTTGAAAAATCCTTTTGCGTCTTCTGTTTCTCCGATGACAAAATCGTCTCCGTCCTCATGGGCGCGCAGTCCGGCAAAGGAAGTAATTACCTGACGCATTGGAAGATTTCTGACACTGAGGGAGGCGGTTTTTGTGAGACTGTCAAGACCAGCCTGGGTCGTGTTGACGGCTTCCTTATTTTCCACATCCACGGCGGTAGGACCGACTAACAGATTGCCGTGCACAGTCGGGGTGACAAGAACGCCTTTTCCCATTTTGGATGGAAGCTGGAAAATGGTATGGGAAACATGGGTTCCTGCAGCTTTATCCAAAAGGCAGTATTCTCCTTTGCGGGCGGTGATGTGAAGTTTGTGCTCACTTACCATATTGTTGAGCACATCTGCATAAACGCCGGCGGCATTGACAACAACTTTGGCATCAATACTGTCTGCTTTTTTCGTGTCGGTGTGAAGGGTTTCGATATGGTAGCCCTCCGTTGTTTTGCTGATATTTGTCACGCTGGTGTTTAAGAAAAATGCAACGCCGTTTGTGTACGCATTTTCGGCAAATGCCATTGTCATATGGAATGGACAGACGATACCGCCGGTCGGAGCGAAAAGGGCACAGGTGACATCGTCACTTAAATTTGGTTCCATGGAAAGCAATTCTTCGCGTTCTATGATGCGAAGCCCCGGAACACCGTTTGCAGTACCTTTTTCCAATAAATTTTCCAAAGCACTTCTGTCCTGATTTTTCGTGCAGACAACCAGGGAGCCGTTGCGCTTAAACGGAATGTCAAGTTCTTTGGCGAGTGTGTCCATCATGGCATTTCCGCGGACATTTAATTTTGCCTTTAAGGTGCCGGGCGCTGCATCAAATCCAGCGTGGATGATGGCACTGTTTGCCTTCGAGGTTCCGTTACATACGTCCTCCTCCCGTTCTATGACACAGGCGCGTACCTGATATCTGGATAATTCTCTTGCGATGGCGCTTCCGGTGACCCCTGCGCCGACAATAGCTACATCATAAGCAGTATTCATAGTCATTCTCCTTTTCTAGGTAAAAAAAGAGCAAGAAAAACAAAACGATTCGACTCGTCTTATTTACCTTGCTCATGTCTCTCGGTAACATTTATGAAGTTAATTTCATTATAGCATACCAGATGCCAAAATCAACCTTTTTTTACAGTAGAAAATGCTTTATAATGGAAATAGGACGCTGCAGAAAACAGGATGGATGAAATATGAAAGAGAAGACCTATCAGATTACAGTGGAAGATATCGTGATTACGGTAACGAAAAAGCGTATGAAAAATATGTATCTGCGTATCCGCAAGGAGGACGGGAGTGTTCTGATTTCTGCACCGCATGGAATGAATGAACAGAGGATTCTTGCGTTTGCGAGGGAACGTATTGACTGGATTCGCAAATACCGGAAATTATATGAAAAACATCCGGGCGAAACAGAGCCGGCGAAACAGTACACCGAGGCAGAGCTTAAGGAGAGGAAACGCCTGCTTTTGGAGAAGGCGAAGGTTCTCATCGCAAAATGGGAACCCGTGATGGGCGTTAAGGCATCCGGCATCACCATCCGCCAGATGAAAACGCGCTGGGGTTCCTGCAATGTAAAAACGCATCATATCAACCTGAATCTGGCGCTTCTTGATATGCCGGAGGAATGTCTGGAATATGTGGTGGTGCATGAACTGACCCACATTTTAGAGGCAAGCCACAACGGGCGCTTCTGGGGATATATGACGGCATTTTACCCTGACTGGAAGCGGGTGAGAAAGAGCTTAAACAATTGGAATCCTACTTAAACTGGTTGGAAGCGGCATCGTAAGTGTAGTCGATGGATGCGAGTTTTTCTGTAATCGCAGAAGCATCGGCATGAAATGCCTGAACGAGTTCCTCAAAGGAAGGATAATTGTCCCGAAGCTGTGTGTTGACAAAGCTTAGCAGCATAACCGGGTCATTTGGGAGTGCAGCGTATGTTTCCATGATAGAAACCTCCTGTAAAAATTTTTTAAAAAATAAATTTGTGAATTTAAAATAACACAATAGGAAAGGGATTGCAACGAATGGAACCAAAGATTGATAAAGAAGTATTTGATAAATTTTTCACAGAGAGCTACTGCCCGGTGGAGTATGCCACGGTAAAAGAGGAGTTTGAAGAGATTGCGGCAGCGGGAAATGATATTTTTACGGGAAGCTATGAAGCGAGAAACTTAAACCGGGAAAATTTTATCCTGTATCTGACAAGCGAGGCGTACTGCGATTTTGAGGCGGTGGTCCAGGAGGCGATGGACGATTTGAACCCGGAAATCCTCGATGCGGTGATGGATGTGACGGAGAGCCAGCCGGACGGCGATGAGATTACCGAGAAGTACTGGGAGACGCAGAGAGAACTGTTAAATGACTTTTTAAAGCAGCTTTATGACGATGTGATTTCTGGTTGGAAGTAGGAGGCGATTATGGCAAAGGCAAATTGTGACACCTGTGTATACAATGTATATGATGAGGATGATGAGGCATGGTACTGTGAGGTCGACATGGACGAGGATGATGCAGCACGCATGATGCAGGGACAGTTAAAGAGCTGCCCATATTATCAGAATGATGATGAATATGCGGTGGTACGGCATCAGATGTAAAGTGGAGTGTTGGGATGCTGATTTATTTATGTGCACTGGATTCCGAGGAGGACAAAAGCCGTTTCCAGATTATTTATGAAGAAAATTATCTGCGGATGTATCACGTTGCATTTGGAATCTTAAAGCGCCAGGCAGAGGCAGAAAATGCCGTCCATGAGGCATTTCTTGGAATTGCAGAAAATTTCAAAAAATATTCCCGGATTTCCTGTAGTGAAATGACGGGACTGTGCGTTACTATAGTGAAACATAAAGCAATTGACATCTGGCGCCGGGAACAACATCTGTCCGAACAGGAATTAGAAACGTTTATTTTTGCGGAAGAATCGGCAGAGTTTTCACCGGAAGGGGTGGCAGAGCAGAAGGAGCAGAGTGCGCTCATGCAGCGCGCCCTGTCCGAACTGCCGGAGGTTTTAAAGGAGACGCTGGTGTTAAAGTATTATTATGAGTATGGAAACCGCGAGATTGCTAAAATTCTTGATATTCCGGTAAAAACGGTAGAAATGCGGCTTTATCGCGGAAAAGCAAAGCTCAGGGAGATTCTCGATGAAAAGATTTGAAAAAGAGGATGATATCCAAAAAATTGTCTGTGAGATGCACCGATACGAGATGGAACATCTGCCGGCAAAGGAAGTATTAGAGGAAAAATATCAGCTATCCGAAACTTTTTTTGCAAAAATGCGTCAGCTTGTGGAACGGATGACACGCAGAGAGAGAAGGAAGCGCAGAGAACAGTATGTGGCAGCAGCGGCAGTAATCGCCCTGCTGCTTTTTGGAATGGCAAATCCGAGCGTGGTGGCGCAGACATTTGCGGGTATCTGGGAATGGTTTACGGACCATGTCGAAATTCACTTCAAGGAAGAAGATACCGGGCTTACGGTGGTGCCGGAATATACCCTTAGCTATGTGCCGGAAGGTGTGGCACTTGTAAATGAGATGTATGGGGAGCATGGCGGATTATTAGAGTACAGTGGGGAAGATACATTACTGGTATTTGACTACATGCTAAGTGACGGAATTAGTAATGTGAATAATGAAAATGTACGGTATTCTACATTAGAATGGGATGATGGAACAGTGTTATACTGTTTTGAATCAGAAGGAGACGCGGATAATCTTGTGATGTGGCTGTCAGAGGACGATAAGATTGTATTTCAGATTAGCAGTAATTTAAGTATGGATGAAATTTTGAAAATATATGAGGGCGTGCAGAAAAAAATTGTAAAATAATGTAGAGAAAACGCAGACTTCTCCGTTTCCTATATAGATGTGAATGAGACAAGCATCAATTAAGAAGGAAAGGGGGGAAACGGATGAAGCACGTTCAGAAAATTTTGGGAGCTGTAGTAATATGCATATGTATTCTATTTTGTGGAGCAGATACTGCCAATGCACAGATGTTGTTTAAAGATGTAGCACCACGTTATCAGGAAACGAATAGAATATCAATGGTGATGGACTACAAGGATAACATTGCAAGTTGTACTGTTAGGGTTGTAGGAAAAAGCGGAACATCTAAAATAAATGTTAGGATTGTACTTCGCGAGACAATGACAAATGCAACGATTACGTCATGGACAGCATCCTCAAAGACCAGTACATGTGGCTCTGATAAGGAAGTAGCTGTAAAGTCTGGAAAAAGTTATACATTGGAGTGTGTTGCTACGGTATATGGTTCAGACGGCAAGAGTGAAGAAGTGAGTTCAACTCTTACAAAGGCTAATTAGAGAAAGGAGAAAGGTATGAGAAAAAGTTAAAAGTGGCAATCGTTTTGATAATGACAATTCTGCTTTGTAATAATGTTATGGGAATGGCAATGGAAATGGAATCAACATCAGATATTACAGCATCGCAGATTAAAGAGCAGGCAGTAGCACTTTTAAAAGAAGGATATGAAGAGTACTATGATTTTAAGGAAAGTGATATTACACTATGTGAAAGAAAAACATCGGAAAATCAGGTGGAAGAAAAATATCTTTTAGAGGTTGTGGTTCAGCTGAAAGCAAAAGATGTTTTGGAATTGGATTACTTTAAGGGAATGGCTGCATATAATGAGGAATTGAACCGCGAGGTGGAGCTCCTTTGCGAAAAAAGTAGTTTGGAGCCTGAGACAGATATGCTACAGACTTTGGAAATATCCAACGCAGAGTTGAAGAAAACATATAATAATCTGGAACAATACATAGGACAAGACCAGGAACTTTGTTTTTACCTTGAAGTGATTTATCATGATGATGAAAGACATATACTGTTTGAAAATGGATTAGACTACGTTCCAGTTGAACAAATATTTCCACAAAGTCCTGAAGAATTAAAAGAGGACGGTTATGCGGCATTAGAGGAGAGAATCGAAAGAGAGACGATAGAACAGAAAACTAGAACACAGAGAGCATCGTCCTACTCAATCTATAATGCAGTATGGTATACGGAAGCATACACATCGAATCCGAAATCATGCAGTATACATGGAACATCATGTGGGATGTTAGTAGACACATCAAAATATAATTCTTCTTATAAAAATTATGCAGATGGTCACTCGGATTGCGCAAACTTTATGTCCCAGACATTATGTGCGGGAGGAATACCGACTGATTCAACGTGGTATGCAGGGGCAAAGGCATGGATTAATGTGGCATCATTGTGCAATTATATGACAGGAAAGGGATACTGGAAGACAGTTTCATCGTCAAGTGTAGCTGTAGTGGATTTCCTAAAATTTAAAAATTATTCACATATAGTAATGATTGCAGCGCACGATGGGGTTACGTTCAGATATTCGGGACATACAAATGATAGAAAGGACTATCCAATTACGCTGAGTAGTTCTGATACTTATTATCGGATAACTTATTAACTGGATTAAAGGGGATATCTTCAAAATAAAGGTGGATATCCCTTTTTAAGAAAGAGGGGGACGGATATGAAAAAAATGTTATGTGCAGCGACGGCAGTCATTATCTGCAATATTGGTCTGACAGGCTGTGGGGGCGCGCTTCAAATGCACATCCAGAAGATTATTTCACAGAAATAAGAGCAGAGATGCAGGGTGACTTTGATGTTGGAAGAGCAGCCATACAGGATAAATACCGGGATGAGGGGCTCGCGGCATTGCAGGAGACGGAGTCGGAGGATGGTTATCGGTATACGTTCCAAAATATTCAGATAGACGATTCCAAAACGGTGGAGCAGATAGAGATTGATTTGAGTGAATATCGGGAGCAGGCGGAAGGGTTTACGGATAATGAATATTTTTATGATGAAAAGAAAAATGCAATTTATTTTATATTCGACCCGCTTCCTGCGACTGACCAGGAATTGAATAGTTCCATGGAAGAGACAGAGGAAAAACTGCTGATGGTACTGGTGGTATACCAGTTAGAGGATGGGAGCTGTGAGTTGATTCCTTATACCTCAGATACGGAGGAAGGATTGTGGTTTACCGAGGGTTATTGTCTGGGAGATAATATTTATGAGAATACGGGAAAAGCGGATGTGATACCGTATGTGCTTAACAAAACCACAAAAGAAGTAAGAAAAATGGACAAGGAGTATGAACAGGCAGAGGCAGAGATTGAAAAATATAAAAAAGAAAAAGGGCTGGATGAAAGGCAGACCGTCTTTTTTACACCTGTGATAGATGACGGAACTTGTGTTGTTGTGGCTGTGGATATTGCACCGGCGATGGATTTGCCGGAGAAAGGCTGCATTTACATGGTGTTTGAGGAACAGAAGCTGCTTGACAGCATGGTAATCTGGAGAGACGGGGAAGACGATGTTACTGATGCAAATATTGAAAAGGCAATGGCGGTTGTCTGGCATGAATTTGATGAGGGAAATAATGACGATATTACGACAGAGAGAACTTACAAACAGTATCTTTCCGGATTAAAGTATGATGAAAAACTACAGGAGGCGAATAAGCTGTCAGACGAAAACAGACAGGGAAAGGTGATATATCTGCAGGCAGATGTGGTTTCAGTCCTGGTAGAGGGAGAAGGCTGGGATAGTGTTGTGGAATATCCTAATTATGGGTACTGGCTGGTACAGGAGGACAGTGAAGCAGGATTTCGGATTGTAGAGAGGGGCTACTAAAAAATATCATACAAAATAAAAAATATTAAAAGACTTGTAGAGAAAAAGCAATCTTTTTCGTTTTATAAATAGATGGGATTGAAAAATACAAATATAGGGGAAAGGAGCGGAAGGAAGAAATGTAATATCAACTCATCTGTTACATAAAGAAGATTAAAACGAAAAGGAGAAAATGCTATGAAAAATTTAAAAAAAGCAATACTTGTTTTAATGGTAGGAGTTTTACTGTTTAGTGGTCAGCAGATGCAGGTAAATGCAGCCACAAATGAAGAAAGCGATATTATGGTAACTTCATTTACCAACAATGTTAATGTCACAAAGCAGGGAATGACGGTTAGCTTTGTATTTTACTATTCAGATGGCAGTACTGCAGACATTGCGGAATGGAGTTATAATAAATCGTATAATGAAAATTATACATTTGCATTAACGAAGGAGAGTTTTTCTGGAGATACGGAAACTGTTGTTGTAGTTGCAACAAATAAGAAAACAGGAGCACAGATTTCTTTTGGAGCATGGTGTGATATTTATGGTCGCACAGGTACATTTTAAATAAGTGATAATTTATTTATGCAGGCAAACTTTAGAAGGCGAAAAGTTTGCCTGCATAAACAGACAGAGAGGGGCTCTTAGATGTCTGGACGATGGAGAAGGTATGCAGCCTGCATGATGTTACTGGTTATTTTTGTATTGCCTGCAGGCTGCGGAGATAAGGATTTGGTAGAGGTCGAAACGATGTCCTTTGAACAGTACTATTTGCAGGAAAAATCAGAAATCTGTGTGCCCGAGCAGGTGGTATGCGGAACAGAATGTGCGTGGGCAATCACTACGGGAAAGAATGATGTTATCTATCAGGTGGCATATGGGAATGAATCACCGGAAGTGAAAGAGATAACATGGCAGCAGGATGAGGCGGAACATCTGATAAGTATTGCATATGAGAATGGAAAATTGTATGCAATGGTCCGGATGGATGAGGGAAAAACACTGGAAATACGATATTATCGGCTGGGCGGAGAATTTGAGACATATCGGGCAATAGAAGCGGAAGCGGAACAAGGGTTAGCGGTTGGAACCTTATTTTGGGTGGATGCAGAGAAAAACGTGTATATTGCAGAAGGGAACGCCGTGACGCGGTTTGATGCAGGAACGGGAGAAAAAACGGGGATTACATTGGATGGTACGCCGTGTGTTTTCCTGGAAACTGAGAACGGTGTGGAATGTCTTGTAGAGGAATCAGATGGCATTGGATTGTATGGGATAGAAGGAAAAAATGTAAAAAAGCGTTGGAAGATAAAAAAGGCGGTCCGAAATCTGAAAACGGTCCGAAACAGTGATGCAGAAACGTTATTTCTGGTATCAGGGAGTGCGTTAATGCTTGTTGACAGAGCGACGGGGACACTTTTGGCAGAAACGGATTTGCTGCTCATGGGAGCGCATGATGTACTGGCTGGAAATTATGAGACAGAAGACAGCACATTATGGTTGTTTCAAAAGGGGAATGGAACGGAGGGCAGGCTGGAGATAAGCCAGTTTGAGAGAAAGGAAGCGGGCACAGAGGAACGGCGGATTCAGCTTGTCTATGGAACAATGGGAACCATAAACGAAGATGTGGATGACAGTATAAAAGCGGCAATTATGCAGTTTAATCAGGAAAATAAGAACTATTATATTACGATAAAAAATTATCATGATGATGTTGATTTGCGGAGGCTGCATGCTGAATTTGCAAGTGGAAATGCACCGGATATTCTGGATTTGACCTATTCTTTTTATTATGAAAGCTATGTGCAAAACGGATATCTGACGGATTTGCGTCCATATCTGGAACGGTCGGACTATAAGGATGATATCATATGGAATGTACTGGATACGTATCAGATAGATGGGGGTCTGTATCTTCTGGCACCACAGTTTTCAATTACGGCAATGGCGGTTCATCCGGAGTATGCGGCGGAGATTGAGACATGGAATATGCAGACATTTCGTACCCTGTTGGAAGAAAATCAGTGGGAGAAGGATGTATGGCAGGGGTATGGAGAGGCAGAGCGTTTACTTTATAAGATGCTGACAGGCAGACAGAGTGAATTTATTGACCGGGAGAATGAGACGGCAGCATTTGAGACAGAAGAATTTATGAAATTGTTGGAATTATGCAAATCATATCAGGAGTCGTATCGGGAGGATGCCTATGAGTGGACATCCGAGGATTTGATTCAAAATGAATTGTGTATGCCGTTAATATTTGAAGATGTAGGCACGTATCTGTCAGGAACAGAATTTTATGGAAGAGAGTATGCACTGTATGGATATCCGACTGAGCAGGGACAGGTGTACGGCGTGGATGTCTGTCCGGATTGCTGCGGAATTTATGCCGGAAGTCCGAACAAGGAAGGGGCATGGGAGTTTATAGAAAGCCTTTTGGAGGAATCGCATCAGAAGTGGCATACAGGAGTAAACAAAGGGTTCCCAATCCGTAAATCACTGTTACGGGAAGTTCAGAAGGAGTGGCAGCCGATAACGTTCTCAAACGGAGAGAAGGTTTCCATGACAGAGGCTGAATATGAGATTTTAGAAACGATTATTTATGAGGAAAATCTTGTGAGGGATACGATTGACAAGAATGTCTGGAATGTGATTGAGGAGGAAGCTGCGTCTTATTTTGCAGGAGATAAAAGCGTGGAAGAGGCTGTGGGACTGATACAGCGCCGGATAGAATTGATTTTAAGTGAATAAAAAGGAGTCGTTTAATGAAAAAGGGGGATACCACACTTTTGTATGGCATCCCCTTTCTGGAAATTTGTTTATTTTGTTCCAAACTGAATAGCTGCTTCTACGAATCCCTTGAATAACGGATGTGGGCGGTTTGGTCTGGATTTTAACTCCGGGTGTGCCTGGGTTGCGATGAACCATGGGTGATCCGGAATCTCAATCATCTCAACGATTCTGCCGTCAGGAGAAGTACCGCAGAGCTTCATGCCATGCTCGGTTAAAGCGGCACGGAAGTCGTTGTTTACTTCGTAACGGTGACGGTGTCTCTCGTGAATCTCCTCAGAGCCGTATACCTGATAAGCCTTTGAGGACTTGTCCAGAATACATGGGTAGGAACCAAGCCGTAAGGTTCCACCGATATCTTCCACACCGTTCTGGTCCGGCATTAATGCGATAACCGGATGGGTGGTGTTCGGGTCTAACTCGATACTGTGTGCATCGTTGAAGCCGCAGACATGTCTTGCATATTCAATGATGGCAACCTGCATACCAAGGCAGAGACCAAGGTAAGGAACTTTGTGCTCACGGGCATATTTTGCTGCGAGAATTTTGCCTTCCACACCGCGGGAACCAAAACCGCCCGGAACAAGAATACCGGATACATCGCCGAGCATTTCGTCCACGTTATCCTCGGTTAAATCCTCGGAGTCAATCCACTTGATGTCAACTGTGGCACGTCCGGCAATTCCGCCGTGCTTTAAGGCTTCTACAACAGAAATATAAGCGTCATGCAGGGCAATGTATTTTCCGACAAGAGCAATTCTGACTTCTTTGTCCGGATGACGGAGTGCGTCTACCATTGCTTCCCAGTCTTTCAAATCCGGTTCCGGACAGTCTAAGTGCAGACACTTGCAGGCAACCTTTGCAAGATTTTCTTTTTCCATGGCAAGAGGTGCCTCGTAGAGGTATTCCACATCCAGGTTCTGGAGAACGTGACCGTTTGGCACGTTACAGAACAGCGCAATCTTGTCCTTAAGGCTCTGGTCAAGCTCGTGTTCGGAACGGCAGACGATGATATCCGGCTGGATTCCCATTCCCTGTAACTCTTTTACGCTTGCCTGGGTAGGCTTCGTCTTAAGCTCGCCGGATGCCTTGAGGTAAGGAATCAGGGTAACATGAATGAGAATGGCATTCTCGTGACCAACCTCATGCTGGAACTGACGGATTGCTTCTAAGAACGGCTGGCTTTCGATATCGCCGACGGTTCCACCGACCTCGATGATGGCAATATGCGTCTCTTCCGAGGTGAAATTGCGGTAAAACCGGCTCTTAATCTCGTTTGTAATATGAGGAATCACCTGTACCGTTCCACCGCCGTAATCGCCACGGCGCTCCTTCTGAAGGACGGACCAGTATACTTTACCGGTGGTTACATTTGAATTTTTCGTCAAGCTCTCATCGATAAAACGCTCGTAATGACCTAAGTCCAAATCAGTTTCTGCACCGTCATCGGTAACGAACACCTCACCATGCTGAATCGGGTTCATGGTTCCAGGATCGATATTGATGTATGGGTCGAATTTCTGCATGGTTACTTTGTATCCGCGGGCTTTCAATAATCTTCCAAGGGAAGCCGCAGTGATACCTTTTCCCAAACCGGAAACTACACCACCAGTGACAAAGACGTATTTTACAGGCATAGGTTTTTCCTCCTCATAATATATGCTGCTAAATTGGTAAATAATATAAGATGCTGATAATAACTAAAATAGTATACAACTAAGTGTGCGTAAAATCCAGTGTAATTTATAAATTCTTTAGAAATGACAAGAAAAGTTCACCAAGTACGTATTGCTTTTGTGAAATAATTTCAATATAATAAAGAGGATATTTTAGGAAAGAGAAATCCGGAAACGAAATCGCAGGTTTTTGTTTCCGTCAGAAAGGATAGACGAATGGACAACCAGGGACCTGATATGTACAATAACAATAATGGCGGCGATAATAAAAACGGCAATAACGGTAACCGGGGCGGAAACGGAGGAAATCATAACGGTCAGATTCTGATGACCTTTATTTTGATTTCACTTGTAGCTTTATTTATTATGAGCATGGTCGCAAACCGCTTCAGCCAGATGAGCTCCAAGGAGATTACCTATACGGAATTTTTGCAGAAGGTTGAGGACGGTGAAGTAAAATCCGTTGTAATAGGAAGCTACCAGATAGACATCACGTTAAATGATACGGAACAGAAATCAGCTTACGGCAATGTCAGCTATTACTGCGCGAGAGTGGCGGATGAAGATTTACTTCCGCTGTTAAAAGAAAAGAATATTGAAATCAGCGGTGTAATACCGGACAATACTTCAACGCTTATCTACAGCGTGTTAAGCTGGGTACTTCCATTGGTTTTAATCTGGGTTGTGATGGGATTTCTGATGCGCCGCATGGGAAGCGGAGCCATGGGAATCGGCAAGAGCAACGTCAAGATGTACGACATGGAGAAGCAGACCGGTGTCACATTTAAGGACGTTGCAGGACAGGATGAAGCAAAGGAATCCTTGCAGGAGGTTGTAGATTTCCTGCACAATCCGGCAAAATATAAAGACATCGGTGCGAAGCTGCCGAAGGGTGCCCTTTTAGTGGGCCCTCCGGGAACCGGAAAAACATTGCTTGCAAAGGCGGTTGCAGGAGAGGCAAAGGTACCGTTTTTCTCACTGGCAGGTTCCGACTTTGTGGAAATGTTTGTCGGTATGGGTGCATCCCGTGTCAGGGATTTGTTTAAAGAGGCACAGAAGCAGGCACCGTGTATTATTTTTATTGATGAGATTGATGCAGTCGGAAAGAGCCGTGATTCACGGTATGGCGGCGGCAACGACGAGAGAGAGCAGACCCTCAACCAGCTTTTAGCAGAGATGGATGGATTTGACACTTCAAAGGGACTTCTCGTGTTAGCGGCAACAAACCGTCCGGAAGTGCTTGATAAGGCGTTGCTTCGTCCGGGACGTTTTGACAGACGGATTATTGTCGATAAGCCGGATTTGAAGGGACGTCTGGAAACCTTAAAGGTACACAGCAAGGATGTCATGATGGATGAAACCGTAGACCTTGACGCACTTGCACTTGCAACCGCAGGGCTCGTGGGTTCTGACCTTGCAAATATGATTAACGAGGCGGCAATCAATGCAGTAAAGCACGGAAGAAAATTTGTCAACCAGGCGGATTTGTTTGATGCGTTTGAGCTTGTGGCTGTGGGCGGAAAAGAAAAGAAGGACCGCATCATGGGCGATAAGGAGCGCAAGATTGTTTCCTACCATGAGGTTGGACACGCAATTGTGACCGCTTTACAGAAGAATACTGAGCCGGTACAGAAGATTACGATTGTACCGCGTACGATGGGAGCACTTGGATATACCTTACAGACGCCGGAAGAGGAGAAGTATTTACAGACCAAGGATGAGCTTCTGGCAAAGATTACGACTTACATGGCAGGACGTGCGGCAGAAATGCTGGTATTCCAGTCGGCAACCAGCGGTGCGGCAAACGATATCGAGCAGGCGACTGCAATTGCGAGAGCGATGGTTACCCAGTACGGTATGTCGGATAAGTTTGGCATGATGTGCCTTGCAACGGTGGAGAATCAGTATCTCGATAACCGTGCGGGATTAATCTGCGGAGAAGATACCGCCGCAATGATTGATGAAGAGGTTCTTTCGATTATCAATCACTGCTATGATGAGGCGATGCGTCTGCTGACAGAGAACCGGGAAGTGCTTGATAAGATTTCCGAGTATCTCTATGAGCATGAGACCATCACCGGTAAGGAATTTATGAAGATTTTCCGCGAACTGAAAGGAATCCCGGAGCCGGAGGGCGGGGAGAAGAAGACCTTCTTCGAGCAGGCAATGGAAGTACAGGAGGCAGAAAATCATAAGACAGAGAGCAATGTAGGACAAAACGTGGACTACACTGCGGATGACAATACAACCCTGCATAGTGAATCATGAGAATGAGGAAAAGATGTTTAATATTGCAGAAGAATTAAAAAAACTCCCGGATCAGCCGGGAGTTTATATTATGCACGACAGTAAGGATGCCATTATCTATATCGGAAAAGCGGTAAGTCTTACCAAGCGTGTGCATCAGTATTTTCAGGCAAGCCACGACGAGGGCATCAAAAAGGCGCAGATGGTAAAACAGATTGCCCGCTTCGAGTATATTGTAACGGACTCGGAGCTTGAGGCGCTGGTGCTCGAGTGTAACCTGATTAAAGAGCACAGGCCAAAATACAATACCATGCTGCGGGATGACAAGACCTATCCCTATATCAGAGTGACGCTTGGAGAAGATTTCCCGAGGGTCCTTTTTTCGCGTCAGCAGAAGAAAGACAAGTCGCGCTATTTTGGACCATACACGAGTGCCGGGGCGGTAAAGGATACGATAGAGCTGATGAACAAGCTTTATCAGCTTCGCACCTGCAACCGTTCTCTGCCAAGGGATACGGGCAAGGAGCGACCCTGCTTAAATTACCATATCCATCAGTGTATGGCTCCGTGTCAGGGCTATATCAGCAAGGAGGAATACTGCAAGCGTGTGGATGGTGCACTGGAATTTTTAAATGGCAATTATGCACCCATTTTAAAATCGTTAGAAGAGAAAATGCTTGATGCCTCAGACAAGATGGAATTTGAAAAGGCGATTGAATACCGGGAACTTTTAGGCAGTGTGAAGCAGATTGCGCAGAAGCAGAAGATTACGCATAACGATGGGGAGGATAAGGATATCATCGCAATGGCGGCAGACGACCGGGATGCGGTGGTACAGGTATTCTTCGTGCGGGATGGAAAGTTAATAGGACGCGACCATTTTTATGTACGCATCGGAAATGATGACACGAGAGCACAGATATTAACTACATTCATAAAACAGTTTTATGCGGGAACTCCGATGATTCCGAAGGAAATCATGCTGCCACAGGAAATCGAAGACCCGGAGGTTGTCGGGGAATGGCTGAGCGCAAGGCGTGGAAGTAAAGTGTATCTTCGGGTTCCACAAAAAGGCATGAAGGAAAAGTTAGTGGAGTTAGCATACAAAAATGCGCTGCTGGTATTATCGCAGGATAAAGAGAAGCTAAAGCGCGAGGAAGGCCGTACCATCGGGGCGATGAAAGAAATTTCAGAACTGATGGGACTAAAGGATATCTCGAGGGTAGAGGCATATGATATTTCCAATATCAGTGGATTCGAGTCGGTAGGCTCGATGATTGTCTACGAGAAGGGAAAACCAAAGCGCAGCGACTACCGCAAATTCAAGCTGCGCACGGTGACGGGACCGGATGATTACGCATCGATGTATGAGGTGCTGACCAGAAGATTCACGCACGGTATGCAGGAACAGGAAGAACTAGAGGAAAAAGACCTGTCAGAGGAATACGGAAGCTTTACACGTTTTCCGGATTTGATTATGATGGACGGTGGACGCGGGCAGGTAAACATTGCACTCAAAGTGTTATCAGAACTGGGTCTTTCTATCCCGGTCTGTGGAATGGTAAAAGATGATAATCATAGAACGCGCGGATTGTATTATAATAATGAAGAAATCCCGATTGACCGTTATGGAGAAGGGTTTAAGCTGATTACCCGCATCCAGGACGAAGCGCACCGGTTCGCCATCGAATATCACCGTTCCTTACGAAGCAAAGAACAGGTACATTCGGTGCTTGATGATATTCCGGGAATCGGTCCTGCGAGAAGAAAGGCACTGATGCGCAAATACCAGTCCTTAGAGGCAATCCGCAATGCCACGAGAGAGGATTTACAGGAAACGGAATCCATGAGTCCGCAGGCGGCGGAAGCAGTGTATCTGTTTTTTCACAAAGAAGCGGAAGCGTAGAGTCAGCGGCTTGAAGAATCGGGATAACTGTGCTATATTGAGAGTGATCAGATCACACACGGAGGAGAGCGATTATGGGTAACAGTAATGGTGTTGGAGTTGCAAAAGTGGCACAGATTATGGATCTGCGGAACTTTATGCCGGATATGGAATTAAAGGGACACCGCATCATGGTAAGTGATGTGAACCGTCCTGCCTTACAGCTAAGTGGTTATTTTGAGCATTTCGAGCAGTCGCGTGTTCAGATTATCGGTACGGTAGAATATACCTACCTGCAGCAGTTAGATGAGGAGAAGAAGGAACAGATTTATCGGGAATTTATGTCATACGATATCCCGTGCGTTATTTTCTGTCGGGACCTAAAGCCGGATGACACATTTTTACGTTGTGCGATGGACAACGACATCCCGGTTCTTGGAACCAGACGCACCACATCTGCATTTATGGCAGAGTTAATCTACTGTCTGAGCGAACAGCTTGCACCCTGCATCACCATTCACGGAGTGCTGGTAGATGTTTACGGTGAGGGAATCCTCATTATGGGCGAGAGTGGAATCGGTAAGAGCGAGGCAGCACTCGAGCTTGTGCGACGCGGGCACCGACTTGTTACGGACGATGTAGTTGAAATACGCAAAATCAACGAGCATATGCTGGTGGGAACTTCACCGGATATCACCCGTTATTTTATCGAGCTTCGAGGCATCGGAATCATCGATGTAAAGACGCTTTACGGAGTGGAATGTGTAAAGGAAAAACAGCAGATTGACCTGGTAATCAAGTTGGAGGACTGGAAGAAGGAAAATGAATATGACCGTCTGGGACTCGAGGAAGAATACACAGAATTCCTTGGAAACAAAGTGGTATGTCATTCATTGCCAATCCGTCCGGGACGAAATCTTGCCGTTATCTGTGAGACGGCGGCCGTAAATCACAGACAGAAAAAGATGGGATACAATGCCGCACAGGAATTATACCGCCGCGTGCAGGAGAATCTGACAAAGAAGTCTGAGGACGAGGAATAGGAGAGACTGAAAATGGAAAGAAAGAATGCCTGGGAGAAATACCCAGAAGGAACAAAAAGAAATGAAGTATTTGATTTTGCAGAGCATTACCGCAAATTTATCTCTGACTGCAAGACAGAGCGTGAGTGTGTAAACTACTTTGTAGAGAAGGCAGAGAAGGCAGGCTTTGCAAACCTTGATAAAGTGATTGCAGAGAATAAAACCTTAAAAGCAGGTGATAAGGTTTACGCAAACAATATGGGAAAAGGAATGGCACTGTTTGTAATCGGTAAAAAAGAGATGCAGGAAGGAATGAACATCCTTGGTGCGCATATCGATTCCCCGCGTATGGATTTAAAACAGGATCCGTTATACGAGGATACCGATTTCGCAATGCTTGACACCCATTATTATGGCGGTATCAAGAAATACCAGTGGGTAACTCTTCCGCTTGCATTACACGGTGTGATTGCAAAGAAGGACGGAAGTGTCGTAAAAGTTTCTATCGGAGACAAGCCGGGTGACCCGGTATTTGGTGTCAGCGACCTGTTAATTCACCTTTCCGGTGAACAGTTAGAGAAGAAGGGAGCAAAGGTAATCGAGGGAGAGAACCTTGACCTTCTGGTTGGAAGCATCCCGGCAGAGGAAAAAGAAGACAGCGATGAGAAAATCAAAGAAAAAGTAAAAGCAAATATCATGAATCTTCTTGAAAAGGAATATGGTATAGAGGAAGAAGATTTTCTTTCTGCTGAAATTGAAGTGGTTCCGGCAGGAGAGGCAAGAGACTACGGCTTTGACCGCAGCATGATTATGGGTTACGGACATGATGACCGTGTCTGTGCATATCCTTCTTACAAGGCGATTGCAGAGATGAAGGATCCGGAGTACACCAGCGTTTGCCTGCTTGTTGATAAGGAAGAAATCGGAAGCGTGGGCGCAAGCGGAATGGAATCCCGTTTCTTTGAAAATACGGTTGCAGAGGTCATGAACGCTGCCGGAGATTATTCCGAATTAAAATTAAGACGTGCGTTAAAGAATTCCAGAGTGCTTTCTTCTGACGTGTCTGCAGCATTTGACCCGAACTTCCCATCCGTTATGACAAAGCGCAATACCGCTTATTTCGGAAAAGGACTTGTATTCAACAAGTACACCGGTGCCAGAGGAAAATCTGGTTCTAATGATGCCAATGCAGAATATGTCGGAGCACTGCGTCAGCTCTGTGACAAGAATGAAATCGCATTCCAGACAGCAGAGCTTGGAAAAGTTGACCAGGGCGGCGGCGGAACCATCGCTTACATTCTTGCAAACTACGGAATGAGTGTTATCGACAGCGGTGTTCCAGTGTTAAATATGCACGCACCATGGGAAATCATCAGTAAGGTAGACCTGTATGAGGCATACAGAGGATATGTTGCATTCTTAAAAGAAATGGCATAAATCTTTATAAAGTAAGGAAGAAAAAATGAATCAGCAGTTTGTGGAAGCATTAAAAAGAAGCATAGGGCAGGAAAAAGTGTTTGAGCAGGAGCCGATGAAACGTCATACGACGTTTCGTGTCGGCGGTCCGGCGGACGTGCTTGTACGACCGGCAGCAGGGGAGCTTTCGGAAGTTCTTGCACTGTGCAGAGACCATGAGATTCCTTATTTCATTATCGGAAACGGAAGTAATCTTCTTGTCGGAGATAAGGGAATCCGCGGACTGGTGATTGAGATGACCGGAGACAGGGAACTGTTGACGGTAACAGGAAATGTGCTGACTGTGGGTGCGGGCGTTCTGCTCGCACGCGCGGCGCGCAAAGCCGCAGAAGAAGGACTTTGCGGGATGGAATTTGCCGCAGGAATTCCGGGAAGCATCGGCGGTGCAGTTGTGATGAACGCCGGAGCTTACGGCGGCGAAATGAAAGATATCATAGAGTCTGTGAAAGTTTTAACAAAAGATGGAGACGAAAAGCGGCTTACCAGGGAAGGACTTGCGCTTGGCTACCGCACAAGCTGTATTATTCCGAAACAGTATATTGTGACAGAAGCGGTTTTAAAGCTGGAACAGGGCGACCGCACACAGATAGAAGCCAGGATGGAAGAATTAAAGCAGAAACGTGTGGAGAAACAGCCACTTGAATATCCGAGTGCAGGAAGCACCTTTAAGCGCCCGGAGGGATATTTTGCAGGGAAACTGATTATGGATGCCGGGTTAAGAGGCTATCAGGTCGGCGGTGCACAGGTTTCGGAGAAGCACTGTGGGTTTGTGATTAACAGAGGGGACGCAACGGCGGCGGATATCTGCCGTTTAATGGAAGATGTGCGTGAGAACGTGCAGAAGCAGTTTGGCGTGACCTTGGAACCAGAAGTAAAGTTGGTTGGTGAGTTTTAGGAGGCAGTTATGAAATTTGTGATATTGACAGGAATGTCTGGAGCGGGAAAAAGTACGGCAATCAAGATGATGGAAGATATGGGATTTTTCTGTGTGGATAATCTGCCAATACCATTGTTAGAAAAATTTGTGGAGCTGTCGAGTCTGCAAAGCGCCAAGTTACAGAAGGTGGCAGTCGGAATTGATATCCGGAGCGGACAGGCACTCGGAGAAATGAAAGAAATTCTGGAACGGATTCGCGCAAAGGGAGCAGGCTATGAGATTTTGTTCTTAGATGCCGAGGATTCGGTTCTGGTCAAACGATACAAAGAGACGAGAAGAAACCACCCATTATCCGGCGGGGAACGCGTGGATAAGGGAATTGAGGAAGAAAGAAGCCGTCTGAAGTTTTTAAAGGAACAGGCGGATTACATTATAGATACCAGCCAGCTTCTGACAAGAGAGCTGAAAATTGAGCTGGAAAAAATTTTTATACAGAATCAGGACTATAAGAATCTGTTTATTACCATACTATCTTTTGGATTCAAGTATGGAATTCCAAATGATTCTGACCTGGTTTTTGACGTGCGTTTCCTGCCGAACCCTTACTATGTGGAAGGACTTCGCCAGAAGACAGGAAATGACAAAGAGATTCAGGATTATGTAATGCAGTTTGAGGAAGCACATATTTTTCTGGATAAGCTGACAGATATGCTGGAATTCCTGATTCCGAATTATATTACGGAGGGAAAGAACCAGCTTGTCATATCCATCGGATGTACCGGTGGAAAGCATCGTTCCGTGACACTTGCAAATGAAATATACAAGCGTTTATCCAGCAGAAAAGAGTTCGGACTTAAGATTGAACACCGCGATATCACGAAGGATGCACAGAGAGGTAAATAAACCGGAAGAATGGAGACAAGCAGATGTCATTTTCAAGTGAAGTAAAAGAAGAACTCTTCCGGCACATCGGAAAAAGCAGGCACTGCCAGTTGGCAGAATTAGCGGCGTTACTGGCATTTGACGGAAAGGCGCAGGTGGAGCAGGAAACGGTGTCCATTGAGCTTGGTACTGAAAATCCACTTTTGCTTGAGAAATACCAGAAGTTAGAAGAGAGCCTGTTTCCAGGAGAGAGAGCAGATGCAAAACGCATTTTGGAAGCCGTAAAAATGTGGGATTCGGAAAACAAAATCCCGGTGGTCACAGATGTGGTGAACGGACTATTATTGCAGCAGGGATGTTGTAAGCGGGCATTTATCCGCGGTGCATTTCTTGCGGGAGGCTCCATCAGTGACCCGAATAAGTCCTACCACTTTGAAGTGGTCTGCCGGACACTCGCGCAGGCAAAACAGCTTCAGGAATGCATGAACAGCTTCGAGATGGATGCCAAGATTGTCGCCCGCAAAAAGTATCAGGTGGTTTACTTAAAGGAAGGCGCCCAGATTGTGGAGATGCTTGGGATTATGGAAGCTCATGTCGCACTTATGAATCTCGAAAATGTGCGGATTCTTAAGGAAATGCGCAATTCGGTCAACCGCCAGGTAAACTGTGAGACAGCAAATATCAGTAAGACGGTTAATGCTGCGGTAAAGCAGCTGGAAGATATTGAATATATCAAACAGACGGCGGGAATTGACAGTCTGCCTGAGAACTTAAAAGAGATTGCGCTGCTACGGCTGGAACATCCCGATGCAACATTAGGAGAACTGGGAACATATTTAGACCCGCCGGTCGGAAAGTCAGGGGTGAATCACAGACTGCGCAAAATCAGTGCGGTTGCAGATTCACTCAGAGCATGAAAGATTCGAGGAAGAGAGGGAAAAGTATGAAAAAAGAAGTCATTGTCCACATGAACGATGGAATGGAACCGAGACCGATTGCCCTTTTGGTTCAGACGGCAAACCGTTACGGAAGTCAGATTTATCTGAACATGAAGGACAAGCACGTCAATGCAAAGAGCATTATGGGGATGATGAGCCTTGCATTGTTAAATGGTGAGAGTGTTACAATTGAAGCAGAAGGGGAAGATGCGGAAATGGCAGTTGCAGAAATCGAGCGTTTCCTCACACAGGCATAATGCGCATTAAGAAGAGAGTATAAATAAAAAGATAAGGGTTGTAATGATTTATGGAATTGATGGAAAAGAAAAAAAGATTATTATTTATCTTTAATCCGCACTCCGGCAAAGCACAGATTAAAAACCAGCTTTTGGAAATTATTGACACGATGGTGAAGGCAGGCTATGAGGTCAATGCCTATCCGACGCAGGCGAGAGGCGATGCCATCGAGAAAGTGAAAAACGAAGCGGGAGAATATGACCTTGTGGTTTGCAGCGGCGGAGATGGAACACTGGATGAAGCCGTGACCGGAATGATGAGCCGGGAGGAAAAGAGGCCGCTCGGATACATACCTGCGGGAAGCACCAACGATTTTGCAACATCGCTTGGAATTCCCAAGGAAATGACAAAGGCAGCAGCCGTAGCTGTCAGAGGAACGCGGTTCCCGTGTGATATCGGGGCATTTAACGGGGACTATTTTGTGTATGTGGCAGCATTTGGGCTGTTTACCGAGGTCTCCTATAAGACAAGCCAGGAATGGAAAAATGTGTTAGGACATGCCGCTTATATTTTAGAGGGGATGAAGAGCCTGCACGATATTCTGTCTTATCATATGCAGGTGGAATATGATAACATCCGGATTCAGGATGAATTTATTTATGGAATGATTACGAATTCTACATCGGTAGGTGGATTTAAAGGCATGACCGGCAAGGATGTAAAATTAGATGACGGACTGTTTGAGGTGACGTTAATTAAAAATCCGAAAAACCCGATAGAGCTGAATGAAATTATTGCATCGTTGATTAACCTCGTGGACGATACAGATATGATTTATTCATTTAAGGCGAGTAAGGTCAAATTTACGTCCAGAGAGAAAATTTCCTGGACACTTGATGGGGAATATGGTGGAGACCATGACGAGCTAGAGGTAAAGAACCTGCATCAGGCGGTGGAGATTATGGTTGACCGCAGGGAAGAATAAGAATATAATAGGAAACGGGTAAAAATATTAAATTATGGAGGAATCATTATGTTAGTATCTGCAAAAGAAATGTTAGACAAAGCAAAAGCTGGTCACTATGCAGTTGGTCAGTTTAACATCAACAACTTAGAGTGGACAAAATCCATTCTTTTAACTGCACAGGAGTTAAATTCTCCGGTTATCCTTGGTGTTTCCGAGGGTGCAGGTAAGTATATGACAGGTTTCAAGACCGTAGCAGCTATGGTAAAGGCCATGGATGAAGAACTTGGAATTACCGTTCCGGTTGCATTACACTTAGATCATGGTACCTACGAAGGATGCTATAAGTGCATCAAAGCAGGTTTCACCTCTATCATGTTTGATGGTTCTCACTATCCAATCGAAGAGAACGTTGCAAAGACAAAAGAATTAGTAGCAGTTGCTCACGGCATGGGAATGTCTATCGAAGCTGAAGTTGGTTCTATCGGCGGAGAAGAAGACGGTGTTGTAGGAATGGGCGAGTGCGCAGATCCGGACGAGTGCAAGGCAATCGCAGACCTTGGGGTTGATATGCTTGCAGCAGGTATCGGTAATATCCATGGTAAATACCCGGCAAACTGGGCTGGATTAAGCTTCGAGACCTTAGCAGCAGTTCAGGAGAAGACAGGTGCTATGCCGTTAGTCCTTCACGGTGGTACAGGTATCCCGGCTGATATGATTAAGAAAGCAATCGACCTTGGTGTATCCAAGATTAACGTAAATACAGAGTGCCAGTTATCTTTCCAGGAAGCTACCCGCAAGTACATCGAAGCTGGAAAAGACTTAGAGGGTAAGGGATTCGATCCTCGTAAGTTATTAGCTCCGGGTGCAGAAGCAATCAAAGCAACTGTAAAAGAGAAAATGGAATTATTCGGTTCTGTAGGCAAAGCAAACTAATTCACTTGTTGAAAGTGCCGAAAAACGTCTGAATTTGTAAAGTAATTTAGAAAAAGTTTATAAATTTCAATTTTTGTTTAAATTCTACTTGAAATTCAGAAGAAAGTGCGGTATCTTAATACCAACGAAATAAATGTGAGAGATGAACAAGGGTGTTCCAATAAGCTTGGAATGCCCTTTTTTTTACATCAGGGGCTCATCGGTGTAAAATTTCCGCATGGCGGCATACTCACAAAAATAAGCAAATCTGATCTTAGGGGATTTAGATTGTGAGAAGAAAGGATGTATGACATGAGCGAAAATGGATTCGTAGACGTAGCAGAGATTTTTGGTGAAAACGTATTTAACGATGCAGTAATGCAGGAGCGTTTACCAAAAAAAGTTTACAAGAAATTAAAAGAGGTCATTAACGAGGGAAAAGATCTTGACCTTGAAACCGCAGATGTAGTTGCACATGAAATGAAAGAGTGGGCACTGGAAAAAGGTGCAACCCACTACACCCATTGGTTCCAGCCGTTGACCGGTGTGACTGCAGAGAAACATGATGCATTCATTACAGCACCGATGGAGAACGGAAAAGTACTGATGAGCTTTTCCGGAAAAGAATTAATCAAAGGAGAACCGGATGCTTCTTCTTTCCCGTCAGGTGGACTTAGAGCTACCTTTGAAGCAAGAGGTTATACAGCATGGGATTGTACCTCACCGGCATTCGTAAGACAGGATGCAGCAGGCGCAACACTTTGTATTCCGACAGCATTCTGCTCCTACACAGGAGAGGCACTGGATCAGAAAACACCGTTACTTCGTTCCATGGAAGCAATCAACGATCAGGCACTCCGTTTAATCCGGTTATTTGGAAATACCACTTCCAAGAAAGTAACACCATCTGTTGGTCCGGAGCAGGAATATTTCATTGTTGACAGAGAGAAATATTTACAGAGAAAAGATTTAATCTTTACCGGACGTACTCTTTTCGGAGCAATGCCTCCAAAAGGACAGGAGATGGATGACCATTACTTCGGAAGCATCCGCGAGCGTATTGCAGCATTCATGAAGGATGTCAACATCGAATTATGGAAGTTAGGTGTTTCTGCAAAGACACAGCATAACGAGGTTGCTCCGGCACAGCATGAGTTAGCACCGATTTATGCACAGGCAAATATTGCAGTAGACCACAACCAGCTGGTTATGGAGACTTTAAAGAAAGTTGCTTATCGTCATGGCTTACAGTGTCTGCTTCATGAAAAACCGTTTGCAGGCGTAAATGGTTCCGGTAAACACAATAACTGGTCCATTACCACAGATGATGGAATCAACCTGCTTGAGCCGGGCACGACACCGCATGAGAATATTCAGTTCCTTTTAGTTCTAACCTGTATCTTGAAGGCAGTTGATACACATGCAGATTTACTTCGTGAATCCGCAGCCGATGTAGGAAATGACCACAGACTTGGTGCAAACGAGGCTCCGCCAGCAATCCTTTCCATTTACTTAGGTGAGCAGTTGCAGGATGTCATCACACAGCTTGTCAGCACAGGAGAGGCAACACACAGCTTAAGCGGAAGCAAGCTTGAGACCGGTGTTAAGACATTACCGGATTTCATGAAGGATGCAACTGACCGTAACCGTACTTCACCGTTTGCATTTACCGGGAATAAATTCGAGTTCCGTATGGTAGGTTCCCAGGATTCTATTGCACAGCCAAATGTAGTTTTAAATACCATCGTTGCAGAGGCATTTGCAGAGGCTTGTGATGTATTAGAGAAGGCAGACGATTTTGATATGGCTGTCCATGACCTTATCAAAGAGTATGCAACCGATCACCAGAGAATTATCTTTAATGGTAACGGTTACTCTGATGAATGGGTAGAGGAAGCTGAGAAACGTGGACTTCCAAACATTAAGTCCATGGTAGATGCAATTCCGGCACTCAACACCGAGAAGGCTGTAAAACTGTTTGAGAAGTTTGGTGTATTTACCAAGGCAGAGCTTGATTCCCGTGTAGAGATTGAATATGAGACCTACGCAAAGGAAATCAATATCGAAGCAAAAGCGATGATTGACATTGCAGCAAAACAGATTATTCCGGCAGTTATCAAATATACAACTGTACTGGCACAGTCCATTTCTTCTGTAAAGGCAGCATGCGATGCAGATGTCAGCACACAGACAGAGATTCTCACAGAGGTTTCTGACCTGCTTGCAGAGGCAAAGACAGCACTTGGCAGCCTTCAGGATGTTACAGAGAAGGGTGCAGCAATGGAAGAGGGCAGAGAGCAGGCTGTATACTACAGAGATGTAGTAAAAGCTGCGATGGATGCTTTAAGAGCACCGGTTGACAAATTAGAGATGTTAGTTGATAAGTCCATGTGGCCGATGCCATCTTATGGCGATTTAATCTTTGAAGTTTAAGATTGATGTAAAAAATTAAAATAACGACACTTTTTCGAGAACCACGACGCTGTGGAGAAGGGAAAAGTGTCGTTTTTTTATGAAAATGAGGAGGATAAGATTATGAGTGAAGAGATTATGACATTTATATCGGACAACATATTCGGTGTCTGGTTTTTAATGGGAGCGGCACTGGTATTCTGGATGCAGGCAGGATTTGCAATGGTAGAGGCTGGTTTTACCAGAGCAAAGAATGCCGGAAACATCATTATGAAGAACCTGATGGACTTCTGTATCGGTACTGTAATGTTCATCCTGATTGGTTTTTCACTGTTACTTGGAGAAGATTTTATAGGATTTATCGGAAAACCGGGATTTGATATTTTTACCGCATATGCTGATTTTGATTTTTCAAACTTCGTGTTTAACTTAGTTTTCTGCGCAACGACAGCTACCATCGTATCAGGTGCTATGGCAGAGCGTACCAAGTTTTTATCCTATTGTATTTATTCCGCAGTTATTTCTGCTCTGATTTACCCGATTGAGGCTCACTGGATTTGGGGCGGCGGCTGGCTTGCACAGCTTGGTTTCCATGATTTTGCAGGTTCCTGCGCAATCCACATGGTTGGTGGTATCTCCGCACTGATTGGAGCTGCATTCCTTGGACCACGTATCGGCAAGTTTACAAAGGATAAGAGTGGTAAGATTGTAAAAGTAAATGCTTTTCCGGGACATAACCTTCCGATTGGAGCTCTTGGTGTATTTATCTTATGGTTTGGCTGGTATGGATTTAACGGTGCTGCCTGCACAAGCATTGCGCAGTTAGGTTCTGTATTCCTTACCACAACAATTGCTCCGGCAGTTGCAACCGTTGTATGTATGACTTTTACCTGGATAAAATATGGAAAACCGGATGTTTCCATGAGTTTGAACGCTTCCCTTGCAGGTCTTGTCGCAATCACAGCACCATGTGATGTAACAGATGCACTCGGAGCATTAATCATCGGTACTGTAGCAGGTCTTCTGGTAGTATTTGGTGTCTGGTTATTAGATAACAAGCTTCGTGTGGATGATCCGGTAGGTGCTGTCGCAGTTCATATGATGAACGGTATCTGGGGAACCATTGCAGTAGGTCTTTTTGCAACAACTTCTGCACCGGGAAATGATTCTGTAGTAGGTCTGTTTTATGGCGGCGGATTCCATCAGCTTGGAATTCAGTTATTAGGATTTGTTACCGTTGCCGCATGGGCAGCAATCTGCATCACAATTACTTTTGTGGTAATTAAGGCAACAATTGGACTTCGTGTCACAGAAGAAGAGGAGATTCTTGGTCTGGATATTAAAGAGCATGGCCTTCCGTCCGCATATGCAGGCTTCAGCCTGATGGATGTTTCCAACACAATGACCATGGATGTCAATGAAAATACAGATCTTGGTACTTCTGATTATGAGGAAGCATCTGATGTTAAGAAAAATGCTGCTGTCAAGGTGGTTGCAATGCCACATGATGCAACTGGAATGTATAAAGTAGTAATTATTGCAAAACTGTCAAGATACGACCACTTAAAGAAGGCAATGAACGATATCGGTGTAACCGGTATGACCGTAACACAGGTTATGGGTTGTGGTATCCAGAAAGGTTCCGGCGAGAAATACCGTGGAGCAGAAGTGGATGCAACCTTATTACCGAAGGTCAAAGTTGAGGTTGTTGTCAGCAAGATTCCGGTTGACAGGGTTGTGGAAGCTGCTAAGAAGGCACTTTACACAGGACACATCGGAGACGGCAAGATTTTCGTATACGATGTTGCCAAAGTTGTCAAGGTTCGTACCGGCGAGGAAGACCTTGCAGCATTGCAGGATGTGGAATAGGATTGCACGAATCTAACACGATTAGATTCGTGAATCTAATCCCCTTAGTTAGTTATACATCAACAGTGAAAACCCCAGGCGGGAGCCTGGGGCTTTTGCTGGTTGTATGGGAAAAATGGGGAATACTAAGGGAAGCAGAATGCCAGTAAGTATATCTAATATTTTGAGAGAATATGTTAATGGAATAAAAAACATTTTCGGGCGTGATTATGAGAAAACGATTTTATATGGGTCTTATGCGAGAGGCGATAATCGCCTTGATTCTGATATTGATATTCTGATATTGGTAAAATGCGATGATGATATGATTCATGAACACATGCGGGCGGTAAGAGACTATAATTTAGCAAAAGGACGGTTACAGCAGGTAAGAGATGATTTGAAATCTGCACAATTAAATTTTTCGGCAGGACTTTTGAAGGCTGCGAACAACAGAGCTTATTATGCGATATTTCATGCAGTAGCAGCGGTGAAATGATACATTTGGTAGAGGAATATCTTGAAAAATAATAGTCCCTTAGTTAGTATATACATCAGTGACGTGCGTTATAGATTGTTTTCTTGAACATAATTGTACCAAAAAATCGCTCAGACTTCACGTCTGGGCGATTTTTCTGTTAGGGGAGTTTTTTACAGTCCCTTTTGTTGTACCTGATGGAGAAAATGCCTCTATTCCCCGCCATCTGGAGTCTGGTTATCGGTGTTTGTGTCGGCTGAACCACCGGTGTCAGTATTATCGGGCGCGTTGGCGGAATCCGGTATGACAGCGTTTGGCGGTGTATCGGTCGTGCCGGTCGTGTCGGTCGTATCGGTTGTATCAGTCGTTGTGCCCGGTGTGTTTGTGACAGGAGCCTGATAAATGGAATCAGGACTGCCATGCAGCGGACAGAGATTTGAGTAGGCATCTTCGGTCAGAAGATACGGGGAATCCTCCGTACCCTGGGAACCGCCAATGATATACACGCCACTGACAATCTCAGGACAACTGCTGGTTGCAAGAGCCATGGAAGCTGCACAGAGATTTACACGGATGTGGTGGTCACAGTAATCAGTAGGTTCTGTGCCTTTTGCAAAATATTCGGTGTAAACACAGCTTCCACGCGGATCACTGTCGCAGACACCTTCGATGGCAAGCTTGCCGGATTTGGAACATACCTGGGCAGTTACAATATCATCGCAGGTGCCAAAATCGGCATACGGAAGATTCTCGTGAATCCGGCTCATAACAGCCTTCCAGATTTTCTTCGGGTAGGAAGACTGGCTGTTTGCCTGTGGGCTGTTGTCGTCGTAGCCACCCCAGACTACACAGGTGTAGTAAGGTGTGTAGCCGGCAAACAGAGAGTCACGGTTTTTCGTGGTTGTACCGGATTTTCCCGCCTGTGCCATCGTGGAGCCGAAGTAAGCAGAAGTACCGGTTCCCTGTGTCATGACATCTTCCATGGCGTTGGTTAAAAGCCATGCAGTTGTCTGCTTTAAGACCGTGTGGGACTCGGATGCGGTGTTGTCTAATAAAATATTTCCTTCATGGTCTAAGATTTTCGTGTAAAATTTCGGTTTAATGTACGTGCCCTGGTTTGCAATTGTTGCATAGGCAGCAGTTAATTCGAGGTTGGTAACACCGTTTGTCAGACCGCCAAGTGTTACGGTCTGGTTATCAACTTCGTTGTCCAATAAGGTTGTGATTCCGAAATTGCGGATATAGCTTGCACCGAGGGCAGGACCAATCTGCACATAATTCTTGACGGTAACAACGTTCATGGAAAGGGTGATTGCCTGGCGTATTGTGGTAAAGCCGCGGTAACGTCCGTCATAGTTGTTGACTGCGGCACCGCTTCCGGTCGTATAGGAGTAAGGTGCATCATCCTGTACGGTAGCGAGCGTGAGACCGCCGGCATCAAGTGCAGGTGCGTAGCAGGCAATAATCTTAAAGGTAGAACCCGGCTGTCTGGTTGTGCTGGTTGCACGGTTTAAGGTCTTGCTGGCATTTTTGTCACCGCGTCCGCCAATCAATGCGACTACCTCTCCGCTGGACTGATCCATAATTGTCATTGCAACCTGCGGCTGGAGTGTATAGGCAACCACTTCACTTCCGTCGATGATGGTATCGCCGTCTTTCATAATTTCAGCCTTGTAAGCTTCAATAGCGGCTTTGGCATCTTCTTCGGTGTCAAAATTTAACGTGTAGTTGGCATCTGACCACTGATAATAGGAAAGCATGGTCTGTTCGCTGTAGTTTGTAACAGTACCGTCGGCGGATAATACGGACAGACGGTAGGAGAAAGAAACCTTCGGGTCAAAACCATAATTGTCCAGGTTGTTGACTTCCGCATCAGCAATCGCCTGTATATCCGGATCCTGTGTACTGTAAATGGTAAGACCGCTCTGGTAAAGGGCTTTGTATGCCTGTGTCTCCGTATATCCCTTCTGCTCAATTAAATCCTGAATGACTTCATCTGTCAGCTCATCTACAAATGAAGAATAAACATTTTCGCTGTCTGTCTCAATATTTACAAGCTGGATACGGTCGTAAACATTGTCGGCGATTGCAGCATCGTACTCTTCCTGCGAAATATATTCCTGATTCAGCATATCGTTTAACACCTTTTCGCGGCGTTCCGCATTATTTTCCGGATGTGAAATCGGATTGTAGCGGGAAGGGTTCTGTGTAATCGCAGCAAGCACTGCACATTCGGAAAGCGTAAGGTCAGACACATCTTTTCCAAAGTAACGCTCCGAAGCAACGGCAACACCTAAGGTATTCTGTCCAAGGTTGATGGCATTTAAGTAGTTTTCCATAATCCAGTCTTTGTTGACCTTTTTCTCAAGCTCAAGCGCAAGATACTGTTCCTGAAATTTACGCTCAAACTTATCTGCCATGGAAGACTCGCTTGTCCAGTCCGTAAAAACTGTATTTTTTAAAAGCTGCTGGGTGATGGTACTTGCACCTTCTGAAAAATGAAAGCCCGATGCAATTCCCTTGACACCGGCACGGATGATTCCCTTGATATCAATACCGTTGTGCTCGTAGAAACGGGAGTCCTCAATGGCAACAAACGCGTGCTGTAAATCTAATGGAATCTCGTCAATCGTGACAAATTTACGGTTGGAACCGGAGGAGACGAGCGTGGCAATCTGATTGCCCTGGCTGTCTAATACGGCGGTCTGGTAACCGGTAGGTGTTGCGTCGATATCATCGATGGAGGGGGCAGAAGCGATGATGCCCTGAATGACACCAAAAGCTGCGGACCCTCCTACCACCAGAACTGCAAAAAAGCATATAAGCAACGCCTTGCAAAAAATTACACTGAATTTTTTGCGAATCATGGTACCCTTAGAAGTAAGCTCTTCGTCTCGCTTACGGGTACTTTTTTTCCCATAATTCATAGGAGGCCTCCTTTTTAAAGTAAAATAAACCATGTTGTATTATACCAGAGAAATGTGTCGGAATAAAGAAAAAACTGAAAATATAATACTCTCTTAAGAATTTGTTGCGGGTAGACGGCGCGCCATGTTAAAATAGGAAAAAACAAAAAGGAACAGGTAGTAATTCATGAAAACAGTATTCGAGGGTGGCGAAGGTGAGATTGTTGAGAAAAAATCCCGTTTCATCGCAACGGTGCGTCCGGTTTCTTCAGAGGAAGAGGCAGCAGCGTTTATTGCGGAGATGAAAAAGAAGTATTGGGATGCAAAACATAACTGCTCAGCATTTGTAATTGGAGACCATCAGGAACTGACACGCTGTTCCGATGACGGAGAGCCGGCGCAGACGGCGGGAAGACCGATGTTAGATGTTCTTCTTAGGGAAGGAATCCATAATACAGCGGTTGTGGTGACACGTTATTTTGGCGGCGTGCTGCTTGGAACCGGAGGATTAGTGCGGGCCTATCAGAAGGCAGTACAGGAGGGTCTTGCAAACAGCATCGTTATTGAGAAGCAGTCCGGCAGAAAGCTTGTAATCGGAACCGACTATACCGGACTTGGAAAATTGCAGTATCTGATTGCGCAGAAAGGACTTGCGACAATAGATACGATTTATACGGACAAGGTAGAGCTGATTCTGATGGTTCCGGCAGAATTAACCTCTGAAACAGAAAAAGATGTCATCGAGGCAACCAACGGAAATGCAGATATTTCCTGGGGGGAAGAGGTCCTCTATGCAATGATAGAAAAAAAATTACAAATTTTTCAAAAAAACTGTTGACAATTTCCTTTTAGCCCTATATAATAGCTATTGTTGACGGCGCGAAACGCTGAAAGCAAAAAATAAAGGGCTATCGCCAAACGGTAAGGCAACGGACTCTGACTCCGTCATTTCAAGGTTCGAATCCTTGTAGCCCTGCTAATGAGACCTCAGTAGAGAAATCTGCTGGGGTTTTTTGCTTTATAGGAAAATCTTATAAAGCAAAAAACTCCGGGCAATATGCGCACCTCGCGCGGATAGTTGTAAAGATTTGCCAGAAACGATATAATATTATCGAATTCCGATGGAAAGGAAATCGTACCTATGGATTACAGAACAGAAAATCAATGTTACTGGGAGAACCGTGCCGAGGGGTATTCCCTCGTGAATCAGACGGAGCTTCATACTGCACAGCATAAAAGATGGCAGGCGCATCTGGATGCGCAGATTCGCGCGCAGCATCCGGGCAAAAGCAGGGAAGAAATCCGTGTACTTGAGGTGGGATGCGGACCGGGATTTTTTGCAATTATTTTATCGGAGCTGGGCTATGCGGTGACAGCGGTTGACTATACTGCACATATGTTAGAGCAGGCAGGGAAAAATGCCAAAGAATATGGACAGCATCCGTGCTTTCTGGAAATGGATGCATCAGAGCTTGCATTTTCAGATGCGTCATTTGACGTTGTCGTGTCGCGGAATCTGACGTGGAATCTGCCGGAACCGGAAAAAGCATACCGCGAGTGGCTTCGGGTGCTTGTAGAAGGCGGTACGCTGCTTGTCTATGATGCAAACTGGTATGGCTACCTCTATGATGATGCAAAGCGGGATGCCTACGAAAAGGACAGGCTTCATACCGCAGAGCTTGGTGTCAAGGATGAATATGAGGGAACAGACATTGATGCGATGGAGGCGATTGCGCGCAAGGCGCCGCTTTCCGGAATCATGAGACCGCAGTGGGATGAGCAGGTCCTGAAACAGCTTGGAACAAGAGAAATTTTGTGTGATGCGGTGGTCTGGAAAAAGGTCTGGTCGAAGGAAGAACAGGTTAATTTTTCTGCGACACCGATGTTTGAAATCATTGCGATAAAATAGAACACTTATCAGAATGTAATGTAAATAGGAAAGAGTACATTTCAAGTACGCAGGGGAGTGAGCATATGGCAGCAGTTATTTTTGATATGGATGGGCTGATGTTTGACACAGAGCGGGTCTTTGTGCAGGCATGGGATTATGCAGGAGAGCAGCTTGGAATCGGAAAAGCGGGTTATATGACGTTAAAGACGCTTGGGATGAACATTGCGGCTTCGAGGGAACTGTGGAGGCAGGAGTTTGGAGAGCGCTATGACGAGGAGGCGTTACGCCGTTATACAAAGGAATTTCTGACAAAATATTATACCGAGAATAAAGTTCCGGTAAAACACGGGCTGTACGTGCTGTTACGCTATCTGAAAATTCACGGATACCAGCTTGCGGTGGCATCATCCTCACCGCAGTGGGAGGTGGAGCATCACTTAAAGGATGCCGGGGTGTATGAATTTTTCACGGTGACTGTGTGCGGGGATATGGTAAAACATTCCAAGCCCGACCCGGAAATCTACAAAAGAGCCTGTGAGCTGTTAGGAGAGAAACCGGAGGACTGCTATGTGCTTGAGGATTCTAAGAGTGGTCTTCGCTCGGCGCATGCGGCGGGCTGTAAGCCGATTATGATACCGGATTTGTGGCAGCCCGATGAGGAGACCACACAGCTTTTATTTGCCAGATTTGACAATCTGGTGGAGGTAAAGGAATATCTGGAAGAACAGGAAGTAATGACAAATGACGAGAATTGACAGAACAAAAGCAAAAGAAACATTTGCTGCATATGTGGACAATTATAACAGCGAGGACCCCAAGATAAAATTAAAAATTCTGCACACCTACCGCGTGGCAGAGCTCTGCGATACCATCGGCGCATCGGAAGGGCTTTCCGGTGAGGCACTGGATGCGGCATGGATGTGCGGGCTTTTGCACGATATCGGACGGTTTGAGCAAATCAGGCGTTATGGAACCTTTCAGGATGCCGTCTCGATTGACCATGCACTGCTCAGTACGACGATTTTATTCGGGGAGGCATCCGTCTGTGAAGAGAACGGCAGCAGGGTGTTTGTGCCACAGAATGCGAAGGGCGGCAGTATCAGAAGCTTTTTCGCACCGGCAGAATGGGATGCCGTCATCGGCACCGCAATTTTTTATCACAGCAGCTACAGGCTTCCGGAAAATCTGGATGAAAAAACAGCCATGTACTGTAAGATTCTGCGGGATGCGGACAAGATAGACATTTTACGGGTGAACCTTGACACACCGATGGAAGAAATCTACAATGTCACCACGGAAGAATTAAAAAACAGCCAGGTGACACCCGAGGTCATGCAGGCATTTGATGAGCATCATGCGGTGCTTCGGGCATTAAAGAAAACAGCGATTGACAATGCAGTCGGACATATTTCACTGACTTATGAGCTGGAATATCCGATGAGTAGAAAAATGATGAAGGAACAGGGGTATCTGGATAAGCTGATGAATTTTGAATCAGAAAATCCGGTCACAAGAGAACAGTTTTTACACATCAGAGAGGAGATGAACCGATATCTTGCAAAAGATTCCGGCGAAAAAGAACACATGGATTTTTTAACAGCAAATTATCATACGCATACTTACCGCTGCCTTCATGCAACCGGCACGGAACGGGAATACATTGAAGAAGCAATTCGTTATGGAATCAGAAAACTTGGATTTTCGGATCATATTCCGTGCCCGTTTAAGGACGGCTATGTCTCAAAAATCCGCATGACGATGGAGCAGGCAAAAGAATATTATGACTGCATCCGCAGTCTTGCGAAGGAGTATGAAAATCAGATTACACTTTACGTTGGATTTGAGGCGGAATACATTCCAGAATTTTACGAGGAACAGATTGAGATGGTGCGAAGCATTGGATTTGACTATCTGATTATGGGACAGCATTTTGTCGGAAATGAGAAAGAGGGTCCTTATACCGGAACGCCGACGGAGGACGAAAAAATGCTTATCCGCTATGTCGACACGGTGATAGCAGGGGCAGAAACCGGAAGCTTTACCTATATCGCACACCCGGATATCCTCAATTATATCGGGGAAGAGGCAATTTATGACCGGGAAATGAAGCGGCTCTGCACCACAATGAAGGAACTTGGAATTCCGCTTGAAATCAATATCCTTGGAATGACAACCGGAAGACAGTACCCCAATGAGCATTTCTGGAAGCTTGTGGCAGAAGTTGGAAATGATGTGGTGCTTGGACTTGACGCACACCGCAGGGAAGAAGTCGGAAATGTGGAAAATTACCGCAAATGTATGGATATCGTGGATAAGTACGGACTGAAGCTGTGCAACGATATCATATTGAGAAGACCATAGAGGAGAAACAGATGTCTTATGTATATTTTACCCGTCACGGTCAGACGGTCTGGAATGTAGAAAATAAAATCTGTGGTGCAACCGACATCGCGCTCACAGAGCTTGGCCACGTACAGGCAATTGAACTGGGAGAGAAAATCAAAAGCGAGGGCTTACCCATTGATGAAATTCTCTGCTCCCCACTCATTCGTGCGGCGGAAACGGCAAGACATATTTCGGAGGTGACCGGAATAAGCTGCCGCGTGGAGCCAAGGCTTACAGAACAGAATTTTGGCAGATATGAGTCGACACCGCGGGATGGCGCCGAATTTCAGCAGGCAAAAAGAAGCTTCATCTGCCACTATGACGGTGGAGAGACGATGTTGCACTTAAGCCAGCGCATTTATAACCTGTTGGACGAAATCAGACAGGACGAAAAGACGTATCTTTTAGTGGCGCACAACGGAATTTCAAGAATTGTGCAGTCCTATTTTTATGATATGACAAATGAAGAATTTGCAGCCTTTGGAATCAAAAACTGTGAGATTTTAAGATACGAATTTTAACCCGGTGTAAAAAGAAGGGGGGAATACGACAGATGGATAACAAAACGATGATGCAGTATTTTGAGTGGTATCTGCCCGCAAACGGATGCCTGTGGGAGCGTGCGGCTTGGCAGTCGAAGCAGTTAAAAGAGGCGGGAATCAATATGCTGTGGCTGCCGCCGGCATACAAAGGGGCAGCAGGGGCAGCAAGCGTCGGCTATGACGTGTACGACACCTATGACCTGGGAGAATTTGACCAGAAGGGGCAGAAAGCCACGAAATACGGAACCCGGGAAGCCTATTTAAACGCAGTGAAATGCTTACAGGAAAACGGCATCGAGGTTCTTTCTGACATCGTTTTAAATCATATGATAGGTGCGGATGACACGGAGACAGTTTTAGTGGAGGAGGAACTTTCCACAAACCGCAACCAGGACATCAGCGGCAAACAGGAGATTACCGCATGGACGCGTTTTACATTTCCGGGGCGTGCAGGAAAGTATTCGGATTTTACCTGGAGCGCAGAGAATTTCAGTGGAACCGACTGGGATGACAAGGCAAAACGCGGTGGAATTTTCCGGTTCGATGGAAAGGAATGGAACCACGAGACGGACAGCGAGAACGGAAATTATGATTACCTGATGGGCGCGGATTTGGACACGGATAACCCGCAGACCGTAAAAGCCGTGACCGACTGGGGAAAATGGTATCTCGACACGGTAGGGATGGACGGATTCCGGCTCGATGCGGTAAAACACATTGGTTTTGATTTCTACAGAGAGTGGTTAAAGGAGATGCGTGCCCACGCCGGAAAGAATCTCTTTACGGTGGGAGAATACTGGTCGCCGGATACGGGCAGGCTCACGCATTACCTAGATGTGCTTGAAAACAGTCTCTCACTGTTTGACGTGCCGTTGCATTTCCAGTTCTCTAAGGCGGCAGCCTCCAACGGAAATTTTGACATGGCACAGATTTTTGGCGGAACGCTTGTGGCGGCACGCCCGGAACAGGCGGTGACATTTGTCGACAATCACGACACACAGCCGGGACAGGCACTCGTTTCGTTTGTGCCGGCATGGTTTAAGCCGATTGCCTATGCACTGATTCTTCTTAGAAAAGAGGGAATCCCCTGCGTCTTTTACGGCGATTATTACGGAATTCCGCACGACCACATTGCACCGGTGGAGGGACTGAAAAAACTGTTGTTTTTGCGCAAAAATTATGCTTACGGAGAACAGAGAGAGTACTTTGACCATCATAGCCTTGTCGGATTTACCAGAGGCGGGGACGATGAACACGAGGATTCCGGGCTTGCGGTGCTGCTGACGGACTCTGTTGCAGGAAAAAAATGGATGCAGGTGGGAGAACGGTTTGCCGGATGTGCGTTTTATGATGTGATGGGACATTTTGATACGCCGGTAGTATTAGACGATTCCGGAGCCGGGGAGTTTGCCGTGGACGGCGGCTCCGTGTCGGTCTGGGTGCCGGAGAAGGTTTACCGCAGAATCAGAACAGAATTGGAGTAGTGTTATGGATTTAAAACAGATGACAAGGCATCTGATTTATGACAACAAGAATCAGCATATTCCGGGTATTTATGCGCGTTTCCGGATTCTCTGCCCGGAGTATTCCGCACATGAGGAGGAGCGAAAGCCTTATCCTCTGCGGGAAAATGAGCATATGTTTGCACTGTTTTGGGATATCCACGATGGAAACCGGCTTTCTGCGACGATTGTGCCCTCGGAAGTACCTTTTTTATATGAAAAAAGTTTTGAGCCGGGGATGCGGACGCAGATGCACTCCCATGAATATCTGGAATTTTTCTATGTTGTGGACGGAGAATACAGACAGCGGATTCTTGGAAATGAGTATACATTCCACAAGGGGGAACTGTGCCTGATTGACAGAAACTGTCTGCATCAGGAAATTTTAGATGGAACATCGGCAACGATTCTGTTTTTTGGAATTACAAATGTCATGTTTAATGATATCATGGACCGGAATATCACGACTGACCGTATCGCTTCTTTTTTCAATATGGCGCTCTTAGAGCAGAAATCCTTACAGCAGTATCTGCATTTTAAACCGCAGGGAGAGGATTCCGCCGAAATTGAGGAAGCGCTGATGGCACTTGTGAGTGAACTGCAAAAGCATGATATCGCTTCGACGTACATCTGCAAAGGATTGCTTCTTCGGATTTTCTGGATTCTTGGGACACGCTATGAATACTCGCTTTCCAAGCAGTTACGCAAGAAGATGAACTGGATGCTGTTTGAGGAGATTACGGACTATATGGGAAAGAATTTAAACCGGATGTCCGTGGGACTTCTCGCGGAAGAATTTCATTTTCAGGAAGATTATTTTAACCGTTTCCTAAAGGCACAGACCGGAATGACCTACACAGAATATCTGCAAAATCTGCGATTAAAGCGTGCGGAGATGCTGCTTTTAAATTCGGAGTACACGATTGACGATATCGTCAAGGAAGTGGGATACAAAAATAAGGGATATTTTTATAAAATATTTACGGAACGGCACCAGCTGACACCGGCGCAGTTCCGTAAGAGAATGTTTGAATAAGAACGGGAAAGCCCCGGCTGGCGGAGACTGGCCGGGGCTTTCTATTTATCAAAAATTACTTGTTTGTCCATTTCCAGTCACGGATTTCCGGCATATCAATACCGTACTCATGGATGTACTGTTTGTGCTCAACCAGCTTGTCGTTCATCTTCTGAACCAGGTAAGAACCACGGTTTCCTAACTGTGGCAGATACTTGATTGCATTCTTTACGAGATGGAAGCGGTCGATTTCGTTCTGTACACGCATATCGAACGGTGTTGTAATCGTACCCTCCTCTTTGTAACCAAAAACATGGATATTGCGGTTAGTACGACGATAGGTCAGCTCGTGAATCAGTGTGTGGTAGCCATGGAAAGCGAAGATAATCGGCTTATCCTTGGTGAAGAGTGCATCGTATTCTGCATCGGTGAGACCGTGCGGATGCTTGGTGCTTGGCTCTAACTTCATCAGGTCGACAACGTTGACAACACGAATCTTTAACTCCGGCAGAGCCTCTCTTAAGATGGTAACAGCAGCCAAAGTCTCAAGGGTCGGTGTGTCACCGCAGCATGCCATTACGATATCCGGCTCTTCGCCCTGGTCGTTGCTTGCCCACTCCCAGATACCGATACCCTGGGTACAGTGTTTTACAGCCTGCTCCATGGTCAGCCACTGCTGTCTCGGATGCTTGGAGGTTACCAGTACGTTTACATAATTACGGCTTCTGATGCAGTGATCGAAGCAGGATAACAGACAGTTGGTGTCTGGTGGCAGATAAAGTCTTACGACATCTGCTTTCTTGTTAGCAATATGGTCCAAAAATCCCGGGTCCTGATGGGTAAATCCGTTATGATCCTGCTGCCATACGTTTGAGGAGAGAATCAGGTTTAAGGAAGCAATAGACTGTCTCCACGGAAGCTGGTTGCAGACCTTTAACCATTTTGCATGCTGTGCACACATGGAGTCAACAACGCGGATAAATGCCTCGTAGCTTGCGAAGAAGCCGTGGCGTCCGGTGAGAAGATAACCCTCTAACCATCCCTCACACATATGCTCGCTCAACATGGAGTCCATAACACGTCCATCGTTTGCCAAAAATTCATCGGTGTCATATTTTTCATTATTCCAGTCGCGGTTTGTTACCTCGAATACCTTGCCAAGACGGTTGGACATTGTCTCATCCGGTCCGAAGATACGGAAGTTCTTTGCGTCCTCGTTTAACTTGAAGATATCTCTGACAAAGCCACCGAGCTCAATCATATCCTGTGCCTCGACAGCACCCGGAGTCGGAACGTCGATACCGTACTTGCGGAAATCCGGCAGGCGCAGGTCACGTAACAGCTTACCGCCGTTTGCATGCGGATTAGAACCGATTCTTCTGTCTCCGGTAGGAGCGAGAGCCTTTAATTCCGGAATCAGTCTGCCGTTCTCGTCAAACAGCTCTTCCGGATGATAGCTTAACAGCCAGTCCTGTAACATCTGAAGATGTTCCGGCTTATCCATCATAATCGGAACCTGATGTGCACGGAAGGAACCTTCAATCTGGTTTCCGTCTACAACCTTCGGACCTGTCCAGCCCTTCGGGGTGCGCAGAACAATCATCGGCCACTTCGGTCTTGTGGTATCGTTGTTTTCACGGGCATTTTTCTGGATTGCTTTGATTTCATCCATTGCCTCGTCCAAAGCGGCAGCCATCTTGCGGTGCATATCCATCGGCTCGTCGCCTTCTACGAAAATCGGTTTCCAGCCGCATCCGTCGAAGAAATGCTCTAACTCTTCGTGGGAGATACGTGCCAGTACGGTCGGGTTGCTGATTTTGTATCCGTTCATGTGAAGGATTGGAAGAACCGCACCGTCAGATACCGGATTTAAGAATTTATTACACTGCCAGGAGGTTGCAAGAGGACCTGTCTCAGCTTCGCCGTCGCCGACAACGCAGGCAACCACTAAATCAGGGTTATCAAATGCAGCACCAAAGGAGTGTGCGAGAGAGTAACCAAGCTCACCACCCTCGTTGATGGAACCCGGAGTCTCCGGAGCAACGTGGCTTGAGATTCCGCCCGGGAAAGAAAACTGCTTGCAGAGTTTCTTAAGACCGTCCATATCTTCGCCGATGTTCGGGTATACTTCACTGTAGGTTCCCTCTAAGTATGTATTTGCGACGAAGAAGTTTCCGCCGTGACCCGGACCGGAAATTAAAATCATATCCTGATCATATTTTTTGATGACACGGTTTAAGTGTACATAGACAAAGTTCTGTCCCGGTACGGTTCCCCAGTGTCCGACAATCTTTTTCTTGACATGGTCTAAAGACAATGGTTCGCGGAGCAGCGGGTTGTCTAACAGGTATAACTGTGCTGCGCCAAGATAGTTGGCTGCACGCCAGTAGGCATCCATTTTCTTTAAATAGTCCTCGGTGATGGGCTGTTTTTCCACAACATCTGCCATGATAATTTTTCCTCCTAAAATTTAATACAATCTAAAATAATTTAGACACTACAAAAACGTCTAACTTTGTTATATTTTAAACAATCTTTTCCGACTGGGCAATTTCCGAGGGGGATTAAATTTTTAAAAAGTTACCTGAGACGACTTTTTAGTTCTTCTTTCATCAGCATCACATAATGTTCGGCATTTTTGTGGTTCGCCTCGATTTCATCTTCGGTCAAGGGGCGGATGACCCGCGCCGGATTTCCGAGAGCAAGGGAATTGTCCGGGATGTTCATTTTGCCGGTGACAAGAGAACCGGCACCGATGATACAGTTTTTGCCGACGGTGGCACCGCTTAGGAGAATACTTCCCATTCCGATAATCGTGTTTTCCCCGATGGTACAGCCGTGGACGATGGCGTTGTGCCCGATGGTAACACCTTTTCCAATATGGACATGAAAGCCCGGGTCGGTGTGTACGGTACAGTTGTCCTGAACATTTGCATCATCGTCAATTTGGATGGGACCGGAGTCACCGCGCACGACGGCGTTGTACCAGATTCCTACATTATTTCCAAGTGTGACATCGCCGAGTACATATGCACCCGGTGCAAGAAATTGATTTGTCATGAAAACCTCTTTTCTGCGCACGTTTTTCATACATAATGAGTTTGTGCCTGCGACTTTTTCTATATTAAATTATGCACTTCCGGGGCAAAAAGGCAAGGCTGCAAAATAGTACAGGAAGAAGTCCGTTTGTGACATTGACTTTCCACTGCCCCTTGGTTAGTATAATTAAGAATAACAGAAAAATACAAACGAAAAGGAGTTTGTTTATGGAAATCAAGGGCTACACGTACGGCTATCATGCCGAAAAGGGGCTTTATGTATCAGAGGAGGGAAAACGCAGCCAGGATGCACTTATGGATATCGGCATCAACTGGGTCTGCCTGGCATTTCCGGTGGAGCAGAAGACGTTTACTTCCACAGAGATTTTGTTTGATTACCGGAAAAATGTGCCGGATTTGGAGATTATCAGCACGATTAAGAGGTTTCATGACAGGGGCATCAAGGTGTGCTTAAAGCCGATGATTAATAGTGCAGACGGGGTCTGGCGTGCCTTAATCGACTTCCCGGACCAGAATATGTTTGAGGAAGATAACTACTGGAGCCGCTGGTTTGCAAGCTATCAGGCATTTTTAACCCATTATGCAGAGATTGCAGAGTACACGGGCTGTGAAATGTTCTGTCTGGGCTGTGAGATGCTTGGAACGGAGCGACAGGAGACTTACTGGAGACAGACGATTGCGATGGTGCGGGAAATCTATCACGGACCACTTGTATACAATACAAACCACGGCAAGGAAGAGCTGGCAAAATGGTATGATGCGTTAGATTATCTGGGAACCTCTGCATATTATCCGGTGGGGGATGCACCGGGTGCCTCCACCGAGCAGATGAAGGAAGAATGGGATAAGATTGCAGAACGGTTAGAAGGGGTGAGTAAGCGTCTTGGCAAAAAACTCATTTTCATGGAAATTGGCTGCCGCAGTGCATTAGGCTGTGCACAGATGCCGTGGGATTTTACCCATACGGAATTCCCGGTAAATGAGGACGAGCAGGCGAACTTCTTTGAATCTTCCATGGCAGCGCTCTCTGACAAGGAATGGTTTGCCGGTTATTTCTGGTGGGACTGGGGAACCATTGTCTACCATACAAAAGAAGAAGCGGCAGTAGACGATGGATTTAACATCCATCTAAAGAAAGCGGAGGATGTTGTGCGCAAATGGTATCAGAAGTAAAAGTACAGACAAGGCGCCACATGGTATTTCTGGTGCTCGCGGCGGCAATCTGGGGAATGGCGTTTGTCGCACAGCGAAAGAGCAGTGATGCGATAGGACCGTTTACATTTAACGGCATCCGTTCGCTGCTAGGCGGCGTGGTATTACTTCCGGTGATTGCGCTGCTTGATAGGGCAGGGCTTTCCGGGAAGAAAAAGAGCTCCAGAATGGCTGAGTCAAAAAAGAAGCTTGTGGCGGGAGGCATTTTCTGCGGGATGGCATTGTTTGCGGCAAGCTCTTTTCAGCAGATTGGAATCTATCAGGGAACGGCTGCCGGAAAAGCCGGGTTTCTCACCGCCTGCTACATTCTGTTAGTACCGGTGTTTGGACTTTTCCTAGGACAAAAGAGCAGCTACAGGATTTGGGCTGGCGTGGGGCTTGCGGTTCTGGGACTTTATTTTCTTTGTATGAATGATTCCATGAGCATCCAGAAAAGTGATGTGTTCGTGTTTCTTTCTGCGGTTTGTTTTGCGGTACATATTCTTGTGATAGACCATTATGCGCCGTTTGTCGACGGCGTGCGGCTGTCCTGCATACAGTTTTTTGTGTGTGGAATCTTAAGCGCGGTTCCGATGGCGGTATTTGAAACCGGACATTCCGCGGCGGAAATCATTGCCTGGGCAGGCACGCTTTCCGGTTTGGATGCATGGCTTCCGATTCTGTATGCTGGTATTTGTTCCTCGGGGGTCGGCTATACCTTGCAGGTGGTCGGACAAAAGGGCGTGAATCCAACCGCAGCGTCCATGCTCTTAAGTCTGGAATCCGTTTTTTCTGTGCTCGCAGGCGCACTTTTTCTCGGAGAGCGGTTGACTGGCAGGGAAATCTTCGGCTGTGTGCTGATATTTTCTGCGATTGTATTTGTGCAGCTTGTACCGTCTCAGACATCAGAAAAATGATAAATATAGTTCAATAAAATGCTATAGACAGATGCAATAGAGATGCGTTATAATAGAGAAGCTTTCACCAAAGAAGGACTTTTACAAAGGAGGGTTTTGTTATGATTAAGGACAAAAACATCGCAGTCTGCATCATCTTATGTATTGTGACTTGCGGCATCTATGGAATTTACTGGTTTATCTGCCTCACCAATGACGCTAACACGGCGTCTAATACGTTTGGCACTTCCGGTGGTGTGGCATTTTTACTCACGCTTATTACCTGTAATCTGTACGGATTATACTGGGCATATAAGCAGGGAGAGAAGATTGACGCTGCAAAAACACAGCGTGGTGTTCCGTCAAGCAACAGCGGAGTACTTTATCTGATTCTGTGCCTGTTCGTACCGATTGTGGCATGGGCACTGATGCAGAATGAATTAAACAATATGGCAAACTAGGATGAAAAGACGGGCTTTTAAAGCGGCGGGAGTTTTGGCATTGCTCTTATGTGCGGGACTTTTGTATGGATGTTTTTTCCTGCACTCTGGAATTGGGATTCCCTGTCCAATCCGTCTTATAACGGGATTCAAGTGTCCCGGCTGCGGTGTCACACATATGTGTGCGGCACTGTTGCAGATTGATATTTCTGCGGCGTTTGCGGCAAATCCGATGGTTTTGCTGCTAAGCCCGGTGCTTGTGGCAGTTTTTCTACCGGCATTTTGGAGATATCTGAAAACCGGACGTTTTTGCTTTGGACATGTGCAAAATATCGTGGTGTGGATTTGCATCCTTCTGCTGCTGGCATTTGGAGTCGTGCGGAATTTTCTGCCGGGGCTTTGAGAATAACGCAGGCATGCCATGACGGTATGTTTTAAAAAAGAAAACTGTGGGAAATACAAAAATGTGTTTCCTGCGGTTTTCTTTTTCTTTACGTGACAGAGGGATGTTGCTATAATAAGAAGAATCGGAAAACGAAAGAAAGAGAGATGCCAAAGATGACGTTAAAGAAACTCGAAATAGGGCAGTCTGCCAGAGTAACAGTTGTAGGGGGCGACGGTGCATTGCGCCAGCATTTCCTTGATATGGGCGTTATTCCAGGAGCGGAAATTACACTTGTAAAATATGCCCCTATGGGAGACCCAATGGAACTGCGGGTGCACGGATATGAATTGACACTGCGTCTTGCAGATGCGGAGAAAATCGAGATCTGTCCTGTGGAAAAACCAGAAGAGACAAAAGCAGAAAAACAAACGAAAAAGAAACGGGTGGCAGAACATCCAGGACTTGGAGAAGGCGGAAAATATCACGTAAAGGCGGAGGAACACCCACTTCCAAAGGGAAGTATTCTGACATTTGCACTGGCGGGAAACCAGAACTGCGGAAAAACAACACTGTTTAACCAGCTTACCGGGGCGAGCCAGCATGTGGGAAATTTTCCAGGTGTTACGGTGGACCGCAAGGACGGTGTTATCCGTGGACATGAGAACACGCTGGTGACAGATTTGCCGGGAATTTATTCAATGTCGCCCTACAGCAGCGAGGAGATTGTGACTAGACAATTTCTTTTAAAGGAGAATCCACGAGGAATTATCAACATTGTAGATGCGACAAATATCGAACGAAACCTTTATCTGACCATGCAGCTTATGGAGCTTAATATTCCGATGGTGCTGGCACTTAATATGATGGACGAAGTGCGGGAAAATGGAGGTTCCGTCTTAGTTAATGAGATGGAGGAAATGCTTGGGATACCGGTTATCCCGATTTCTGCGGCAAAAAACGAAGGAATTGATGAGCTTGTGGATCATGCGATTCATGTGGCACAGTATCAGGAATGTCCAGGCAGACAGGATTTCTGTGATGAGGAAGAACATAATGGAGCAGTGCATCGTGCAATTCATGCCATCATGCATCTGATTGAGGATCATGCTATCCGTGCCGGGATTCCGGTCCGTTTTGCAGCTGCAAAGCTGATTGAGGGAGACCAGCTGATTCTTGATGCCCTGCGGTTAGAGCAGAATGAAAAAGAGACCATCGAGCATATTATTGTACAGATGGAGGAGGAGCGTGGACTTGACCGTGCAGCATCGATTGCGGATATGCGTTTTGCATTTATCCAGAAAGTATGCGACCGGACGGTGGTAAAGCCAAAGGAAAGCAGGGAGCATGCGAGAAGCCGTAGAATTGACCGGATTCTGACCGGAAAATATACAGCAATTCCTGCATTTATCGGAATTATGGCACTGGTATTTTTCCTCACTTTCAATGTCATCGGAGCGGTACTGTCGAATCTGCTTGATATGGGAATTGCGTGGGTGACAGATGAGACGGATAGGGCACTCACAGCAGCAAATGTAAACGGTGTGCTGCATTCGCTCATTATAGATGGTATTTTTAATGGCGTCGGAAGCGTCTTGGGATTTCTTCCGGTCATTGTGACGTTGTTCTTTTTCCTGTCCATGTTAGAGGACAGTGGTTATATGGCGCGTGTGGCATTTGTGATGGATAAACTGTTACGTCGGATTGGACTTTCCGGCAGAAGTATTGTTCCGATGTTAATCGGGTTTGGCTGCACGGTTCCGGGTGTCATGGCAAGCCGGACGCTGCCGTCTGAGCGTGACCGCAAGATGACGATTCTTTTAACACCTTTTATGAGCTGTTCGGCAAAACTGCCGATTTACTCCTTCTTTACAGCGGCGTTTTTCCCGCAGTATGGAGGACTTGTAATGGTGCTTTTATACTTTACGGGAATTGTAGTCGGAATTTTGATGGCGCTTGCCATGCGAAAGACCGTATTTCAGGGGGAACCGGTTCCGTTTGTGATGGAGCTGCCGAATTACCGGATGCCGGGAGCAAAAAACGTGGCACAGCTTCTGTGGGAAAAGGCGAAAGACTTCTTACAGAGGGCATTTACCATTATTTTCCTTGCAACGATTATCATCTGGTTCTTACAGACCTTTGATTTGCACTTAAACGTTGTGACAGACTCAAAGGAGAGTCTTCTTGCGGCCGCAGCAGGACTGATTGCGCCGGTATTTGCACCTCTTGGATTCGGAGACTGGCGGATTTCAACAGCACTCATTACCGGATTTATGGCAAAAGAGAGCGTTGTGTCTACCTTATCAATCCTGTTTGGGGATACTGCAAATCTTCTGGCTGCGATTACACCGCTTACGGCAGCGGCACTTTTGGTATTTTCACTCTTATATACACCGTGTATTGCCGCAATTACTTCTATCAAGAGGGAGCTGGGAGGAAAATGGGCAGTGGCGGTTGTCATTGGACAGTGCCTGGTTGCGTGGATTATGGCATTTTTTGTGCATGGAATAGGTGTATTGATTGGCTTTTAAACGTGGGAGGGACGTATGACACTTCAACAGATTAAATATGCACTGACAATTGCAGACTGCGGTTCTATGAATGAGGCGGCAAAGGAGCTTTTTATTTCGCAGCCGAGCCTTTCTGAGGCGGTGAAGGAACTCGAACAGGAGATTGGACTTGAAATATTTCTGCGCTCAAACCGGGGAATCATCATCACGCCGGAGGGGGAGGAGTTTTTGGGCTATGCGAGACAGGTCAGCGAGCAGTTCGGTCTGTTACAGTCCCGCTATATCGAGAAAAAGAAAAAAGAAAAATTCAGCGTTTCCATGCAGCATTACACATTTGCGGTGAAGGCATTTGTGGAGACAGTCAAACGCGCTGGGATGGAACAGTATGAGTTTGCTGTTCATGAGACAACTACAAGCGACGTAATTGGAAATGTGAAGAATTTTAAGAGCGAAATGGGGGTGCTCTATCTGAATGATTTTAACGAGAAAGTAATGACGAAAATCATTCATGAGAATGGTTTGGAATTTGTCGGGCTGTTTGACTGTGATACCTATGTCTATCTGTGGGGCGGTCATCCGTTAGCTGAAAAAGAAAAGATTTCCATGAGCGAGCTGGATGCCTATCCGTGCCTTTCGTTTGACCAGGGAAAACAGAATTCTCTTTATCTTGCAGAGGAAATGAAAAGTGAGTATGAATATAAGCGTTTGATTAAGGCAAATGACCGCGCAACGCTTTTGAACCTGATGGTGGGATTAAATGCGTATACGCTCTGTTCGGGAATTATCTGTGAGGAGTTAAACGGCAGTGATTACCGTGCGGTGCCGCTTGTGGAGACAGAAAAAATGCGTATTGGCTATGTGAAGCGCAAGGGGGCAAAGGTCAGCCACATCGGGGAGATATATATCGAGGAATTGAAAAAATATAAAGAGAATGTCATGTGACAGAAAATTTAGATGAGGATAGATAGAACGTGGAACGGATGAACGGAAATACATCGGAAACAGACCAGAATATGGAGGAACTTGAAAAAAGGTTTCTACAGACGTTAAAACAGAATAACATTACCGTGTGGGATTACGATATTTGTAATAAGAAAAATATTGAATACCATATGGGACAGGGAAGCGGCGATATTGCAGCGATGCTTGAAAATCCTGAAATGATTCACGAGGAGGACGCCGCAAAATATCAGCTACTTTACCGACGTATTGATGAAGGGGAAAAACAGGTCAGTGCGGAAATCCGTGTCTGGTCACAGACCAAGCAGGAATACATCTGGCTTTTAATTATTTTTACCGTGGTAAAGGACAAGGACGGAAAGCCGGTGCGCGCCATTTGTTCCGGCAGGGATATCTCCTACGAGAAACAGATAGAACAGAGTTATTTTGAGGAGGTGCGCTATCGGGAGGAGGCGGCGTCTTCCATGATTGCAACCTGCCGCACGAACCTCACAAAGGGGGTTGTGGAGGAAGTCATTGTGTCCGGGAAAAAGGTTCCGGTGCCGCGGGAAGCACAACATCTGGTGGACTACAAAGACCGTTGGAATTATTACGTGGGAGTGGATGGAATCTCGGATGAGGATAATGAGAAGCTTACGGCAAAGAATCTGATTCGTGAGTATAAGCGTGGAAACAACACGATTTCGGTTGAGTACAGCGCAACAAACAGCGTGGATAAACGTCCGATGCGCATCCGTGTCGACGCGAAGGTCTTAAAGCGCCCGGAGACGGGGGATTTAGTTTCTTTCTTCTACGAGCGGAATGTGACAGAGGAGTACTGTACCCGCAATATTACGAATTCGATTATCCAGAATGACCATGACCTGGTGGGAACGGTCTTTGCGGACAGCGGATTTGTATTTTCCTGTTCCGGAAAACGTGATACTCTGCTTCCGGAGCTGGTGTGTGATGACTACGATGCGGAATGCGAGCGGTTTTTAAGGGAGTATGGCTGTGGCGAGAATCTTGATGAGACGATACGGCAGATGCAGATACCATATGTGGTGGAACAGCTTGCAGGCAGGGAAAGAGCAGTACGTGGTGGAGTTTTCCATGCGGGAGGCAGATGGCTCTGTCAGGAGAAAAGAGGAGCGCTTTTCCTATGCGGATAAGGATGAAGGGCTAATTGCATTCTCCAGACGGGATGTGGAGGATATGGTACAGGAAGAAAAACGCAAGCAGGAGCAGCTTGAACGAGCCAGAGAGGCGGCGGAGCGGGCAAACAGTGCAAAGAGCGAATTTTTATCCCGGATGAGTCATGAGATGCGTACGCCGATGAATGCCATCACAGGACTGTTGGCGCTGGCGGAGCAGGAGGTAGGAAATCCGGATGCAATGCGTGATTACCTTGAAAAAATTGAGGTGTCAAGCCACTATCTGTTGAATCTGATTAACGATGTGCTCGATATGTCCAAAATTGAGAGCGGAGAGTTAAAGCTCAGACCGGAAATCTGCAATTATCAGATATTTGCGGAGGAGACGGCGGCGATGATCCGTCCGTTGTGTGAGCAGAAGAACATCACATTTTTAGAGGAAAATCAGAAGGTGGAAGCGGTATTGTATATTGATAAGCTGCGGTTTAAGCAGGTATTGATGAACATTCTCTCCAATGCGGTAAAATTTACACCCGAGGGCGGAACAATTTATTTTCGCAGCAGGGCAGTCATAAAAGACGGCTTTTTGTCTGCGGATTATGAAATTGCAGACACCGGAATCGGAATAAGTCACAAATTTCAGGAGACGATGTTCTGTCCGTTTACCCAGGAGCAGCGGGAAATCGTGGCGGCGACGCAGGGCACCGGGCTTGGACTTGCCATTGCAAAGGCGGTGGTCGACCAGCTTGGGGGAAATATGCGCGTGTTAAGCGATACGAATCAGGGAACACAGTTTTTTATTCATGTGAAATTTCCGTTAGCGGAGCCGGGAAAACGGATTCCGGGTGTGGAGCGGCGCAGGCATAAACGGGCAGTTTCCCTGCGTGGAAAACGCGTGCTTCTGGTGGAAGACCATCCGTTAAATCAGCTCATAGCCAAGCGGATTCTGCAAAACAGCGGCGTGGAAGTTTTTACGGCAGACAACGGAGCCGAGTGTTTAAAGGTGTTAAGTGAGAGTCAGAATGGTTATTTCGATGCAGTGTTAATGGATATCAGGATGCCGGTCATGGACGGACTGACTGCGACCGAGAAAATTCGTGCCATGGAGCGGAAGGATTGCAGGGAAGTTCCGATTATTGCGATGACGGCAAATGCGTTTGAGGAGGATGTCAAACGGACAAAAGAGGCAGGAATGAATGCACATCTTGCGAAACCGATTGAGCCGGCATTAATGCTTGAGACACTTGCGGACTGCATTGCAAAAAGAATGAGCGGAGGGCAGAGATGATACAGGATTTACAGGAGATTTCCGACGGAAAAATTTATGGAACAAATGACATGGCAAAGGTGGCATGCGCAGACTGTGCGGGCTGTCATGCCTGCTGTGAGGATATGGGAAACTCTATCGTGCTTGATCCGTATGATATGTACCGCCTTGCCTGTGGACTTTCGAAAAGTGCAGAAGAGCTTTTGAGCGGAGAGTTAGAACTACAGGTACAGGAGAGCGTGATTCTTCCGAATATCCGGATGAAAGAGAGAGACGGCGGCGTGCCTGCCTGTCCGTTTTTAAATGAGGAAGGGCGGTGCAGGATTCACACGTTTCGGCCCGGACTTTGCAGGGTATTTCCGCTTGGAAGAATTTATGAAGAAAACGGAGTTTCTTATTTTCTACAGAAGGATGCCTGTAAGAAGGGAACCGGAAGCAAGATGAAGGTGAGCCGCTGGTTAGACACGCCGGAGTTAAAGCGCTATCATAAATTTTTATCTGACTGGCACAATCTGCGCAAAAAGTTGGAACAGATTGCAGGAGGAGATGAGACAACTGCAAAGCAGGTGAATTTGCTTTGCCTTAAATTATTTTATTTAAAACCATATGAAAAAGATGTGGATTTTTATGCGCAGTTTGAGACGAGACTGGCGCAGATGACAGATTTGCTTGTATAAGAATGTCCGATTTGGAAAAGCTATGAGGAGAGACCAACGGGAAAGGAATCACAGCTTATGTCAACAATCTGGACGAACCACAGCAATCTGCCGGAATTTCCAAAATTAGAGAAAGACCTGCGTACCTCGGTGCTAATTATCGGCGGGGGTATGACAGGTCTTTTGTGCGCTTATTTTTTACAGCAGGCGGGGGTGGATTACTGCCTTTTAGAAAAAAATACGATTTGCAGCGGGATTACGGCGGGAACAACCGCAAAAATCACATCCCAGCACGGGCTGATTTACAGCCGGCTGTTAAACTGGGAGGGAATGGAGAAAGCGCAGGAATATTTTCGGGCAAATGAGGCGGCAGTCAAGCGGTTTAAGGACATCGGCTGGATGATTGACTGTGGGATGAAGGAAGAGGACGCGTATGTGTATGCGACAGAGAACACCGTTAAGCTTGAAAAAGAGCTGCGGGCGTTGGAGCGGATTCGCGCCGGAGCAGGGAATGTGCGTCTGCCGCAGCCGGAGCTTGTGGGAGCGTTAAATCTTCCAATTGACACAGTGGGAGCAATCCGCTTTCCGGGACAGGCACAGTTTCATCCGTTACAGTTTGCGGCGGCGATTGCCAAAAATCTGCGTATCTATGAGCATTCCGGCGTGCGGGAGATGACAGAGTATTTCGCACTGACCGAACACGGAAGCGTGGCGGCGGAGAAGATTATCGTTGCAACCCATTTTCCTTTTATCAATACAAAAGGAAGCTATTTCTTAAAAATGTACCAGCAGAGAGCCTATGTCCTTGCACTTGCGAATGCGCCGCTGGTTACGGGTATGTATATTGATGAAAACAAACGCGGAATTTCGTTTCGGGAGGCGGAAGGGCTGTTATTAGTCGGCGGGGAGAGTCACAGAACCGGAAAATGCGAAAACGGGATGGAGCGCCTAAAGGAGCGGGTAAAGCAGTTTGCGCCGGAGAGTGCCATCGTGGCAGAGTGGGGAAATCAGGACTGTATGTCGCTTGACGGGATGCCTTATATCGGGAGGTATTCGAGTTCCACACCGGATTTGTTTGTGGCGACGGGCTACAACAAGTGGGGGATGACAGGCTCTATGCTTGCGGCAATGATTTTATCCGACCTCGTGCAGGAAAAAGAAAATGAGTTTGCAGAAATTTTCTCTCCGTCACGAAACATTGTAAAGCCACAGCTTGCGGTCAATATCTTTGAGGCAATGCGCGGTATTTTAATCCCCAAAGGGAGCAGACGCTGTACGCATATGGGCTGCACCCTGCAGTGGAACAGGGGGGATGGAACATGGGAATGTCCCTGCCACGGTTCGAGATTTGATGAGTGCGGAGAGCTTCTTGATAATCCTGCCGAAAATAGACTACGAAAAAAATAAAAATCTGTCGAAAAATCGCATTGTGCATCCTTTCAAATACTGCTATTATAATGAATTGAAATTTTACATTATAAAAGAGGAAAGAGGCATTTTTATGAAATACATCCGACAGTTTTTAATTATTCTGCTGATTTCATTTATGGGGGAGCTTTTAAAGGAACTGCTTCCGCTTCCGGTGCCGGCGAGCATCTACGGGCTGGTACTGCTGTTTCTTGCACTGGAATTTCATATCATTCCGCTTGAGGCGGTAAAGGAGACCGGGAAATTTCTCATTGAGATTATGCCGATTCTGTTTGTTCCGGCGGGCGTCGGTTTAATCGAATCATGGGATGCCCTGCGCCCGATTTTTGTGCCGGTGCTTGCAATTATGGTGGTATCTACAGTCATAGTAATGGCGGTATCAGGAAGAGTTACCCAGTCTGTGATGCGTCACACCAAAGGAAGGGAGCAGTCATGAAAGAATTTTTAAATGAGTCGGTCTTTTTTGGCGTTGCAATCAGCGTTCTTACATATGAAATTGGGGTTCTGTTAAAGAAAAAATTAAAACTGGATATTATAAACCCCCTTCTGGTCTCCATTGTGGCAGTGATTCTGTTTCTGCTGGCATTCCAGATTCCGTATGAAAAATATAATGAGGGTGCAAAATACATCAGTTATTTATTGACACCGGCGACGGTCTGTCTGGCAATTCCTTTGTATGAGCAGGTGGAGCTTCTCAAAAAGAATGTGAAGGCAATTCTTGCCGGATTATTATCCGGAGTGGTCACAAGTGTTTTATGTGTGCTGGTGCTTTCCTATCTGTTTCACCTCGACCACAAGGTATATGTCACACTGCTTCCAAAGTCCATCACGACGGCGATTGGAATGGGTGTTTCGGAGGAACTTGGCGGTTATGTGACGATTACCGTGGCGGTGATTGTCGTCACGGGAGTGCTCGGCAATGTGATTGCAGAGGCGGTATGCAAACTGTTTAAGATTGAAGAGCCGGTGGCAAAAGGAATTGCAATCGGTTCTGCGGCGCATGCGGTCGGAACGGCAAGAGCAATGGAAATTGGTGAGGTGGAAGGTGCAATGAGCAGTCTTTCCATCGCGGTAGCAGGACTTCTGACGGTAGTTGCCGCCCCTATTTTTGCAAATTTTCTCTAAAGAGAGCGGGAAAGTCACCTTGTGCAAAAAGCAGCATAAGATGATAGGGAGAAACAAAGTGGTAATGGGACGATATGTATTGTCAGAACAGAATAGTACACATTGTGCAGGAGGGCGATTCCCTCTATAAGATTTCGCGTCAGTACAAGACAACTGTCGACGAACTGATTCTCGGAAATCCGGGTGTGAACCCTTACAACCTTCAGATTGGGATGCGCATGAATGTGTGTCCGGGAGAGGACTATGAGATGGAGGTCCGGCCGGGACAGACGCAGATGCCGGGAGAAACTACCGGTAACCGGAATGAAAACTCGCTTCGGGAGGATATGCGCTTAGCATGGCTGTCTCATGTTTACTGGATGCGGATGCTGCTTATGGCGGTCGCTGCCGATACACCAGATGTGCAGCTTCTTGGTGAGCGTGCGGTGCAGACAGCAGACGAGATTACAGATGTATTTGCAAAATATCTTCCGATTGCAGTGACAAGACAGCTTCGGAATCTCTTAGTTGAGCATGTGGAGATGACCGGAGAGGTAATGCAGAGCTTAAAATCCGGCAATATGGAAGGGTATGACGAGTTAATCAGAAACTGGTATGCAAATGCCAACCAGATTGCAGCATTACTTGCCAATGTAAACCCGTATTTTGGCGGAAGAGAAACCCGCAATATGCTCTTAAACCACCTCGATTTGACGAGAGAAGAAATCGAGCAGCAGATAAACGGGGAGTATGCGCAGAGCATTGATACGTTCCGTGACATCGAAAAACAGGCGCTTGAAATGGCAGACCACTTTACCATGGGGCTGATGGCGCGATAAATTTGAGAAAAAGCATTTGACGTATCTTGCATTTATGATAATATATATATCATTAGCCAAAGAATTTGACGGTGCCCGGCAGCAGACTGCCGGCTGCCGCCTATGAGTGACGATAGAGGCAGATGGAGGATTGTGAGAAAATGATAAAAGTTGTGAAATTCGGTGGCAGTTCCTTAGCAAGCGCAGAACAGTTTGCAAAGGTGGGGAAGATTATTCACGCTGACAAAGAACGCAGATATGTAGTGCCAAGCGCTCCGGGCAAGAGAACTCCAAAGGATACCAAGGTGACGGATATGCTCTATGAGTGCTACAGACTCGTGGAGGCAGAGGAAGATTTCCGCATACAGCTCATGAAGATTAAAGACCGTTATGATACGATTATCAACGGACTGAATCTGAAATTATCCCTGGAAGATGAATTCAAAAAAATCAGTGAAAACTTCAAGAATAAAGCGGGAGTAGACTATGCGGCATCCCGCGGAGAATATTTAAACGGTATTGTCATGGCAAAATACTTGGACTACGAGTTCGTGGATGCAGCAGAGGTAATTTTCTTTGACGAAGAAGGAAATTTTGATGCAGATAAGACCAACAAGGTTCTTTCAGAGCGTTTAGAGAACATTGAGTGTGCCGTTGTACCTGGATTTTATGGCTCCCTGCCGGATGGAACGGTAAAGACATTTTCCCGCGGCGGTTCTGATATCACAGGCTCTATCGTGGCAAAGGCGGTTCATGCAAGCTGCTACGAGAACTGGACGGATGTTTCCGGCTGCCTTGTGGCTGACCCGAGAATCATCAAAAATCCGGTGCCGATTAAGACCATCACCTACCGTGAGCTTCGTGAGCTTGCCTACATGGGTGCAAGCGTACTTCATGAGGATGCAATCTTCCCGGTCAGAAAAGCCGGAATCCCGATTAACATCCGCAACACCAATGACCCGGATGCACCGGGAACCTGGATTGTAGAGAGCACCTGCCACCAGTCACAGTATACGATTACCGGTATCGCAGGAAAGAAGGGATTTGTCTCTGTCAACATCGACAAGGATATGATGAATTCCGAGGTCGGATTCGGAAGAAAAGTCTTAAGCGCATTTGAGGAAAACGGAATATCCTTTGAGCATATGCCATCCGGAATTGATACGATGACCATCTTTGTCCATCAGCCGGAATTTGAGGGAAAAGAGCAGTCTGTCATTTCCGCCATTCACCGTCTTGCAAAGCCGGACAGTATTGAACTGGAAAGTGACCTTGCACTGATAGCTGTAGTTGGACGAGGTATGAAGTCTACCCGTGGTACAGCCGGACGAATCTTTTCTGCACTGGCACATGCCAATATCAATGTAAAGATGATTGATCAGGGTTCCTCTGAGTTAAATATTATCATCGGTGTCAGCAACAACGATTTTGAAGCTGCCATCCGTGCAATCTATGATATTTTCGTTGTGACCCAGTTATAAAAAGGAACGGGTATTTATGGGGAAATGGCTTGGAAACAGGTGCGTGTGTATTCTGATTCTTTTTGGAACCCTGTTTCTTGCAGCACTCACGGCAGTTGAGTATGTGACGCTGGAATTAGAGGAAGAGGTGCCGGTTCTTGCCGTGTTTGTCGGGCAGGAAAATAACTGGTTAAAAGAGTACCAGAGAGAAGAACTTGCACTGGATGACAGTGCCCAAAACGAGCTTTTGGAGCAGCCAAAGCAGGGGGAAGATGGGACACCGCCGGAAGCGGCAGAAGTGGTGGAAATCACGGAGACAGAGGCGATTGAACCCACAGAAGTAGTGGAAACATCAGAAACGGTGGATGCTACAGAAATGCGGGAGACTGAGGCTGCGGAAACACCGGAAGCGACTGAAACATCGGAAGCGATTGAAACACCGGATGTTACGGCAGCGTTCCCTTATTATATCAAAATCAACCGCATGCAGAACTGCATTACGGTTTACACGCCTGACGAAAACGGGGAATACACAATTCCTTATAAGGCGATGGTCTGCTCGACGGGATTATATAATGCGACACCGAGCGGAACTTATCAGATATCGACAAAATACCGCTGGCGGGAACTATACGGCGGTGTTTACGGACAGTATGCAACAAGAATCCACGGTGCGATTCTGTTCCATTCTGTTCCGTATTATACAAAGTCGAATGACAATCTCTGCACGGACAAATACAATAAGTTAGGGCAGCAGGCATCCATGGGCTGTGTACGTCTGACGACGGAGGACGCTAAATGGATTGCAGATAACTGTCCGTCCGGAACCTCGGTGGAGATTTATGATGACGAAGACCCGGGACCGCTAGGCAAACCGGAGGCGGTAAAGATTGATGCGGATGATGTAAAACGTGGCTGGGATCCGACAGACCCGGATGAAAATAATCCCTGGATGGAATAAAACAGGACATGAAAAGGCGGCATTGAAATCATTTTTCAATGCCGCCTTTAAATTATTTCGTCCATGGGACTGTACCTCTCTTTCTTAAATTACGGGGTAATTCATTTTGTTTCTGGTGGTTTGTACCTTCCTTTCGGTTGTATTTGTTCTTCCTTGTTCTTATCTCTTTGTTTGATTGTATATTAACGCATATTAATTAAAATGTCAATAGTTAAATCAGAAAAAATAGAAAAATATTTAAAATAAATTAACTTATTGTACGGATAATATATAAAAATCTGACAATTAAGACAATAATGACAGAGAAATTTCTTGTGGGAAGCGTACCGTACCACTATAATAAACATATCGAAGAAGGAAAGAGGAAGATTGTTTATGAAAAAGACAAAACGTTTTTTGGTGCTGCTATTTGCACTGGCGGTTACATTTGGGCTTGCTGCCTGCGGAAAAACATCAGAGCAGACAGTGGATTTTATCTGCGGAATGGACGTATCAAGCATGCTTGCGGAGGAGGAGAGCGGCGTCGTTTATTACAATGAAGCAGGAGAACAGGCGGACCTTTTTGAAGTCCTCTCCGATGCGGGTATTAATTATATCCGCGTGCGCGTGTGGAATAATCCTTATGATGCGGACGGAAACGGATATGGCGGCGGAAACTGTGATGCTTCAAAGGCGGCAGAAATCGGGGCAAGAGCGGCGAAATACGGAATGAAGCTTCTGGTGGATTTCCATTATTCTGATTTCTGGGCGGATCCATCGAAGCAGATGGTGCCAAAGGCGTGGGCAGATTTTACAGAAGCCCAAAAAGAACAGGCGATTTATGATTATACGAAGGAAAGCCTTAACACCATTCTGGATGCAGGGGCAGATGTTGGAATGGTTCAGATTGGGAATGAAATTAACAATGGACTCTGCGGCGAGACAGACTGGACATACATTTGTGCACTTTTAAATAATGCAGGTGTGGCAGTGCGTGAGGTGGCAGCAGAATCTGGAAAAGAAATTCAGATTGCAGTTCATTTTACAAACATAGAACAATATCCATTGATTTTAAACTATCCGAAAACACTGGAGGAATACGATGTCGATTACGACGTATTTGGCGTATCCTATTATCCGAGCTGGCATGGAAGCATGCAAAATCTCACAAGGGTTTTGCAGGAGATAAGCGGGACTTACGGCAAAAAAACGGCAGTGCTTGAGACCTCCTATCCGTATACGACGGAGGATGGGGATGGCTCGGCAAACAGTATTTCCGATGCGGAGCCGGTGACAGGATATCCGGCAACGGTGAAAGGACAGGCGGACTGCATCCGTGATGTGATGCTGTCTGCGGCAGCAGCAGGGGAAGAGATGCTCGGCGTATTCTACTGGGAAGGAGCCTGGATTCCGGTGGGAAAAGCGGAAGAGCTTGCGGCAAACCAGAAGCTCTGGGAGACTTATGGAAGCGGCTGGGCGAGCAGTTATGCGGCGTCCTACGACCCGGATGATGCAGGGAAATATTACGGCGGAAGCTCCTGGGACAATCAGGCATTGTTTGATTTTAGCGGGCATCCGCTCGAGTCCTTACAGATATTTCAAGAGACCTGCGAGGAAATTTTAAACGACAGAGAAAGTACGCAGACTAAATAGCACACGCAAACGCTCTCTTCATATAATAAAGGGAAGGGAGCGTAATTTTTATGAACAGACAGACCATACTTTTTATCAGTGATATGCGTCAGGTATATCTGGCAGAGATTCTGACGAAAAAAGGACGCAACGTACGCTGCCTGGATATCAGAAACAGCAATGCCGTCCTGGAACAACTGGAAAAACTGAGTGATTTTCTGGCTGAGGCAGACACGTTGATCCTGCCCATTCCCGTATCCAAAATTCCGGAACAGGAACGACTGAACGATATATTGAACAAAGACCTGACCAAACACACACTTGTGCTGGGGGGATGTTTTTCCGGGGAGCAGAAAAAAATGCTTGAACGCCGGGCAATTTCCTACCTCGACTTTATGGAGGATTCCATTGTGACCGAGGAGAACGCCGTGGCGACCGCGGAGGGCGTGATTGCAGAGCTGGTGCGGCAGAGCCCGTATAACATTAAGGATGCCAAAGTTCTGGTTTCCGGGTATGGATATTGCGGAAAGGCAGTTGCAATGCGCCTTGCGGCACTTGGCGCGCGGGTTACGGTGTTAGCGAGAAGGCGGGAAGTGCGCAAACAGGCAAAAAGTGACGGTTTTTACGCGGTGGATTTTGCGTTTGGACCGGAGGAAGCCATGGGCGCAGCCATGTTAGTCAACACGGTTCCGGCTCAGGTTATCTCGGAGCTGATTATCCGTGAACTGCCCCGGGACGCCTATATCTTAGATATTGCCTCTGCCCCGGGCGGGTGTGATTTTGAGTGTGCAAAAAAGCACGGAATCAGGGCGGATCTGCTGCTTGGTATCCCCGGAAAGTATGCGCCGAAGGAAAGTGCCTATATCTTAGACCGGGCAATTGAAAGATTTACGCTCCGCAAACAGCGGCAGGAGGATGTTCTTCTGACCGCAGAAAGCAGGGAATAAGAATGGATTTTTCAAAATATAATATCGGACTGGGGATAACGGGTTCTTTCTGTACGTTTGCGAAGACTCGCAAAGAGATACAGCGGTTAAAGGATATGGGGGCGAATGTGATCCCCATTTTTTCCTTTAATGCGCAGACCTGCGATACACGGTTTGGCAGTGCGAGAGAATATGTGGAGGGAATCTGTGAGATTACCGGAAATGAGGGAATCCGCACCATCTGCGCGGCGGAGCCTATCGGACCGAATAATTTTCTCGATATTATGGTGATTGCGCCGTGCACCGGCAATTCAGCGGCGAAGCTGTGCAACGGGATTACGGATACACCGGTGCTCATGGCGACAAAGGCGCACATGAGAAACGGAAAACCGCTCGTGATTGCCATTTCCACAAACGATGCGCTCGGCGCGAACTTTAAGAACATCGGAATGCTTTTGAATATGAAAAACGTGTATTTTGTCCCTTTCGGACAGGATAACTACAAAAGTAAACCAAACTCGCTGGTAGCGAAGATGGAGCTTTTGCCGGAAACCATCGAATATGCGTTAAACGGAAAACAGTTGCAGCCGGTGCTCTGTGATTTGAACAGTTAAATAAGAAAATAAAAAAGCTGCTACGTCATGCTTGCATGACGTAGCAGTTTTTTCTAAGATGAACCACCTGAAGAGCCAGCTGTCTGGATAAAAATAAATGTCGCTTTTCTTCTGTAATCCGTTTTACGGTTCATGAAAGCTCATCCAAATTAGTTGGCAGCTTTGCTTGCCTCATATGCCTCTCTGCATGCTTTTGCAAGCTGGTCTCCGCAGGAAGTACCTTTTCCGTTGCAGGAGATGCCGCCAATTTTCTGCTCGACCTGCTCAACGGTAAGTCCTTCGACAAGCTTTGGAATTGCCTGAAGATTGCCGTTGCAGCCGCCGGTAAATTTTACATTGTGTACAATATTTCCATCGAGTTCCAGCTCAATCAGCGTGGAACAGGTTCCTTTGGTTTTGTATGCATAAGTCATAAACAAAAATCCTCCTGTTTTATCAATAAATGTAACCTGACCTTGCGGTAACTGTGTCCAACTAGAGTATATACGCAGGATTCCCCGGATGCAAGCCATTTTCCGTTCTGTTCACAAAAAATTTATAAAACCTTTACTACTATTTAGGTTGTGGTGAAGTGGAAAAAGTGTTACAATATCGGTATTGTGCGGGGATTAGACCGCAAATCTGTAAAAACAGGACAGGAATAGGAGTTTGTAATGAGCGCATTGACAAAAATCTTCGGAACCCACAGTGAGCGGGAACTGAAACGTATCTATCCTATCGCAGATAAGGTAGAATCTTACCGGGATGCCATGCAGGCACTTTCGGATGAAGAATTAAGAAACAAGACGAGAGAATATAAAGAACGGTTCGAAAAAGGAGAAACATTAGACCAGTTGCTGCCGGAAGCATATGCAACCGTGCGCGAGGCTGCAAGACGTGTGCTTGGAATGGAGCATTACCGTGTGCAGATTATCGGTGGTATTATTTTACATCAGGGACGTATCGCAGAGATGCGTACCGGTGAAGGAAAGACACTTGTCTCCACATTGCCGGCATACTTAAATGCACTTGAAGGAAAAGGCGTCTGCATCGTCACCGTCAACGATTATCTGGCAAAGCGTGATGCAGAGTGGATGGGACAGGTACATGAATTCCTCGGACTGAAAGTCGGTGTCGTGTTAAATGATATGAGCAACGATGAGCGCCGGGATGCTTATAATTGTGATATTACGTATGTGACCAACAACGAGCTTGGATTTGATTATCTGAGAGACAACATGGTCATTTACAAGGAGCAGCTTGTTCAGCGCGGACTTCACTATGCAATCATCGATGAGGTGGACTCCGTATTGATTGATGAGGCGCGTACACCGCTTATCATTTCCGGTCAGAGCGGCAAGTCCACAAGATTATACGAGGCATGTGATATTCTTGCCAATCAGATGAAGCGTGGTGAGGATGTTCCGGAATACACCAAGATGGATGCCATCATGGGTGTGGAGCAGGAAGAATCCGGTGACTTCGTGGTAAATGAGAAGGACAAGGTTGTAAGTCTGACACAGGAAGGTGTCCACAAGGTAGAGCAGTTCTTTAAAATTGACAACCTTGCTGACCCGGAGAACCTTGAAATCCAGCACAATGTCATCCTCGCACTGCGTGCACATAACTTAATGTTCCGCGACCAGGATTACGTTGTAAAAGATGACCAGGTTATGATTGTAGATGAGTTTACCGGACGTATCATGCCGGGACGCCGTTATTCAGACGGTCTGCATCAGGCAATTGAGGCGAAGGAGCACGTTAAGGTAAAACGTGAGAGCAAGACCCTTGCAACCATTACCTTCCAGAACTTCTTTAACAAGTTCGAGAAGAAAGCCGGTATGACCGGTACGGCTCTTACAGAAGAGAAAGAGTTCCGTGATATCTACGGCATGGATGTAATCGAGATTCCGACCAACCGTCCGGTTGCCCGTATTGACCATCACGACATTGTATACAAGACCAAGAAAGAAAAATATCACGCCGTCGTAGAGGCTGTTAAGGAAGCACACGCAAAGGGACAGCCGGTACTTGTCGGTACGATTACCATCGAAACATCCGAGATTATCAGCGGACTGTTAAAGAGAGAGGGAATCCCGCACACCGTATTGAACGCAAAATTCCATGAGATGGAGGCAGAGATTGTTGCAGGAGCCGGTGCACACGGAGCCGTAACGATTGCAACCAACATGGCAGGACGTGGTACGGATATCAAGCTTGACGATGAGGCAAAGGCTGCCGGAGGTCTTAAGATTATCGGTACTGAGCGCCACGAGTCCAGACGTATCGACAACCAGTTGCGCGGACGTGCCGGACGTCAGGGAGACCCGGGTGAATCTCAGTTCTTTATCTCCCTTGAGGACGACCTGATGCGTCTGTTTGGTTCCGAGAAGTTAATGGAAGTGTTTAACACACTCGGTGTACCGGAGAACGAGCCGATTCAGCATAAGATGCTGACAAATGCCATTGAGAAGGCACAGACCCGTATCGAGGGTAACAACTTTGGAATTCGTAAGAACCTGTTAGAATATGATCAGGTTATGAATGACCAGAGAGAGATTATTTATGCAGAGCGTCTTAGAGTATTAAATGGCGAGAGCATGCGCGATGTCATCTTTAAGATGATTACCGATCGTGTGGAGAGCTGTGTAGATACCTGTATCTCTTCTGACCTTCCGAAAGAAGAGTGGGACCTCAATGAACTCAACCAGCTTCTGACTTCCATTATTCCGTTAGAGCCGGTAACAATGGAAGATTTGGATTCCATTAAGAACAATAAAGAGTTAAAGCATACCTTAAAGGAGCGCGCTGTAAAGCTTTACGAGGCAAAGGAGACCGAGTTTCCGGAGCCGGAGCAGTTCCGCGAGTTAGAGCGCGTGGTGCTCTTAAAAGTTATCGACCGTAAGTGGATGGACCACATCGACGATATGGAACAGCTTCGTCAGGGAATTGGTTTACAGGCATATGGACAGAGAGACCCGTTAGTAGAATACAAGATGGCAGGTTTCGATATGTTTGACGATATGATTGCAAATATTCAGGAAGATACCGTGCGTCTGCTCTACCATGTCAAGATTGAACAGAAGGTAGAACGTGAGCAGGTGGCAAAGGTGACCGGAACCAACAAGGATGATTCCGCAAACACCCCGAAGAAACGTGTCGCTGCAAAAGTTTATCCGAATGATCCGTGTCCGTGTGGATCCGGCAAAAAATATAAACAGTGCTGTGGAAGAATGGCGTAGGAAAACAAAAGCATCCTGCATAATTTTATGCAGGGTGTTTTAGAATTGAAATTTAGGAGGCAAGAAGAATGTACAATATTAAAAATGTGACAGAAGATATCGTATGGGTAGGTGCAAGTGACAGAAGACTGGCATTATTTGAGAATATTTTCCCGATTCCACGCGGGGTATCTTATAATGCCTATGTGCTTTTAGATGAAAAAAATGTATTGCTGGACACCGTGGATGCTTCCGTGGCCGGACAGTTTTTTGAGAATCTGGAAGCAGCACTCGGGGAGAGAACGCTTGATTATCTTGTAGTAAACCACATGGAGCCAGACCACTGTGCAATGATTGGCGATATTATCCGCAGATATCCGCAGATTCAGATTATCGGAAATGCCAAGACCTTTGGAATGATTCGCCAGTTCTTCGGAACAGATTATGCGGAGCGTGCCATTACCGTGAAAGAGGGAGACACCCTTTCCACCGGAAAGCATACGCTTCATTTTGTGATGGCGCCGATGGTACACTGGCCGGAAGCAATGGTGACTTACGATGATGCGGACAAGGTGCTGTTTTCCGCAGACGGTTTTGGAACCTTCGGAGCAATCAACGGCAATCTGTTTGCTGATGAGGTTAATTTTGACAGAGACTGGCTGGACGATGCGAGACGTTATTATACGAATATTGTAGGAAAATATGGCGCTTCCGTGCAGGCGTTGTTAAAAAAGGCGGCTTCGCTTGAAATCGCTGTTATCTGCCCACTGCATGGACCGGTATGGAGACAGGATTTGGGTTATATTCTGGACAAGTATCAGAAATGGAGTACTTACGAGGCAGAGGATAACGCGGTTGCAATCTTATATGCGTCGATGTATGGAAATACGGCGAGTGCGGCAGATGCGCTTGCAGGAGCACTTGCAGACAGAGAAATCAAAAATATTGCGGTATACGACGTGTCCAATACGCACGTATCCGAATTAATCAGCGAGATTTTCCGTGTCAGCCATCTTGTATTTGCAGCACCGACCTACAACGGCGGCATTTATCCGGTGATGGAGAACCTTCTCTCTGATATGAAAGCACTTGCGGTTCAGAAAAAGACCGTTGCACTGTTAGAAAACGGAACCTGGGCAGCAACCACTGCAAAGCAGATGCGCGCAGAGCTTGAGGCGATGAAGGATATGTCGGTTCTCGATGCACAGGTTACAGTGAAATCTGCCATGCACGCAGAACAGAAAGGGGAACTCGATGCACTTGCTGATGCCATTGCAGCAAGTATGAAACAGGTATAGAAATAGACAACAGCTTTTTTGGCACAGAGAAAATCGGCTGGCTTCCGTCTGGGGGCCAGTCCTTTTTTATAGGAATGTCTGCATAAAAAAAGAGAAAACAGAACAAAAGTTCGATTTTCTCTGTACTTTTGCAGGAAAGTCTGATATAATACAAGCACAAATGGTGCAGAATAAAATTCATTGGAGGTTTTATGGATCATTTTAAATTACACTCCCCATACCAGCCCACAGGAGACCAGCCGCAGGCAATTGAGGCACTGGTACAGGGATTTCGGGAGGGAAATCAGTTTCAGACATTGTTAGGTGTCACCGGTTCCGGCAAGACCTTTACAATGGCGAATGTAATTGCACAATTGAATAAACCGACATTGATTATTTCCCATAATAAGACACTGGCGGCGCAGCTTTACGGGGAGTTTAAAGAATTTTTCCCGGAAAATGCAGTCGAGTATTTTGTGTCATACTACGATTATTATCAGCCGGAGGCATATGTGCCGCAGACGGATACCTATATCGCGAAGGATTCTGCAATCAATGAGGAGATTGACAAGCTGCGGCTTTCCGCCACGGCGGCGTTGGCAGAGCGCAAGGATGTCATCGTAATTGCATCCGTTTCCTGCATCTATGGTCTGGGAAGTCCGGACGACTTCCTGGATATGATGGTATCGCTGCGTCCCGGCATGGAGCGTGACCGGGATGATGTCATCCGTGCACTGATTGATATTCAGTACACCAGAAACGATATGGATTTTCACAGAGGAACGTTTCGTGTGCGTGGGGATACGCTTGAGATATTTCCTGCCAACTTTGGGGATACCGCGGTGCGCGTGGAGTTTTTCGGGGATGAGATTGACCGCATTACCGAGATAGATGTGCTGACCGGGGAGGTAAAGTGCAGCTTACAGCATTTTGCCGTATTTCCGGCATCCCATTATGTAGTGCCACAGGAGAAGATTCTAAAGGCGTGTGATGCCATTGAGGAAGAACTGCAGGAGCGTGTGAAGTACTTTAAGGGGGAGGATAAGCTGTTAGAGGCACAGCGCATTGCGGAGCGGACGAATTTTGATATCGAGATGTTAAAAGAGACCGGTTTCTGCAGCGGAATCGAGAACTATTCCAGACATCTGGCAGGGCTTCCGGCGGGGGCGACACCGCATACGCTGATGGATTATTTTAAGGATGATTATCTGATTATCGTGGATGAGTCACATATTACGATTCCACAGATTGGCGGAATGTATGCAGGAGATCAGTCACGCAAGAG
>ENA-ORNF01000149-ORNF01000149.1-human-gut-metagenome-genome-assembly--contig:-NODE-149-length-68733-cov-6.987478_pt1 | contig 68733 bp, 60 predicted proteins | sample MGYA00242110_ERZ509012 | MGnify/ENA primary metagenome ERZ509012 (study PRJEB26280, sample SAMEA2338714) | human gut metagenome | biome: human gut; feature: human-associated habitat; material: faeces... | reverse complement strand
ATTACCCTGCGAGGAAGGGTACTTCCTATCGGTGGTCTGAAAGAGAAGCTTCTGGCTGCAAAAAATGCCGGAATTAAGACGGTCTGTGTTCCGGCGAAGAATGAGAAGGACGTGGAAGAAATCTCTGCGGAAATCAAAAAGGGACTTGAGATTATTTATGTAAACCGGATGGAAGAAGTCTTAAAAGTTGCCTTTGTAAAAGAGCAGGAAATGGAGTAGAATATGATTATAAAAAATGTGAATCTGGAAACCGTATGTGGAATTACCAGTAAGATTCCGGACAATGCGGTTCCGGAGGTGGCGTTTGCAGGAAAGTCAAATGTAGGAAAATCTTCGCTCATCAATGCGCTGATGAACCGTAAGGCGCTTGCGAGAACGTCTGCACAACCGGGAAAGACCCAGACCATTAATTTTTATAATATCAATGATGCAATGTATCTGGTGGATCTTCCGGGATATGGTTATGCGAAAGCGTCAGAGGAAGTAAAAGCAAAGTGGGGAAAAATGATTGAGAATTACCTGCACACCTCCAAGGTGCTCAAGGCAGTTTTTCTTCTGATTGATATTCGGCATGACCCGTCAGCAAATGACCGCATGATGTATGAGTGGATGGTGTATCAGGGATACGCACCGATTATCATTGCAACCAAATTAGACAAGATTAAGCGCAGCCAGATTCAGAAGAATGTGAAAGCAATCCGGGAAGGACTTGGAGTGCAGCCTGGAACGGTTATTATCCCATTTTCCGCAGAGACAAAGCAGGGAAGAGATGAAATCTGGGAACTGATTGATTCATTGGTGCTGCCACAGGAGGAAGAGGAGGTCTAAGACATGAAGAAGAAAAAAATTGTAATTGCATTGGGACATGAGGCATTGGGAACGACCCTGCCGGAGCAGAAAGAGGCAACCAGACGCACGGCAAAGGCGGTGGCAGAGTTTATCCGTGAGGACTATCAGGTGGTGATTACACACAGTAATGGTCCACAGGTAGGAATGATTCACACAGCAATGAACGAGTTTTGCAGGTTATATCCGGAATACACGGCAACTCCGATGTCTGTCTGCTCTGCAATGAGCCAGGGTTATATCGGTTATGACCTTCAGAATGCCATCCGTGCAGAACTCTTGAATAAAGGAATCTACAAGACAGTTTCTACTGTTCTGACTCAGGTGGTAGTTGACCCGTACGATGAGGCATTTTATAAGCCGAGCAAGGTAATCGGACGTGTGATGACAGAAGAAGAAGCAGAGGCAGAGGAGAAGAAAGGAAACCATGTCACCAAGGTGGCAGACGGTTACCGCCGTATTGTGGCAGCTCCAAAGCCGGTCGATATCGTAGAGATGGATGCCATCCGCGCACTCATTGACGCAGACCAGATTGTCGTTGCCTGCGGTGGCGGCGGAATCCCGGTACTTGTACAGGACAATAACTTAAAGGGTGCAAGTGCGGTGATTGAGAAAGACCTTGCAGCAGGCAAGTTAGCAGAGCTTCTGGATGCAGATATGCTTGTGATACTGACAAGTGTAGAAAATGTTTGTTTAAATTATGGCACAGAAAATGAAAAGCCGTTAAATTCCATGACGGTTGCCCAGGCGAAGGAATATTTAGCAGAGGGACAATTCGGTGCCGGAGATATGCAGCCGAAGATTGAAGCTGCAATTGATTTTATCGGTGATTCCGCAATCAAATCCGTTTTAATTACCAAACTGCACGTGGATGGTGAGAACCTTGCCGGTGGAATGGGAACCATGATAACAAAGTAATCCTGTGAACAATAAATATAAAGAGGTTGAGAAAAATGTTTCGTAAAACAAAAATTGTATGTACCTTAGGACCGTCGACTGATAACGAGGAAGTATTGCGCAGTCTGATGAAAGAGGGTATGAACGTAGCACGTTTTAATTTTTCCCATGGCTCACATGAGGAACAGCTTGGAAGACTAAAGATGCTCCGCAAGCTGCGCGAGGAAGAACAGCTTCCGGTAGCAGCGCTGTTAGACACAAAAGGACCGGAAATCCGTCTGAGAGACTTTGCAGACGGAAAGGTTGAATTAAAGAACGGACAGACATTTACTTTGACAACAGAAGAGATTCTCGGTGATAATAAGCGGGTATCCATCAGTTATAAGGAGCTTGCAAAAGATGTAAAGCCGGGAAATCACATTCTGATTGATGATGGTCTCATTGACATGGAAGTGCTTTCCATTAAGCCGGTGAAGGACGCTAAAACAGAGAATGGACAGGCGATGGATATCGTGTGCCAGGTATTAAATGGTGGTGTGATTTCCAACAAAAAAGGTGTCAACGTTCCGAATGTAGACTTATCCATGCCATATATCAGCGAAAAGGATTACAGTGATATTGTATTTGCCGTAGAAAACGATTATGATTTCATCGCGGCTTCCTTCGTCCGCACAGCGGATGATGTACTTGCCATCCGCCGGATTCTTGAGGAGAAGGGCGGAGAGGAAATCAATATTATTTCCAAAATCGAGAACATGCAGGGTGTTCAGAACATTGATGAAATTATCCGTGTTTCGGACGGAATCATGGTTGCCCGTGGTGACATGGGTGTTGAAATCCCGTTAGAGGATGTACCGGTTATCCAGAAGATGATTATCAAGAAGGTATGTGAAGCTGGAAAGAAGGTTATTACCGCAACCCAGATGCTTGATTCCATGATGAAACATCCGCGTCCCACCCGTGCAGAGGCAACTGACGTTGCAAATGCAATCTATGACGGAACAAGTGCTATCATGCTTTCCGGCGAGACCGCTGCAGGTTTATATCCGGTAGAGGCATTAAAGACAATGGTTCGGATTGCGATTCGTACCGAGCAGGATATCAACTACGTACAGCGTTTTAAACAGCGCAGGACGCTTAGTAACCCGGATGTGACAAATGCAATTTCCCATGCAACCTGTACGATGGCAGGAGACTTAAATGCAGCAGCTATCATGACAGTCACCTGGTCAGGACGCACGGCACGCATGGTTTCCAAATACCGCCCGGCATGTCCGATTATCGGTGCCTGCCTGACCGACAAGGTTTACCGTCAGCTTGCACTGTCCTGGGGCGTTGTTCCGCTTCTCATCGAGGAGAAGAACGAGGCAGAGGAACTCTTCTCCTATGCCGTAGATGCGGCGGAAGAGGCAGGAATGCTTCAGAAGGGGGATGTTGTCGTACTGACAGCCGGTGTGCCACTTGGAACCTCTGGAACGACCAATCTGATTAAAGTACAGGTTGCGGGTCATATCCTTGTAAACGGAAGAGGCTTAAATGATAAGAAGGTTTCTGCAAACCTGTGTGTCTGCCACAGCGGAGAAGATTTAAAGAACTTCAAAGTCGGCGATATCATCGTGGCAACCGATACCAACAATCATATGATGACACAGATGCGGGAAGCATCCGGTCTGATTGTAGAGGCAGACAGTGAGAACTGTCATGCAGCAGTAGCTGGGCTGAGCATGGATATTCCGGTATTAATCGGTGCAAAACATGCAATGGATGTCTTAAAATCCAGCGCTTATGTAGAGCTAGACTGTGAAAACGGCGTAGTAACTGCCAATTAAGCAGTAAGAAGAAAAGCATACATTTCAAAAAACCCCTGTGGAAATTCCACAGGGGTTTTTTGATGTCATTGTGAAAGAAAATTAGCCCATAATAACTTCGACAGTTACGTCTTTCTTTCCGGCAGCCATAGAAACAGGAATCAGGTTTCCTTCGATGACAGTGCCATCAACGGTTACCTTTGCAACGCCTTTTTCTACGTGCTTGTCGTTCTTAACAGTGATGTGGTAAGAAACTCCACGGAAATCACGTTTGGCGGTAAATCCGTCAAGTGTGGACGGAATACATGGGTCTACGATAAGACCGTCGTAATCCGGGCGGATTCCGAGGATGTACTGGGACACATCCAAGAAGGTCCATGCAGCAGTACCGGTCAGCCAGCTGTTCTTTGCCTCTCCGAAGTTCGGAGCATCTTTTCCGGCAATCATCTGGGAGTATACATATGGCTCTGTGCGGTGAATTTCGCTGATATCCTCAAGGTAAGCAGGACAGGTTCTGGTATATACCTGCCAAGCACGGTTCCCACGTCCGATAACGGTCTCTGCGATGGAAATCCATGGGTTGTTGTGGCAGAAGATACCGGCATTCTCTTTGTATCCTGGTGGATAAGAAGAAATTTCACCAAGTTCAACGTGATATCTGTGATAAGGCGGCTGTAACAGTACAATACCGTATTTGGTATCCAGATACTTCTCAACAGACTCCATAGCCTTTAAGCAGTTGCCTTCCTTGAGACCGATTTCAGCCATAACACAGAAGCCCTGCGGCTCGATGAAAATCTTACCGTCTTCACATTCTTTGGAACCGATTTTGTTCTTGTAATGGTCGTAAGCACGTAAGAACCACTCGCCGTCCCATCCGGCATCAAGAACGGTCTTTTCCATATCAGCAATGGCTTTCTCTGCGAGAACTGCCTCGTCTTCCATACCGCGGTGGCGGCAGATTTCAACGTAATCTTTTCCGTAACGGACAAACATACCGGCGATAAATACAGACTCTGCATTCGGACCTTCAGAAGGACCAAAGGTCTGGAAGGATTCGCCCGGCTCGGTAGAGAAGCAGTTTAAGTTCAGGCAGTCATTCCAGTCAGCACGTCCGATTAACGGCAGTTTGTGTGGACCAAGATGGTCGATGGTGTAGTGGAAGGAACGTCTTAAATGCTCCATAAAATCAGTTGCCTTGGAGTCATCATTGTCATAAGGAGTACGCTCATCCAGAATCGAATAATCACCGGTCTCTTTGATGTAAGCAGCAGTACCTGCAATCAGCCATAACGGGTCATCGTTAAAACCACTACCAATGTCGGAATTTCCTTTCTTGGTCAGCGGCTGGTACTGATGATAAGCGCTTCCGTCTTCAAACTGGGTGGAAGCAATATCAAGGATACGCTGTCTTGCACGGTCCGGAATCAGGTGTACAAATCCAAGTAAATCCTGGCAGGAGTCACGGAAGCCCATTCCACGTCCGATTCCTGACTCAAAATAAGAAGCGGAACGGCTCATGTTGAAGGTTACCATACACTGATACTGATGCCATACATTTACCATGCGGTCAAGCTTCTCCTCGGAGGAAGAAACGGTAAAGTGATTTAATAAGTCATCCCAGTAGGTATGTAGTGCTGCAAGTGCGGCATCTGCCTTCTCGGCGCTGTCATAGCGGGAGAGAAGTGCATCAGCAGGCGCACGGTTGATAATGCCGTCCTCTGCGCGACCAACCCATTTCTGGTCAACCGGATTCTCGATGTAAGCAAGTACGAAAACAAAGGTTTTGGACTCGCCCGGAGCTAATGTTACTTTTAAGTGGTGGGAACCAACCGGTGCCCAGCCGCTTGCAACGGAATTCTTGGAAGTTCCGGTTACAACAACTTCCGGAGCGGAGTTCTCACCATAAGCACCGAGGAAAGAATCTCTGTCGGTATCAAAACCGTCGATTGGTGCGTTTACGGCGTAAACGGCATAGTGGTTGCGGCGCTCTCTGTATTCGGTCTTGTGGTAGAGGGCAGAACCGTGAATTTCTACTTCGCCGGTGGAGAAGTTACGCTGGAAGTTTGTCATATCATCCATCGCATTCCACAGGCAGAACTCTACATAAGAAAATACGGAAAATTCTTTTGCAGCCGTTCCATGGTTGGTAAGTGTCAGCTTGTTGATTTCACAATTGTCGTCAACCGGTACAAATGCGGTCAGTTCAGCAGCGAGGTCGTTTTTGCTGCTCTTGAAGGTGGAATAGCCCATACCGTGATGACATTCATAGCTGTCAAGCTCGGTCTTTGTCGGCATCCAGCCCGGATTCCAGATGGAATCGCCTTCCTTGATATAGTAGTAATGTCCATTGCTGTCATAAGGTACGTTATTGTAACGATAACGTGTCAGACGCAGAAGTTTTGCGTCCTTGTAAAAACTGTACCCCCCGCAGGTATTAGAAATCAGAGAGAAAAAGTTTTCACTACCCAGGTAGTTAATCCAGGGAAGCGGAGTCTTTGGGGAAGTGATGACATATTCCTTAGCGGCGTCATCGAAATAACCAAATTTCATAAGCAATCCTCCATTATTTTGATAAATATATACGAATATACCTCACTTTCAGTATATCTGTACCAGGCAGAAAAAACAAGGGAAAAAATAGTTTCATTTTACCCGAAAGATTGCATATAGTTGCCAGAAAAAGTGAAATATGCTATAATAGAAAATAGTAATGAGCAGAGTTTTGATGACAGAGCAGGGAGGGAACAACCAGAAATATGACAGAGAATGGATTATTAATCTTTCTTGTATTGATTGTGCTGTTAGTGATTATCGTTGTAGTTGCAGCGGTAGTATCATCTGTTTCCGGTGCAGCGGCAGCAATTGCGGCAGAGGAAGATGACGAAGAGGAATAAGAAATGCGCACAACTTAAGTGCACGAATAACAAAAATCCATGGTATCATTTGATACCATGGATTTTTTTCGTTTATGTTTTTCAATTTCAATCGAAAACAAAATTTTTATTTCTCCGGCAGACGGTTGAGCATACGCTCAATCAGTTCTACGGATTCGTTGATTCCGTAAGCGGCACTGTTAATGCACAAATCATAGTTTGCAGCATGTCCCCATCTCTTTCCGGTGTAAGCGTGATAGTAACGCTGATGTTTGCGGTCAAGCTTTAACAGCTCCTTGCGGGCGTGTTTGTAATCAAGCTTATTTAATGCCATCATACGGCGTACACGCTGCTCAAACGGAGCTGTGATGAAGATGCTGACGTGTGGAATACGGTTGTTTGCAAGAATCTGGTCTGCACAGCGTCCCATAACGATAAAGTCCTCTTTGGCTGCCATATCACAGATAAGGTCGCTTAAGTTGAAGAAAGCGGCATCCTGTTTGTTTAATCCGTGGTAACGGTCAAAGTCAGTCAGACGCTGGCTGATATGAGCCGTTGACTTTGGAAGACGGTCTGCATGCTTTGCAAGCTCTTCCTCTGCAATCTGCTTTAAATGGCTCTCAGAGTCCTGCTTAGCCTCTAAACGGGCAAGCATTTCGTGGAAAATCTCCACGTCATAATAGTTAATCTTTAAAGCATCTGCCAGTGCAAAACCGATATCGGTTCCGGCACTTCCCTGGGTACGGCTGATGCAGATAATCAGGTGGTCGTTGTCGGAAAACTTCTGTGCAAGGTTTGAAGCGTTTAATCCTGCGAGTGTTTCATCGAGAATATCAACGGAACCAAAACTTGACGGAATGGCAGCAACCTGTTTTAAAATTTCATTATATTCGGTCATCAGGCGGCTGCGGTCAGCTTTTACGGAAATCGTACGAGCCATGTTTGCAATTAACGCCAGACGGCTTCTTAACTCATGTCCCTGTGGACGGGTATACATTAATTCTGCAAGTTCTTCTACGCAGGCTTCTTTCTCACCGGCGAATACTCTTCCGAGGGAGGAACCAACGCAGCGATATACTTCTGTATCAAGGTCGTAGATACGTTCTGCTAACGCCATGAGGGATTCTTTGTTCATTTCCATTTCAAATTACCTCCTTTTTTATTTATAGAAAGAATACAAGGGTGTCCAGTATAAACACAGGAATGAGGAAGCAGATGGACCACAGCATGTATCCGAAGAAGGATGGCATACGGATACCGTTTTCATCGGAAATGGATTTTACCATGAAGTTTGGTGCATTACCGATATATGTGTTTGCTCCCATAAATACAGCACCGCAGGAGATGGCAATCAACATCTTGGCCGGAACGGTTCCAAGGGTTGTGGCAAGACCTTCTGCAAAACCAAGAGAACCGGCGGTTGTTAAGAATACCAGGTAGGTCGGAGTGTTATCCAGGAAACTTGAAAGAACACCGGTTGCCCAGAACATCTCTACCGGTTTGGAAAGTCCAAGTTCCGGTCCCATGGATTTTAATAACATTAATGCAGGCTGCATGGTAATGAAGATACCAATGAAAAGGATGGCAACTTCTTTGATGGCGCCCCAGGTAAAATGGTTCTTGGTACGAATCTCTGCCTTGGTTGTCTTAAAGGATAAGAATGCGGCGAGAAGGATGATGGCAACCTCGATAATGGACGGGAAGCCAAGAACTACTTCGCCAAAGTGGATACCGCGGACATTTCCGGCTGCATCCTGGAACATCGGCAGGTTCGGTAAAGTACCGCTTAAAATAACAGCAACAACGATCATTACGATGAAAAGGATGTTGTGAGCGCCGCCTAATTTGATATCGGTTCCAGGTACGCTGATATCTGGTTTCATACCTTCTGCGATATCTTTACGGTAATTGTAACGGTCAAGGAAATAGTAAATCGTCAACAGAATTACCATATTAAAGAGAAGAATCGGGAACAGGTGCATGCTCCAGAAGAACGGTACACCACGCATGAATCCCATCAGAAGTGGCGGATCACCGATTGGGGTAAGGCATCCACCCATGTTGGAAATCATGAAAATAAAGAAAATCATAATGTGTGCTTTCCGTTTACGCCAGGAGTTCATCTTAATCATCGGACGAACGAGGAGCATACTTGCACCGGTAGTACCGATACAGCTTGAAAGCAGAGTACCGATTGCAAACAGTACAATGTTGGTTCTAGGAGAACCGGCAATATTTCCTTCCAGCGTGATATTACCGCTGACACAGAACAGACCAAATAACAGTACAATAAATGTCAGATAGTCGTTCAGAATACATTCCAGCACCGTCTCTGTTGCCATTCCGACACCGTATTTAATCGTGAACGGAATGATAAACAGAAGTGACCAGAAGATAACGGCGTGAGGCTGATGTGCCTCCCACCACTCTCCTTTTATCAAAGGGAGAACAGCGATACATAAAAGCAGTCCAGCAAACGGAATACAGAGCCATGCAGGGATGGTTTCTGTAGCGGATTCTGTTGCAGAAGCCGCAAGTGCGGTCAAAGGACAGCAAACGAGCAGTGCAGCAACACTGCTTAAAAGTGCAATAAACTTTTTCATGTTGCAACCTCCTATATTAATTATTTTGTTATCGGAGTCCGATAACGAGTCCCAACGTATTATACAACTATATTTTTTGAAAAGAAACCATTTTTTTGAAGTGCGGGAACAATTTGTAAAAAGTTTCTAAAAATAAATAAAAAATAGGAAAAAAGCATTGCTTTTTTCCAGAAAAAGTTTAGACTGAATACACTGACCGACTGGTCGGACGATTGGAAACATAGGAGGAAATGTGAAAAAGTGATAGCAAAATTCAGCGTAAAAAAGCCCTATACCGTAATTGTGGGCGTTATCCTTGTAATTGTATTAGGAATCGTTTCCTTTTCGAGAATGACAACGGACCTGCTTCCGGATATGAATCTTCCGTATGCACTCGTCATCACCACGGATGTGGGGGCAAGCCCGGAAGAGGTAGAGTCGGATGTGACAGCGCCGATTGAGGCATCGATGGCGACGACGTCCAATATCAAAAATATCAGTTCTACTTCCTATAATAATTACTCCATGGTAATTCTTGAGTACGAAGAGAGTACGAACATGGATTCCGTTCTCATCGAGATGCAGCAGAAGCTTGACCAGTTAAAAGGAAGCTTTCCGGATACGGTGGGAACGCCAATGATTATGCAGCTTGACCCGGATATGCTTCCTGTCATGGTTGTTTCTGCGGATGTGGAGGGCATGAGCCAGACAGAAATATCTACATACGTAGAGAATGAGCTCGCCCCGGCACTCGAGAGTGTTGAGGGAATCGCATCCGTGTCCACGACAGGAGCCGTGGAGGAGAGCATCCAGGTAACGATGAATCAGGAGAAGATAGATGCGTTAAATGAGCAGATTCTTTCCAAAATTGAGGAACAGTTTACAGATGCGCAGGAGGAATTAGACAATGCTTCCGCAGAAATCCAAAACGGCAAAGACCAGCTTAATAATGGTCAGGCGGAGCTTGAGAATCAGATTGGAACGGCGCAAAACGAACTTGTGAATGGTAAAATCGGAGCATTTGTCACTGAATCTGACTTAAACCAGAATCTTGTGCTGCTTCAGACGGCGGATAAGGCACTTGGTGAGGCAGTTCCTGTTTTGCAGAAAATCTATGACGATGGAACATCACTTCAGAAGCAGATAGAAACTGTAAACAGGCAGATGGAGGAGTATGCGGCAGAAGCCGAGAAGCAGTTAGAGGAACTGCGGGACTCCATGGGAGAGATTACACTGCCGGATATCACACTGCCGGGAGATAGTACCGAGAGCACGGAGAGCGCCATCAGTGCAGGAATTTCTGCAATGTATGAACAGTTGCAGAAACAATATGAGGAAGCACTTTCTGCTTACAATGAGCAGATTGCAGCCTATCAGACGCAGCTTGAAAATTTAAAGAGCCAGCTTGAAAAACTGCTTGACGGGGCGAAAGATTATAATGAAGTTTTAAAACAGTTTGACTTGGAAGTTGTGTCATTAGAGGATCTTCCGAAAATTATTTCCACACTGACAGAAAAGCAGGCGGAGATTAAGACATCGATTGCGACAATCGGTGTTGCGCAGGGACAAATCAGTGAAGGAAAAACCACATTAGATGATGCCTACGGAACATTAAACCGTTCGCAGATTGACGGTATCTTACAGATGAGTGAGGCAGCCGCAAAGCTTGCGGATGCGGAGAACCAGGTGAGCCTTGGACAGCAGCAGCTTGATGCCTCTAAGGAGAGTGCACTTTCCTCAGCGGATTTGAATACGATTCTGACTGCTGATATGTTAAAAAATATTCTGACGGCACAGAACTTTGCAATGCCGGCGGGCTATGTACAGGAGGGCGATACCCAGTACATGATTCGTGTCGGGGAGAAGGTCACGTCTTTAGATGATTTAAAAGATTTAGTGCTTCTTGATATGGGACTTGACGGGATTGATACGATACGGCTTTCTGACGTGGCGGATGTGGAGCTTATCGATAATGGCGGCGAGTCCTATGCAAAGGTAAACGGCAACCCGGCAGTCATGCTCTCCATTGAGAAACAGACCGGATATTCTACCGGAGAGGTGACAGACCGTGCACTGAAAAAATTCAAAGCCCTTGAAAATGAAAATTCAGACCTTCATCTTTCTGTTTTGATGAATCAGGGAATTTATATTGACATTATCGTGCAGTCCGTTCTGGAAAATATGATTATGGGAGCAGCACTTGCCATCTTAATATTGATTGTATTTTTAAAGGATATCAAAGCGACGGTTGTAATTGCCTGCTCGATTCCGCTCAGTACGATTTTTGCAATTGTTTTAATGTATTTTTCCAATATCTCTCTCAATATCATTTCCCTTTCCGGTCTTGCACTTGGAATCGGAATGTTAGTGGACAACTCGATTGTAGTAATTGAGAATATTTATCGTTTGCGAAATGAAGGATATTCCGTAAAAAAAGCGGCAGTGGAGGGAACAAGCCGCGTGACAGGTGCGATTATTGCATCCACACTCACCACCATCTGTGTATTTGCACCGATTATCTTTACAGAGGGAATTACCAGACAGCTCTTTGTGGATATTGCACTTACGATTGCATTTACGCTGACCGCGAGCCTTGTGGTGGCGATGACATTTGTGCCGATGATGGCAGCAGGACTTTTTAAGAGCACGAAAGAAATCAAACACGAATTTTTCGGAAAAATCCAGAATGTTTACGGCAAAATCTTGGAGCGTCTGTTAAAGTTCAAATGGCTGGTATTTGTTGCTGTTATTGCACTTCTTGCAACAAGTGTGATTGCGGCATTCTCCAGAGGATTTACATTCATGGACATGGATATGGAGACAGACCAGATTACGCTTACCGTTTCAGCAAAAGAGGACGAGACGCTCAAATTTGACGAGCTTACGGCACTTGCAGATGAGATTTCGGATAAAGTATCCGGCATTGAGGGAGTGGAAACGGTCGGTGCGATGGCAGGAAGCGGCAGCAGCCTCACGGCAATGTCAGGAGGTTCTTCGGACAGTGTGACCATGTATCTTCTGTTAGATGAGAGCACGAAGGTGTCCATGAAGCAGATTATCAGTCAGGTGGAAGAACTGACAAAGGATATGGATTGTGAGGTGACCGCAGATACTTCGGCTTCCGAGATGTCCTCCTTCATGGGAAGCGGCATTACCGTACAGATTCGCGGTAATGATTTTGAGACATTACAGGGGCTGACCAGACAGGTGACAGAGCTTGCAGAAAACACTGATGGCATCAGCAAGGTAGAAAATGGTCTCGACGATTCCACACCGTCATTTACACTCGTCGTAGACAAGGAGAAAGCGGCGGAGTACGGCATGACAACGGCGCAGGTATTCCAGCTGGTAGCGGAAAAGATGGCGTCGGCACAGAGTGCCACCACGGTTTCCGGGGATGTAAATTCTTACGACGTCTATGTGCAGAGTGAAGAGCAGGCGGACGTAACCCTTTCGGATATTAAAAAATTAACCTTTACCTATACAGACCGGGCGGGCGAGGAGACGGAAGTGCCGTTGTCGGATATCGTGGAATTTAAGGAAGGACTTTCGATGAATTCCATCGACAGAGCGGCACAGAACCGTTACATGAGTGTGTCGGCAGATATTGACGATGACCATAACGTGACGTTGGTCAGCAATGAATTGCAGAAAAAACTGAATGAAATTTCTCTGCCGGACGGATATTCCATTCAGATGACCGGCGAGGATGAAACGATTAATGAGGCGATGAGCCAGCTTTACCTGATGTTATTATTGGCGGTTATTCTCATTTATCTGATTATGGTGGCACAGTTCCAGTCGTTTTTGTCACCGTTTATCATTATGTTTACGATACCGCTTGCATTTACCGGGGGACTCTTTGCCCTGTACTTTACGAAAAATGAAGTCAGCGTTGTGGCAATGATTGGTTTTGTCATGTTGGCAGGTATCATCGTAAATAACGGAATTGTGCTGGTTGACTATATCAATCAGCTTCGCAGAGAGGGCATGGAGAAAAAAGAGGCCATTATTCTGGCAGGAAAGACGAGACTTCGTCCGATTTTGATGACGGCGCTCACCACGATTCTTGCAATGTCTACGATGGCGCTTGGAATCGGAAGTGGTTCTGAAATGATGCAGCCGATGGCAATCGTTACGGTCGGCGGACTGATTTACGGAACACTTCTGACGCTGATTGTAGTACCGTGTATCTACGATGCATTTAACCGGAATAAGAGCATGGTGGAGGAAGAAGTGTAAAATGGAGAAAAGAAAACAGACAGCAGAGATTCCTGAGAAGGTACTGTTAATTTACCAGGCGGTGCCGCAGATGCTGAAAGAGGGAGCGGACATTAATACGCTCAAAGTGTCAGAGATTACAGAGCGTGCCGGAATTGGCAAGGGAACAGCATACGAATATTTTTCTTCCAAGGAAGAGTTAATAACGCGTGCACTTTTGTTTTACATCGAAAAGAAAGTAAACGATATTGAAAATATTTCGGAGAGCCAGAACAGCTTTCCAGATAAAATTCATGCCGTTCTTGATTATGTGGAGCAAAATTTCGATGATATCAGGGGATTTTGTATGCTGGTTCGGATTGGAACCGGTTCCTATGAGATATCGGAACCGCTTAAGAATGAATATGAGCGGATGCAGGAGACCTTTGACTGTCACCGGATGGATCATCTGATTGACCGGATGATAGAGCAGGGAAGGCAGGAAGGAATTCTTACCCAAAACAATACATTTTTGTGCCGGATGGCATTTGCCTCACAGATGATGATGTATACAGCGGCACTGTTGCAGCAGGAAAAAGCAGATTTGAACGTGCCGGAGACGGAGAAATTAAAAACGTTCGTCTATCACGCACTTGTCAAAAGCTTAAATTAAATCAGAAAACATTCTTGACAAAATGCACCGCCGCACGTATGATAAAAACAGTCATAAGCAAAAGGTATTGAGAAAGAGGAGTACACAAAGAACGCTGCCTGTCAGAGAAAAAGACTCACCGGCTGAGAGGTCTTTTCAGGAGAGCATTGTGGAACGTAGCTTTTGAACCGGACTGCCGAGAAAGCAAGCTTCTTAAGAAAACTTCTTAAAGAAGTTGCATAAGCAGCCCCGCATCATCCCCGTTAGCGGATGAACTGTCACAGCACAAAGCTGGAGGCAGGGATTGAGAAGTCGTCTGTGCACGGACGATAAACAAAGGTGGTACCGCGATTATACGCCCTTTACATTTCAATTGAAATGTAAAGGGCGTTTTTGATTCATAGGAAAGAAAGGAGCAATTATGAGCAAGGAATTAGAGAAAACCTATGACCCGAAAGGGATTGAGGAGAGATTGTATCACAAATGGGAGGAAAACGGATATTTTCATGCGGAAGTAGACCGCAGCAAGAAACCGTTTACGATTGTAATGCCTCCTCCAAATATTACCGGACAGCTTCACATGGGACACGCACTCGATAATACCATGCAGGATATCCTAATCCGTTACAAGAGAATGCAGGGTTACAATGCATTGTGGCAGCCGGGAACCGACCATGCGTCTATCGCAACCGAGGTAAAGGTCATTGAGAATTTGAAGAAACAGGGAATCGATAAGCATGACCTTGGAAGAGAGGGCTTCCTTGAGAAGTGTTATGAGTGGAAAGACGAGTACGGCGGACGTATCATCAGGCAGTTAAAGAAGATGGGTTCTTCCGCAGACTGGCAGAGAGAACGTTTTACCATGGACAAGGGCTGCTCTGACGCCGTTTTGGACGTTTTCTGCAAGCTGCATGACAAGGGACTCATTTACAAGGGTTCCCGTATCGTAAACTGGTGTCCGGTATGTAAGACCTCCATTTCTGATGCAGAAGTAGAGCATGAGGAGCAGGACGGATTCTTCTGGCATATCAATTATCCGGTAGTTGGTGAAGAAGGAAGATTTGTAGAAATCGCAACCACCAGACCTGAGACACTGTTTGGTGATACCGCAGTGGCAGTTAATCCGGACGATGAGCGTTATAAAGATATCGTAGGAAAAATGTTAAAGCTTCCGATGACCGACCGCGAGATTCCGGTTATTGCCGATGCGTATGTAGACAAGGAATTCGGAACCGGATGTGTAAAGATTACACCGGCACATGACCCGAATGACTTTGAGGTTGGAAAACGTCATAATCTTGAGGAGATTACCGTTATCAACGATGATGCAACGATGAACCATTATGCAGGCAAATACGAGGGAATGGACCGCTACGAATGTAGAAAACAGCTCGTAGACGATTTAAAGGAGCAGGGACTTCTCGTAAAAGTAGAGCCGCATTCTCATAATGTCGGAACTCATGACCGCTGCGGAACAACCGTAGAGCCAATGGTAAAACAGCAGTGGTTCGTAAAGATGGATGAGCTTATCAAACCGGCAGTAGAGGCAGTGAAAAACGGAGAGATTGAGCTTCTTCCAAAGCGCATGGAGAAGACCTATTTTAACTGGACCGACAATATCCGTGACTGGTGTATCTCAAGACAGCTCTGGTGGGGACACCGGATTCCGGCATACTATTGCCCGGACTGTGGTGAGATGGTAGTGGCAAAGACTGCTCCGGCAAAGTGCCCGAAATGTGGATGCGACCATATGGAGCAGGATCCGGATACCTTAGATACCTGGTTTTCTTCCGCACTCTGGCCGTTCTCAACACTCGGCTGGCCGGAAAAAACAGAAGATCTGGATTATTTCTTCCCTACAGATGTCCTGGTAACCGGATATGACATTATTTTCTTCTGGGTAATCCGAATGATTTTCTCCGGCTACGAGCAGATGGGAAAAGCACCGTTCCACACCGTATTATTCCACGGACTGGTAAGAGATTCCCAGGGACGCAAGATGAGCAAATCCCTTGGAAACGGAATCGACCCGCTGGAAGTTATCGACAAATACGGCGCAGATGCACTCCGTCTGACTTTAATTACCGGAAATGCACCGGGAAATGATATGCGTTTTTACTGGGAGCGCGTAGAGGCATCCAGAAACTTCGCAAACAAAGTATGGAACGCATCCCGTTTTATCATGATGAATCTTGAGGATGCCAAGATTACAGAGCCGTCTATGGACGAACTGACTCCGGCAGACAAATGGATTTTATCAAAGGTCAATACACTTGCAAAAGATGTGACCGAGAACATGGACCGTTATGAGATGGGTATCGCCGTACAGAAGGTATACGATTTTATCTGGGATGAATTCTGTGACTGGTATATCGAGATTACCAAAGTACGCACATATAATAAGGAAAAGAATCCGTCATCAGCAAACGCTGCATTCTGGACATTAAAGACCGTTTTAACCCAGGCGTTAAAGCTGTTACATCCGTTTATGCCGTTTATTACAGAAGAAATTTTCTGCACCCTGCATCCGGAGGAGGAGACCATCATGCTTTCCGACTGGCCGGTATACAAAGAGGAGTGGAATTTCAAGGCAGAGGAAGAGATGCTTGAGCACTGCAAGGATCTTGTAAAGGGAATCCGTAACGTCCGTACAGAGATGGATGTTCCGCCTTCTAGAAAGTCAAAGGTATTTATTGTATCAGATGATGCAGCTATCCGCGAGACCTTTATCCGCAATGAGGAGAGCTACCGCAATCTTGCATTTGCAAGTGAGGTTGACGTACAGGCGGATAAGGCAGGCATCGGAGAGGATGCAGTCTCTGTTGTAATTCCGGGAGCAACCGTTTATCTGCCGCTTGAGGACTTAGTAGACTTTGAAAAGGAAAAAGAACGTCTGTTAAAAGAAAAAGAACGTTTGGAGAAAGAACTTGCCCGTTCAAAGGGAATGCTTTCCAATGAAAAATTCTTAAGTAAGGCACCGGAAGCAAAGGTACAGGAAGAAAAGGACAAACTGGCCGGTTATGAGCAGATGATGGCTCAGGTACTTGAACGTCTTTCCAATTTATAAAAGGTAATGCTTGAAAAAGTGGCGATGTGCTAGTATGATAAAGGTAGAAGTTATTGAGGAATGCTAGTAGAATGGAATTGGGGGAGCAGCCAGATGCCGGAAACTACGAAAGTAATGCCGTTAGTCCGAATTTCATATGACGAGATGGAAGCATACATTGAACTTGCCACTCCGGGGGAGGGAGAGACCTATACCGTTGCGATGCTGCAGGAAGCGCTTGCAGGCAAAGGGGTTGTTTATGGAATCAATCAGGATGTACTAAAGCGAATCATTGACGAGAAGCTTTACGACAGGGAGATTACCGTTGCGCAGGGAACACCGTCAAAAGATGGAACGGATGGATACTACGATTATAATTTTGATGCCAACTTTGATAAAAAACCGAAGGAACTTCCAGATGGTTCTGTAGATTACTGGACCGTACATTCCATCGAATCTGTGGTAAAGGGGCAGGTAATTGCCATTTACCACCCGGCGGTTGCCGGCGAAGACGGAACTACGGTCAAGGGTAAGACACAGATTGCCAAGCGTGGTAAGGAACAGTCTCCTATCAAAGGAAAAGGCTTTGAGCGAATGAATGACAATCTGACCTATACTGCAACGATGGATGGTAAAATCGAGATGCAGAACGGCAGGATTGTAATTCTTCCGGTGCATGAGCTGTTTGGCAACGCTGAATTGACCGGGGGAAATATTGATTTCCATGGAGACGTCGTCATTCATGGTGGTGTGGAAGCAGGACTTGTTATCAAAGCAAGTGGAACTGTTACAGTTGATGGTGTTGTGGAATCCTGTACGATTGAAGCCGGGAAAGATGTTATCTTACGAAGCGGTATGATGGGTGGAAATAAGGCTGTCATCCGGACGAAGGGGAACATTACCGCAAAGTTTTTTGAATTTACCAAAATCGAATGTGCCGGGGACATGGAGCTTGATGTGTTAATGGAGTGTGATGTGAACTGCGAGGGAAAGATTCGCGTACATGGACCGAAGGGATGTATCATCGGTGGTACGACGAGGGCATTGCAGGGCATTGAAGCTTCTGTTATCGGAAACAACGCAGAGAAGAAGACCGAAATTGTGGTAGGTGCCGGCAAGGATATCTATGGGCAGATTGCAACCTTAGAGAAACAGATTGCAGGCTGCAAGGAAAACATCAGGAAAGTAGAAGACGGACTCAAACAATTTGATATCCTTGAGAAAGAACGCGGCATGAAGGTTGACCAGGATCCGAGAAGAATGGCACTGCTTCGTGTGCGCATCAAAGATACGGCACTGGTGGCAAACTACGAGGCAGAACTTCAGAAGCTTCGTGGCTTTACAGAACGTGCGAGGGGCGCGGTTGTTGCAGTCTGGAAGGCAGTTTATCCGGGCGTCTGCATTAATATGGGAGAGTTGAAATTCCCGTTGCGCAATGTAGCAGGAGGTGTGGAATTTTATAAGCTGCCGGACAAAATTGCGACAAGACCCTGCTATCGTGAAGGTGAGTAGCTTCGGCGAAAAGTAGCGGATTTTGTAAAAAAACTTCATACAAAATTACTTGATTATTAGCGCCACTATATTATAATGGAAAAAGTAAATAATATAGTGGTGCTTTTTTGATATAGAAAAGGGATGTTTTAAGATGATAAATTTTGAAGAAGAATTAAAAAATTTCAAGCCGAGCTTAGAAGTCGAAGAGGCAGAGCAGGCAATTTATAATCGTGAGCTGACAGACATGACAGATATTTTACAGGAAATGATGCAGGAGATGAAGCGGAATGAGCGCTAAGACGATATATGAGAAGATTATCAGGGCATCAAACCAGTGGTATAACGATGGTCTGGCAAAGGCGGAGGTGCGCAATCTTTCCGGAGCAGTGGAAAGTCTGACGGTAAGCCTGCGGTTCAATAAAATGAATACAGATGCAAGAAATCTGCTCGGTCTGGTCTATTTTGAGATGGGCGAGGTTGTGGAGGCACTGACAGAGTGGGTCATCAGCAAGAATTATAAGCCGGATGACAATATTGCCAGCCACTATCTCGACGAGATTCAGAGCAACCAGGGAAGGTTAGAGACGATTAACCAGACCATCAAGAAATATAACCAGGCACTTTTATATTGCAGACAAAACAGCAGAGACCTTGCGATTATACAGTTAAAGAAAGTGCTTTCCTTAAACCCGAAGTTAGTCAGCGGACATCAGCTTCTGGCGCTTTTATATCTGCAGGAAGGGAAATACGACCTGGCGAAGAAATCCTTGCGGAATGCCAGCAAGATTGACACGAATAACACGGTGACCATGCGTTACATGAAAGAGGTAAACCAGGCACTGCACGATAGCACGAGTGGAAAGAAAGCGAAAAAAGAAGAACAGATTTCATTCCAGAGTGGAAATGAGACAATCATACAGCCACGGTATCTGAAAGAGACATCCGTTTTCGGAACAATTCTGAATCTGGTTATCGGAGTCGCCATCGGTGTGGCAATCACCTGGTTTTTGGTCGTGCCGGGAGTCAGACAGCAGATACAGAATCAGGCAAATGCGAAAGTGCTGGAGGCAAATAGTAATATTTCATCGAAGAATCAGACGATTACATCGTTAGAGTCCCAGATTGAGGAGTTACAGACGCAGATTGAGACTGCCAAGACAGACGGGGCGGCAGCAGAAGATAAGTTAAAGAGCTACGATGCACTTTTGAATGCATATACGGCCTATGTTGGCAAGCAGACAGAGGAAGCCCAAAAAGCGCTTGAGAAAGTTAATGCGGATGACTTGAGCACAGATGCCAAGGCGATTTATGAAACAATTACTACCGGTGTAGATGAAGAATCCATGCAGGCTCTTTATGAAAGCGGCTATACAGCATATACGCAGGCAGACTATGAGACCGCGACTACAGATTTGCAGAAAGTGGTGGATGCGGACGAAAGCTACGACAACGGAAATGCGCTGTTTTATCTTGCACAGGCATACCAGAAGAAGGGAGACACCGAGACAGCAAGACCGTTATATGAGCGGTTTGTTACACTTTATCCGGGAACGGAGCGGGCGGCAATCTCGCAGGGAGTGCTCTCTGATACAACAGCAGCGGTACAGCAGACACAGGAAGCGCAGCAGACACAGGAAGCGCAACAGCCGCAGGAAGAGCAGCAGCAATAAAAACACGAAAGACGTCAAACAATGGGCGTCTTTTTTGTTGCATAAAAATAAAGAAAGGAGAGGTATATGGACAATCAGTATGAAATCAGGGATGGGAGCCTGCGCGTGTTTATGCCGCGGGAACTCGACCATCACGAGGCGGGGAAGCTGCGGGCGCAGACAGACCTTCTGATTGAAAATTATCAGATCAGACAACTGGTCTTTGATTTTTCACAGACGGAATTTATGGACAGTTCAGGAATCGGAGTCATTATTGGCAGATGCCGGAATATGGGATATTTCGGCGGCGAAGTTGTGGCACAGAATCTGAATGAAAGAGTTCAGAAAATCTTTACGATATCAGGACTTCACAAGATTATCAGAACAATATAGAAAGAGAATGGAGACAGATATGCAGAATAGTTATACGGACAGGCACAACAGAAATGAAATGAATTTAAGTTTTGATGCACGTTCTGTGAACGAGGGATTTGCAAGGCTGGCGGTGGCTGCCTTTATCGCAGAAAAGAATCCGACGTTAAGTGAGATATCCGATATCAAGACCGCGGTGTCGGAGGCTGTGACAAACGCCATTATCCACGCCTATGAAACGCCTGAGGACAAGGTGTATGTATCCTGCCGGATGAGTGGAAATGACATTGAAATTATGGTGGAGGATAAGGGGAAGGGAATTTCGGACATTGCAAAGGCGAGAGAGCCTTTTTTTACGACACGACCGGAACTTGAGCGCTCTGGAATGGGATTTGCGTTTATGGAGGCATTCATGGACAGCGTGGAGGTGTTCTCGAAGCCGGGCGAGGGGACAAGGGTGGTGATGAGCAAGAAAATAGGTGCGCAGGAAGGATGACAGAATGGACCGTTTTGCTGAATTAATCAGGCAGGCACACGAGGGGGATAAAAGTGCGAGGGACAGGCTGGTGTCCGAGAATTTAGGACTGGTGCATCTGGTGACAAGGCGTTTTGAGAACCGAGGACATGACAGGGAAGAACTGTTTCAGATTGGCTGTATCGGATTGATGAAGGCAATCGATAAATTTGACCTTTCTTTGCAGGTAGCATTTTCTACATATGCAGTACCAATGATTACCGGGGAAATCAGGCGCTTTTTAAGGGATGACGGGATGGTAAAAATCAGCCGCAGCCTAAAGGAAAACGGCTGCAAGGTCAGTCGTGCACGCGAGTGGCTTTCAGGGGAACTCGGGCGGGAACCGACACTGATGGAGGTGGCAGCGGCGACGGAACTTCCGGTGGAGGACATTGTCCTTGCACTTGAGGCAAACCGGGAGGTGGAGTCGATTTATCAACCGGTTGCGGGAAAAGATGGGGAAGAACTGTGCCTGATTGATAAACTTGGCGGAAAAGTCGGCACTGATTACAGGGAGGAGCCGGAAAAGGAAGCTGTGTTAAACCAGATGCTGATTGAACAGGTGATGGAACACCTTTCAGAGGCAGAACAGAAACTGATTACGCTGCGCTATTTTGAGGGCAGAACGCAGAGCGAGGCGGCTGTAGCGCTTCACATGACGCAGGTGCAGGTCAGCCGTGCGGAGAAAAAATTGCTGCTTCGGATGCGGCAGGAGCTTGAATCATGAGAAATACTTGAATCTTAAGAAAAAAAATGATAGATTGAAAGAGGAGTTTTTTAACGGATGAAAATGAGGTGAAGTGCGTATGAATAAAAATGGAATCAGTGAGACGGAGCGCAATAATAAAACAGCAATGATTTGTCATACGGTAGAGGGAATGCTGCTTGGATGTTTGTTCCTGATGCAGGGAATCACAAACAGCGGAATGGCATTCGGTGTCGGTCTTTTGGGAGCAGCACTTTCGATGATTCCTCCGCTGATGGAGCTTGGTTTCTGGAAAAAAGACCATGAGACGTCAATGATTAAGCATCTTGTGGCAATCGGATTTGCCTGCGCCTATACATATATGATGTTTACCACCAATCATCCGGCAAATTACGCATTTGTAATTCCGATGATTATCGTCATTTCTATTTACAATGATGCAGCATATTCCATCAAAATCACAATTGGAATCCTGATTATCAATTTTATCACTGTTATCGGAGGCGGACTGACCGGGAAATTCGGATTTATTGATGCCGATACCGGAATGATTCAGCTTCTGGTGGTGATTCTTACCGGTATCTATTCTGTTTATTCTTCACAGACATCCGGACGCAATAAGGATGCACAGATTGCGGAGATTCAGGATGCACAGACTAAGACAGAGAAACTTCTTACAAATATCTCTGAGACCTCAGAGAAAATGCAGACCGGAATTGAGGAGATTCACAGAAAAGTTGCACTTTTATCGGAAGCATCCGAAACGACAAGGTCAGCCATGCAGGGTGTGACAAGCGGTGCAACGGAGACGGCAAATGCTGTACAGCAGCAGCTGGAGCAGACAGAAGCTATCAAGCAGAAAGTGACCAGTGTTGACACGGCAGTCGGTTCCATTCAAAACAGCATGGAACAGGCAATGCAGGTATTGATACAGGGAAAAAATGATATCGGAAATCTTGCGGCAGAGGTTGACACATCCGTTACGGTAGGCGCGGATATGGCAGAGAAACTTGAAACACTCGACACTTATATCACACAGATGCACTCCATTGTGGAACTGATTGGCGGAGTAACGTCCCAGACGAGTCTGCTAGCTTTAAATGCCAGCATTGAAGCAGCACGTGCCGGAGATGCCGGACGGGGATTCGCTGTGGTTGCAACGGAAATTTCAGGCCTTGCAACGCAGACAAAGGATGCAACGGTGCATATCACAAACCTGATTAATGACATCGGCAGTGCGATTGAAGAGGTTGTAACTGCAATCCGCGGCATGATTGAGGGAATCAATCATGAAAAGGAAGCCACCGGAAATACCGTCGAGAGCTTTAACCGCATTGCGGATGATATGTCTGCGATTCAGAAGGATGTCAATGACCTTACTTCAAATGTAGAAGAACTGAAGGCTGCAAATGAAGTAATTGTGCATTCAATTGAGACGATTTCTGCAATTTCTGAAGAGGTTTCTGCGCATGCAAATGAGACGCTTGAGGCAGAGGGAAAGAACGTTGCACATCTGACCGGAATTGAGGAGAAAACAAAAGAACTGATACTTTTCACAAAACAGGCGTAAAAAAGAGGAAACTATGAAATACAAAAATTATATCTTTGATTTATATGGCACACTCGTGGATATCCATACGGAGGAGGATTCGGAGCTTTTCTGGGAAAAAATGACGTTTCTGTATGGCTTTTACGGTGCTGTTTACACACCGGAGGAGTTAAAAACAGATTTTCGAGAGCTGGTTGCTGGAAAAGAAGCGGATACGCATGAAGCATTTCCGGAAATCCGCATCGAGGAAGTGTTTGAAGCACTCTATGCAAAAAAAGGTGTGACAGCAGACCGGGAATTAGCGGTTCACACCGGACAGTTTTTCCGTATTTTGTCCATGGAATATGTAAAGTGTTATGACGGTGCGAAGGAGCTGTTAAAAGGGCTTCGTGATGCCGGCGGGAAAGTATATCTCCTGTCAAATGCACAGGGAATTTTCACGGAATATGAATTGAGACTTTTGGGACTGACACCATATTTTGATGATATTTTTATTTCATCGGAGTACGGGGTGAAAAAACCGGACCCAAAATTTTTTGAACTTCTGATGCAAAAGCACGGATTAAACCCGGAAGAATCCATTATGATTGGAAATGATATGCGGTGCGACATTGGCGGTGCGGAGAAGGTCGGGCTTTCTACATTTTACATTCATTCCAATATTTCACCGGAACTGAAAAGTGAGCCGGTGGCTGATTACATCTTAATGGAAATGAATCTTGCCAAAGCAAAGGAGATGCTTCTTGTAGGTTAATGTTTTGCAAGAGACTGACGATAATCTTTTAAAGGGGGAAATGAGTATGTCAGTTACAATTAATGCAAACAGTGGAAGTACAAACGGGTATCAGGTAAATCAGAATGGCATTTTTTTAAATAATAAGGAAAAGAGGAGCGCCGGAAATACGATTTTTGGCGGAAACTTAAAGCCGCTTCAGGACCCGGTGGAAGCAAGAAAAAAACAGGCGCAGGAAAAAGCGTATCAGGTGGTAAAGGATGCATTCGCAAATGACCGCTCGGTGGATGACACTATCCAGGCGAGAAAAGACCATTATGCAGAGATGTCCAAGGCACGTGATGAGGCGACGGCACAATTAAAGGACATTCAGAAAATGATAGAGGAGTCCGAGGAGGAGCGGCCGGATTTAGTTGATCAGGCGAATAAGTTCAGGAAGGATATCGAAGATGCGAACAAACAGATGCGGGACGATGTCAGCGATGTGAAGCAGATTCGCTTAGAGCGTTTGAAAACGCATCCGATGATTGATGCGGAAAAAGAGGCAGATTCGATTTTAGATGCGGCAAACGATGATATTAAGGGCATGCTGATTGAGGATGCTGTAGATAATATTGATAAGAAGCAGGAAGAGAACGAAGAGAAGGCAAAGGATGCTTCTGATGAGAAGAAAGAAAAAGAAGAGCAGTTAGAAGCTGCAGAAGAGAAACGAGCAGTGCAGGAAGCGTTGATTTTGAGGACGAAGGAAGCCATCGAGGAGGCAAAATCCGTACAGAAACGGAACGAGGCACCGGATATGGAGATGGAAGACATGATAGACCTGACGAAAATAACGACTTCCGGCAGCGGAAAGGATGTCAAACAGAGCCTTGATGATATTAAGAGCAGCATGAAGGTGCTTGAAGCTGACCTGAAAGGCATCAAGGTAGACCAAGAAGCATAGTAACATGAAGACAGAGAACAAGAAATACCTGAAAATGATTTATAAGCTGCTATTGGTGGTGTTAGGAAACGCGATTTATGCCCTGGCAGTGAAACTGTTTATTTTACCAAATGACCTGATGACAGGAGGAACCACCGGAATTGCATTGGTGATAAACCACTATTTTAATGGCGTTTCGATATCGGCATTCGTATTGGGATTTAATATCCTGATGCTGCTTGTGGGACTTGCACTGCTGGGAAAGAAATTTGCATTTTCTACAATTGTAAGTTCTATTGCCTACCCACTGGCACTTGAATTATTTGACCGTTTATTTGGAAATGTCGTTTTGACGGAGGATATGCTGTTAAATACGATTTTTGCAGGACTTGGCATCGGTGTCGGTCTCGGCATCGTAATCCGGAATGGGGCATCGACCGGTGGTATGGATATTCCGCCGCTGGTGTTAAACCGTTACTTTAAAATTCCGGTATCGGTGAGCCTGTATGTATTTGATATGTGCATTCTTCTCGGGCAGGCAGTTTATAATCCACTTGAGGGAATTTTATATGGAATTCTGCTCATCCTCGTCTACTCAGTGGTGCTTGATAAGCTCATGTTAATGGGAACGACCCGTACGGAGGTCAAGGTGGTAAGCGGGCATGCCGAAGAAATCCGCAAGGTGATTCTTTCGGAGGTCGACCGCGGTGTGACACTGCTTTATGGAGAGAGCGGTTATTTGCAGCAGGATACGCAGGTGATTTTAAGTATTGTCTCAAACAGAGAGCTTCCGCAGGTGGAGAAATTAATTCATTCCATCGACCCGGAGAGCTTTATGATTATCAGCCGCGTCAGTGAAGTGCGCGGCAGGGGCTTTTCAATGAGCAAGGAATACAAATAAAAGAATGACGGAATATGAAAAGGATGCAGGGTTTTTCCTGCATCCTTTTTGTGTGCGCCCTGCGGCGCACAGGTTATGAAATTATAGCTCTGAATGCAGTTGTAATCAGAACTTCGGAAGTCCGTCAAATCCTGCCTGCAAGTCAGCATCGGTAGGAATGTAATCGGTCATTTCATGGTTGTGGAATTTCTCGTAAGCAACCATATCAAAGTATCCGGTTCCGGTCAGACCAAAGAGGATGGTCTTTTCTTCACCTGTCTCCTTGCACTTTAATGCCTCGTCGATAGCAACACGGATAGCGTGGCTGCTTTCCGGTGCCGGAAGAATACCTTCGACTCTTGCAAACTGCTCTGCGGCAGCAAAGACGGAGGTCTGCTCTACGGAGCGTGCTTCCATAAGACCATCATCGTAGAGCTGGGAAACGATGGAACTCATGCCGTGGTAGCGGAGACCGCCTGCGTGGTTTGCGGAAGGAATAAAGCCGCTTCCTAAGGTATACATTTTAGCAAGCGGACATACCATACCGGTATCGCAGAAATCATACGCATATTTTCCGCGGGTCAGACTTGGACAGGATGCCGGCTCTACAGCGATGAAGTGGTAATCTGCTTCGCCACGCAGCTTTTCGCCCATGAACGGGGAAATCAGACCGCCGAGGTTGGAGCCGCCTCCGGCACAGCCGATGATGATATCCGGCTTGATGCCGTATTTATCCATCGCAATCTTAGATTCTACACCGATGATGGACTGGTGCAGCAATACCTGGTTTAAAACGCTTCCGAGTACATAGCGGTAACCTTCAGTAGAAGTGGCAACCTCAACTGCTTCGGAGATTGCACAGCCAAGGCTTCCGGTGGTGCCCGGATGTGCAGCTAGGATTTTGCGTCCAACGTTGGTAGTCTCGGAGGGAGAAGGTGTTACACTGGCACCATAGGTACGCATCACTTCTCTGCGGAACGGCTTCTGCTCATAAGAACATTTTACCATGAAAACTTTACAGTCAAGGTCAAAATAGGAGCACGCCATAGAGAGAGCGGTTCCCCATTGTCCGGCACCGGTCTCGGTTGTGACACCGCGCAGCCCCTGTTTCTTTGCGTAGTAAGCCTGGGCGATGGCAGAGTTTAACTTGTGGCTTCCGCTGGTATTGTTGCCCTCGAACTTATAATAGATTTTGGCAGGTGTCTGTAACTTCTTTTCCAGACAGTAAGCACGTACCAAAGGAGCCGGGCGGTACATTTTATAGAAAGAGAGAATCTCTTCCGGAATATCAATATAACGGTTGTCGTTGTCTAATTCCTGTGCGACGAGTTCCTTACAGAAGACATGCTCTAATTCTTCCGGAGTCATCGGCTCATGGGTTGCCGGGTTTAAGAGCGGGGCCGGTTTGTTTTTCATGTCGGCACGGACATTGTACCATTGGCTTGGCATTTCGCTCTCTTCTAAGTAAATTTTATAAGGTATCTTTTTTTCACTCATATGGATGTAATCCCCTTCCTCAATCATTATCATTACTTTAGCACGGCAAAGTGATAATGTCAATGGAAGAAAAAATCCTTTACAATTGAAAATTTGTGCGCTATACTGCGGTTAAGTTAGTTGAAACTAACAAATGAAAAGAGAAAGAAGGAGAGTTATGTTTATCGAAATCAAAGATATCAAAAAACATTATGGCGAAGGCGAAAGCCGGATGGAAGTATTAAATGGCGTGAATATTGAGATAGAAAAAGGCGAAATCTGCGTATTACTGGGACCTTCCGGCTCAGGAAAATCTACTCTGTTAAATATCATCGGAGGAATTGATGAGGCGGACAGCGGATATATTTCCATTGCGGGAGAGAAAACGGCGAATATGAGTGAGAAGCAACTAACACTTTACCGCAGAAAACACTTAGGATATGTATTCCAGATGTACAATTTGATTCCAAATCTGAATATCAAGGAAAATGTGGAGGTGGGCGCATACTTAAGCGACAGACCACTTGATACAGATGAGGTATTAAAAACGCTTGGCTTATATGAGCACCGTCACAAGCTTCCGAACCAGCTTTCCGGTGGACAGCAGCAGCGGACGGCTATCGGGCGCGCAATTGTGAAAAACCCGGATATTCTGCTCTGTGACGAACCAACGGGAGCGCTCGACTATCATACTTCCAGAGAAATCTTAAAGCTGATTGAGGATATTAACCACAAGTACGGTAATACGGTGATTATGGTTACCCACAACGATGCCATCAAGAATATGGCAGACCGTGTGGTAAAGCTGCGTGACGGACAGATTCGCAAAAATTATGTCAACGAGACAAAGATTCCAGCAGCAGAACTCGAATGGTAAAAAGAGGGGAGGAGTGACAGTATGAGAAATCCATTGATAAAACGCCTGCCCAGAGAGCTTAAGAGCGAGTTCGGAAAATACCTGGTCATCTTTTTATTCTTAGGTGGCGTGATTGCACTGGTATCCGGATTTCTGGTGGCAAGCAGCAGCATGGCGACTGCATATGACGAGAGCTTTGAAAAATATAACATAGAGGACGGAAACTTTGAACTTGCGGCAGAGGCGGATGACACGCTCATTGAGACACTTGAAAAAGAGGACGTCACTATTTATCAGAACTTTTATGTGGAGGGGGAGACCAAAGAGGTTGACAGTACGCTTCGCATTTTTAAAAAGAGAACACAGGTCGACTTGGAGTGCCTGATGGAGGGAGAATTTCCACAAAAGGAGGATGAAATTGCGATTGACCGTATGTATGCGGACAATAATGAGCTGTCTGTGGGCGATACACTGACAATTGACGGAAATGAGTTTCAGGTGACAGGTCTGGTGGCGTTGTCGGACTACAGCGCACTTTTTTCAAACACTGCGGATTTGATGTTTGATGCGCAGAAGTTTGGGGTGGCAGTGGTGACGCCGGAGGGGTTTGATACGTTTGGCGATGCACATCTGCACTACAGCTATTCCTGGATTTATGCCAATAAGCCGGCGGACGACGCAAAGGCAAAGGAGATGGCGGAGGACTTTATGAAGGTCATCAGTGCAAATGGCATTCTGACCAACTATATTCCACAGTATACGAACCAGGCAATTCATTTTACCGGTGATGATATCGTGAGCGACAATGCGATGATGACCGTATTTTTGTATATTGTCATTGTGATTATGGCATTTGTCATTGCAATCACCACAAATTCCACGATTGCAAAGGAAGCGGCTGTCATCGGAACACTGCGTGCTTCGGGCTACAGCAGGGGTGAGCTGGTGCGCCATTATCTGATACTTCCGACTGTTGTGCTTGCGGTGGCGGCGGTGGTCGGAAATATCCTTGGCTATACAACGCTTAAGGATTTCTTTGCAGGAATGTATTATGGCAGTTACAGTCTACCGACTTATGTCACTTTGTGGAATGCAGATGCATTTGTTAAGACAACAATAGTCCCGGTGCTGCTGATGGTGGTCATTAATTTTGTGATGCTGTCAGTACAGATGAGGCTTTCACCGTTAAAATTTATCCGGCGTGATTTAAAGCGCAGACAGAAGAAAAAGGCTTTTCGCCTGAACACAAAAATCGGCATTTTCCACCGGTTCCGCCTGCGCGTGATTTTCCAGAACATTCCTAATTACATCATGGTTGTCATCGGAATCTTTTTTGCAAACTTTATCCTGCTGTTCGGGCTGATGTTTACACCGCTTTTAGACCAGTTTTCAAAGGATATCATCGACAACATGATCTGTGAAAACCAGTATGTGCTGAAAATGCCGGTAGAAACCAAACACCCAGATGCGGAGAAGTACTGCGCCGGAACGCTGATGACACAGGAAACAAAGTTTAACAGCGAAGAAGTGATGATTTATGGAATTGAAAAAGACAGCCGGTATATTGATGCAGCGATGCAAAAAGGAAAGGTGTCTATTTCTAATGCCTATGCGGAGAAATACGGACTTGGGGAAGGGGATACGATTACCTTAAAAGAGGAGTACAGCGATAAGATCTATGATTTTACCATCGGCGGCGTGTATCATTACCCGTCTTCCATTGCGGTATTTCTGGATATCGACGAGTTCAGGGACGTATTTGACAAGGATGAGGGTTATTTTAACGGCTATTTTTCCAATGAGAAGTTAGACGATATTGACGAGCATTATGTTGCGACGGTCATTACCGAGGACGACCTCACGAAGACATCAAGACAGCTAAAGCTTTCCATGGGAGAAGTGATGAACCTGTTTCTGGTATTCGGCGTCATTATGTCGGTGCTGCTCATTTATCTGCTCAGCAAGATTATTATTGAAAAAAATACGGTGTCCATTTCCATGACAAAAATCTTAGGATATACAGAGCGTGAAGTAGTCGGACTGTATGTGACACCAACTACGATAGTTGTAATTCTATCGATTCTTCTGACCATTCCGGTCTGCAACGGGATTATGAAGAGTCTTTGCAGCATCGTTTTCTCAAGCTATCCGGGTTATTTTCCGTACTTTGTGACACCGGATACCTATGTGAAAATGATTACACTTGCCGTCATTTCCTATGCGGTTGTTCTCGTATTGCAGATGCGTGGGGTAAAACGGATTCCAAAAAGTGAGGCACTCAAAAATGTAGAATAGGCAGTCCATTGTATTCCCCGGAACGCTGTGTTACAATCAAGGCAGAAAACACAGGGGGAGTACACGATGAATCAGGCAATCATGTGGATTATGGCGGCGGCAGCAGTCATCGGCGGTGTGGACCGGATAGTTGGGAACCGCACGGGACTTGGGAAAAAATTTGAAGAGGGATTTCTGCTGTTGGGACCGACGGCACTCTCGATGGCGGGAATCATCTGCCTGGTTCCACTTTTATCAAAAGGGTTACAGATTGCCATTGTGCCGATTTATGATGCTCTTGGGCTTGATGCCGGGATGCTTGGCGGGATTCTTGCCATTGATATGGGCGGCTATCAGCTTGCAATGGAGCTTTCCAATGTGTCTGCGGTTGGCAGATATGCGGGAATTATGGTTGCGGCGACATTTGGCTGCACGATTTCGTTTACCATTCCGGTTGGGATGGGGATGTTAGAGGAAGAAGAAAAAAAGCTGTTTGCGGAAGGCGTGCTAATCGGGATGGGAACGATGCCGGTTGCACTTTTCTGCGGAGGGCTTTTTTGTTCGTTAGATGTACTTACGGTGCTAAAAGAGAGTATTCCGGTACTGATTCTGGCGGTGCTTCTTATGGCAGGCTTATGGAAATTCAGAGAGCAGACGGTGAAGGGCTTTTCGGTGTTTGCCGGACTAATCAGGATACTGACAACGATAGGGCTTATCTGCGGTGCCGTTTCCTATATGACCGGGTGGGAGGTACTTCCCGGCATGACATCGCTTTCTGATGCGATGAAGGTCGTGTCCTCTATCGGAATCGTGATGCTTGGAAGCCTTCCGGCGGCAGAACTGTTGCAGCGGGCGCTAAAAAAACCGCTGGACTGGGTAGGAGACAAAACCGGCATGAACGGGGCAAGTATCGCGGGACTTCTGATGGGGATTGTAAGTATCGTTCCGGCGATTGCCATGATGCGTGAGATGGACGAAAGAGGAAAGGTCGTGAATGCAGCGTTTGCAGTCTGTGGGGCATCGGCACTTGCAGCGCATATGGGGTTTGCGTTTGGGGTGGAGCCTACGCTTGTGATTCCACTGCTTGTGACAAAAGTAATCGGTGGCTGTATCGGAGCGGGTGCGGCACTTATTTTGACGGAGGGGAAGAAATGAATCGAAAACACACCAGTGAACTGCTTGCAGAGCTGAAAGAAGATGGCGCTTTTGAGCAGTATGTGAAACGTAACGAGGAGGAGTTTGAGGAGCAGGAATTCTGCGAGTATCTGAGGGAGCTGTGTACGAGTCTTGGAAAAGTGCCGGAGTAGGTGTTTGCGCAGTTGAAAAATCTGGAGTATGAGGGGATTCCATGTTTTTTGGCATACGAAACAGGAGACAGCTGGGAATTTTTTGTGCGGGAGGATGGCTCGGTCTGTCTGATAGATTTTGGAATTGCAAAAAACTACAATAATAATAAAACGGAAGATACCGTATACTGCGGAACCAGACAATACGCGGCACCGGAGCAGTACGGTTTTGGACAGACGGGCATCACGACAGACATTTATGCGCTTGGAATCCTTTTAACCTGGCTTTTGACAGGAAAAGCGGAGCCAATTCGTAAGCCACACACAAAACTCGAAAAAATACTCTGCCGCTGTACGCAGTTTGCACCGGACCGGCGCTTTGAAAGTGCGAAGGAGCTTGCAAAAAAATTAGGGCGGATAAAGGCATCTGAGGGAAGGGAAAAAGGTTTCTTAAAAGGCACAGTTGTGGCAGCAGCAGCGGCAGCCGTTGCTGCTGCATTTGTATTTCTTGCCACAGGATTTCTGCCCGGAAGGCAGGAACAAGACGTTTCTTTTAAGGAACCGCTGATTGAAGAGGCAGTCCGTGTGATGCTTGATAAAGAGCGCGGACCGATTTCAAAAGAGGACTTGCTTGGGGTGACAGAGCTTTATATCATGGGGGATAAGGTCTGTAGCACGATGGATGATTTTTATCAGGCATTTGAGCAATGGGGACTTGCGGGAAGCATCCGGGGCGAAAGTGCCTCGGTAGAAGATTTAAAGCAGATGAAAAACCTCGAATATGTCCAGATTGGTGGAGCGGGGCGATATCAATGGACAGTATACCGTAATGCTGCGTAAGAATGGCAAGAAGATTGAACTTGCAAAGTGGAACGAGACGAAACAGAAGGAAGAGAAGATCGGAAAGCTGGCAACGTACAAGAAATCCGGCAAATATTATGTGGTGACGATTAAGAACATGACCTATCAGTCAAAGATGTGGAATTCCAAGGGCAAGCAGGTAAAGGTCAGCAGCCTTGCAGGCAAGAGCAAATATTATATGGCACAGTGTGTGAACATTACAGGCCTCTGTGCAAAGAGCAAGAATGTAAATCTATACGTTGATAACCTGACATTGAATGGAAATACAACCCAGAAAGTGACCTTTGATAAAAAGGATTACAGAGATGTCTTGGGCTGGTATTGCAAAGAAAATGGAAAAGGATGGAAGGTTTCCGTCTCAGCCATAAAGCAAAAATAGCGAAACAGAAAGCACGCAGAGTGAGAACCCTGCGTGCTTTTGTGATGTTAAAACTATGACGCCTTTTTTCGTATTTCACTCGGGCTGCTTCCGAGGCACCGCCTGCAGCAGGTGGAAAAATAAGAAGCGGTCTGGAAGCCGCATTTTTCCGCGATATCCTGTACGGACAGGGCGGTGCCGGTCAAAAGGCGCTTGGCGAGCCGCACGCGCTCAGCGCAGACATAGGAGCCGAAGGAAGTGCCGACTTCCTCGCGGAAGAGCTGGCAGAAATAATTTTTACTGATGCAGACAACATCGCTGACACTCTCTAGGGTCAGCGACTCGCTCAGATGCGTATGGATATAGGAAACGGCATTGCGGATATGTGGATTTTTATATTTGGCAATCAGATACCGGCTGTCCATGCCGTAGGATGCGATGATTTCAAAGCCGGTCTGGACAAGGGAGTCGCTTGCGGCACGGATAATCCGCTGTTCGTTTTCGAGACAGCACTCATGAAGAGAAACATTTTCGTGAATCAGAATAAAATTATAAATGGCAAAATTTAAAGAGGACAGGTACGTGTTCCGCAGTGTGGGGGACAAATCCTGCCCTCTTGTTTTTTCTGCAAAATTTTCCTGTGCCTGTTCGATGTCGCCTGCGTATAAAAGACAGCAGACTTCATAGTGATTGATGTTAAGCTCTGACATAGTTCCTCCATATTGTAAAACTGCGATGTGAATATTTTGAAAAAAAGCAGATATTTTTTAAAACATACCTCCATTATAACATGATACTATGCTAAATGGTTAGTGAAGACTAACCGAAAAGTGAAAAAATTTATCATCATGTGGACAAAAGGAGGATACGACATGAGAAAGAACAAATTGACAGCAATGGTATTAAGTGCCGGTATGGCAGCAGTGATGCTTGCAGGCTGCGGAAATACGACGACCGGAGCAGAGGATAACAAGACAACAGAGGTGCAGACTGAGGCAAGTACACAGACTGAAGTAAGTACTCAGACCGAATCGGGGGATAAGGCAGAGGGAAGCGAACAGGTGGAGGCAACCGAGCAGACGGAAACAGAAGAGGCTGGTAATGTTGTGGCATCATCCGTTGCAATTGTTGAGATTCTCGATGCAATGAATATTCCGATGGTGGGTGTTCCGACAAGCAGTTATACACTGCCGGAGAGTGTTGCAGATGCAACCGAGATTGGAAATCCGATGTCACCGGATATGGAGGTGATTACTTCCTTAGAGTCGGATTATATTATTTCTGTCGATTCACTTGAGGCAGACCTTGGAGACCAGTTTAAGGCAACCGGCGCTACAACTTACTTTGCAGACCTTTCCAGCTATGAGGGATTAAAAACCACTATCACAGACCTGGGGGCACTGTTTGGAAACAAAGACGCTGCATCTGCTGTGATTGCAGGGCTTGAGGAAAAGGAAGCAAACGTGGAAGCCGAAGTGGAAGGAAAGGAAGCGCCGACTGTTTTAATTATCTTTGGAGCGGGAGACAGTTTTATGGCAGCTTCTGACAGTACCTATGTCGGCGACCTGGTACGCCTGGCAGGTGGTGTCAATGTTGTGACAGATGCACCGAGCGGATTTTCTCCGATTGATATGGAATATCTTGCAGAGCAGAATCCGGACTACATCCTGTTGATGGCACATGCCAATCCGGAAGAGTCCTTAAAGGCATTACAGAATGAATTTGATACCAATGAAGCATGGCAGAATTTCGATGCAGTGACAAATGACCGTGTTTATGCATTAGAGACCGGTTACTTTGGAATGAGTGCAAATCTTCAGGCGGGAGATGCACTTGAAAAACTGGTGGAGATTTTGTATCAGGAGAATTAACACAGCGATGAAACGAAAAAGTGCATTTCTTATTTTAAGCACTCTTTTAGTGCTGGTAATTTTAGTTTCCATTCGGATTGGAAGTGTCTCTGTTTCCATGGGGGACATTCTGGCGGCGTTTGGAAACGGCACAGGTGGAACGGCGGGTATCATTCGGGATATCCGCCTTCCGCGGATTATAATGGGAGTGTTAGTCGGAACTAATCTTGCGGTGTCAGGTGTGCTGTTACAGGGCGTGATGCGCAATCCGATGGCTGACCCCGGAATTACGGGAATCTCTTCCGGAGCAAGTGTGGTAGTCATGATTCTGATGCTTTACTTTCCGGGAATGACCTCTGCCGTTCCAATCTTTGGATTTCTGGGAGGAATCCTTGCCTGTGTTCTGATTTATTCGCTGGCATGGAAGCAGGGGTTATCCGCTGTCCGGATTGTGCTTGCTGGAGTGGCGGTAAATTCCATGCTCGGCGGCGTCAGCAGCCTGATTTCACTTTTAAACAGTGAAAGCCTTGCGGGAGTATTGAGCTGGTTGAACGGGGAACTTGGAAAAAAGAGCTGGACGCAGGTAAAATTTATGGCAATTTACAGTGCCATTGGACTTTTTCTGGCATTTTTGCTTCCAAGGTGCTGTGACGTGTTGGCGCTTGGAGATAAGAATACGAAAAGTCTCGGGTATAATCCCAATGTCTTACGTCTTCTGATATCTGCCGTGGCAGTTTTCCTGGCGGGAATCTCGACTGCCTATGTCGGAGTGATTGGATTTATCGGACTGATTGTGCCACATATCGCGCGGATTTTGATGGGCTCGGAGCACAAATATCTGATACCGTTTTCCGCACTGATGGGGGCAACGGTTCTGCTGGCGGCAGATACCGTGGGAAGAACGGTTATCGCACCGTATGAAATTCCGGTCGGAGTGATTACTACCGTGTGCGGCGGACCGTTTTTCTTATATCTTTTGAGAAAGGACAGCAAGGGCTATGGAGATTAAAGAAATCAGTTTTTCTTACGGGGAGGATTCCTTTATCCGGGATTTGAGCGGAGAAATTGAGACGGGAAAGGTGACAACGATACTGGGTCCAAACGGTTCCGGGAAGTCGACATTACTAAATATTCTGGTGCGCCAGTTAAAACCCGGGGAGGGTGAGGTGATTCTTGAGGGAAAAAGCATTGCGCAGATGCCGGTCAAAGAGATTGCAAAAAAAATTGCCATGGTTCATCAGCAGAATACGGCGCCATCGGATCTCACGGTGGAGCGGCTGGTGCAGTTTGGGAGAATGCCGCATCAGACCATTTTTTCGGCGCAGGATGATGAGGCGGAGGAAGCCGTCGACTGGGCGCTTGCTGTGACAAACCTGACAAAACTCCGGAAAAAGAGTATCGGACAGCTTTCCGGCGGAGAGCGGCAGCGCGCGTGGATTGCAATGGCGCTCGCACAGAAAACGGATATCCTGTTCCTGGATGAGCCGACAACGTATCTTGATATTTTTTATCAGCTGGAAATACTGACGCTGGTTAAAAAATTAAATCGGGAATATAAAATTACGGTCGTGATGGTACTCCATGATATCAATCAGGCAATGCAGTTTAGCGACAACCTGATTATCATGAACGGGGGAAGCATCTGTTATGAGGGAAATGTAAAGGACGGCATCACCGAGGAACGCTTAAAAGAGGTATACGGAATCCGTGCTCTGGTAAAGTGGTCGGATGCAAATCAGTGTCCGTATATGATTCCTTTGGTGGGATAAAAAACGCACACAAAAATATGTGCAGAAATGAGGATTGAAAATGAAAATTTTAGTGACATATTCAAGCAAGACAGGAAACACGAAAAAACTTGCAGAGGGAATTTATGAAGGATTGGGAGAGATGGAGAAGGAGATTCTTCCGATGAGCGAGGTAAAAAGTCTCGATGCCTATGATACGGTATTAGCCGGTTACTGGGTGGATAAAGGCGGTGCCAACGAGGAAGCGGCAGCATTTTTAAAGGAGATAAGCGGAAAAAAGGTAGGCGTATTTGCAACGCTTGCATTCTGGCCGGACAGCGACCATGGCGTAGGAGCCATCAAAGCAGGTGAGGACCTTGTGAAAGAGAAAAATCATGTAATTGGAAGATACATCTGTCAGGGAAAAATTGACCCTCGTATGATAGAGATTTTTGAAAAAATGCCGAAGGATAATCCGCATTATCCGACACCGGAAAAACGCAAGCGCCACCGGATTTCCGCAAATCATCCTTCTGCGGCGGACATTGCCTGTGCGGCAGAACTGTTTCGGGAAAGGATTGAAGAGGATGTTTAAGGAACGGATGAAAACCCACCACAGTGCGATGAGTGAAGGAAAAAAGTACATGGTGGGGATGCAGAGCGTAGAGATGGCACTTGGAACGGAGAATCCTGCCACAAAAGGGGGTGCAGCCATCTACATTCATGTGCCTTTTTGCAGGAAAATATGCAGTTTTTGCAACATGAGACGGAGTCTGCAGGAGCCGGCAGAAGATTACGCATCTACAATTGTAAAAGAAATTGAGGCATATGCAGTACTTCCTTATATAAAAACGACGGTTTTTGATGCGGTGTATTTTGGCGGGGGGACGCCGACTACGTTAAGCGGAGAAAAACTTTCGATGATTCTTCATGCACTGAAAGCAAATTTTTCTTTTACGAAGGATGCGGAATTTACGATTGAAACCACTGTGACCGAGCTTACGGAAGAAAAAATAAAACAGCTCATTGCTGCCGGGGTCAACCGTTTTTCCGTGGGAGTGCAGACCTTTGACGACGAGGGACGCCGGAAAATGGGGCGCATTGGTTCCGGGGACACTGCGTTTGAAAGGCTGCGCCAGCTAAAGAGCCACCCTGGGTTGACGGTCAGTATGGATTTGATTTATAATTATTCTGGACAGACAATGGAGAGTCTTTACAGAGACCTTGAACGGATAAAAGAGCTGGATTTGGACGGATTTTCCATGTATTCTCTGATTAATATGAGAGAGGCTTCCATAGACCCTGCGCAGGATGAGGCGAATGATGAAAAAATGTTTTTTGCCATTGCAGAGCATATGAAGCAGGCTGGTTATCACTTTCTGGAGCTTACCAAGATGGTAAAGGGCGACCGTTACCGTTATATCATGAACCGTCATAAGGGGGCGGACACGCTTCCGCTTGGAGCCGGGGCAGGGGGTTCGGTCAATCACCTTGCCATGATGAATCCTATCAGATTAGACGAATACCGTGACAGTGTTGCACAGTTTGAAAAACGGATGGGGATGCTGTTTGTGCCGGAATATGACGAGATTGTACGGTTTAAGGGGGCAATTCAGACGGGAAGACTTCCGGGGGAGGAGTACTATAAGGATAAGTCCGGCTATGAGGCATTTCTTGCAGAGCTGCTGTCGAATGAAATGGTCCGCCAGAAGGAGGAAAATTACTACCTGACGGAAAAAGGAATTTTCTGGGGAAATACGATTTCACGGGAATTGTCTGCCATGCTCTGAAAATTTTTTCTCATGCTGCAACCCCGTGGAAGAAAGAGCGTCTATAGGGGTGAAAGGAGAATGGTGCGTATGAAAAAGAGACTATGTGGAATATTGGCGGCAGTGATGCTTGTCACAATGGCGACGGGGTGTGGTTCATCCGGAAAATCAACGAGTTCGGCATCCGATTACAGGGCAGATTACAATGAAAGCGCGGTGTATGATGAAGGCGTTTCGGATTCGGCGGATACAGCCGGAATCGCATCGGGTGACAGTTACGAGATGTCGGAGGATGCGATTGCAGAGAGCGGTAACGGGGGGAACGATACGGACACAGACTTTGCAGCACTCGAAGAAAAGCTGGTTTACCACTGCGATATGAGCATTGAAACGACGGATTATGCGGCAAGCTTACAGGGAATCCGGGACATCATTGACCGCTATCATGCGATTATCCAGAGCGAGAACGAATCGGATGACAGCTATGACTGGTATTATGAGGATTACTGCAAGACCAGCGGAACGCTGCGCAATTACATTGAGATTCGCGTGCCATCCGCAGATTATCAGAATTTTTTAAATGAATTAGACGGCGTGGGCAAGGTGATTTCCAAATCAACGAGTGTCGACAATATCAGCCAGGAGTATTATGACACCTCGGTTCAGATTGAAGCGCTTGAGGTGCAGGAAAAGAATCTGCTTGCCATGTTAGAAGAGTGTGACAGCATTGAGGACATGATTACCGTGCAGGACAGACTGACCGAGGTTACATATCAGCTCAACAAATTAAAAACCCATCTGCGGGGAATGGATACAGATGTTGCCTATTCCTATGTCAACATTAACCTCACTGAGGTGATGGAGTACAGACAGGATGACAGTACGATGAAAAATACATTCCTCACCCGTTTGAAAAAGACGTTTGTAAGCACATGGACGGGATTTTTAAAATTCCTTGAGGTTGCGTTATTTGCGGTGATTCATCTGATACCGTATGCAATCCTTGCGGCATTGATTTATCTCCTTATCTGCAAACCGTTAAAGAAATGGAAGCAGAAGAGAAGGCAGAAAAAAGAAGAAAAACGCGCAGAGAAAAAACAGGAGTGACGAGGGCAGCCCTTATCCGGACGGGATAGGGGCTGTTTTTCATTGCAAAGCACTTGTCGTTGTGATATAACAGATTGTATTACCGACAAAAGACGGTGTCCAATCCAAAGAAAGGACAATGATAAAATTTTATAAGTTCGCATGGAAACGATTTAACCGGAAGGCAAAATTATATTTTCTTTTAAATTTTCTGACATCCTTTGTAAATAACTGTTCTATGGTTCTTATTCCGATTTTGCAGAAAAAATGATTGAGCTGATGACCAATTCACAGTTGGAGATTTCTTATATCTGCATTTATTTTTTATGCGGGCTGGCGGGAGTTCTCGCGGTCATTGCAGAATCTGTTCTGTTGAGCCATCTGGAACGGACACTTCAGAGAACGCTTCAGGAGGAACTTATTGAATCTGCATTAAAGAATAAGAAGATAAAGCCTTTATTAAGAAATTTCAGGCAGCAAGGGAAAAGATTTATGAGGCAAACCCGCGTGTGCTTGAGTGTATTGAAAACCGGTTGAGTGTGATGGGATTTGCAGATATAGGGCGGTATATGAAATCCATTTATCAGACGTTTGATGAGAGGGACCGGCTGATGAAGCAGGCAAACACGATTAACACGGCGTCTGCGTCTGCACTTGGCGGAATCCGGATACTGGCTCTTTCCGTGTTTTTCATCGTTTCTGTCTGGCAGATGAATGACGGAAAACTGGAGATTGCGTCTTTTATTGCGATGCTTTCTTATTTTTCAACAATTTTTGCGCCGATTACGCTTTTAAAACAGTATGATTCCAACAGACACCGCTTTACGATGTTTCACGACAAGATAAAGGACAGTCTGCAACCGGAATTGCGCTTAGAAATTCCAAAACACGAAGAGCTTGCGTTAAAGAACTGTTCATTTGCCTATGAAAATGCCTCGGAGCAAAAGGCATTAAGCGGCTTGTCGGTTGACGTCAATGTGAAAATCGGAATTGTGGGCCTTTCCGGGGAAGGAAAATCCACAATTATTAAAATGCTGCTCGGTGAGCTGCTTCCGACTCATTCTGGACGAGCCGTTTACAAGCCTTGATGCCATTTCTGAGAAGAAATGCCTGAAGGTATTGCAGAACTATACAACTGGAATGAAGGGGATTATTATTTCCCATAAAATGAATATCATTTCGCAGTTTGCGGAAGACATCTATGTGCTTGAGAACGGCACGATATCGGAACACGGCAGACATGCAGACCTGATGGCACAGGAGGGACTCTATCAGAGGATATACACGGAATATGTGAAAAAGACGATGGGGGAAGAGAAAAGCCCTCAAAAGTTGGAGGAAAAATCCAACGATTGAAGGCGTTATCCTAAACCGCCTGTCTCAGACAGGTTTTAATATCATCCTCCGCATTGCTGATAAGGCGCAGATGGAAGGTATCGGTTAAATATTGCAGGACATTTGGACTTAAAAATGCCGGGAGGGTAGGACCGAGGTAAATATTCCGGATACCGAGGCTTAAAAGTGCGAGAAGGTCTGCAACGGCTTTCTGCTCGTACCAGGAGACGATGAGGGAGAGCGGGAGACCGTTGACATCCGTTTCAAAGGCGTCTGCCAAAGCGGTTGCAATGCGGATGGCAGAATAGACATCGTTGCACTGCCCGACGTCTAAGAGCCTTGGCAGACCGGCAACTTCCCCGAACTCTAACTTGTTAAAGCGGTATTTGCCGCAGGCAAGTGTTAAAATCATGCAGTCTTTTGGGACCATCTTGGCGAATTCCGTGTAATAATTTCTGCCCGGTCTTGCACCGTCGCAGCCGCCAATCAGAAAGAAGTGGCGAAGCTGCTTGTCTTTTACGGCTGCTACAATCTGCTCCGCATAGCTTAAGGCGGCGTGATGCCCGAAGCCGACTAAAATGTCATGTGCTTCTTCATCCTCCGGAAAACCGCCAAGCTCCAAAGCCTGCTTAATGATGGGACCAAAATCCTTTTCCCCGTTTTCATTTTTGCCGATGTGCTTGACGCCGTCCCAACCGACCACATTGGTGCTGTAGATACGGTCTTTGTAGGAATCACGCGGGCGCATCAGACAGTTTGTCGTCATCAGGATACAGCCGGGCAGGTTGTCAAACTGCTTCTGCTGGTCCTGCCAGGCGCCACCGAAGTTTCCGACCAGATGCGGGTACTTTTTTAAGCCCGGATAGCCGTGGCACGGAAGCATTTCGCCGTGCGTATAGATGTTGATGCCGGTGCCCTCGGTCTGCTTTAAAAGCATTTCCAAATCCTTTAAGTCGTGCCCGGAGACGATGATAAAAGGCCCCTTTTTGATGTGCACATTGACGCTATGCGGCGTCGGGTTCTGATAGATGGTGGTGTTTGCCTCATCGAGCTTCTTCATGACTTCAATCGCCATTTCTCCGGTGCGCATCATCATGCGAATCAGTTCTTCCGCTGTCAGCTTGTCGTCTGTGAGTGCTTCGAGTGCCAGAATATAAAAATCATCCACCTCATCGCTGTAATATCCAAGCTCTCTTGCCTGATGCCCGTAGGCGCTGATTCCCTTTAAGCCGTAGAGAATGGTCTGGCGCAGGGAGCGGACATCCGGGTCTAAGGATTTATCGTACATGATTCCCGCAAGTGGGGCATCGTGCAGCATTTCACTTTTGGTCTCCGGCAGGTGATAAGCGGCGTGTGCCGGAACATCTGGGAGGTCTCCTGCCATGCCACGAAGCTCGTCCTTGATTTGCTGGGAGCGCTTCAACAGCTCTACATGTGCGGCAGCATCAAAGTTGACATTGGTCAGTGTTGTAAAAAGAACATTTTCAATAAAGCTGACCACGCTTTTGTCCATATGCGCACCCTGTTCTATTAACGGTTTCCCGTAAAAACTGATGCCTTTTATCTGAAAAATTAAAAGGTCCTGCAAGGCAGCAATTTCCGGCGTCTTTCCGCAGACACCGAGCTTTGTGCAGCCTTTTCCGTTTGCCGTCTGCTCACACTGGTAGCAGAACATTTCGTAATCGAGTTCCATGTTGTTGCCCATATCGTGTTCTCCCGTCATAATGATTGATAACTTATAAAGGTTGTCTGAATATTACTCTGTGCAAATTTGTGGAAAATTATTCTGTCACGGAAATTTTTGTGGGAAAAATAAGTTCCTACCGGGGAGCGGTCTGTGTCAGCACGGCACGCACGATAAAAACGGTTTCGTGACTCCCATCATGCGCCACATGAACCTTGGGTGTCACCGTGAGGACGGCATCCTCCGGGAGAGTAACGGTCACGGTAAACGGATAAATTTCTTTGTCAAAAGTCAAAAGTAGTTTGCTTTCCTTTATTTCAGGTGCGACTGGGAAAACAAAATTTTCGGTCAGGCTGGAGGAAGCTTCCGGCGCGCGGAAGGTGTCGGCGAGAAAAAATCCCCTGTTTCCTTCAAATGCAATCTCGCGGCGAAGCAGACTGCCGTCTGCGTAGCCGTATGCCTGCCCGTACTCGATGGAAACCATTTTTTCATCAGCATGAAAATGTGAGGCGCGGGATTCCTTTCCGGCGGACTGTCTGCGTCCGTCTGGAAATGGAACGTTGTGCCCTTCGGAGGAGCAGCACAAAATATCATAGCGGTTCGTACCGAAATAATCCGCGGTATATTCGCCGGCATCGGACTGAAAGATAGTACAAAACGCCCTCCAGGCAGACGCCGGTATGCTCCATTTCCTCGATATAAAGATGTAAGGATGCTAAAACCCGTTTGCGCACTGCTTCATAGCGCGCATCTGTCATATTTTCAGGTGCAAGCTCGTTGAGGTAATAAGCGCAGATTCCGATATTTCCCATGCAGACCGGATTCCAGTTCATTGTGCCCGTTTCCCACCAGTCGCAGGGGCATGATGCCTCAAACACAGAAAAAATATCGGCTTCACAGCGCGACACAAAGCGGGTAACGCATGCGTTTATCCGGGGTGTGCGAAGATTTAAGCGCCCTAAAACCTCGCCGATGCTTCCGGCGGTCTCTGCGGCAAACAGGTCAATGCTTTTGGCAGTTCTCTCGTAGTGCGCGGGGCTTCCATGGGCAGGGAGCACCCAGGTCGGCTCTGCGAGAAGCGCTTCTATCACAAAACAGGCGGCATCCACGCAGGACGACACGTCGATGTTAAGTGTGGCAAAATCCTCTTTTAACAGCAGAAGCAGTCCAAAACAGGTGAAAAACTCCCGGCGTTTAAAATACAGCTTTTCGTAGTGGAGACGGTTTCCGTCCTGAAAAAAACGCTCGTAATCCGCACGGGTAATCGCAGGAAAATGTTGTTTTACTGCGTCTTCCACGGTTTCGGGCGAGGCAGTTGCAAAGTCGGAAAGTCCGGTCAGATTTCTGCAGCGCTCTTTTCGCCCTTTGGACGATATGCTGGCGTAATTATACCATTGCAGGGGAAAATTTGCTATAATAGGGAATGTGAACTTGTGATGAGAGAGACACCGGGAGGAACTATCGTGAAAAAGGAAAACAATGCACCGGATAAAATCAAGGTAAAGGGTGCGAGAGTGCATAATTTAAAAAATATAGATGTGGATGTGCCGTTAAATCAGATTGTGGGGATTGCGGGAGTTTCCGGCTCCGGCAAATCGTCCCTTGCGCTTGGCGTTTTATATGCGGAAGGCTCAAGGCGGTATCTCGAGTCGCTGTCGACCTATACGAGGAGACGGATGACGGGAGCGGCGAAGGCACAGGTGGATGAGGTGCGCTTTGTTCCGGCGGCGCTTGCGCTTCACCAGCGCCCGGCAGTGCCTGGAATCCGCAGTACGTTTGGAACCGGAACAGAGCTTTTAAACAGCCTGCGGCTGATGTTCTCAAGACTTGCAAGCCATCGGTGTCCCAACGGACACTATGTAAAACCTACACTTGCAGTTGCGGCGGAGCAGGAAATCATCTGCCCGGAGTGCGGGGCAAGGGTTCATGCGCCAAGTGCGGAAGAGCTGGCATTTAACAGTCAGGGCGCATGTCCGAAATGCAGTGGAACCGGGCTGGTGCGCTCGGTCGACCGCGCATCCCTGGTTCCGGATGAATCGCTCAGCATAGACGAGGGGGCGGTGCGCCCGTGGCAGACTTTAATGTGGTCGTTAATGAAGGATATCGCACGGGACCTTGGCGTGCGCACGGACGTACCGTTTCGGGAGCTGACCGAAAAAGAGCGGGAGATTGTATTTGACGGTCCGGCGGTAAAGAAGCACATGATTTATCAGAACAAGACGAGCGGAGCCGCCGGCGAGATGGATTTTACCTATTTTAATGCAGTCTACACCGTGGAAAATGCGCTCTCGAAGGTCAAGGACGAAAAGGGTATGAAGCGCGTGGAAAAATTTTTAAAAGAAGAGGTCTGTCCGGAGTGTGGCGGAAGCAGGTTATCCGAGGCGGCAAGAGCGCCAAAGCTCCGCGGAATTGGACTTGATGAAGCGTGCCGGATGACGCTTTTGGAGCTGGTTGACTGGGTGAAAGGCGTGCCGGATTCCCTGCCGGAAGAGATGCGCCCGATGGCGGAGAGTATCTGCGAGTCGTTTCAGACGACTGCCGCACGTCTTTTGGATTTGGGGCTATCCTATCTGACCTTAGACCGCGCCGCGTCCACGCTTTCAACCGGAGAGCGTCAGCGGATGCAGCTTGCAAGGGCGGTGAGAAATAGAACTACTGGCGTCTTGTATGTGCTGGATGAGCCGTCAATCGGACTTCATCCGTCCAATATTGTCGGGTTAAATGATGTCATGCACGATTTGGTTTCCGATGGAAATTCTGTGATTCTAGTCGACCATGATACGCAGATCCTCTCGGAAGCAGACTGGATTATCGAGATGGGACCGCAGGCGGGCGCAAACGGCGGGTATGTGATTGCGGAGGGAACGGTGCCGCAGATAGAGGAAAACACCGATTCTATGATAGGCGCATTTTTGTCAGGGAAGGCGGATACCGGAATCAGACCGCGCGCGGCGGCAGACGAGATGTTTGCGCTTGGACGGATTCATTTGTCCACCGGGCAGATTCACACGGTAAAGCCGCTTGAGGTGGACATTCCAAAGGGCAGGCTGACCGTCGTTACCGGCGTGTCCGGCTCCGGAAAAACCACGCTTATATTAGAGAGCCTGGTTCCGGGATTGGAGGCGGCAATCGAGGAAAAGACGCTGCCGGAGCATGTCATTTCCGTAGAGGCGGAGGAAATTTCCCATGTGAAGCTAATCGATGCAACTCCAATCGGCATCAATGTCCGTTCCACCGTTGCAACTTATGCGAATGTGCACGATGAGCTGCGCAAAACATTTGCAAGGACAAAGGAAGCGAAAGAGCTTGGCTATAAGGTCGGCGATTTTTCTTATAATACCGGAAAACTGCGGTGCCCGGTATGTGATGGAACCGGAGAAATCAGTCTGGATGTGCAATTTCTGCCGGATGTGGATGTGCCTTGCCCGGAGTGTGGTGGTTCAAGATACAGCAAGGAGGCAGGGCAGATTCATTATCAGAGCAAGGCTGGAAAAAAATGGTCACTGCCCGAGCTTATGGAGATGGATGTCAATACGGCGTTAGACGCCTGCGCCGGGTTAAAAACCGTACAGCAGAGGCTTTTGACGTTAAAACAGTTAGGGCTTTCCTATCTGACCCTTGGCGAGGAGACACCAAGTCTTTCCGGCGGGGAGGCACAGCGCCTAAAGCTTGCAAGCGAGATGGGAAAAGGGCAGTCTGATTCCGTGTTCATTTTTGATGAACCTACGATTGGACTTCATCCGCTCGATGTGAGAACACTGCTTTCAGTATTTCAGACACTTGTAGAAAACGGCGCGACGGTACTGGTCATCGAGCATGATCTCGATGTGATGCGGAATGCGGATTATATCATTGACATGGGACCGGGCGGCGGAGCGGCTGGCGGAAGGATTGTCGCCGCAGGGACACCGGAGCAGATTCGGGAAAACGAAGCAAGCGTCACCGGAAGATATTTGTAGTAGTGAAATGTTCCGTGGATAAATGGGGCTTTCCTCTGCCTTTATGTTATGCTATGATGGAACGGAAGTCGTGAACTTTTAGAGGAAAAGGGAGTTAGCAGAAAATGGAACAATTGAAAAAAGAACTGTCACAGTTCGGATGTAAAGGGCTTGGAACGACGATTATCATGTTGATAGTGGGACTTTTGATTATCGCTGTTGGTGTCGTTCTTGGAAAGCAGGATTTTGAGGCATTTGACCCGGTTGGAAAAGCATATGAGTTTCAGCAGATTGATGCAGTCTATGCGATGGGACCTTTTGCGGAAGACGGAAACGAGAAGTATTACATCGTGGAAGATACCGAGGGAATGTGGTATCTTATGAAGACCGGAGAAAAGTGCCCGGTTCCGGTTTACGGGGAGGATGTGTCGGATGATGATTTGTCTGCGCTGACAGGACAGGTGGTAAAAGGAAAAACAGCTTCTATTTATTACAATATGGCACAGGCGTTAGCGGATTTCTTTCAGGGGTCGGGTGTTGATTTGACGGCGTACAATTATGAGGATTATTTTGGAAAATATTATCTGGATACGACAGACACCGTTACGAATTCAAGCATCGTCTGCTATTGTCTGGGAGGATGTCTGGCATTTGTTGGGGCAATCCTTGCACTTGCGTATGCAGGAAGAAGAAACAAAATCAGAAAACAGGCAGATTTATTAGAACAGCAGGGCGTGCTTGGCAGAATTTATGCAGATTATGCTGCCGGACAGTATCAGTGGTATCACAAGTTAAGAATTGTTGTTTTTGGACATGATATCATTGATTTCGCTGTTGGAAAGGAGGCATTTAAAGTACATTCGTTAGATGCGGTGACCAATGTGTTCAAGTGTAACATGGTTGATGGGGAGCCGACTGTGACAAGCTATATTGCGCTTGAGACCGCAGACGGAACAAGAAGACTGATTGCCCCATTCACGTCAAATTCACATGAGCTGGCAGATGCAGTAGAGCAGATTAAAAGAAATATTCTGGGAGGTACGAGATGGTAATCATATATGGATATGGAACACGGTTTAAGAGAGAGGGAAGCGTTGCAATTTCAGTATGTACAAACTGTAGACACGAGGCAGCGCAGACACTTTGCAAACAGAGTTTTCGGATTACGCTTTTTGGAATCCCAATCGTGAACATCCCAAAGCAGCGTGGAATTATGTGCGAGAGCTGCGGAAATATCATTCCGCTTGGCAGCGTGGAGTATAGGGACCGTAAGAGGGCGGCGAAGGCGGAATAGAACATCCAATTAACGTTGCTCTTTCTAAAATTGTAACCAATCTTAAGTGTAGGAGGTTGAATTTGTGATATAGGATGGAACAATCCAAAATTCCAGTGAGTTGGAGTTTGCTGTGTTTTGTATTGAAAATGTAGCGGCAAAACTGGGCGTGGATGCAGAACGTGTCTATCAGGCATTTACCGAAAAGAGCGACATTCTGAATGGTTACATCGTGCCGGAATATGAAGTATTGCATACCCAGAGTCAGAAAAGATTCCACAGATTACGACTTGGTTGTGGGTGGTGCTGCCAATGATAAGGTGTTCAATACAGTGGAGATGTTCTTTGACGGACTGATTGATAAAACAGAAGCTATCAACCGCCTGCGTTATGAAAAGCCGAATCTGCAAATTTGTTTCCGCACAGAGAAAGCACTTTCTCTGCTGTATTTTGAAGGGAGTGAAACGCTATGACAGCAAATCCGATTTTATTACAAAAAAAATACAGTCGTGTCATAGAGTGCTTTGCAAAACAGCAAGGAATTTCACTGGATGCGGCATTGGATTTTTTCTATCATTCCGGGGTTTATCTGCTCATGCGTGATGGTGTATCCGATATGCATTGCATGAGCGATGCGTATCTGGCGGAAGAACTGGAACAGGAATATGCCAGTAAAATGCCGGAACGCTGATACTTGCAAACCCTGTAAAATCAACACTTCACAAATTTTTCACAAAAAATTAGCACTCACCTCTTGATAATGGAAGTCGATTTTTGTCCTGTCTTGTGTATCCTAGAAGCGCCTGTTTTACAGGCTTTCCGGGGCATCAGTCATTTTGTCTGGTATTGTAAAGCAGTGTCAGATTTGTCGTAAATGTCGTAAATTTGTGGTCAAAAAATGATGAGAAATGGAGAGTGCTAATAAAATGAAATTAACGTATACGAATGTAAATGGATATCTGATTCCGAATCTCACCTATAAATCCGGTGAGCAGATGGAGCAACTTGGAAAGTATGGTTTTCTTCGTAGAGATTATCTGAAAAACCATCGAAATTCAACCTATCAGGTGATGCTTCTGCAGGATACGATTGGAGAGCATCTTCTGGAAGTGGACAAGGCAGCCAGGGAACGGGAAGAAGTGATTCTGAAACAGTTGGAAGAAAAAGAACCACTGCCGGATAAGGAGAAAGATCAGATGGCATGGGTAAGAGCTGCCAATCAGCACAGAGCGATTGCAGAAGAGATTATCCTGAAAGAATTGATTTATGTATAAGGATTGCCAGTAACTAATCTGGCAGGTAACTGATAAAAATAGAATATTGTGAGCGAAGTAAGACGTGAGTCATAAGATATGGCTTGCGTCTTTTTCTTTTGAACTGGAAAGGAGGATGGGAGCATGGCACAGATTTTTCGTGTAGAGAAAACTAAGAATTTTACGGTAATGAGTAATCACCATTTCAAGAATAAGAATCTGACATTGAAAGCGAAAGGCCTATTGTCACTGATGTTAAGTTTACCAGAGGAATGGAATTACAATATGCAGGGACTGGCAACACTGAACAGAGATGGGATTGATTCTGTTCGTTCTGCAATTAAGGAATTAGAGCATCATGGATATGTGGAACGTCATAGATTGCGTAATGAATATGGCTTTTATGGAGATACCGAATATATTATCCGGGAAGTTCCATTAGGAGAAGAAAATGATTAAGCGAAGGAGAAAATGCCTAATGGTGGATAGTCCAATTTTGGATAATCAGGTCATAGGAAATTCCTATCTCCGGACATCAGAAAATAGGAAAACCAGATATGATAAATCCCATATTGGACAAACCGTCGCTATTAATAACCAATGTTATCAAATATGAATTATTAAAGAACCAGTAAATAAAATATCCATCTTATCAATTCACGTAAGTATTAATAGGATTGGATAAGAAAAGAAAGAATGAGGTATGATTATGAGAATGATGAAAAACAACAATAATGAGATAGTTACAGTGATCGGGATTGATCATGGTTATGGAAACATGAAAACTGCCACTAGATGCTTTCCATCTGGTGTAGCCAGATATAACAAGGAGCCAATTTTTCAGAATAATCTTCTTATTTACAATGGCATGTATTACCAGATCGGAGAGGAACACAAGGAGTTCTGTGCAGAGAAAACGCAGGATGAGGACTATTATGTGTTGACACTGGCGGCTATCGCAAGAGAACTTGATGGGAAAGGTATGAACCGGGCAACGGTACATATCGCAGCCGGACTTCCCCTTACCTGGGTAGCTACACAGAAAGAAGACTTTCAGAAATATCTTCTCCAGAATGAAAGTGTGGATTTTGCATTCCGTAACAAAGACTACCATGTAGAGTTTGCAGGAGCTGATATTTACCCACAGGGGTTTGCAGCAGCCTTTTACCGCTTACAGGATTTCAAAGGAATCAACATGCTTGTGGATATTGGAAATGGAACTATGAACATCATGTATATCAACAATTCTCGTCCATTAGAGAAGAAATGCTTTACAGAGAAATATGGAACGCATCAGTGTGTGCTTGCAGTCAGGGAATCCTTGTTGAAAGAACTGGGAACAGTGGTGGACGATCTGGTGATTGAGCAGGTGATCCGTACCGGGACAGCAGATATTGGTGAGAAATATCTGACAGTCATTCGTAAAGCTGCCGGAGATTATACGAAAGAAATCTTCCATAAGCTGAGAGAACGGGAATATAATCCAGAACTGATGCGTCTGTATGTGGTCGGCGGTGGCGGTTGTATGATCCAGAATTTTGGGGAATATGACAAGAGCCGGGTGACGATTGTACGAGACATCTGTGCCACAGCGAAAGGCTATGAAGCAATGACCGTAAGGAAAATCCAGAGAAACGGAGGGATGCTTGTATGAGAAAAGAACAGAAAATCATCAATACAAATATCCGTTTGAATCTTTGTGATGAACAGGACAGGCAGGCATGGGAATATTTGCAGACGATGGACAGGGAAAAATATAAATCGTACACCAGAGCAGTTGTAGTTGCTTTAAACGATTATTTTTCCAGAGAGTACAGGAATGAAGCAGATCCGTATCTGGAAACCAGAGAAAAGGAAGATGCTTTTCTGGAAAGGGTGGAAACAGCTATCCGGGATGGAGTGAAAGAATCCGTCCCGATGGCTATAGCGAAGAATCTGATGGAAATGCTTGTACCGTTTGTAAAAGAATCGGTAGGAGAAATTAATCTGCCGGACAGAACACTAACAATGGAGAAAACGGATGGAGAGATCGCAGAAGATAATCTGGACTGGGAGAAAGAAGCTGATATGGATGCAGCATTGGATTTTGCAGACAGTTTTTAGATAGTTATGAAATAGCAGTAACAGGAAAACAGACTGACAGTAAGGAATAGCTTTACAAAAATAGAATAGCAGAAAAAGACAATGGCAGTGGTGACATTTCAGACATTATGAATTGGAGAAATGTTTATGACTGCTATTTTTATGTCTTTTAGCAGAAATGGGAAGAGATCCAGAAAAAGAAAGACAGAAATAATAGGATAATATAACAGAAAAGCGTTGGTAGATGGGTGGATTGAACAAGCAAGGCGAAGAAAAGAATAGAGTGCCGGATACGGCACATGATTGTCCGATTCTTTGCATCGGAGTGATGCATGAACAGCCTGTTTCAGAAAGAGAAAATCTATCGAAATGGGAGCTTTTCTCTTTCTTCCACAGTCTGTCCCTGCACCACAAAACCACCGTCATCTCCATTTTGATCTGATAACGTAGGGTGGAAAATATGGCTTGGTGGGTGTCGGTTCAGTGGTGGGGAGATGACAGGCAAGTTTCGCAAAGTGGCAAGCCACTATGCACCGGAGCCAGCCTTTGGGCTGTTCCTAAACTTGCCAGAGGGCTCTGCCCCTTGGAACCCTGGCACGTCAATGGCGTAAGTAATCCTGCGAAATGTCCACCGGACATTCCTACGGAACACTTACTGATTGACTAGGACGCCGTCCTGCACCTGTATAAGGGAGCGTTGCACTCCCTTATATATCCCCTGCTAATCTACCAGCCGGAAAGGTTATGAATGATTTATAAAAAAGAAAGAGTGGAGAAAGGAGACAAAGATTTATGCGAAAACGAAATTATACAGTAACGATACGAATGAATAAAGCAGAGTATGATCTGCTCCAAAATAAAGTAAAGGAGTCTGGACAGACTCAGCAGGCGGTTGTAATTCATGCAATAGCAGGTTTAAAAATTGCTTCTGCAGAGGAAGTGGAAGAACTGAAAACGCTGAATCAGATTCTTTCAGAGATACTTAGTCAGCTTCGTGGTGCAGCTACGAATTTGAATCAGATTGCAAGAAAAATGAATACGGATGGTTTTATGCCAAGGGAAGATATTCTGTATTATCTCAACAAAAATATTCTCAAATACAGGAAGGAGAGTGAAAAGATATGGCTATTAATAAGACGATTAATAAGCGGACAAATACACATGGAGCAATGAGAAATTGTATCGAATATGTTTTGCGACAGGACAAGACAAGTGAACTGCTTACTTATGTAACAGGTCCGTACTGCCATGATGAGATCAACTATGATCTGGTGTATAGAACCTTTTTAGAAGAAAAGAAGATGTGGGATAAAGATTCTGGGAGAATGTACGCTCACAACATTATTTCCTGGCATAAGGACGAGCAGATTACTCCGGAGCAGGCATTAGAATTTGGAAAAGAGTTTGCAGAAAATTGGTTCAGTGGATTCCAGACCTTAATGGCTGTGCATAAGGATAAAGATCATATCCACTGCCATCTGGTTACTAATTCAGTGAGTTATGAAGATGGAAGAAAACTGCATAACACCAAAAAGGATCTGGAACGTATGAAACAGCTTACCAATCAGATGTGCCGAGAACGTGGACTAACAGTTGTCGAGAAAGGAAAGCACTTTGATGGAAGCCAGATTGAAAAAGGGGAAGTTATTGCATGGAGTAAAGATAAATATAACCTGTTCCGTCAACAGGTAAAGGACAGTTTTGTAGCGGACTGTGCAATGGCGGTATTAAAGGCACTGGAAAATTGTATCAGCAAAGAAAAGTTTATAGAAAAAATGAAACAGTTTGGATGGAGTGTGAACTGGACAGAAAAGCGGAAACACATCACATTTCAGAATCAGGATGGAAAGAAAGTGCGTGACAGCAATCTGTCAAAAACCTTTCATCTGGACATCAGCAAGGAGGGGTTAGAGAATGAATTTAATGGAAATAGGGAAAAATCCAAAGTTGCAGCCGACAGAGACAGCAGATCAGACGAAGAACTCAGAAACTATTACAGAGAGCTTGACGCAGCCATTGCAGACACCAGAGGAATCACCAATCAAGCTCAAAGCGGAGAGGGATATTCTCGTACAGAGTTTCGAGAAAGCGAAAGAGTTCATGCGAACACAGAAAAAGCAGATACAGACACTGGAAGAAGAGAAACAGACGATCTTATCCGACAGGCAGAGATTGCGAGAAGAAGTTCGGAAATCAACCGTAGAAATTCAGCGTTTGACAACCGAACTGTCCGAAACGCAGAAGCTGAATCAATCGCTTCAGCAGAGCAACGACGACTTGAGGAACAGAAACGGATTGATGAGCAGGAGCGAGCAAGAGCGGCTCGAAGAAGAAATAAAAGACGTTCGGGACCGGAACTCTAAATTACAGATACAAGTGAACCAATCATCTGTGGAAGCGGTGGAACAGGCACAGCAGAAACAGGAAGAAGCTGAAAAGAAGGTAAGGACAATACAATGTCAATATAACAAATTACAAGAGAATGCAGAAACGATGAAAGAAAAGGCGGATCAGAAAATAAAAAGTCTGAAACAAGAAATGAAAGAAAAAACAAGTTTCTGGCAGATGGCATATATTATTTTTTTAGTATTTGAGATGATAAAAAGCACAGTAGTTCAGAATGATTTAATTGCTTGTATAAAAGTTCCGGTAAGAGTTTGGTGTAGGTATGTAGAATGGGTAATTCGTCCATCAGAATTAAATATTTGGGGTGAGAAGGAATATTTTTCAACAGAATGGTCGTGGTGTTTGCGAGTTATGGCAATTATTATCATTGTCGGAGCAGTAATTGCCGGTGAAATGTTTGTTCTGAAGAAAATAGAACAGTATCGAAGAGTGTGGGATAAATATTCCATACGGTTTATGGTGGTCAGTTTAGAGATGATTATTGTATCAAGCGATGTGTTGAGAAGATGTATGCCAATAAATCTTGTGGTATTATTTGGAATAATAAATATCGCTGTCATAGAAATAAGGATTTATTATCGTAGAGCTAATGAAATATATTAAAAATCAACAATGGTTATCAAAAACCAAATTTGATTATTGACAATCAATAATGTGGGTGCTATAGTAAAAATATGGAAATTGATTGTGAATAACCAAAGGAGGAAGTGGCATTGAAGACTTCGGTTAAAGAGCTAAAAGCAAAAGAAATCTCAAAAGTTGAAGAGATTAGCTGGAATATTTCAAACAGGATAAGAGAATTTGGAAATGCTTCTATGTACGGTGGGTTTTGTTTAGCATATGTGGCCTATGTATCCTTAAAAAATAAGATAACAGATATAAACCAGTTAAAAGAATATGTGGAGCTGACTTTTTCACCAGAAAGAGTCAGTTTCATAAAAGAAAATATTGGAAATTTATGGAATGTTGCAATAGAAATTTCAGAAGAATATTCAGAAGCTGCACTTTTAGCGACTGTTTTATGGTGGCAATTACAGGGAAATCGTTTCATGGGAGAATGTGAAACACCGCAGAGTGTCATAAAGCTGGCAAATGAGATTCTTCAGATTTCAAATGATAAGGTGGCAGATTTTTGCAGCGGAATTGGTTCGTTTCTTGTGAGTGCCATAGAAAAGAGTCCAGAATCACAATTTTATGGTACAGAGATTGTGCGAGATGTAAAAGAAGTGTCAGCAATCCGTACAGAATTGATATCTGATCGGGTAAAAATTGAGCAAAAATCAGTTTTAAATATAAAGGATAATTTGATGTTTGATAAAATATTCTGTGATTATCCATGGGGAATAAAAGCAAAAGACAGCATTGGAAGTAACGAAGCATTACAAGCAATATATGATGAGATACCAGAAGTACAGAAGGTGGCAGCAGGAGACTGGATATTTATTATAAATGTCATGAATCACCTTAATAAAAATGGTAAGGCTGTTATTTCGGTAAGTAATGGAGTTACTTGGAATGGTGGAAATAATACAATCATTCGTGAAAAATTTATAAAACAAGGATTTGTGGAAGCAGTGATTGCTCTTCCGCAAAATTTATATTTAAATACAGGAATTGCATGTTCATTACTGGTGCTAAGCAGAAATAATAAAAATATAAGAATGATAGATGCAACAGAAATGGTATCGGTCGGACGGAGACAGAACATTCTTAGTGATGAAAATATTTCTGAGATTGTTGAATTGTTGAATACCGATGACAAAAATTCAAGACTGGTTTCTATTGAAGAGGTGGCGGAAAATGAATATGTTCTTAATCCTTCAAGATATCTTCAACAAGAAACAGTTGTAAAAAATGGTGTGCTTTTTGAAACTGTAATAAAGAATATAACAAGAGGAGCACAAATTAAAGCATCTGTTTTAGATGAAATTGTATCAGATAAACCGACGAACATGCAGTACTTGATGTTGGCAAATTTACAGGATGGAATCATTAGTGACGAACTTCCATATTTAAAGGGAATAGACTCTAAATATGAAAAATATTGTATAAAAAATGGAAGTCTGGTAATTTCCAAAAATGCATCGCCGGTGAAAATGGCGATTGCGTCTGTACAAGAAGGCAATAAGATTTTGGCAAATGGAAATCTCTATGTTATTGAACTGGATGAAGATAAGATAAATCCTTATTTCTTAAAAGCGTATCTGGAAAGCGAAAATGGGAAGGCGGCTTTATCCAGAGTCGCAGTAGGTGCTACCTTGTTAAATCTACCGGTGGAAGGATTAAAAAAGGTGATAATTCCGTTGCCGGATTTAGAAAGTCAGAAAAAAATTGCAGATCAATATTATGCGAAGCTAAGTGAGATTAAAGAATTAAAATACAAACTGGAAAAGGCAACAGAAGAACTGGAACATATTTATACGGAGGAAAAATAAATGAACGAGAATAATAAATTTGATGTAGTTGGAACCAATATAGCAGAAAAAGCGACGATGATCTGGAATGTAGCAGATATGCTTAGAGGACCATTCAAACCGCATGAATATGGTTTGATAATCTTACCAATGACAGTAGTAAAAAGATTTCATGACTGCCTATTGTCGACGCATAAAGCAGTACTTGAAAAGTATGAGGAAGTAAAGAAATTTGCAGTTATTGATGGATTTTTGACAACAGCCTCTCAGTATCAGTTTTATAATATCAGCAAATATACATTTGATTCATTGCTTGCTGATCCGGAAAATATCGAAGCAAATTTTAGAGATTATTTAAATGGATTTTCTGCAAATGTCCAGGATGTGTTATCGAAGTTTGATTTTGACAACATTATCCGCAGAATGGTAGAAAGCAATACATTATATCTGGTTATCAAAGAATTCAATTCCCAGAAAGGTTACCTGGGACCGGATAAAATCAGTGCTGTAGATTGTGGTTATATTTTTGAGGATCTGGTAAAGCGATTTTCAGAGTCTTTCGGTGAAGAAGCAGGAGCACATTTTACCAGTAGAGATATCATTTATTTGATGACAGACTTGCTTTTATCCGATGCGGATCTGAGTAAGGCGGGAAATGTAACTGTGTATGATATGGCAATGGGAACCTCTCAGATGCTTAGCTGTATGGAAGAAAGAATTCAGGAATTAAATACAGAGATTGGCGTTACCTGTTTTGGTCAGGAGTTCAATCCGTCCACTTTTGCGATTGCAAAAGCAGATATGATGATTCGGGGTGGTGATCCGAATAATATGAGGTTCGGTGATACTTTGTCAGAAGATCAGTTTAGTGGCTATCAGTTCCAGTATATCATTTCCAATCCGCCTTTTGGAATCGACTGGAAAAGAGAAAAGGCAGCAGTGGAAGCAGAAGCAAAGAAAGGTGATCTGGGAAGATTTGCACCGGGACTTCCGAAAATATCAGATGGTCAGCAGTTGTTTGTATTAAATGGTCTTTCAAAGCTTGCACCAAATGGGAAAATGGCAATTATTCAGAACGGTTCACCACTGTTTTCCGGAGATGCGGGAAGCGGACCGTCAGAAATCAGAAGATATATTCTTGAAAATGACTGGCTGGATGCAATCGTGCAATTAGGAACCGATATGTTTATGAATACAGGCATCAGTACCTATATCTGGATTTGTTCCAAGGATAAACCGTTGCATAGAACTGGAAAAGTGCAGTTGATAGATGCATCACATTGTTATGAAGCAAGAAGAAAAAGTATTGGAACAAAAAGAAATGATATTACGGATCAGTGTCGTGATTTGATTGTAAAGGCATATGGTGCATTTGAAAATGATGCTGTATATGGAGATAAGGAAGGTATTTATTGCCAGAGCAAAATATTCGATACAGAGGAATTTGGATACCAGAAGATTGTCGTAGAACAACCCCATAGAGATGAAAATGGAGAAATTGTAATAAAGAAAGGCAAGCCTGTGGCAGATATATCTCTGCGTGATACAGAAAATGTGCCACTGACAGAAGATATCAAGGAGTATTTTAAGAGAGAAGTATTACCATACGCACCGGAAGCATGGATTGATGAGAAGAAGACAAAAAAAGGATATGAGATTCCAATGACAAGATATTTCTATGAATATCAGGCACCAGAACCAGTGGAAGAAATCGCAGTGCGTCTGCATGAACTGGAACTGGAAATTCAGAGCAGTTTGGATACTTTGTTTGGGGGTGAATGATATGAGTAGAGAGATGAAAGATTCTGGGGTTGAATGGATTGGGGAGATACCGAAAAATTGGAATGTGCAACGTGTAAAAAATGCATTTGTTCGAAAAAAAGCAGAAGCACATCAAGAAAATCCTGTTGTTTTATCTCTTGCAAGGGCAGGAGTAAAAGTACGTGATTTATCAAAAAATGAAGGACAAATAGCAGAAAGCTATTACAATTATAATCTTGTAGAGTTTGGGGATTTGTTATTGAATCCAATGGATTTATACAGTGGTGCTAATTGTAGTATTTCAATGGTTGAAGGAGTTATTAGTCCAGCTTATATCAATCTTCGTGCAAAAAGTGGCTATAGTTCAAGATTCTATGATTATTACTTTAAAACACAGTACTGGTCAATGGCAATGTTTGCACATGGGAAAGGTGTTTCTTTTGAGAATAGATGGACCCTAGGAATTGAAGAATTGTTTAACTATAAAATTCCGGTACCGTTGGAGAACGAGCAAGATAAAATTGCAGATTTTTTAGATGGACAATGTGAGAAAATAAATTTAGCAATAGAAAAAGCTAAAGTATCTATCGAGGAATATCGAAATTTAAAACAGTCATTTATTACACAAATTGTAACAAAAGGGATCAATGAAAATGATACGATGAAGGAGAGCGGAATTGAGTGGATAGGTAAAATTCCGGCTTCATGGAAAGTAACACAACTACGACATTGTGCAAGTATAAGATCTGGGATTACATTGGGAAAAACATATTCAAAAGATACTGAATTAGTTGAAATGCCATATTTAAGAGTAGCAAATGTCCAGGATGGTTATGTAGATACGAATGATATTGCTGTTCTTCAAGTAAGTAAAGATGAAATAGAGAAATATAGCTTATCAGCTGGAGAAGTTCTTATGACAGAAGGAGGGGACAGGGATAAGCTGGGACGCGGTTGTGTATGGGATGGACGAATTACACCATGTTTGCATCAGAATCACATTTTTGCTGTTAAAGTAAAAGAGAAACTGTTAAATCCACATTATTTAGAATATTTAACGGCTTCATCTGTTGGACGTACTTATTTTGATGTTACTGCGGTGAAAACAACGAATCTTGCATGCACAAGTTCAAGTAAGGTGTTAGCATTCACAATTCCTTTGCCAAGTATAGATGAGCAGAATGAAATTGTAGATTATTTAAAAGAAAAATGTGGTTGTATTGAAAATGTTATTTTTAAGAAAGAGCAGTTTATAAGTGAACTGGAAAATTACAAAAAATCCCTGATTTACGAATATGTCACCGGGAAGAAGGAGGTGCCGGAAATTTGAGCATAGATGTTACCACAGAGAAACGTTTTGAATCGGATATTGAAGAATTTTTTTTGTCGCCAGCAGGTGGATATACACACAATCAAGATGCATATGATTCGCAGCTTGGTGTATACAAAGATACTTTGCTACGGTTTATTCAGAAAACACAACCGAAAGAATGGAAGCGTTTTTTGCTGCAAAACAAAGTGGATCCGGAGCGGAAATTTTGTCTTGCGTTCAATAATGCCTGTGATATGGATGGACTCATTTCTGTATTACGCCATGGCTTCAAGCACAGAGGAATTCCATTTAAAGTCTGCTATTTTAAACCGGAATCAGGTCTGAATCAGACGGCGATGTCTTTATACGAAGAGAATGAGATTACCTGTAATAGACAATGGTTTTATTCCAATGATACACACAATTCTGTGGATATGGTTCTGGCTGTGAATGGAATTCCGGTATTTGCATTGGAATTAAAGAATCAGTATACCGGACAGAACGTAGATCATGCAAAACGACAGTGGATGTATGATCGTGATCCAAGAGAAATTTGTTTTCAGTTCAATAAAAGAATTTTAGGGTATTTCTGCATTGATCAGTTGGAAGTCTGGATGACAACAAAGCTAGAGGGAAAAAATACATATTTTCTACCGTTCAATCAGGGATCAAATGGTGCCGGAAAGGATGGCGGAAAGGGAAATCCGGCAAACCCGAATGGCTATCCGACGGCGTACTTCTGGGAGTATGTATTTCAGAAAGATAGTATGATGGATATCATTCAGAAATTTATCCATTTGCAAATCAAAGAAGAAAAGAAACGGTTGCCGGATGACACAGAGCAGGTTACGAAAAAGAAAACACTGATATTTCCAAGATATCATCAGTTGGATGTGGTGCGTAAGTTAATTGCAGATGTACGGGAAGAAGGATCGGGGCACAATTATCTGATTCAGCACAGTGCCGGATCTGGAAAATCAAATTCGATTGCCTGGACAGCATATAGACTGGCATCCTTGCATGATGCCAATGATATATCTGTTTTCAGCAGTGTTATTGTAGTGACAGATCGAACTGTGCTAGATGCTCAGCTACAGGAAACGATTTCAGGATTTGACCATACGATAGGTGCAGTAGAGACGATTGATGATAAAAAGAATTCAAAAAATTTGAGAGATGCAATTAATAATGGTGCAAGAATTATTGTAACTACTTTGCAGAAATTTCCGGTGATTTATCAGGAAGTGGATAAGGTGGCCGGAAGAAACTTTGCGATCATTGTTGACGAAGCACATTCTTCACAGACTGGAAGTTCGGCAATGAAATTGAAGGCCACATTAGCAGATACAGAGGCAGCATTACGGGAATATGCAGAAATAGAGGGGAAAGCAGAAGATGAAATTGACAGAAATGATAAACTTGTTCAGGAAATGCTGACACATGGAAAGCATCCGAACTTATCATTTTTTGCATTTACAGCGACTCCGAAACCAGCGACATTAGAGATGTTTGGTAGCCAATGGACTGATGGAAGTTTTCATCCATTTCATATTTATAGTATGAGACAGGCGATTGAAGAAGGATTTATTTTGGATGTACTGCAGAACTACATGACATACAGTATTTGTTTCAAGATAGCAAAAGATACACCGGAAAATCCAGAGCTTCCGGAGAGCAGAGCAACAAAGATTATCAAAAAGTATGAGAAATTGCATCCATATAATATCAGCCAGAAATCACAAATTATTGTAGAAACTTTTCGGGAAACGACCAAAAATAAAATTGGAGGAAAAGGGAAGATGATGGTAGTTACAGACTCCAGACTGGCTGCAGTTCGATATTTCCATGAAATTAAACGGTATATTCAAGAACGGCATTATGCAGATATGGATATTTTAGCGGCATTTTCCGGCAGCGTGCAGGATGGTGACGAAGAATATACAGAGTCTGGACTAAATGTAAGAAAAGATGGAAGTCATATATCAGAAGGACAGACCAAGGAAGAGTTTCATGACAACTTTAATGTCCTTGTTGTTGCAGAAAAATATCAGACAGGATTTGATGAGCCTTTGCTACATACTATGATTGTGGACAAAAAATTGAAAAATGTAAAGGCTGTGCAGACATTATCACGTTTGAACCGCACCTGCCCTGGAAAAGTAGATACATTTGTGTTGGATTTCGCAAATAAGAAAGAGGATATTCTGGAAGCATTTCAACCATTTTATCAGGAGACAAGCCTTGAGCAGGAAGTAAATGTGGATTTGATTTACCAGACAGAAAAAGAACTTTTGGATTATGCGATTTATAATGAGCATGATATTAATGCTTTTATAAACGTATGGAATCATCCGGGAAAACAAGATGCAACTGCCATGGGAAAAATGACGAGTGTGTTGAAACCGATAGCAGACAGGTACAATTTGAAGAATCCGGAAGAACGATATCAATTCAGAAGACTGGTAAGAAAGCTGATCCGATGGTACAGCTATATCACACAGGTAGTTCGTATGTTTGATGAAGATATGCATAAGGAATACCTGTTTCTGAGTTACCTGATTGGACTGCTTCCAGAAGAAAAAGAAGAGCCAGTCGATCTGGATGGAAAATTGAAACTGGAATATTATAAGCTGCAGAAAACATTTGAAGGTGCGATAACACTGGATAAAATTGATGGTCAGTATGTTTCGTCCAAGAAGCAAGGAGTACAGGGGAACAGACAGAAAAGTACATTGGATGAAATATTGGACAAGATTAATGAAAAGTATAAAGGACAATTTTCAGAAGGTGATCGGGTAATGCTGGGTGCTTTACATGATAAATTGATTGAAGATGATAAACTGGCAAGCTCGGCTCGCACTTCTGATCCAAGAATATTCACGGAAAGTATTTTTCCATCAGCGTTTGGAAATGCAGCAATGGAAAGCTATATGGAGGCCCAGGACAGTTATGGATCACTGTTTGAGGACAAAAGCAAGTACGATGCTGTAATGAGTGCGTTAGCAGGGGTGATTTATAGGGAAATGCGGTCAAAAAAGACTGTGGATTACCGGAAAGTTGAACGAGATGAGCAGGTTCAAATGGTGGCGGAAGAACCGGTTAAATATGGGAAATAAAAAAGAAACTATGATGGTATGAAAAGGCAAGGGAGGGTTTTTATGTGGCTAGATAATGCGTCAGATATTGATATTTTATTTTATGAGCCGTATGCAAGAATAATTGCCGATATTGCAAAAAATGAACAATATAATCCATTGACAGTTGGTGTGTTTGGATTATGGGGTGCAGGAAAATCAACCTTATTGAAGTTAATAGGTGAAAAACTTAAGAGTCAGGATGGAATTATTTGTGTAACTATTAATGCATGGATGTTTGAATCATATGACGATGCTAAAACTGCAATTATGGAGGCTTTATTACAGGAACTTAAAGAGGAAGTTCCTGTAGAAGAAACTAAAAAGAAATTGGGCAAATTAATAAAAAGAGTTGACTGGTTTAAGTTAGGAACAAAAGCAATATCCACGCTTGCACCTGTAGTTGCAAGCGTGGCAACAGGAAATCCATTGCCTATGTTGTTAAATGTAACGGGAAGTGCTGAAGAAATTGGAAATACAGTCAAAAATGCAGCAAATTCCATACAGTCATTAAAAGATGAATATTGGAAAGAGGAAGATGCATCAAATGATGAAAGCACGATAAACAATATCAGGAAATTTAGAGAGGAATTTTCTGATGCATTGAAAAGTGACGATATTAAAAATGTAGTTGTAATGATAGATGATTTAGACAGATGTCGTCCAGAACGAATAATTGAAATATTGGAAGTAATTAAACTATTCTTGTCCGTTGACAGGACAACTTTTATTATTGCTGCAGATGAAAATGTTATAAAGTACTCTATCCGTGAAAAGTATCCACCAATGAATGGATTTGATGTAGAACTGGACAAAGAATACATTGAAAAAATTATTCAATTGCCAATATATATCCCGGAGTTATCGGCAAAGGATATACAAAATTATCTATTATTATTGGTCACACAAAGCTATTTGGAACAAGAGAGTTTTAAGCATCTAATAGATAAGATATTCGAAGAAAAAAGAACAATTTCTGGGGATGTAATTACGCTAGAAGAAATTAATAAGTCGATTGGTGAGTTAGGATTGAATTGGCAGGATGGAGGACAAACAGCTTTTAATGAGACGGCGAAAATTATTGATGAAATAAGAGAAATTGTTGCATCTACATTGAAAGGCAATCCACGCCAGGCAAAACGCTTTTTGAACACATTTATTACCAAACGCCAGTTGGCAAAAATTTATTATGGTGATGAAATTGATATTTCCATTTTAGCCAAATTATTAGTGTTGCAAAAGTTGGATAATGACTTGTTTATACAATTGAATGAATGGAATAAAGAATTTGATACTGAAAATAAAGAATTTAAGGAAATTCGAACAAAAGTGATGGAGGGAAATGTTGATGCTCAGAATCCGTGGAACACATCACAAATAAAAAAGTGGCTAGAATGCAAACCTGTTGAATTAGAAAAATATCGATTGGAAAAATATTTTTATTTGACAAGAGAAAATTTGAAAAGATCTAGTATTGACGAGTCTGGATTCAGTAAAAATACGAAAGAAATTTTGGAAAGAATTGGACGAGCTAAATCTGGTCAAATGGTGGCTATTATAAAAGATATGGAAAAGTTGAGAGCAGAAGAAATTGCGGATACATTTAAGGTTGTTGTATCAAAAATCGAAAAAGGTGAAATGAAATTTTTTGTTGTAAGAGATTTGTTTTTGAATTTTGATGCATATAAAGGAAAAATAGTGGATGCAATTGGAAAATCAACAGTTCCAATTAAAGCAGGTGATATGGCTGCATTAAGAACAATGTATAATAGTGATACGGGAAATATGAATACTGTATTAGAAACCATGGTAAAAAGAGGAACGTTAACAGACGAGCAGATTACAGAAATAAAAGAGCAGAGGAAAAGCTAATATGGGTACATCAAAAGGATATATAGCACCAACAACATCGCATTGGTCAACCGCAAAAAGAGCAGTGACGGCCTTTATAAATAATAGAGACTTTGATTCTAAAGCGAAAGCTGCTAGTAAATATGCTACAGCAATGAAAACAGATATGTCGACAGGTGGTAGTTTTCAATCGGCAGCTGCAAGAACTTTAGGCTTTGCACAAAAAGTTGCGTCTGGTGGGCTGGACAATGCTTTGCGTGAATATAATAGAGAGGATCTTATAGGGAAGCCGTCGGAAGTTGTTTGGACAGAATTACTGCATGAATTCACAAATTCTGGAGCATCTGTAGAAGATAATATGGCAGCAGACGCATTGTCACAGGCTATGGATAATTTGGAAATAGAAGATATTGCGGATATAGGGAATGTTTCAGTTGATATATTACTGAAGGAAATGTTGAAAGAATACATAAAAGAAAATTTTGATTTTAGATATGAAGAAAAAATATCCAAAGGGAAAACACCTGCACAAACATCTGCAATTTTAAATGATATGCATGAATATATAGAAAATAGTATTGACGGTGATTTGAACTTGGATAATTTGAAATCGGTTGATTTTTCTAACATGGGAACATCACAAATCGTGGAGGATGCATTAAGAGATGCCTTGTCTGTATTTGAAAAGTATTATGGGGAGGAGTAGAAATGCGGTTTTGGGTTGATAAGGAACAAGAGAAAAAGCCAGATGGCGAATGGAAAGATGCATATGTTTTTTCGATTAATCGAAAACAATATAGTACGATATTTACAAATATAACGAATAGCTGGTACCGGATGGACCAAATGCAGATTCCTGCAATATATGAGGATTTATTTATAATAGGTTTGAGTATTTTTGCTTTAGACAAAAGAGTATCCAGAAGAAGGTTTAAAAATTGTTGGACTAGAGATATAAATGTATCAATTCCGGTATTGGAATATGATAAATGGAAGGATACGGGCTTACAATGGGAAAAAATGCTTGGATTTTTAACGGGAGATCATTGGCATATTGTATTTAGAAAAAGCGAAGTAATATATAGCTATAGAGAGCATGCAAATAGGATTCATTTGAATGTTCAGGATTGTGATTGTGTATGTTTGTTTTCAGGAGGATTGGATTCTTTTTGTGGTGCAATTAGACTATTAGAAGAAGGGGGATCTCCTTGCCTGGTTGGACATAATGAATATCCTAAACTTGCAAAAAGACAGAATTTATTTGTCAGGACTTTTCAGGATCTTTATCCAGAACAATCTGTTAAATTTATTAGTTTTACAGCAAATTCCAGAGCTCCTATAAGTGAAAAAGAAGGAATATTAAAGGGGAGCGAAAATACTTCTCGTGGCAGGTCATTACTGTTTTTATGTGCAGCACTTAGCGTGGCTGGTATTTTAGGAGAAAATGTACCGGTTTATATTCCGGAAAATGGATTCATCGGACTCAATATTCCACTAACGGGAGGAAGAAAAGGGACTTGCAGTACAAGAACTACTCACCCATATTTTTTAAGACAATTTAATGGTATCTTAGAACAGGTAGGAATAAAGAATACTATTACTAATTTTTTTGCGTACAATACAAAGAGAGAGATTGTAGGACAAGTTAAAGATACAGATGCATTTAAAAGCTGTTATGCAGATACAATTTCATGCTCACATCCTTGTTTAGCAAGATATAATAAAAAGGGCTCTAAAGAATATCCTGTAAACTGCGGATACGGTTATCCGTGTTTGATACGCAAAAGTTCACTTTTGGACATAGATGAGATAAAAAAATATTCTTATCAGGGAGAAGCTTATGATTTTTTGATAGAATATGAAGAAAGTGAGAAGAGTGCAGATTTAAGAGCGGTGCTTGGAAGTATCTATCGTTGTAAACATTCTTCGGATAAAGAATTAAAAAGATATATTAGATGCGTAGGAGAATTAACAGAAGAGGAAGTTGAAAAATTTTTATCATTATACAAGAAAAGTATAGAGGATTTAGTACAACTTTTTTCCGCAGATCAGAGAATGAAGGAGTATCTGGGATTATGATTCAACACCTTATTGATACACACTTTCATCTGGATTATTACAAAGAGCATCAGAAAATATATGACGGAATAAATGAAAGAAAACAATATACATTGTGCATGACGAATTCGCCTGGAGTATATATATCCTGTAAACGCATATATCCGGAAACAAAATATTTGAAATTTGCACTTGGATTCCATCCACAGGATGTATCACTGAAAGATGCGGATTTTCATGATTTTATGCAATTGGTAAATACAACTAATTATGTAGGAGAAATAGGACTTGATTTTTCAAGACAAAGTTATATTTCGCGTAATAAACAATGTATGTATTTTGAGCAAATTGTAAGAGTGTGTGCAGAAAAGGATAAATTAATGTCTGTGCATCTTAGAAGAGCGGAGGAAGAAGCAATATCTATTTTGAAAAAATATCGTCCTCGTAGGTGCATTATTCATTGGTTTAATGGAAACGGAGAGCAATTGCAACAATTAGTGGATATAGGATGTTATTTTTCACTTAATTCTAACATGGTAACAAATGAAAAGAATAAAGAAAAATTGTATTTGATACCAAAAACAAGAGTATTAATTGAAAGTGATGGACCGTTTACAAAAATTGATGGAAAAAAGTACACATTTAACAACTTAATAAAAATATACGAGTTAGTTGCACGATATTATAATGAACCAGACATTATTAAGATGGTTTATGCTAATTTTCGAGATATTCTTTCAAAATAGTGTTAATTGCAAAGTTAGAGGGTGATTTTATGGCAATACGATCAGTAGAATATCTGCAAAGCCTTGTCCGGGAACTTGCAAAACTTCCGGATGAGACTGAGTGGGTAGAATTTAAATGTAATAATAAACAGCCACAGATGATTGGTGAATATATTTCTGCTTTGAGCAATTCAGCAGCATTATGCGAACGACCAAAAGCATATCTTGTTTGGGGTGTGGATGATGCAACGCACAAAATTGTAGGCACTGAATTTCAGTATCGCAAAATGAAAAAGGGAAATGAGGAATTGGAAGCATGGCTTTCCAGGATGCTTTCACCAAGAATTAATTTCCGATTTTTTGAGGTTCCGATGGATGAAGGAATGGTTGTGCTGATGGAGATTCCTTGTGCAGAAAAACAGCCGGTACAGTTCGCTGGTGGGGAATATATAAGAATTGGAACAAATAAAAAGAACTTAAAAGAGTATCCGGATAAAGAAAGAGAATTGTGGAGAACATTTGATTCCACACCATATGAATTGCGAATTGCGATGGGAAATCTGAATGAGGATGAAATGGTGTCATTACTGGATTATTCTAAATATTATGACAAACTTGAAATGCCGATTCCGAGAAATCGAGATAAGGTACTAGAAGACCTGCAACATGAAAAATTTATTATGAAAAATGACGCTGGGACATGGGATATCACGAATATGGGTGCTTTGATGATTGCAAAAGATTTGAAAAAATTCGAATCTTTGCATAGGAGATCGGTTCGAGTTATTTGGTACAAGGAAAATTCCAGATTGGATGCTATAAGAGAAAAGGAATTTTGTGCAGGTTATGCATTTTCACATGAAGAAATCGTGCAGTATATTATGACAATTATTCCGCAAGAAGAAGTCATTGTGGAAGCTACGAGAAAATCTGTTGTCAGTTTTCCAGAAATCGCTATCCGCGAGTTGCTGGCAAATGCTATGATACATCAGGATCTTCAGCAAAGGGGAACGAATCCAATGGTGGAGGTGTTTAAAAATCGAATCGAGTTTTCAAATGCCGGAGCACCATTGGTGGCAATCGAAAGAATTGTAGATTCGGTGCCAGTATCCAGAAATGAAAACATTGCCGGATTTATGCACAAATGTGGTATTTGTGAGGAGCGTGGCAGTGGTTATGATAAGATTGTTGAAGCAACCGGTAAAAATGAGCTGCTTGCTCCGAGAATTGAAAATCAGAATAATCAATTCACAAAAGCAATATTGTTTGCAAAAGTACCATTTGAATTAACTACCAAAGAAGATCGGATGCGGACTTGCTATATGCAGGCGTGTCTAGCATATGTCAATTTTGAAGGTATTTCTAATTCAGATATTCGAAAAATATTTGGTCTGGGAGAAAAAGAGAAGGCCAAGGCATCAAGACTTCTTACCAGTGCTGTCGAAGGTGGATATATTAAAGTAATGGACCCGGATACAGCACCAAGATATAAAAAGTACATTCCATATTGGGCATAATTTAAGTTTCGCTAAGTTTCACCTATATAAGCATGTGAGAGAATCTTAATAGAAAAATATGCAAAAAAGGCACTGAAAACAATGGATTATCGGTTTTTCAGTGCCTTTTCCTTGAGTAAAAAGAAAAAAATATAATAAATTTAAGTTTTGCTAAGTTTCACTAAGCTCTACTCGCTTGATTTCCGCCACTGTTTCGACGGTTCCCGTTTACCACAATCATCACAGGTCTGTGGCCAGTTGATTTTCCATTCAAAATATTCATCTCTGGTAATCGCACCAGATGTCAGTTCTTCTTTTCTAAGTGTCCATTCTTTTAGAAAATCATTGAGAATCCCATAATTAAACCACATACCAATAGGCGGATGAGCAGGCCAACTATCAGAATCATGGTAGCGGATAGCGGTATCGCCACTGGAATTTGATTTTTCGCTTGGATAAGTCTCTAATTGAAAGAGATTAATCATGCCAGGATTAAATTCGTCAATCCAGAACAGGATTTCCATCAGTTCAGAAGCATTCATCGTAGTTGGCTCATGCAGTGTCAGTGGATTCACATCCAAAATCTTAGCCATTTCAGTAACCAGATCTTTACGGGGAACCCGGTAATTAGTTTCATATTGGGCAAGGCGGTTTGCACCTTTATCGCCCCAGCCAAGAGCTGCACCGAGTTCTGCCTGTGTCATATTCCGGAATGTCCGGATTTTTTTTATTTTATCACCAA